>TARA_R110001583_G_scaffold10698_9_pt1 | contig 79433 bp, 60 predicted proteins | sample TARA_R110001583 | Tara Oceans TARA_R110001583 (sample SAMEA4398432) | marine metagenome | biome: Polar Biome; feature: [MES] marine water layer (ENVO:01000295) within the mesopelagic zone...; material: water (ENVO:00002006), including particulate matter (ENVO:01000060) such as...... | reverse complement strand
ACGGCACCATATTCATGAAAGTAATATACAAAAAGCAGTAAAAAGTACAGCGCGTAAGTTAAACTTTAATAAACAAGTGACTTGCCATACTTTGCGTCATTCTTTTGCGACTCATTTATTACAAAGAGGGGCTGATATCCGCACGGTTCAAGAACAACTAGGCCACACAGATATCCGTACCACACAAATTTACACGCATGTATTACAAGCGGGTGCAAATTGTGTAAGAAGTCCTCTATCAGATTTAATGGGCACTATACGATAAAATAGAATGAACCCTAATCATTGCATCAACAGTATTCTTCTATCGTAATTTAGCTCAGTGCGTTTTGAAAAATTGAATGCAACAACGCTATCTATTATTTTAACCAACAAGATAGATCAGATACTTATGCAGATTGGTATTAGTTAGTCACAATATTTATGGCAGTAATAAACTTAATTAAATCAGTCACCATTGATGACTATTAATATTTATTTAGTACTGTCCATTATCACCCCTTAGCAAACACGACCGTTTTATTACCATGTAAGAAAATGCGATGTTCTATATGACATCGAACTGCACGAGATAGCGTCAAACATTCAATGTCACGCCCTTTAGCAGCTAAGTCTTGCGGATAATAACTGTGATCAACCGTCTCAACACATTGAGTTATGATTGGCCCTTCATCGAGATCATCACTGACATAATGCGCTGTAGCCCCCACCAGCTTAATACCGCGATCATAGGCTTGATAATAAGGTCTCGCGCCTTTAAAACCGGGTAATAATGAATGGTGAATATTAATGGCTCTACCAGAAAGCTTTTTAGACATCTCATTAGAAAGCACTTGCATGTAACGCGCTAATATTACTAAGTCGGCGCCAGAATCTTGGATGATTTGATAGACCTTAGCTTCTTGCTCTGGTTTAGTTTCTTTCGTAATAGGTAGATGGTAATACGGAATACCATGCCATTTTGCTAATGCTTCTAAGTCCGGATGATTAGATATGATCGCCGGAATTTCAATATTAAGATCACCGGTACGATAACGATATAATAAGTCATTCAAGCAATGATCATGCTTTGATACCATGATCACGACTTTCGATTGATAGGGACTTGATGCTAATTGCCATTGCATTTCAAATTCACTGGCTCGTTGTTCAAATTGTTCACAGAAACTTTCACGGTCAAATTCTGTTTCTGTATCTGATCTAAACTCTACACGTATAAAAAAATGGTTTTCATCTGTATCAACAAAGGAGTGAATTTCATTAATATAAAAGCCTTGCTTAAACAAAAATCGGGTGACTACATCAACCGTACCAGGTCGGCTAACGCAGTCTGCGGTGATAATGTGGGTTTGTGGTACTGCTTTGATATCGGACATTTTCATTCCTCTATTTTGATTTGAACCGTTTGACCTAATTAATCAAACTTGAGTGGTTTTATTATCATCAGTATTCGCCCTCATAATTGTCTAAAGCAACACTTTGAAGAGCAGATTGAATTTAGTTTTACGTGGTATTAAAAAGGTTATTTAAAAATTTTACTGCATAACAACCAATAAAAAAGGCGAGAAAAATTCCTCACCTTTTGACTGTTTTTAGTTTCAAACTCTATTAAAGTTTCAAACTTGTTTTTTTAGTTTCAAACTTTATTCGAAAGTGACAACAAAAATTTAATCTTCCATGTAGCTTTCAATACTCGGACAAGAACAGATCAGGTTCCTGTCTCCAAATACATTGTCCACACGGTTAACTGATGGCCAATATTTTGAGTCTTTTGTTTGTTTTGATGGGAAACAAGCAATTTCACGCGTGTAAGTGTGTGCCCATTCAGCTTCCCTTAAATCAACCTGCGTATGCGGTGCATTGACTAATGGGTTGTCTTCTAGTGTCCACTGTCCTGCTTCAACGAGTTCGATTTCTTTGCGGATGGCAATCATTGCATCACAGAAACGATCTAGTTCACCTAAATCTTCTGATTCTGTTGGTTCAATCATTAATGTGCCCGCGACGGGGAACGACATCGTTGGCGCATGGAAACCGTAATCCATTAAACGTTTGGCGATATCTTCACCTGAAATGCCTGAAGTCGCTTCTATCGGGCGAATGTCGATAATACATTCATGGGCAACACGGCCTTTTTTACCAATGTATAAAACCGGATAATGCGGACGTAAACGCTCCATCACGTAGTTAGCCGTTAGCATGGATAATTTAGTCGCTTCTGTTAATCCTTTTTCTCCCATCATCGCGATATAAGCGTATGAGATTGGCAAAATAGACGCTGAACCTAACTCAGCAGCTGAAACAGCGTAATGTTTGTTATCTGCTGATTCAGTGACTTCAATGTGCCCTGGTAAGAATGGGATCAGGTGCGATTTAACACCGATAGGTCCCATACCTGGACCACCACCGCCGTGCGGAATACAGAAGGTTTTGTGCAGGTTAAGGTGAGAAACATCTGAACCGATAAAACCAGGACTTGTTAGTCCGACTTGAGCATTCATGTTTGCGCCATCAAGGTATACTTGACCGCCCGCTTCATGTACCCATTCACAGACTTCTTGAATACCTTCTTCGTAAACACCATGTGTTGACGGGTAGGTGATCATGATGCACGATAGGTTTTCGCGATGCTTTTCAATTTTTGCTTTTAGGTCGGCATGGTCGATATTACCTTGTTCATCACAACTCACCACAACAACTTTCATTGATACCATTGATGCTGTCGCAGGGTTTGTACCATGCGCTGAACTCGGGATTAAACACACATTACGGTGCTCATCGCCACGACTTTGATGATAACGTTGAATCGCAATTAACCCTGCGTATTCACCCTGAGCGCCTGAGTTTGGTTGTAGCGAGAAACCATCGTAACCAGTCACTTCACATAACATCGTTGATAATTTTTCAGCCAATTCTTGATAACCAAAGCTTTGCTCTGTGGGCGCAAAAGGATGCATTTGACCAAATTCAGGCCAAGTCACAGGTAGCATTTCTGCGGCTGCATTTAGCTTCATGGTACAACTGCCTAGCGGGATCATGCCATGGGTTAATGAATAGTCTTTATTTTCGAGTTTTTTCATGTAACGCATCATTTGTGTTTCACTGTGATGCGCGCTAAAAATAGGATGTTGTAAGTAATCACTCTGACGACGACAACTTTCAGGAATAGAAGCAAACTCATCCGCCGTAATTGCGGCACTAAAATCTGATACGTTTAATGCTTTACCTGTAATCGCTAATAATAGGTCTTCAACATCTTTCAATGTACTGGTTTCATCAAGACTGATACCCAATTGCACTGGCGAATTTTCACCTAAATGAGCTGGCACGGGGAATTTACGTAAGTTCATGCCTTCAGCAAGTGCGCGATGATAAACCGCTTTGCTGTGCTCTTTCGTATTGATAGTTAAGGTATCGAAGAAATATTCATTTTCAATTTCAATGTTTTCGCTACGTAAACCCGCCGCTAAAATTGCTGTTAAATGGTGAACACGACGACCAATTTTACGTAACCCTTCTGGCCCATGATAAAGCGCATAAAAGGCGGCCATATTTGCGAGTAATGCTTGTGCGGTACAAATATTAGAGGTCGCTTTTTCACGACGAATATGTTGCTCGCGCGTTTGCATTGCCATGCGCAGTGCTAATTTGCCTTTGCTGTCTTTCGATACACCAATAACACGTCCAGGCATGGTACGTTTAAATTTATCACGAGTTGCCATGAAGCCAGCATGTGGGCCACCAAAGCCCATTGGTACGCCAAAACGTTGTGCGCTACCAATGACGACATCTGCCCCCATTTCACCAGGAGCTTTTAATAGGGTTAAGCTTAATAAGTCAGCGGCAACGGCTACTAATGTTTTTTTAGCGTGAGCTTTTTCAATAACTTCAGTAAGGTCTTGTACCTGACCCGTGGTGCTTGGATATTGTAGAATGGCGCCAAACACATCGAACTGTTCAAGCTCTTCAATTTCACCAGTGACAATATCAAAACCAACAAATTCGGCACGCGTGCGAATCACATCAATCGTTTGTGGATGTAATTGGTTGCTAACAAAGAATGCATTGCTTTTATTTTTGCCGGCACGTTTACATAATGTCATTGCCTCAGCGGCCGCAGTTGCTTCGTCTAACAAAGACGCATTTGCAATTTCCATTGCCGTTAAATCGATAACCGCTTGCTGATAATTGAGTAATGATTCTAAACGGCCCTGTGAAATTTCTGGTTGGTAAGGCGTATAAGCGGTATACCAACCTGGATTTTCAAGGACGTTACGCAGTACCACATTAGGCACAAACGTATTGTAATAACCTTGACCAATAAAACTACGGTTCACGATATTTTTCTGTGCAATGGTTTTCAGTGAACTTAACATGTCAGCTTCACTTTGTGCTTCTGCCAATTGCATTTTTTTAGGTAAACGAATAGCCGCCGGCACGGTTTGATCAATCAGTTGATCAAGGCTTTCTAAGCCGATGGTTTCTAGCATGGTTTTTTGTTGTGCTAAATCAGGCCCATTATGGCGGGTTGCAAAGGCATTATTATCACTTAATAAATCGAGAAGCGTGGTATCGGTCATGGGGGTTCCTAAACAAGGTTACTTGTAACGACTCAAGACCAAAATGCTTTGAGGTGTTGAGTGGTTATTTATTTCGAATGCAAATCGAAACAGCGCAGATTATTTCACGCTGTTTTTGTCGCCGATTTTAAGGCGTAAATTTATTCTACTTCTTCTTCGTTCGCTGCTTGGTAATCTTCATTACTTAATAGATTATTTAATTCAGCTTCATCACTCATTTTAATTTTAACAATCCAACCAGCTGAATAAGCTGATTCATTGATTAACTCAGGGCTATCTTCTAACTCTTCATTGATTTCTATAATCTCACCAGAAACGGGTGCGTATAAGTCAGAGGCAGCTTTTACAGATTCAACCAGTGAAAATGTTTCGCCTGCTTCAACTTCATCACCTACTTCAGGTAAATCAACAAACACCACATCACCTAAAAAACCTTGTGCTTGGTTTGAAATACCCATAGTGATAGTGCCGTCACCGTTATCAAGTGCCCATTCGTGTGTTTCAGTAAATTTTAATGCGCTTTCCATGTTTATTCCTTATCGGTTTTTGATTGTATTGGCTGTCAGTTTAGATGGACATTATTAACCTAATATTAAAGGTTCACCGTTTTTGTGCCTTTATTATTAACCCTGTTTCTTATAGTGAATTTATGTTACATCGTATTTACTTTTGTTAACACCACACAAGAACTCACATAAGACACTAATATATAAAGACTAAAATTTAATTCTTAGAAGTAGTTATCTTCATTTTTAATATTAATGGTAATTTTTGTTTATTATATGGCCATTATCAGTGAGTGTTTAGTCAAAAGTTTCCAAAAGGAAACTTCATTTCAAAACCGTGACATACATCACAAAATTGATTGGGTAATTTTATTTTTGATCGTTATGATGGTGAACAATGAAAAAGGAAGTGTTATGACTGTTTCTCACCAAGCTGAGAGTGATTTACCACAAGACATATTGAAAACCAAAGTGTCAACAAAATCGCCAGCGCAAGATACACCACAAGATGTTTATCCTTCTATGACGATAAGCCATGGAACTGACGATAAAATCGCCCCCATTAAACTCGGGCAGCGATTAAAAGAAATTCGTAAAACACTCGGATTGACTTTAGAAGAGGCAAGCCAAAAAACCGGGCTCGCGCGTTCAACGCTTTCTAAAATTGAAAATGAACAAATTTCGCCTACCTTTCAGGCGATGCAGAAATTGACCTCGGGATTACAAATAGATATCCCACAACTTTTCTCTGCGCCGAAACAACTGACCGCAACAGGTCGTCGAGATATTACACGCAATGAAGAAGGTAAGGCGCACCCAACCTCTACTTATGAACATGAATTATTAGCCACTCAGTTAACCAATAAAAAGATGATGCCTTTTAAGTCTTTGGTACGGGCACGTAGCTTTGACGATTATTCAGGCTGGATCCGCCATGATGGCGAAGAGTTTTTATTAGTGATATCGGGTGAAATTACCTTCTTTTCTGAATTTTATGAACCGATTAATTTAACGCAGGGAGACTCGGTATATTACGATGCCAATATGGGTCACATGCTTATCTCTGTAAGCGAACAAGATGCATTGATTCTATGGGTTACTGCATCCTAAATACTCAGGCCGTCGCTATTTAAGTCTATTTCATCGTTGAAAAATGCTCATTTAAAACACTAAACTGCGCTTTTTCGCCTTGAACTAAACATAAATAGCTTAACCCTGAGCATTTACAGTAGATTGGAAAAAACTCTAGTTTTAGTTGGGTACTGACATGATCCAATTTTAAAAAAATAACGATATAAAGCCTGAACACAAGCAATAACCATAATAAAGGAGTATTAACTGATGTCTGAACAATTACTTGTCACACCATTACATGCATTACATATCGAAATGGGCGCTAAAATGGTGCCTTTTGCCGGTTATGATATGCCCGTGCAATATAAATTAGGGGTTAAAAAAGAGCATTTACATTGTCGTGCACAAGCGGGTCTTTTTGATGTCTCTCATATGGGCCAATTACGTTTAATCGGTGAAAATGCAGCGGCTTTCATGGAATCATTAGTACCGGTTGATATTATCGATTTACCAGTAGGCAAACAGCGTTATGCTTTTTTCACTAATGAACAAGGTGGCATCAGCGATGATTTAATGGTCACCAACTTTGGCGATCATCTTTTTGTGGTTGTGAATGCGGCCTGTAAAGACCAAGATATTAAACACCTACAAGCAACTTTACCCATAGATGTTCAGTTAGAAATTATTGAAGATCGTGCCCTTCTTGCGTTGCAAGGCCCACTCGCAGCTAAGGTGCTAAAACAACTTAACCCTGCTGTTATTGACATGGTATTTATGGATGCCGTTAAATTAACGCTTGCCGATGCCGAATGTTATGTCAGTCGTTCAGGTTATACTGGCGAAGATGGTTATGAAATCTCTGTACCAGCAAGTCATGCTGACGCATTAGCACGTTTGTTATTAGAGAATGAAGCTGTTGAATGGGTTGGATTAGGCGCTCGTGACTCGTTACGTTTAGAGTGTGGTTTATGTTTGTATGGTCATGATTTAGATGAAACCACCACACCTGTCGAAGCTAGCCTTTTATGGGGCATTAGTAAAAACAGACGCAGTGATGGTGAACGTGCAGGTGGATTCCCAGGTAGTGAGCTGATTCTTGAGCAAATCCAAACTAAAAACGTTTCACGTAAACGCATTGGTTTAATTGGACAAAGTAAAGCACCTGTCCGTGAAGGTACTAAATTATTTGATGCGCAGGACAATGAAATTGGTGTCGTGACCAGTGGCACCTACGGCCCTTCGATTGCTAAACCTGTAGCAATGGCCTTTGTTAAACCTGAGTTTACTGCACTGGAGACTGAAATCTTTGCTGAAGTACGAGGTAAGAAATTAGCAATGATAGTCAGTAAAATGCCCTTTGTGGCACAGTCGTATTTTCGAGGCTAATGTCTTTTTATAACTAATGTCTTTTTATAGCTAATGGCTTCCAACAAACAGCTAAGGGCTTTAATTTAAATACCCGTCATCATAATAGTTAAGTCTTCATTATTTAGCTTTAGTTTTAGAATTAATATTAGAATTAGAATTAGAATCGATAAAAAGAGGTTTAAGGCTTTGCACTTGAGCCTTTTTTTTGCCTCTTTTTTGCAGTATTTCAATATTGATTAATCAAAGTGCAGCAAATGAATATGTGCATAATAAATAAAAAACGTAAAATGAATCATCAAAACATGAAGCTAATTCAACTTTTACTTTTTTATTTTTATTTTTTAATTGTAGATTTGTCGGTTAATTTTTTTTAAAATAGTGTTTGCATTTCAGCACAAACCTATCAGACCTAATGACAAAAGTTAGTAACTACCAACATCTTTTTTTATACGCGATTTATCCACAAAACTATCCACTTCAACATTAAAAATATTCACTTGAAATAAACCACAAAAACGCTATCTTGTGTCCCCTTGTTTAGCAGAACACTATATGTTGTGTTTAAAATGAACAAATCACCTAATTTACCAATAGCATTCTTTTTAATGCAATGTTGTTATCAAACTTCTATAAGTGATCAGTAAGGTAGTCATAATGAATAAAAACCTGTTTGTTACTAAGCGTAATGGCAAGAGAGAAAGTATCGATCTTGAGAAGATCCATCGCGTCATCACCTGGGCGGCCGAAGGTCTTAATAACGTTTCTGTATCGCAGGTAGAGTTAAATTCTCATATTCAATTTTATGATGGCATCCGTACCGATGATATTCATGAAACGATCATCAAAGCGGCTGCAGACCTTATTTCTGAAGAATCGCCAGATTACCAATATTTAGCGGCACATTTAGCCGTTTTCCACTTACGTAAAAAAGCTTATCAGCGTTTTACACCACCAAGTGTGTTTGAACATGTCAGTAAAATGGTGTCTAAAGGGAAATATGACTCGCACCTGTTAGAAGATTACAGTAAGCAAGAATTTGAAGAGATGGAGCAATTCATCGACCATGGTCGCGACTTAAACTTTTCTTATGCAGCTGTTAAGCAATTAGAAGGTAAATACCTTATTCAGAACCGTGTTACTGGTGAGATTTACGAAAGTGCGCAATTTTTATACCTGTTAGTATCTGCATGTCTGTTTTCAGGTTATGACAAATCAGTTCGTCTTGATTACGTTAAACGTTTTTACGATGCAACATCACAATTTAAAATATCACTACCAACACCAATTATGTCAGGTGTGCGCACACCTACTCGTCAGTTCAGTTCTTGTGTATTGATTGAAACAGGCGATAGTCTTGATTCTATCAACGCAACAGCAAGTTCAATTGTTAAATATGTTTCGCAACGTGCTGGTATTGGTATTAATGCAGGTCGTATCCGTGCAATGGGCAGTACTATTCGTGGCGGTGAAGCATTCCATACAGGTTGTATTCCGTTTTATAAATACTTCCAAACAGCGGTTAAATCTTGTTCTCAAGGTGGCGTTCGAGGTGGTGCCGCAACGGTGTTCTATCCTATTTGGCATTTAGAAGTTGAATCTTTGTTAGTGCTTAAAAATAACCGTGGTATAGAATCTAACCGTGTTCGTCATTTAGATTACGGTGTGCAACTTGGTCGCTTATTTTATCAACGCTTGATTGATAAAAAATCGATTACGTTATTTAGTCCATCGGATGTACCAGGTCTATACGATGCGTTCTTTGAAGACCAAGATGAATTTGAACGTTTATATCATCTTTATGAAAATGATGACTCGATTCGCCAGAAAAGCATTCCTGCCGTTGAGCTGTTCTCTGTCTTGATGCAAGAGCGTGCGAGTACTGGGCGTATTTATATTCAAAATGTCGACCACTGTAATACTCATAGTCCTTTTGATAGTAAAGTTGCACCGATTCGCCAAAGTAACTTGTGTCTTGAAATTGCGTTACCAACGAAACCATTGAAACACATTACCGATGAAGAAGGTGAAATCGCACTTTGTACCTTGTCTGCACTTAACTTAGGCGCGATTGATAATCTAGATGAGTTAGAAGAACTTTCTGAATTAGCGGTGCGTGCGTTGGATAATTTATTAGATTACCAAGACTACCCAATTAAAGCAGCGGAAAATAGCTCGATGGCTCGCCGAACCTTAGGTATAGGCGTGATTAACTATGCGTATTATTTAGCTAAAAATGGTGTTAAATACTCAGATGGCAGTGCAAATAATTTAACCCATAAGACTTTTGAAGCGATTCAGTTCTATCTATTAAAAGCGTCAAACAAGCTAGCAATGGAATTTGGTGCCTGCCCTAAATTTAATGAAACGCGTTATTCACAAGGTATTTTACCTTTAGATACTTACAAAAAATCTTTAGATAATATTCACGATGAACCTTTACATTTAGATTGGGAAACCTTACGTACCAGTATTGTTAAACATGGCTTACGTAACTCAACACTGTCTGCTTTAATGCCATCAGAAACATCGAGTCAGATTTCTAATGCGACTAATGGTATTGAGCCACCACGTGGATTTATCAGCGTGAAGGCAAGTAAAGATGGTATTTTAAAACAAGTTGTTCCAGAGTTTGATAAATACAAAGATAATTATGAACTGTTATGGAGCATTCCAAATAACCAAGGTTATTTAGAACTTGTTGGCTTAATGCAAAAATTTGTTGACCAAGCTATTTCGGCCAATACCAATTACGACCCAAAACGTTTTGATGATAATAAAGTGCCAATGACCAATCTTTTAAAAGATTTGTTAATCGCTTACAAAATGGGTGTAAAAACCTTGTATTACCATAATACGCGTGATGGCGCAGACGATGAAAAAGTCTTTGAAGATGATTGTGCCGGTGGCGCTTGTAAAATATAAGCGATAAGCTGTGGGCTTGCCTACAGCTGACGATTTAACTAATAATAATTAATACAGATATTTGGAGTATTCCATGGCTTATACCACTTTTTCTACTATTGCTAATGACGCAATGAAAGAGCCGATGTTTTTTGGTAACCCAGTAAACGTGGCACGTTACGATCAACAAAAGTTTGAAGTATTCGAAAAACTCATTGAAAAACAACTCTCGTTTTTTTGGCGTCCAGAAGAAATTGATGTAAGTCGCGATCGTATTGATTTTATGAATCTGCCGGATCATGAACAACATATTTTTATTTCTAATTTGAAATATCAAACCTTGCTTGACTCGATTCAAGGTCGTAGTCCTAATATGGCATTACTGCCGATTGTTTCGTTGCCAGAGCTAGAGACTTGGATAGAAACTTGGTCATTTTCGGAAACGATTCATAGCCGTAGTTACACTCATATCTTACGTAACTTATTTACCGATCCGAATGAAATCTTTGAAGATATTGTTAACAACGAAGAAATACAAAAACGTGCTATTGATATTTCAGGCTATTACGACACCTTAATTCATGCCGTGCAATACATGCAATTGCATGGTTTTGAGCAACAAGATAGCGTGCCGTATATCAATATTGATGGCGAGAAAGAGGTCTTAACTTTACGCACTATCAAAAAGAAACTATACCTGTGTATCTGCTCAACAAATGCCTTAGAAGCGATTCGTTTTTACGTGTCATTTGCTTGTTCTTTTGCCTTCGCTGAACGTGACCTGTTAGAAGGTAATGCAAAAATCATTAAACTTATTGCTCGTGATGAAGCATTGCATTTAAATTCAACCCAACAAATGCTTAATATTTGGGCTGATGGTAAAGACGATCCTGAAATGGCTGAAATAGCGCTTGAGTGTTTCGCAGAAGGACGCGACATATTTTTGCAAGCAGCAGAGCAAGAGAAAGATTGGGCACAATATCTGTTCAAAGATGGTTCAATGATCGGTCTTAACGAACAAATTCTTTGTCAATATGTTGAATACATCAGTAACCAGCGCATGATAGCTATCGGTTATGAAGCGCCTTTTGAAGTGAAAACAAATCCAATCCCTTGGATTAACCATTGGTTAGTCAGTGATAATGTGCAAGTCGCACCACAGGAAGCAGAGATTAGTTCTTATCTTGTTGGTCAAATTAATAGTAAAGTAGACAGTGAAGATTTAAGCACATTTGAACTATAAAACATGCCACATAAACTCACCGTTGATGGTGTTGAATATTCATTAGATCCACAAAAAACATTGCTTGAGAACCTAGAGTCTCAAGCAATTAAAATAGAATTTCATTGCCGAGACGGACACTGTGGCGCATGTCGCTGTCAATTACTCTCTGGTAAGGTAGAATATATTAGTTATCCGATGGCTTATGTCCGTGATAACGATATTTTAACCTGTTGCACGAAATCTACTAACGATATAAAAATTACTACTTATTAGGACAGACTCCGCCTTGAACTAGGTAAAATTAACTGCATAAGTTTAATTTTGTATAAAATTTCAGCAATTAGTGGCAAAAATAAACTTCAAAGATCAATTTGCTCACATTGCTTTATTAATTCACAATAAAAAATACCAACATGCTTCATATAAAAAAACCTGCTCACTTTCAATTATTTAAACAATGACTTACACTTCATATTGCTTTTATTAATAATTGCTATTAAATTCGTAATTATATTTCGACTTGTACATATACTTGACCTCATAGGTCAATAATGGATACTGATAATACTGGATGTTAAAACTTACTAGATTACCCACAGTTGTTGTCTTTTTCTTTACTACGCTAATGTTACATAGCGGAGGCGTATTATCTGACGCTGAATTTAACAAAGGTTATGAAGCGGCCCAGTCCGGTGATTACAAGCGTGCAATTTCCATGTGGAAGCCGCTGGCAGAAAAAGGTGACTCAGCAGCCCAATACACACTCGCTTGGATGTTTGAAAGTGGTCAAGGCGTGCCACAAAGTTACCAGCAAGCAGCCTATTGGTATACGCAAGCAGCTAATCAAGGCGATGTGGCGGCTCAATTTGTATTAGGAAGCATGTATCAAAAAGGCACAGGCGTTCCACTAGATAATGCACAAGCCGTAAAATGGTTTACTAAAGCAGCCAATCAAGGTGATGCAGTTGCACAATTCAGGTTAGGTGTATTCTATCAAAATGGGCAAGGGGTAGAGCAAAGTTACCAAGAAAGCTTATCGTGGTTTACAAAGGCTGGCATACAAGGTCATATCACCTCGCAAATCAATCTCGGAAAAATATACCAAGTAGGTAGAGGCACGGCTCAAAATTTTGAAGAAGCCATTAAATGGTATGAAAAAGCAGCTAATCAAAACAATGCATTAGGCTATTACCATCTCGCTCATATGTATGAATATGGTCGAGGCGTTCCACAAGATCTACAACAGGCAAAATCCCTTTATCTAAAATCTGCTAATAACAACTACACCCCTTCTGCTTATAAAGTCGCTGAATTTTATGAGCTAGGTAAAGGGGTAGAGGTTGATTATAAAAATGCCATTAAATGGTATAAAGAATCAGCACAAAAAGGTAACAGTGGCGCGCAATTTAAACTTGGTAATCTTTATAAAGAAGGTAAAGGTGTAGCGAAAAATATTCGTACCGCTATTGGTTGGTACAATCAGGCTGCCACTCAAAATCATGCGCAAGCACATTACCAACTGGGTGATATTTACGAAAAAGGTTCAATCAGTGAACAGCCATCACAAACCATTAAAGTAAATGATAAAAAAGCATTTCAGCATTTTCAGCAAGCCGTTGAACTACACTTTCCTTATGCTTTTGCTCGCCTAGCATCACTTTATGAAAAAGGACTAGGCACAGAGAAAGACCCCATTAAAGCCATCGAGCTCTATCAAAAAGCAACACAACCCTGGGCAAAGGAACGCTATCAATCTTTAAACGGGCGCTTACAATGTTTTGAAACAGCAACGACCAAACTTTTTACCATTAATATCGCCTGCACCACGCGCGAGATTTTACGTGAAAAAATTAAAGATAATGGCATCAAGGTCATTGATGAAAACCTCAGCAATTGGTCTGATACTTATTTTACTGCTGCAACTATACCAGGAAGTAGTCAATTAGAAGTGACTTATACCCGTGAAGATTATTTCGTTAGCGCTAAATATACTTTTGTTGGGCGTAACAATCCCGCCCTGATTAGCCAAGTAAAAAACAAAATAGTTGAAAAATACGGCGAACAAAAATTAGAAACGGGTGACGCCACTGAAGGGCCAGCCAGTTTTGAGTGGATATTATCAGATGGTATTCATTTATCTGTCAGTCGTAGTTGGCCAGACACCACTACTTATGTCATCTATTCTTCACCAGAGAAACAAGCAACACTTGAAGCGCAACAAAACGAGTCAAGTGATAAACTTTTTAACCCTGCTGATATCATGCCTGTTGATGAAAAAAGTGAATCAGGACTATTTTAATCATCTCGTTGATACAAACCTATCAATGAGATCATTGAATGAGAGTAATTAAACCAATTAAACCAGTAGCTTCTAACTACAAATAACAACTCTCACTACTCTCTTCGCTTTGCACCTTGAATGATAACGGGTACAATTACATAATTTATATAAACAAACCCTAGATTTTATAAAAGTTGAAATAATGGACTCGACCTTACTCTTTTTTATCGGCACCGCTTTTACCTTCGGCATGGTAATTAACCTCACTGGATTACCGCCTATGGTTGGTTTTTTAATTGCAGGGTTTGCACTTAATTACCTTGGTTTTGAAGTGACTGAGGGATTAACGTCTCTTGCCAACTTAGGGGTAACGATCCTTCTATTTTCAATTGGCTTAAAACTTGATATTCGCACCTTATTTAAAACAGAAGTATGGGGAGGCGCTTCAATACACATTTTTGCCAGTATTTTGTTTTATACCGCGATCTTATTTTTATTTAAACAATTCGGTTTACAGTTCTTTAGCGAGCTAGAATTGAGCTCTTTATTACTGATTGCTTTTGCACTTAGCTTTTCGAGTACTGTTTTTGCGGTTAAGATTTTAGAAGAAAAAAGTGAAACAAATTCTTTATATGGACGTATAGCAATCGGTATCTTGATCATGCAAGATATTTTTGCTGTTCTGTTTTTATCCGTTTCTGTTGGTAAAATTCCTTCTATCTGGGCACTCGGATTATTTGCACTTCCCCTTATCCGACCGCTTTTATTTAAATTATTAGATCGTGCAGGCCATGGTGAATTACTGGTTTTATATGGTTTCTTTTTAGCCTTGGTAGTCGGAGCTGGCTTATTCGATTTTGTGGGCATGAAAGCGGACTTAGGCGCTTTAATTGCAGGTATGTTGCTAGCAGCACACCCAAGCGCTAAAGACATGGCAAAGTCTCTTTTTAATATGAAAGAGTTGTTTCTAATTTGTTTCTTTTTAAGCATTGGTTTAGGCGGCTTACCAGAGATGAGTCACGTTATCGTAGCCGCTATTCTATGCGTTTTATTATTAGGTAAAATTGCACTCTACTTTTTAACACTCACTAAGTTTCAATTACGCTCACGTACGTCTTTATTTGCCTCTTTCTCCTTAGCTAATTACAGTGAGTTTGGTTTAATTGTTGCTTCTCTTGCTACGCATAAAGGTTGGTTATCACAGGACTGGTTAATTATTACTGCCATTGCTGTTTCCTTAAGTTTTATCATCGCTTCACTGTTTAATAAATACGCTGATAATATCTATAGTTATTTCACGCCTGCGTTAAAACGTTTTCAGTCTAAACATTTACATAAAGATGACCGCCCTGTTCGTATCGGCGATGCACAAATTTTGGTGATGGGGATGGGACGAATTGGTGCAGGTGCATACGATGCATTGAAGGTAAACTATGGCGAATATGTCATGGGTATTGATTATAATCATCAGACTACCATCAGGCATCGAGAACAAGGCCGTCGAGTCATCACCGGCGATGCGTTAGACTCTGATTTTTGGAATAAATTACAATTAACCGACAAAGTAAAACTTATCTTACTTGCGATGCCAGATCATAATGGTAACCGTTATGCAGCAGAACAACTCAATAAAATAGAAAGTCGCAGTTTTAAAGTAGCAGCCCTTGCACATTATCAAAGTGATGAAATAGAACTAAACGAACTTGGCGTCAGCCCTGTTTTTAATATGTATGAAGAAGCAGGTTCTGGATTCGCGCGACATGTTTGGGATGAATTACAACCACAAATTGAAGGTAGTCGATCAGATCAAGAACTCTAGCTCTGTTGTTATTTCAATAATGACGTTCCAAAAGTCATCCCTTAGAGATTTCAAAATGCAAAATCAGTAAAGTATTTTGAAATTTCCAAAATAACCACACTATATAAGCAATTTAGTGTGACTTTTTAGTCGTATTCTGTAAAAATCATATTCTCATTATTTAAACAACTTCATGCTTTGTACATTTGGGAAATTCACTTATGTAAAGCAATGAAAATATAAAGGTATAATTATGTGTTCTATTTTTGGTGTATTCGACATTAAAAGCGACCCGATTGCGTTGCGCCAGCAAGCAATTGAGATGTCAAAGTTATTACGTCACCGTGGACCAGACTGGTCAGGTGTTTACGCAAGTGATAAAGCGATTCTAGTTCACGAGCGTCTTTCTATTGTTGATGTGAATACAGGTGCACAACCTCTATACAACCAAGATGAAAGCCATATCCTTGCGGTAAACGGCGAAATTTATAATCATAAAGATCTAGAAAAAACATTAACTTGTGGTTACCAGTTCAAAACAAAATCTGACTGTGAAATTATCCTTGGTTTATACGAAGAAAAAGGCAATCAATTTTTAGATGACCTAAACGGTATCTTTGCCTTTGCTTTATACGATGAAAATAAAGATAAATACTTAGTCGGTCGTGATCACATGGGTATCATTCCACTTTACATGGGTTGGGATGAGCATGGTAACTTCTACGTAGCTTCTGAAATGAAAGCGCTTGTTCCTGTTTGTGTGAAAGTTGAAGAATTTCCACCAGGGCACTACCTTGATAGTGAGATAGGCGAATTAACTAAATATTACACTCGTGATTGGATGGAATATGATGCAGTTAAAGATAACGGTGGTAGCGCAGCTGAAATTGGCGAAGCATTAGAAGCTTCAGTTAAACGCCAACTAATGTGTGACGTGCCATACGGTGTATTACTTTCAGGTGGTCTAGATTCTTCAGTTATTTCTGCAATCACACAAAAATTTGCTAAGCAACGTGTTGAAGATGACGATCAATCTGGCGCGTGGTGGCCACAACTTCATTCATTCTCTGTTGGTCTTGAAGGTTCACCAGATTTAGCAGCGGCTCAAAAAGTTGCAGATCAATTAGGTACCGTTCATCACCCAATTATCTTCACAGTTCAAAATGGTATCGATGCGCTTAAAGAAGTTATTTACCATCTTGAAACTTATGATGTGACAACGATTCGTGCTTCTACACCAATGTACTTAATGGCACGTAAGATTAAAGCGATGGGCATCAAAATGGTACTTTCTGGTGAAGGTGCAGATGAAATATTTGCAGGTTACTTATACTTCCATAAAGCACCTAACGCAAAAGAGTTACATGAAGAGTTAAACCGTAAACTAAGCAAACTTCATATGTTTGATTGTCTACGCGCTAATAAATCAATGGCAGCTTGGGGTATAGAAGCACGTGTACCGTTCTTAGATAAAGAATTCCTAGACGTTGCGATGCGTACTAACCCTGAACTTAAAATGATCAAAGATGGCAAAATTGAAAAGAACATTTTACGTGAAGCATTTGATGGGCAACTATTACCAGAAGTTTTATGGCGTCAAAAAGAGCAATTCTCTGATGGTGTTGGTTACAACTGGATTGATACGTTAAAAGAACATATCGCAACACAAGTCACTGACCAACAGTTAGAAAGTGCAGCGTTTAAATTCCCAATTAACACGCCGGATAGCAAAGAAGCTTATTTCTACCGTAGTATTTTTGCTGAGCACTTCCCATTAGACAGTGCAGCTAAATGTGTACCTCACGGTAAATCAGTAGCTTGTTCAACGGTTGAAGCATTAGCTTGGGATGAAAGCTTCCAAAACAATGCAGATCCATCTGGGCGCGCAGCGGGCATTCATAACGATGCTTATAAAAAATAAGTCTTTAATTGCACTAAGCAATTAACGCAATAAAATAGAAGCGCTCATTGAGCGCTTTTTTTATCACTCTAATTTGTGAGTAAATAAAATGATGCAGATTAATGAAGCCAATTGTTATTGTAAAAGTGGTAAGAGTTATGAAAATTGTTGTGCTATCTTCCATCAACTTCAGCGTAAACCTGAAACCTGTGAACAACTAATGCGTTCTCGTTTTAGCGCTTTTATTTTACAACTTGGTGAATACTTATTTAACACCTATCATCCTGATTTTCGAGGACAGTTAACTGTCGAACAACTTTCAGAAAAAAGTTTGAACTGGTGTAATTTACAAATAATAGATAGCAAAGACGAAGCGACAACAGGGTTTGTTGAATTTAAGGCTTGGTATATCCTTGATGGTCAACTTGCTTGCCATCACGAAGGTTCCAATTTTGTGAAACATCAGGAACAATGGTTTTATTGTGATGGAACTATTTATCCAGAACAAAAATCAGGTAAGATAGCCCGCAATATGCCTTGTCCATGCGGTAGTGGCAAAAAATACAAAAAATGTTGCGCAATAAATTAGAGAAATTGAGAGAAAAATGGAAAAGAAAGTATTATTAACCGATTGCCCAGATAGCAAAGGTTTGATTGCACAAATTACTAATATTTGTCAGAAGCACCAACTGAACATTGTTAAAAATAACGAATTTGTTGATCACCAACATGGTCGTTTTTTCATGCGTACCGAAATTGAAGGTTACTTTAATGATCAGACTTTATTAGCAGATCTAGATTATAGTTTACCGGCAGGATCTCAACGCTCACTCATCTCATCTCAAAGAAAACGTATCGTTATTTTAGTCACCAAAGAAGCACACTGTTTAGGTGATATTTTAATGAAAAGCACCTATGGTGGCATCGATGTAGAAATTGCAGCTGTCATTGGTAATCACGATACACTTGAAGAGCTAGTGACTAAATTTAACATTCCTTACCACACGGTTAGCCACGTCGGGTTATCACGTGAGGAACACGAAGAAAAAGTATTAGCTGCGATTGAGCCCTACACGCCTGATTATGTTATTTTAGCGAAATACATACGTATTCTAACGCCTAACTTTGTTGAAAAATACGCCAATAAATTGATCAATATTCACCACTCATTTTTACCCGCTTTCATTGGTGCTAAACCATATCAACAGGCATTTGATCGTGGTGTAAAAATCATAGGTGCAACGGCGCACTTTGTAAATAATGAGCTCGATGAAGGCCCAATTATCACTCAAGACATCGCGCATATTGACCATGCCTATAGTGCAGCCGATTTAGCAAAAGCAGGTCGTGATGTAGAAAGGTCAGTATTAAGTCGTGCATTACAACAGGTACTCGAAGATAAAGTATTTGTATATGCTAACCGTACAGTTGTTTTTAAATAAGTACAGATGTGCGAGTTGAATAACCGCACAGAGACTAGTGAGGAAGGCTGATACCTTTCTTGCTAGTTAACCCATCCATCCCCTATCTTTGCTTGCCTTTAAAATTACATATAATGATTTTTAATTGGTTTCTCATCTAGATTTAAATCTTGATATTGCTTTAAAAAATCATAATCCACACCCGTTACCTCTGATGTTAATTTCTTATTATGCCCTTCTAAGCCTTTTAAGCGTGCCTGCGACAAAAATGACAGATTATCAACAACATCATCATCAAAGGTGACTTCGCGAGTACGTGATAAAATAGCTTCGTTATTTAATAATGATTGTAAACGAATAGCAGACAGGTCTTTTTTATGTAAAGCCACACTAATACATTCGGACTGTTGTAATGAATTACCCGCATTCACTAAAGGTTGAGGTTCGCGCAGCGCGAGTGAAGTTCGTAATTCAACTTCTGTTAATGAATTCTGTGTTGCTTTAGGCAGTTCGAACTGAGAAAAGTCACACGCATTATCAGACATCAATGAAAGCAGTAAATTAAATTTATCGCGGGTACCATTAGTCACCGCAACATTTAACTGTGCTCCTAATTGCCACTCATTAACTAATAAACCATTTTCAATTTGATTGTTATTCATTCGATTTTCATCATTTGCTTCAGACAATAAGAGTTATCGGCAACAAATTGATTTTATTTAGTATTATTTACACATTTTTAAAAGTTTTTTTGCTTTTCCTCTTCACAAATAACATTAATCTGATATTATCCTCTGCGAAATGAAGGAGGGGTTCCCGAGTGGCCAAAGGGAGCAGATTGTAAATCTGCCGCGAAAGCTTCGGTGGTTCGAATCCACCCCCCTCCACCATTCATCTTCAAGAAAAACCCTCATAATATACAATTCTGATAAAAAAATTCTTAAAGCTTTACCTTAATTGACTAATTTCATCTACACTTTGTACATAGACTTTCCTTAAAGGGTTCTAATGTTTAGTTACAAAAACAAGCGTATTTTAATTGTTGATGATCAAAGACCCTTCCATATTATGCTTAAGATGATGCTCACCAATCAAGGTGCGCAGGATATCAGTTTTGCAGATAGTGCTGAGGCCGCGATTAGAATCACTCAACATAAAGAATTTGATATCTATCTAATCGATTACAACTTAGGTTCTGGTAAAAATGGTTCTCAATTGCTTGATTACCTACGCCATAATAAACTTATCCCTAGCCGTTCATTGTGTTTCATTATCTCAGGCGATAGTAATCAAGGAATGGTACTTACAGCTATTGAAAAAGCACCCGATGATTATTTGATGAAGCCTTTTTCACAAATCCAACTATTTAATCGACTCGATAAAGCGAACCAAAAAAAGTTAGCCTTAGCTGATATTTTTGATGCCTTAGAGGAAAAAGATTATAAAACTGCCATGCTGTTGTGTAAAAATAAAATTAAAGAGGGAAGTAAATTCAGAGGTTTATGCAAAATTTTACTGGCAGATATTCTTATCTCTACGGATCAATTAAGTACAGCAGAAAAAATCTTAAAAAACCTTATCGAAAATAGACCCTTAGTCCGTATTAGCATTACTCTTGGAAAGATATATTACTTACAGCAAAAATATCCTGAAGCAATTCAAGTATTAAAAGAAGTTGTTTCTAATAACCCCCTGCAAATGGAAGCATACCAGTGGTTATCGCGTGCCTATCAACATAGTGGTCAATTAGAGCAGGCATTACAAATTTTAACCAGTGCAGCCAATATCACCCATCATAGTATCGACCGACATCAAGAAGTCGCGTTACTGGCTAATGAAATGAGTCAACATAAGTTAATTCTCAGTAGCTACCAATCTATTTTGCAATTAAGTCGCAGTTCTTTTTACCCTGATCCATGCCACCTTGCTAACTATATCCGCAGTATTTTTAATTATGCTAATGCGCAGGATGAACAAGATACAAAGAAAATAATTTTAAAGCAGGTGAACACCACGCTTTACCAAAGTCGCTTTGAAGAAGGCAGAAATAAAGATTTTGATTTTAATCGATACGATGAAATTTGCCAGGCACAGATATTTTTTTCCTTGGGCGATAAGTTAAAAGCAAAACGACGTATTTTAAATACTTTGGAAAATAACGAATGTCCTATCGATAAACTCGACAATACACTGCTCTGCGAAAGTCTATTTTCTGTGTTGGATATTGGAGAATTTGAATATGCCATTCCTTATATGGCGGAATTAGAACAACGCAACATTATGGATACCACCACTCAAATGGCGATTAAACAAAAAACGGGTGAAATGCTTAATAAACGCATGGATAGCTTTAAAATTCATAATAAACTAGGCATTCAAGCTTTTACTGCACACTCCTATGAAAGTGCCTTGAATCATTTTAATGAAGCATTGAAACTAGAATCACTAAACTCAGGGGCAATGCTTAATCGTATTCAAGTGTATATACAGTTACTCAAAGAAAGTGAAGGTAATGATCGCAAAATTCAAATTGAAAACTGTCAAAGTAGTTTTAAATTGATCAGTAATACTCACCTTCCCGAGGAGCATGCTAAACGTAGTGAGCGACTACAAAAAGAATTCCGTGATCTTACCCGAGATGCCTAAATAACACCCTTATCCTTTTAATTCTGTTAATTTTTGTTTTACGCGTTTTGCAGAGATGGGGTAAGCCGTACCCAGCTGCTGAGCGAAAAGAGATACCCTTAACTCTTCCATCATCCAATATACTTCGGCTAACGCTTCATTCTCTTTTTCATTGCTTAGCATTGTTTTACATAAAGCCAGATAGCGTTGCTCTAATTCATGTAATTCAATGGTATTTAATCTATCTTGATTAGGACTGATTGGTAATTTCTCTAAACGCTTCTCTAATGCTTGCAAATAACGTTTTATATCTGGCAGTTTTTGCTCACCAAATTGACAGGCAAAACCGGGAAAGATCAAACGCTCTAATTGAGACTTTATATCTCCTTGCGCGACTAACATGGTTAAATCTATTTTGCCTTTAAGCTTTTTATTTACCGCATGGGCAAGAGTCAATACTTCTTCAACTAACTGTGTAATGATTAATGTTTTATCCGCCAATTGCGCACGGACTTTTTCTTTCTGTGCTTCAAAGACAGTGGCATCCTGTGGAGCAATATCAGCTTCTAAAATCGAATCTACGGCACAGGCGATACAATCATCAATTAAATCCTTAATCTGACCAAAAGGATTAAAATACAGCCCCAATTTTGCTTTATTCGGTAAGCTCTGTTGCAAATATTTAATCGGCGATGGCACATTTAATAATACTAAACGACGTAAGCCATTTTTATTCGCTCGCTGTGCTTTGATTTCACTATCAAAGAGTTCAATCGCGACATTTTTATTTTTATCAACCAAGGCAGGATAAGCTTTGACTTCATAACCACCATGATCTTTTTTAAAGGACGTTGGTAATTTACCAAAACTCCATTCAAGCAAGCCTGTTTTTTCAATACCCTGTTTAGAGACTTTAGAAAGGGTCTTTTTGACCTGCCCTTTTAAATCATGTTGCAGTTGTACTAAATCAGTTCCAACGGCGAGTATTTTTTTATCATCATCAATAATAGTAAATTTAATACGTAGATGTGTCGGTAATGCACTAATATCCCATGCACCTTCTGGAATTCTGACGCCAGTCATACGCAATAATTGTTTTTCAAACGCCTCAAAAAGCGGTACTTTTAAAGGTTCTAGATTTGCCATGGCCGCTTGAGCATAATTAGGCGCAGGCACAAAATTACGGCGAATAGGTTTAGGTAAGGTTTTAATTAAAGCAATTAATAGCTCTTCCCTTAATGCCGGAATTTGCCATTCAAAGCCCTCTGGTTTTATTTGATTTAATAAAGCGACAGGGATTCTTACCGTGACACCATCTTGTGCAGTACCGGGTTCAAAAGCATAACTCAGTTGTAATTTAAAATTGCCCTGTTGCCAATAATCAGGATAAGCATTGCTTGTGACATGTTCCGCATCATGTGACATAACATCATCACGTTCGTAATTAAGCAGATCTGGTTGCTTTTTCTTTTCACGATTCCACCAACTATCAAACTGTTTTGCACTACAAACATTTTGAGGGACATGCTCATCATAAAAACTAAATAAGGTTTCATCATCAACCAAAATATCGCGACGGCGAGACTTATGCTCCAACTCTTCGATATCATTGAGTAGTGCTTGATTATCTTTAAAAAACTGATGGCGGGTATTAAATTCACCTTCCACTAAGGCGTGTCGAATAAACAGCTCTCGACATAAAATGGGATCTATATTTGTATAAACTACTTTACGTTTAGTGACAATCGGTAAGCCATAAAGTAATTGATTTTCAAAGGCGCCTACTACCCCTAGTTTTTTCTGCCAATGAGGCTCTGAATAGCTACGTTTAATCAGATGCTGTGCTTGTAATTCAACCCATTCAGGTTTAATTCGCGCACTGATACGCCCAAATAACTTGGAGGTTTCTACCAATTCTGCAAACATTGCCCACTTCGGTTGTTTCTTAAATAAGCCCGATCCTGGAAACATAAAAAATTTGCTATTACGAGCCCCAAGGTAATGTTGTTCTTTGTCTTTATAACCAATATGCGATAATAATCCCGCTAACAGCGCTTGATGAATACTGTCGGTATCCGGTACTTGCCGATTAACTTTAATGTCTAATTCATCAACGACTTGTTTGATCTGCTCATAAATATCTTGCCACTCGCGAATACGCATATAAGCAAGAAACTCTTTTTGACACATTTTTCTAAAGTGATTACTTGATAATTCATCGCGTTGTTCTTTGATATAAGTCCATAAATTTACAAAAGCTAAATAATCAGAATCTTTATCATAGAAACGGCGATGCATTTCATCACTGGCTTGTTGTTTTTCCATCGGACGTTCACGAGGATCTTGAATACTTAATGCGGCACTGATCACCATTACTTCATGTACACAATCAAATTCTTGAGCAGCTAAAATCATACGAGCTAAGCGCGGATCAACGGGTAATTTTGCTAACTGACGCCCTAAAGGCGTTAGCTTTTTACGCGGATCCTTGGCATTTAAATCAACCGCCCCCAACTCTTCAAGCAGACTTAAACCATCTTTAATATTTCTGTCTTCTGGAGGCTGTACAAAAGGAAATTGATTTAACTCGCCTAATCCCAATGCCAACATTTGTAAGATAACTGACGATAAATTTGTTCGTAAGATTTCAGGGTCAGTAAACTCAGGGCGTGAATTAAAATCATCTTCTGCATATAAACGAATACATACCCCAGCGCTAACACGCCCACAACGCCCCATACGCTGATTTGCACTGGCTTGTGAAATAGGCTCTATTGGCAAGCGTTGTACTTTAGTACGGTAGCTATATCGGCTAATACGCACAGTACCGGTATCAATAACGTATTTAATGCCCGGAATAGTAAGCGACGTTTCCGCGACGTTAGTCGCTAATACGATACGACGACCACGATGTGATTGGAAAATACGACTTTGCTCAGCACCACTGAGGCGAGCAAACAAGGGTAATACTTCCGTATCACGCATATTGCGTTTGTTCAGCGCCTCAGCAGTATCTCGAATTTCACGTTCACCATTCATGAAAATAAGAATATCGCCTCGCCCTAAACGCTGTAGTTCATCAACCGCGTGGAAAATACCTTCAATTTGGTCGCCATCACCGTATTCTTCCAAAGGTCGATATAAGGTTTCAACGGGAAAGGTACGCCCAGATACTTCTATAATGGGGGCTTTATTACCTTTTGAATCAGAAAAATGATCGGAGAAACGTTCTGGATCAATGGTTGCGGAGGTAATAATGACCTTTAAATCAGGACGACGGGGTAAAAGACGCTTAAGGTAACCTAATAAGAAATCAATGTTAAGGCTGCGTTCATGCGCTTCATCGATAATGATGGTGTCGTATTTAGTTAAAAAACGATCCTGTTGAATCTCTGCTAATAAAATACCATCGGTCATCAATTTGATATAAGAATTATCACCCACTTTATCTGTAAAACGAACACGATAACCCACTGTTTCACCCAATTGTGAATCCAGTTCTTCTGCAATTCGGTTGGCAACGGTGCTAGCGGCTATTCGCCTTGGCTGAGTATGGCCAATTAAACCACTGACACCCCGGCCTAATTCTAAACAAATTTTAGGAATTTGTGTGGTTTTACCTGAACCTGTTTCACCAGCAATAATTACCACTTGGTTATTTAATATTGCCTCTGCAATTTCATCTTTTTTCTGGCTAACAGGTAAATCTGGATAATTAATTTCAGGGCGATTATTAAAACGAAATTGACGCTTATCCATAGAAGTTTGGATATCACAGGCAATTTTCACCAAACCAAGTTCAGCTTTTTCTTTATCTTTGATCTGTTGATTATTTGCAAGACGACGTGAAAACTTAAATTGATCTTTAATAAGGACTTGAGAAAGATGTTTTTTAAGGGTGTTTACAGAGAGAGTCAAAATAGTTACCTAACAAGATCAAACAAAAGAGTGATCCTAGCAAGGGTAACAAAAAAGCGCAATGAGTAGCCCCATTGCGCTTAAGATATTCAATATCGATTGGGTTTAGTTCTTTTGAGTCGACAAAACTATCTCTAACAAAAAACACATAGAGTTGTATTTTATCTCTGTTCGTCAAGCTCACCCAGTCAGGTATTCAACCTACTTGCAGAAGTTTCGCCTTGTAGGCGACAAAACGATAAGAAACCGAAACGAAGTTTCGCAGTTCGAAGGAGTTATGTTCTCTCAACAGCAAGAGAAAAGTAAGCAAAAGAGTGCCGTTCCGAAACGTTTTTTTATCTTGCTAAATTAACCCCTTTTTGCGTACCAGTTCGGACCGCACATCCGTGTGCGGAACCGAACTTAGTTTCGGCATCCTTGCCTCAACTTACGAAAGGAATTAAATTATCAAGAAAAACGTAAACGGAAACTTGTCGTGTACGTATTGATTTTATCTTAACGATTGCTGATTCGACTTTTATTGTGTTCAAAAAATTAGGGATAATGCGTATACAACTATCCCTTACCATTTTCTTGCTAAGACTTGATTGCTTAGCAAGCTTCGAAATGGATGTCGAAGCTAAGCTCGATCAGCACAGGGATGTGCTGTTCGAGCTGGTGCGTTATAAGCAATTAAGACGTGCGAGATAAAAAATGGTTGGGGCTGCTTTTCTTTTGGTTCTGTTTTCTTTGGCAGTTCAAAGAAAATGAACTCGCCAAAGGCGAAACATCCACAACAAAGCAGTGTTTGTCTCAATAATGACATTCATACCATTACATAATTAGTGCTGATTCTTGTATCAGCGCTGAGTGCAATAATTACAAGTAGTTAATATCGATTTAAATCGTTAATCTTCTTTTAAGGTGTACACCGCAGAGGATTTACTTTTTAGTTCGTTACAAGTGTTGCACCAAAAACTCACTGCGCCACAGGCTTTTAAACGTTCTATCTCATCACCACACTCATTACATGCAATGTGCAATTTAAAATCACTTTGACAAGATTCACAGTGGCGTTTTAATTCACCACTGCGTACTAACTCTGTTTCACACTTAGGACAATTAAGTTCCATAATACACCTCGATCAACATTATTTCTTTTTAGTATGATGACTCATCATGCGTTTTCTTTTATGCAATTGATTCGGTGTCAACTTCTGGCGACGACCTTCAAATGGGTTGCTACCTTCACGGAATTCGATGCGAATCGGTGTACCCATAATTTTCAAAGAACGACGGAAATAATTCATCAAATAACGTTTATATGAGTCAGGTAATTTTTTAACTTGATTACCGTGAATAACGATTAAAGGAGGATTATAACCACCGGCATGTGCATAACGTAACTTAACACGACGATTTTGTACCATTGGCGGGTTATGATCATCCGTTGCCATGGTCATAATACGCGTTAACATTGACGTTGAAATACGTTTTGTTGAAGAGTCATAAGCTTCTTCAATAGACTCATAAAGATGCCCAACACCTGTTCCGTGTAACGCAGAAATAAAGTGAATTTTAGCAAAGTCGATAAAACCAAGACGACGATCTAATTCGCTTTTAACACGCTCTTTATCGTAATCAGTCATACCGTCCCATTTATTGACAGCAATAACTAATGAGCGACCTGCATTTAAGGTATAACCTAATAAACAAAGATCTTGCTCAGCAATACCATCACGGGCATCAATGACTAATAATACAGTGTTACTGTCTTCAATCGCTTTTAGGGTTTTAATGACCGAGAATTTCTCGACTGTTTCATTCACTTTTTTGCGTTTACGCACACCAGCCGTATCAATTAAGACATACTCTCGCTCATCACGTGTCATCGGGATATAAATACTGTCGCGAGTTGTCCCAGGTTGATCGTAAACAACCACACGCTCTTCACCTAAAATACGGTTGATTAACGTTGATTTACCAACATTCGGTTTACCGATAATTGCTAATTTGATCGGCATTGCAGCAAGACGTTCTTGCTCTTTTAAAAGTTTTTCTTCGTCATCTTCAATGTATTCAGAATCAGCAAAAAATTCATCATCATCATTTTCATCATCAGAAGGCGCATCAAAGAAGCCATCTAATGCGATGTCTATCATTTGGCGCACGCCTTTACCGTGTGCAGCCGCTATATGATAAACTTCACCTAAACCTAATCCATAAAACTCTGCACAGGCAGAATCCGCATCGATACCATCGGTTTTATTGGCAACAATAAATACTTTCTTCTCTTGTTTACGCAAGTGCTCTGCAATGGCTTGGTCAGCGACCATCATGCCAACACGGGCATCTACCATAAACAATACGGCATCCGCTTCATCAATCGCCATCAGTGATTGCTCGGCCATGACAGCATCAAGCCCTTCTTCATCACCAGTGATACCACCTGTATCAATGACGATAAACTCATCTTCATCAATCTTTGCTTGTCCATATTTACGGTCACGTGTTAGACCGGGGAAATCCGCTACAAGCGCATCTCGTGTGCGTGTTAAACGGTTAAATAATGTGGATTTACCCACATTTGGACGACCTACTAAGGCGATCACTGGTAACATATTTTGTATATCCTATAAAACTAAAAAAGCCCCTCGTCAAAAAAGGCGAGGAGCTATTATACGTACTAAGAATGAGAATAATAATATTATTCTTATTATTCTCATTTTTTATTAATTGAGGGTTTCTCTATCGCAATTAAATCGCCACTGCGTGTTTGCAAATAAAGATAACTATTGCTGGCAGTTGGTTGCATATATAGACCGTCAGAGTCTAAAGATTGTCGCGCAACAAACTCGCCCGTATCACGATCAATCCAATGTAAATACCCTTCGCCATCACCAACAACAATATATTCATTAGCAACAGAAACACCGGTTAAATTACGATAAGAAAGCTGTTTATTAACCCAGTTTTCATTGCCTGTATCTTTGTCAACAGCATAAACATAACCACGGTAGTCACTTAAATACAAAGCGCTTCCCGATAATGCAATCGCGTTATAACCGGAGTATTTACTCTCCCACAATTGAGTACCTTTAAGTAAATCAATCGCGATTAAATTACCGTTATAGGCTAGGGTATAAATAACACCGTTGCGAATAATTGGTGTCATATCAGCATCAACAATACGATCTAACTCGGTTGCACCATAAGGGCGCGATACAGGAAGTTGCCATAAAGGTTGACCCGTTGAAAGTAATGCGACTGCGACAAAGCCATCGGCACGGCCATAAACGATACCACCTTGAGAAATACTCGGTGTAGCACTGCCACGTAATGATAATTTAGGTTGTTTGTTATTTAATACCCAAGCTTGTTTACCTGTTGCACTGTCTAATGCAATCAAGTCTCCACGGCTAGTATGAATAACAACTAAACCAGAGGAATAAACAGGGCTAGCAATCACTTCACCTGAAACTTGAACTAACCAACGAAGCTTTCCAGTCTCTTTATCAATGGCTAAAACCTGCGCATTTTCAGTACCGATATAAAGCGTATCAACAGCTAAATGTATTCCACCAGAAAATCGAGCTGAACGATTAAACTCATTACTTTCATGGTCACTAAAGTCATTAGACCAAAGTGATTTACCTGTTATTGCATTAAAGGCTTTCACTTTCCCTTTACGTGAAGCAACGTAAACCGCTTTATCATCAGCCGCAGGCAAAAGTTGTGAGTAATATTTATCAACACCACTTCCAATACTTGCAGTCCATGCTATTTGAGGGGCATAAGTTGCTTCAAAAACAGGTAATTCTGCCATCGTCACAACATCTTTTTCACTTGAAAAGATTGAACACCCTGTTAATAACAAAGTAGATGTCGCTAATGTAATAAGCTGTTTAAACCCTTTTTTCATTATTATCTCAACTATTATTAATGACTTAATATATTAATTACTTAACACAGGCTCAATGGCTTCGTTTTCAACACTGACAGCTAAATCATCAAATTGTAGCTGTAAAATAGGATCTATATTACCGTTACTCGCATCAATAGCAGTTTGAAAGGCAGTTCGAGCACTTTCTAAATCATTTTGTTGTAAGTAAATAGCGCCTTTAATTTGTTCTGCTTTCGCGAAAAAACCTTCTTCAGTGATAGTTTCAAGTGTTGCTAAAGCGGCATCTAATTGGCCTAATTCCACTTCCACTCGTGCTAAACGTAAATTAATAATTGGCTTAAGCGGTGCATAACTGTTTTGGCTTTGAAGTTGCGTTAATTGTGTTTTTGCAAGTGCATAGTCTTTTTTAGCAACGGCTTCTTTTGCTAACAATAAAGAGGCTAATACAGCATAATTACTGCTGCTATTTTCAGAAACAAATGCCTCTACCCCTGCCACATCAGCATCGGAACCTTGCGCTTCGAATTTAACTAACATTTCACTGTATGCTTGAGAGGCTTGTTCTTGTCCTTCAATCACTGAGTCGTTATAAAAACGCCAGCCCCAAAGTCCAGCTAAACCAACAACAGCACCGATAACTAAAGTATTTCCATTATCTTTCCACCATTGTTTAATGGCATCAACCTGTTGCTCTTCCGTTTCGTACCCTTCAATAATATCGACCACAATTGTTCCTTAATAAATTATTTCTTTAAAATATGTTCTTAAAAATACGTTTTTAAAAATAGCTTGGTAATACCGTTATTAACTGATCCATAGCAACGGTTTGTTGATCCGTTTTGCCTTGTAAATCTTTGATTGTCACCGCGTTATTTTGTTGCTCTGTTTCACCAATAATCAACGCGATTTTTGCACCACTTTTATCGGCACGTTTCATTTGTTTTTTAAAGTTACCGCCACCACAGTGATGCATCATTTTCAGATTTGGTAATTCACTGCGGATCAGTTCAGCCATTTTAAAACCTGTAATATCTGTGTCTTCACCAACAAGCACACTATAAATATCAACATCTTTCGCCACGTCGCTATTGAGCTCAAGTTCATTGAGCATTAATACGATACGCTCAAGCCCCATTGCAAAACCAACTGCAGGTGTCGCTTTTCCACCAAGTTGCTCAACCAATCCATCGTAACGGCCGCCAGCACAAATGGTACCTTGAGCGCCTAAACTTGATGTCACCCATTCAAATACGGTGCGATTATAATAATCCAAACCACGTACTAGACGTTCATTTATAACGTATTTAATGTCAGCAGCATCTAGATATTGTTGTAATTTTGCGAAATGAGCAACTGATTCGTCATCGAGATGTTCAGAAAGTTTCGGTGCATTCTCTAAAACCGCTTGTACATCTCTATTTTTGCTGTCTAAAACGCGCAATGGATTCGTTTTCATACGACGTTTACTGTCATCATCTAACTTATCTTGATGTATTTCTAAATACTTAACTAATGCTTCTTTGTATAAAGCGCGCGCTTCATTTGAACCTAGAGAATTTAGTTGCAACTCAACATGTGATTCAATACCAAGGGCTTTCCAAAGTCGTGCTGAAAGTAAAATAACTTCAGCATCGATATCAGGCGTAGCCATACCAAAAGTTTCTATCGCAAATTGATTAAATTGACGGTAACGGCCCTTTTGAGGACGTTCATGACGGAACATCGGTCCCATGTACCACATACGACGTTCTTGGTTATACAATAAACCATGCTCATTACCAGCACGTACACAAGAAGCAGTACCTTCAGGGCGTAATGTTAAACTGTCACCATTATCATCAAAGGTATACATTTCTTTTTCAACGATATCGGTGACTTCACCAATTGAACGTTTAAATAATGCAGTACTTTCTACGATTGGCATACGAATTTCTGAATAGCCATAACTACTCACGACACTTCTTAATAGTGTTTCTAATTTTTGCCAAACAGGCGTTTGCTCTGGAAGGGTATCGTTCATACCACGAATAGCTTGGATCTTTTTTGACACGATAAATTCTCAATGCTGATTAATAAAAATAAAATATTTCAAGATTATATAGAAAAAAAGCACCATGTGTAAGCACTAGGCGCTTTGATACCTAAGGTTAAACTTTAATAATAAGGTTGTTAGGATCAGTACGGCTAACACGAGCACGAATTTTTGCTTCAAGCTGATCAATTACATTATTATTATCGAAGCGTTCCTTTTGACGCTTACCATCTTCATAAAAGCCACTTTTGGTTTTACCGCCGGTAATGCCGATATCCGAAATAAGTGCTTCTCCTGGGCCATTTACGACACAGCCGATAATTGACACATCAATTGGGGTAATGATGTCTTCTAATCTTTCTTCTAAGGCATTAACAGTGGCAATAACATCAAACTCTTGACGTGAACAAGTAGGACAAGCAATAAAATTGATGCCACGACTACGAATACGTAATGATTTTAAAATATCAAAACCTACTTTAATCTCTTCAACAGGATCGGCCGCTAATGAAACACGCAAGGTATCACCAATGCCTTGAGAGAGTAAAATACCCATACCAACGGCAGATTTCACGCTACCACTGCGTAACCCGCCCGCTTCTGTGATGCCTAAATGTAATGGTTGGATAATTTGTTTAGCCAGTAACTGATAGGATTCGACGGCTAATAATGCATCGGAAGCTTTTACACTGACTTTAAATTGGTCAAAGTTAAGGCGGTCTAAAATATCAACATGACGTAATGCAGAATCAACTAATGCTTGTGCGGTTGGCTCTCCGTATTTTTCTTGAATATCAGCTTCTAGAGAACCACCATTAACGCCAATGCGAATAGGAATATTATTAAATCGGGCACAGTCAACCACACTACGAATACGTTGCTCATTACCAATATTGCCAGGGTTGATACGTAAGCAATCCACACCATATTCCGCCACTTTAAGTGCAATACGGTAGTCAAAATGAATATCTGCGATTAACGGTATGTTAGTCTGTTTTTTAATTTCTTTAAATGCTTCTGCGGCGTTCATGGTGGGAACAGAAACACGTACTATATCAGCACCTACTGCTTCTAAACGTTTAATTTGAGCGACGGTTGCAGCAACATCAGTGGTTAAAGTATTAGTCATCGATTGCACAGTAATCGGTGCACCCCCACCAACAGGTACATTACCAACCATGATTTGTTTTGATTCTCGACGGATAATTGAAGAAGTATGACTCATTGAAGCAGCTCTGTATTTAATTTAAGAGAGTGGCACACTAAATTGTGCACTACGACCAGGTGTAAATTCACCGTTAATAATTTTATCTTGATATTCTATCTCTACCGCGCTTGGATCGCCTAATTTTAGTTTAAAGGGTGCCAAACCTGAAAGGCTTAATACTTGCCCTTTACTATATAAACCAAACGCAATACGCTCTCCTGTCGCGTCGAAAACTTCAGTCCAACACTCACCATTAAAGACTAAAGATAAACTTTCTGGTGCACCATCATTCGAAGTTTCTATTTCAGGGTCAGTGAATGCTTGATTAACAGCATCATTTATAACAATTTTATTGCTAACGATACTTGCCAAGTTAGATGAAACAATGCCAGTCGCTACTGTTGTCGAGGGTTCAACATCTTCTACGGAATTATTAATAGCGTCATTATTTAATGGGAAATTTTCATCATTTTGTGTTTGATCATCATCTTCAGTTTCTGTTGGTGTCGAATCAAATGTCGATTCTGTTGAATTTTCTGGGTTAATGATTTCATTTTCTATTGAATTATCCATTGAACTATCAGTTGATTCACTTTGACTGCTATGAAGACCACTTTGAATTAATAGTTTTTTGGCGAGATCTTGTTTAAATTCACTTTCAGATGTCAAACCTGAAATGGGCTCAGAATTTTTTACATTCAAACCAATGGTATTAAATAACTGCTCTTGGAAACTATATCCGAAAGCCACAGCAGCGCTCACTAACAACAAAAAAAAGGGTAATTTCTTTGAGCGTTTTTTAGCCCTTGGCATAATTAAACTAGGCGATTTTAAGGTTTGTTTTTGCTTCTGCGCACTATGGAGAAGTTGATATTCGGGATAAAGTTCTAACCCTGTTAACTCAACTAATTTTGCATAGTTTGAAAGGTAACCACGCAGATAAATAATAGGGTATTTTTGTGTTTCTAATATTTGATCAAGGTTATTTTCAAGATCGTGTATTGTCGCAACACCTAAATTTAGTTTTTTAGCAACGTCGTCAACGGATAAAGTCGCTATTACACGTGCATCTTGTAACGCTTTACCTAAAGAAACAACCTCTTCAGGAGACTCTAGAAAGCTTGGAAATTCATTATTATCGTTTGGCATGGTTAGTAATACTCATGGTTTAAATAGTCTAAAGCACGTTGTGATTCAGGAAACTCTTCCAACAATTGTCCTACATACTTACTTAGACTCGCCCCTTTATCTGTCTCATAACTTAAACGGATCGATTGCCATAAGCTCTCAGGCGTTGGTTTACTCTTTTTATGGAAATTGAACAGATTTAAACGCGCCGCATCATAGTTTTTTTTATCAATATTTAATTTAGCGAGAGAGAGGTTTAGGATACTTTTATTAGGGTTGTGAGATAACGCGTATTGGTAATAATAGATAGCTTTATCAACATCTTTGGATTTATCAGCACAATAAGCTGCATTTTCGTAAGTATCAGCAACATTACTATAACTGGTTTGCGCAATAGCAGTTAAAAAAGCTTTTTCAGCTTCTTCGTAGCGTTCTTTTCGACAAAGAAAAGTACCAAAATTATTGTAGGTATCGGGGTGTTTGGAATCAAGACTTAATGATTTTTTGTAAAATTTTTCAGCATCTTCATCTTCATTGACACGTTGAGAATAATAGGCATAGATACGATATGTATTAGCATCATTCGGTTGGTATTCAAGCGCTTTTTCAAGATTCTCTTTTGCTTGTTTCATATCATTTTTACGCAAATAAACCAATGCTAGCTTAACACGTGTTTCGGCTGCGCTCTTAGGGTCAAATTGAGTTTTTATCGCTGCTCCTGTATTTTTAGTCGTGACCGTCGTTTCACTTGAGACGCAAGCACTTAAAAATAGAGCAGATAAAAGAACAACAAAGAATAAACGCATATTTTCCTTAGAAAATTTGAATATGTCAGTAGACCTATAAGATACCAGTTACAACTAAAAAAGTATTTAGAAGTAACAAGATAAATCCATTGTGACCGAAGTAATCGCATTTTTCATGTTATTTATGATAGTTATACTACCTCGATCATCCACTCAGATGAAGATTTGATTTTTAACTCTCTGAAATGGCAATATTTTCACCTTTTTGACGTTTCTTAATCACACGTTTTGTACGGTCAATCACATCACCCACTAATTGCCCACAAGCGGCATCGATATCATCACCACGCGTTTTACGTACTATCACCGTATAACCATATTCCATTAATACTTTACTGAAGCGATCAACACGACTGTTACTCGGCTTTTCATAATCATTACCCGGGAATGGGTTAAAGGGAATCAAATTAATTTTACAAGGCGTATCTTTTAAAAGGATCGCTAATTCATGTGCTTGATCCGTTGAATCATTAAAGTGGTCTAATAATAAGTATTCAATGGTGACCTTGCCACGATTGGCTTTTGATTTTTCAATATAACGCTTAACACCTGCGAGGAAGTCTGCAATATTATATTTATCATTAATAGGCATCATCTGTGAACGCAAATCATCGTTAGCGGCATGCAATGAGATCGCTAAAGCAACGTCAATTCTATCCCCTAAAATATCTAAAGCAGGTACAACACCAGAGGTTGAAATCGTCACACGACGTTTTGATAATGCATAGCCGAAATCATCTAACATTAATTCCATTGCTGGAATAACATTATTCAGATTCAGCAAAGGTTCTCCCATGCCCATCATCACGACATTAGTAATAGGGCGTTTACCTTTTTCACCCATCACACCAACAATTTTTGCGGCTCGCCATACTTGTCCAATAATTTCAGAAACACTTAGATTACGGTTAAAGCCCTGTTGCGCAGTAGAACAGAAATTACAGGCTAGCGCACAACCTACTTGGGAAGAAACACATAAGGTGGCACGATCTTTTTCAGGGATATAAACGGTTTCAATATCTTGATTACCAACACGCATTACCCATTTTATGGTGCCATCACTACTGCGTTGTTCCACAGAAACTTCAGGCGCAACGATTTCAGCTCTCTGTTTAAGTTTATCGCGTAGTTTTTTATTGATGTTATCCATTTTATCGAAATCATCGCAACCAAAATGATAAACCCATTTCATGACCTGTTCCGCACGGAAGGCTTTTTCACCGATTTCGACAAAAAATGCACGTAATGCCTCGCGGTTAAGATCTAACAGGTTTACTTTTTTAATACTCATTGGTGCCTCGATAATACAAAATGCTAAAAAGGAGGGATTCTACAATATTTACATAGCGGTTACCATTGAAGTTGTAAATATCAACAAGTAAAAAAGGTTAAAAACTAAGAAGAGTAATATTTACAAAAATAGGTGTGATAAAAACAATTCTCTGACTTAATCAACAGTTTTTATCATGCCTATTTAATGTTTTTCTTTAAATGATTGTCACCGAAGGGATTTGTGTTGCCGAGGGACAACTGTAATAAATAATAGGGGCTAATTTTGCCCCACGCTGATGTAAGGTTTTTTGTATTTTACCTCGTTTTAATAAAGGCGCCATTAATGCATTTAATCCTTCTTGACGAAGATGAAAGTGAGTCAGCAGAGTAGATTCTTCTACTCTGCCTGTTTCCAAAACATACTCATAAATAGCTTGCAAAATCATGAGACAAGGCCCATCGCAAGTACATTGCCACGACGTTTTAAGAGAATCAACACACTAATAACAATTACGATAGAAGCAATAACATATAAAATATGACTATTAGGTTGTATCGTAAAGGTCGCAATTTGGTAATAAGAAACAGAGACAATATAAGCCACTGTCGTTGTCCAAATAGCAATAAACTTAGCCCACTGAGCCCCCACTTCACGAACAATGGCCCCCATCGCAGCAGCACAAGGTGCATATAATAAAATAAACAACAAATAAGCAAAGGCAGCTTCAGGTGTCACAAAGGCATCTTGGATATTTTTGAAAATCGTTAAGTCAACACCTTGCTCTTGTGCTGCGTTTTCTAAATCGCTCAAATCGCCGACATTAATGCCTAGGGGATCACTGATATTAATTCCCATTAAATTTTCAGGAATAGTGGCAATCGCTTCATTCAGCTTTTCAAGCAATGTGAATTGCATTTCATCTTCACTTTTCTGTGTCGAATAAAGATTATTTAAGGTACCGACAACGGCTTCTTTAGCAAATAAGCCCGTTACAATGCCCACCGTTGCAGGCCAATTATCCTGAGTTACGCCTAATGGAGAAAGAACTGGTGTAATAATTTGAGCGCTTTTCGCTAATAAAGAATCAGCACTATCTTGATGTCCAAAACTACCATCCAAACCAATGGAATTAACAACATTTAAAAAAGCAACAACAAGTACGATGGTTTGCCCTGCGCCAAATAAAAATCCTTTTAATTTTTGCCACATTTTAATGATTGTATTGCGCACTTTTGGAAATTCATAATCAGGCATTTCTAAAAATAAATTTTCGCTTTTACCCGGTAACAAGGTACGACTCAAAACAAAGCCTGTTAAAACAGCCACCGCAATCCCCACTAGATATAAAAGAAAGACGATATTTTGTCCATTTTCAGGAAAGAAAGCACTCGCGAATAAAGCATAAACCGGTAATCTCGCTCCACAAGACATAAACGGAGACATTACCACAGTCAGCAAGCGTTCTCGTTCTTTCTCTAGCGTTCTTGCGGCCATGACAGCTGGCACAGTACAACCAAAGCCAACAATCATAGGAACAAAGGATTTCCCGGGTAAACCAATCACTTGCATTGCTTTATCAATCACAAAAGCGGCACGCGCTAAATACCCAGAACTTTCAAGTATCGCCAAAAATAAATACAAACAAGCAATAACAGGAATAAAGGTCATGACTGTCTGAATACCATTACCGACACCAAAAGCGAGAATATTAATCATCCAATCAGGGGCTGATATTGCTGTTAATAATTGTGCACTGCCATCAACAAAAATAGCACCAGCACTGATATCAAAGAAGTCAATAAACGCACTACCGATATTAATCGAGAACATGAACATCAGGTACATCACGAATAAAAAGAAAGGGATGCCGATAAATCGATTCATTACTACAGCATCAATTTTATCTGTGATACTACGACCCAAGTGCCCTTCTAAACGAACACAATTTTGTGTTAATTGATAAATAAAAGAATAGCGGGTATCAGCAACTTGCAAATCAAAGTCTTCTTTTAACGCTCTTGAAAGATTTGATTTTTGTTCATTAAAAGTGACTTGATTTTGATTTGATAATAATGAGTAAACGGCCTGATCGCCCTCTAATAATTTTATCGCAAGCGCGGTCGTTTGCAGATTATGTTGTGCTCCCTCTAATAACTCTGCGCTTTGCTCAATAATGGGCGTAAAGATATCCCCATAATTAAGTGTAATTGGAGTGATTAAAGATTCTTCAGATAGCGCTTTTAACTGACTGCTTAATTTTGCTACCGATTTTTTATCATGTGCAGAAATGGTGACCACTGGGCAACCCAGTTGTTTCGCTAAACTTTTTTCATTAATTAGTAAGTTTTTCTTGGTGGCCAGATCCATTTTATTGATCACCGCAACCACCGGCAAGCCGAGTTCTTTCAACTGTAACGTCAAATACAAACTACGCTCTAAACAGCTAGCATCGATAACATTAATAATCACATCAGGGCTATTTTGCATAATGTAATCAAAGGCAACACGTTCGTCTAATGATGAACCGTCGTTATCATTGTCCAAACTATAAATGCCAGGAAGATCAATGATACGCACATCGGTTTTATCACTGAGTGTAAAAAAACCTGTTTTTTTCTCAACAGTAACACCACTCCAGTTACCAACATTTTGATTGGCGCCAGTGAGCATATTAAACAGCGTGGTTTTTCCTGAATTAGGGTTACCAATCGTTGCAACAGTTAAATTCATTCAGATAACTCCACATTAATTTTACTCAATATAATTTTACGCAGTGCAATACTACTACTCGCACACCTAACAACAATAGGGTCTCCCATTGGCGCCATTCGTAATAGCTCTACTTTTGCTTTAGGTAAAAAGCCTAAATTCAATAATTTTTTACGCATAACAGGATCCATTTCATGCATATTAATAATATGCGCCGATTGCCCTTCTTTTAACTCAGATAAAACCATATATTTACCTTTAAATTTTTATCTATAAATTATTTACTTAAAAGAACAACCGTTAATGACAATCACTCTCATTTGCATTTAATATAAAGTAAAAAATACATGAAAACCATGTTTTTGATCAAAGTTAAATCACTCTCTGCTAAACTAAGCAGATAACTAACTTTTGTATATTAAGGAAACAATATGGACTTAAGTGAACTCAATCTAGTTTATTCAACAGATGGCGGCAAAATAGAAAAAGCCAAAGCGCAAAAAAAGCCCCCTGAAGGTGATGGAATTATTCGCTTACATCGTGAAACTAAGGGCCGTAAGGGTAAAGGTGTCACGTTAATAAAAGGTTTGAATCTCGATGAAAAAGCATTAAAAGCCTTAGCAAAAGACATTAAAAAACGCACAGGAACAGGTGGTGCAGTGAAAGGCTTTGTTATTGAAATTCAAGGTGAGCAACGAGAATTGATTAAAACATTGTTAGAAAAAATGGATTACACCGTAAAATTAGCTGGCAGTTAAAGGAATATAAAATGAAATTATTACTTAAATTAGGCATTGGCGTTATCGCATTACTTGCAATAACAATTACTTTATTACTTATTTTTGTCGATCCCAACAATTATAAAAGTGAGATAGAAGCACAAGTTAAAAATAACCTCAATCGTGACTTACACATTAATGGTGATATTGGCTGGACATTCTATCCGCAACTCGGTTTTTCTAGTGGCGAAATTAAGCTCGACAATTTGTCTGGTTTTAGTCGTCCACATCTCCTAAAAATTAATGAAGCATCATTAGGGATTAATATTTTACCGCTGTTAAAGGGCGAAATTTCAATTGGAAAACTAACCCTAGATGGATTTGAAATTACCTTATTAACCGATAAAAAAGGTGTTTCAAATCTTGACAATATGGGTGCTGAAAAAACACCAGAAACACCAGGAAACACTGAAACAGAAACGGCTTCAGATGAAGATTCAGCCCCTTTCTTTGCATTCAATAAAGCCCAATTAGCAGGTATTGAAATTAACAATGCCCTAATTGAAGTGGAAGACTTGCAAGCCGGTAGTTATCAGAAAATTACAATCAATGAGATTAAACTCGGTGAATTTTCCTTTGATAAAGAAACTGACTTTGCTATTAATACCAAATTGGTGATTGATGACTTACAAGCTGATATTCAATTAAGTTCACGCATTCTGGTTAATGAAGCACTTTCTAATGTAGAAGTGAAAGCATTACAAATAGACACCTTAGTAACAGGTAATGCATTACCAAATGGGCAATTAAAAAGTGTCCTAAAAACGGACATCAGCATTGCGCTAAAGGATAACAAAGTTACTTTAAGCGGGCTTGATATCAATACTCAAATAGAAGCAGATAACATACCGAATAAAAAGGTAAGCACACAAATCAATGCAGCGGTAACTTATCTTCTTGATTCACAACTTGCTACGATCAATAACTTGAAATTTAAAGTTGATGAAATAGAACTCGCTGGTGAAGTCAGTGTTCAAACAGGTGATATCACTAAGGTACGTTATAACTTAGAAGGTAATACATGGGATCTGAACAATTACATCAGTAAAGCAGAGGATAAAGCAGCGGCACCTACAGAGTCATCAACAACCGAGGAACCAGAAGTTGAACCCGATTTAAGCTTTTTAAATACATTGGATATTGACGGTCAATTAAACATTGCTGGTGTTAAAGTTGATAACATTAAAATTGGTCAGATTAAAAAACATTTAATCGTGAAAAAAGGTAAAGCACAGATAAAACCTTTAACCGTTGAGTTATATGAAGGTTTGTTAACACTAAACTCAGAAGTCAGTGATAGCAAAGGCCTCAATGAATACAACGTCAGCACGACTTTAAAAGATGTTATGATTCGTCAATTATTAATTGATGCCGCCGAAGTTGACCTTATTAGCGGTAATACTAGCTTTAATTTTAGTGGTAAAGGCCAAGGGCTTACAGCGACTAAGATCAAACAAGGTTTAGTGGGTAATGGTGATTTTAAAATGCTTGATGGTGAATTGTACGGTGTCAATATTCCACAGGAAATTCGCATACTCAAAGCCAAAATAACCGCTCAAACGCCACCGACGAGCGATAATATTAAAAAAACAGACTTTGCATCATTAACGGGTAATTTCAGTATTGATAAAGGCTTAGTCAATAATCAAAAACTATTAATGTTGTCTCCGGTGATGCGTCTGGATGGTTCAGGCTTAGTTCAAATAATCCAAGAAACCTTAGATTATAAATTAAGCATTAGTCCACTGTCGAAAAGCACAGAAGAAACCGACTATGTTGACCTTAACGGTGTCACTATTCCAATGTTAATCAAAGGAAGTTTTACTGATCCTAAAATTTCATTAGATACCGAAAGTGCATTAAAAGGCCAACTTAAAGCTAAAGCTGATGCATTAAAAGCTCAAGCGAAAGAAAAAGTAGAGGCGGAAATCGACAAACAAAAAGAAAAAATAGGATCTAAAGTACAAGAAAAATTGGGAGAAAGTTTAGGAGGAAGTCTTAAAAAGCTCTTTTAATTAACTATTTTAATTAACTCCCAGAATTATGTTTATTGCTCAATAGATTCCATTTTTGAGCAATAAACATTTTTTATCATTTCTTTTTTAGTACCAATATAAAGCGCATATACAATTCTAATAAGCCACTTTAATGGGATTAAAGTGCAAAAAATAACGCAATGAAACATAACCCACCATCACTGTCGCGACAATCAATTCAACATAAGCAACACGCTCAACGAATTCAACCAATTGTAAACTTCCTCCATTAACTGACAAATATTGACTGGTTTTAAACATCGCCGTAGCCCCAATCACCAATGGAAAAGTAAAGGCAGAATATGCTGGGCTAAAAGGTAAACGTAATAGCTTATTAAAAGAGTAATAAATAAACAAGGTCATCGATATTGCAATTATCGCTAAACCAACAACTACTTGATAACTAGGATGCTCAGTGACCGTTAAATACCCCGCTAAACTTAAGCTTGCAGGTGCAGCAAAAACTGCAATCGTCGGTCTCTCATTCTCTACTATTTGATGATATAAAAAGTAACGGTATAACATCGTTGGTAATAAAATCGAGTAAGCCGTTAAACCAAATAAGACTAATACGTTAGCAATATGAATTAACTCACCACCGGGGAAAGAAACTGCCCCAACAACAATACCCACAGGCGGAATAAACCAACTTGGCAAAACATGCTCAAATTTAAAATCTTTTACACGGTAGTAAATAAATATCACTAAGAAAGAAACATGCAACAGGATGGCAGTAAGCCATAAATTTAATGCCAGTTGATGATTAAAATGGTTAATATTATTTGCAATCACCATCGTTGCCATTGCAAAAGTAGGCACAACACTTCCACTCATATGATGCGCCAGATCTTTTTTTAATAACGCAGGATTAAACACAAATTTTAATAAAAGTGCTAATAGCAGTATTGTTGCCACAAGCGCCCCACTCATTTGCGCCTGTCCTTGAAAATCAGATCCACTTTCCCAGCTCCAACCTAAACTCGCAATACCTAAAGCAAGACCCGCTAATGCTGTTGGCACATTCGCGAAAAATATTGAGATTTTATTTTGCATCTTTGTGTTCCCTATTGAATATATTGAGAGTGTATTCAACACAAAGCATTAAGAATAGTTTAAACTATTTAACATTAGGTTAAGTTAAATTTAACGAGATAAAAAATGCACATAACACTTAAACAATTACAGGTTTTTATTTGTATTACCCAAGAAAAAACCATCACGGCAGCTGCCGAAAAACTTTTTTTAAGTAAACCCGCTGTTAGCATGAGTTTAAGTGAATTAGAAAAACACCTCGGGCAAGCGCTCTTTGAACGCAAAAATAATCGTTTATTTATTAGTAATTTTGGCAAGCAACTATTGCCCATTGCCGATGAACAAATCGAACGCAGTAAACTCATTGAAACACTTTTCAGTAGTAATAATCAGCTAAACGGAAAATTACGTATTGGTGCGAGTAATACCCTTGGAAACCATGTATTACCACTCATGTTAGCGGATTTTAGGCGACAGTTTCAGCATCAAAATCAATCGCTATTAATTGAAAATAGCCAAACTATTAGTGAGCAGATCAAAGACTATGAATTGGATATAGGACTGGTTGAAGCTAATTTATTTGATAGTCATTTAACCTCTATAAAATGGTTAAAAGATGAAATGGTCATTGTGTGTCATCAGGATCATGTTTTAACACAGAAGAAATATTTAAATATTGATGATTTAGAAAATCAGCAATGGATTTTACGTGAAGAGGGTTCCGGAAGTCGCACTTTTTTCATTAACCAAATAGGTAAAAAATTAACCCAATATCAAATTTCATTAGAACTTAAAAGCACTGAAGCTATTATTAACAGTACCAGTGCAGGATTAGGCATTGCTTGTATTTCAAAAGTGGCTGCACGTCATGCACTCGCCGATAAACGTTTAAGACAACTCAACCTTAATGTCGATATGCACCGCGACTATTGGTTAATTTGGAATAAGGAGCGTTATCAAAGTCCTCTATTACAACAATTTATAAACTTTAGTAAAGCTTGGGTTTTGCCGTTTTAAATAAAAAAAAGCCCATCAATCATGACGGGCTAATAATCTCATTTAAGATAGTTTCTTAAGTAAAACGAATACTATTTAATTTTTGGGGTATTGGTTTGTACATGTAAATTCTGTGCACGATGACGTAATAAATGATCCAATAACGTGATCGCCATTTGCGCTTCTGCAATCGGCACTGCACGAATGCCCACACAAGGATCATGACGTCCTTTGGTAATCATTTCCGTTGCTTCACCATCAGTGGTAATTGTGCGACCAGGGATGGTTAAACTTGACGTTGGTTTAAGTGCAATCGAGGCAATAATATCCTGTCCCGTTGAGATCCCACCTAACACACCACCAGCATGGTTCGATAAGAAACCTTCCGGTGTCATTTCATCACGATGTTCAGTACCTTTTTGGTTAGCAACTGCAAATCCGTCACCAAATTCAACGCCTTTTACCGCATTAATACTCATTAATGAATGGGCCAATTCAGCATCTAAACGATCAAACACTGGCTCTCCAAGCCCCACGGGAACACCCGAAGCAACAACAGTTACTTTTGCACCAATAGAATTGCCTTCTTTGATTAATGCTTTCATATATTCTTCAAGCGCAGGTATTTTACTGCTATCTGGAAAGAAAAATGGATTGTTTTCCACTTCACTCCAATCAATGATATCAGGGGTAATATCACCTAACTGGCTCAAGTAACCACGAATTTCTACACCTAATAATTCCTTTAAATATTTTTTCGCAATCGCACCAGCAGCCACTCGCATTGCAGTTTCACGTGCAGAAGAACGACCACCACCACGGTAATCTCTATGTCCATACTTTTGGTGATAGGTATAATCAGCATGCCCAGGACGGAATAGATCTTTAATGGCAGAATAATCTTTTGAACGCTGGTCTGTATTTTCAATTAATAAACCAATGCTACAACCTGTTGTTTTACCTTCAAAAACACCAGACAAAATTTTGACCTGATCGCCTTCTTGACGCATCGTTGTATAACGAGACTGACCAGGACGGCGACGATCTAAATCATGCTGTAAATCTGCTTCACAAATTTCTAACCCAGGTGGGATACCATCAACGATGCAACCTAAAGCTGCACCATGACTTTCTCCAAAGGTAGTCACTTTAAAAAGTTGACCAATACTACTTCCTGCCATTATCTTTTCCCTAACGTAATAAATACTTAATTCGTATTAAATGCATTATTCTAATATGATTTAGAATATCTATAATAACTTAATTTATAACTATTTTATCCAACTGCGCTTTTGTTAACACAAATACACCATGTCCACCTGATTTAAATTCAATCCACTCAAAAGGGATTTCAGGGTAGTTTTGCTGTAAATGTACTTGCGAATTACCTACTTCAACAAATAATAAACCGTTGTCATTCAACATACTGGCAGCTTGACTGAGCATTTTCCGCACCAAATCCAAACCATCAAAGCCACTGGCCAAACCTAATTCTGGCTCATGTCTAAATTCATCAGGTAAGTTTGCCATATCTTCGTCATCAACATAAGGCGGATTTGACACAATAAGATCATATTTTTCATTTTCAATATTTGAAAATAAATCTGACTGCATTGGAATCACTTGTTGCTCTAAACCATGCCCTTGAATATTGATTTCGGCAACCTCTAAAGCATCATCAGAGATATCAACGGCATCAACATAACTATCAGGAAACGCATAGGCACAAGCAATCGCAATACAAGCACTGCCAGTGCATAGATCAAGAATACGTTCAGGTTGCGTGGTTAACCAGGGTTTAAAACCATCATTGATTAATTCAGCAAAAGGAGAACGAGGCACCAAGGTGCGTTCATCAACATAAAACTCAAGTCCAGCAAACCAAGCTGTATTCGTTAAATAAGCAACAGGGATACGTTTCTCGATACGCTGAACGATTAAATCCACCAGCATTTCTCTTTCGCTACGTAATAATCGCGCATTAAGCATCTCTGTTCCACCATGTAATGGCAAACTTAACGACGGCAAAATAAGTTGCAAAGCATCATCTAAAGCATTATCAGCACCATGGCCATAGAATAGACCTGCTTGATTAAATTGAGTCGTTGCAAAACGCAACATATCCTGAATAGTGTGTAATTCAGTGATAGCTTCTTCCCGGAAATTCGATTCCAATTTTTTCTCCATTTAAGTTAAACTGCGTCTTAAAAGTTAACAGCGAGAAAAACCATGACAAATAAAAATAGTAGTGATGACTTTTCGCTATTTAGCGCAGAATTCTCTGGTATTAAAAAGTTAAAGCAGGATACCATAAAACTGGCCCCTAGAAACATCAAGAAAAAGCAAGTTATCAAAGAGAAAATGGCTGCCAACTTCGAAACAGATCACTTCTCTGATGAATTTGAACCGCATTTAAGTGAAGAAGGCCCTGTACGTTATCAACGAGCAGATGCACAAAAATACCTGGTTAAACAATTACGCCGTGGTGACTTTGCACCGGAAATCATTCTTGACTTACATGGTTTAAATCAACTTGAAGCAAGACGGGAATTGGGCGCATTGATTGCTTGCTGTAAAAAAGAAGGGTTATATTGCTGCAGTGTATTGCATGGTGTCGGAACTTATGTGCTCAAAAAACAAGTCCCTTTATGGTTAGCACAGCATCCTGATATTTTAGCATTTCATCAAGCCCCTCTTGAATTTGGCGGGCATGGCGCATTGTTGGTTTTAGTTGAACTGGCAGACTGGCAAATGAAGCGGGAGTTTGAATAACACTAGTTTGTATTACTCTATTAAGGGGGGATTAATAAAACCACTTCTATTATTTTTAATAATCAGTATCTTAATACAATAAAGGAAACCCAAATAATTCTAAATAAGCTATCATTATTAAATACAGAATTTTTCAAAAAATTAATTATTAATTGGACATAAAATATCATGATATTTAACCTATCATCGGCGCTCTCTAATGCCTTATTTTCAAGGTTAATGTTTATCTTTTTTTGCTGGACTCCCTTTTTATATGCTGCCCACCCTTCAGAAAATGAAATTGTCACCATTCAATTACGCTGGCATCATCAATTTCAATTTGCAGGCTACTACGCAGCCCTAGAAAAGGGTTTTTACCGAGATGAAGGCATCGAGGTGAGTATTCGTAATGGCGATCCAAACCATCAACCTGTAGAAGAAGTGTTATCGGGTCGGTCATTATATGCAGCCGGTAATAGTGAAGTTTTATTTCAACGTTTACAAGGTAAACCGCTAATTGCTCTAGCGTCTATCTTTCAACATTCTCCTTCTGTTTTAATCACTCTTCAATCCTCTGGCATTCGCACCGTGCATGACTTGATTGGCAAAAAAGTGATGTTAGCTAATCGCTATGAAGATGCCGATTTCTTAACCATGTTTCTTAATGAGGGAATAAAGTTTTCACAATTAGATATCATGGCTAGCAGTTATTTACTCAATGATCTTATCTCTGGAAAAGTTGACGCTTTTAATTCTTATACAACCAATGAGCCTTATTTACTTAAAAACAACAATATTGCCTTTAATATTATTGATCCAATCAGTTATCGAGTTGATTTCTATAGTGATGTTTTCTTTACTAGTGAAGATGAGCTTAACAACAACCCTCAACGAGTAGCTGCAATGCGCCGCGCAACCCTAAAAGGTTGGCGTTATGCGATGGATAATCCTGAAGAAATTATTGATCTTTTAAAAACAAAATATAACGTTACTAAAACACGCGAACACCTACGTTTTGAAGCCACGGAAATGCGCAAACTGATTCTTCCTGATTTAATCCAACTAGGCCATATGAATCCGGAAAGGTGGCATCATATGGCAGAAACATTCGTGAAGTCTGGTTTAGTATTGAATATCGATCACTTAAAAGACTTTATCTATCAAGATGGGCCGACACAAACAGCAAAATGGATGTTGCCATTACTTATCGTGACTATCCTACTAGTATTATTAACCAGCTCAATCGTCTTTTATCTGCACCGTTTTAATCGCCGTTTATCCTTTACACAAAGCACATTAATAGAAAGTGAAGAACGCTTTAAAGCACTTAGCGCGGCCACTTATGGTGGCATTGCCATACATGATAAAGGCGTGATCCTTGAATGTAATAGCGGTTTATCAGATATTTCCGGGTACAGTTATTCAGAACTTGTAGGTATGAATGGGCTTAACCTTATTTCATCGGAAGATACTGAAATTGTACTTAAGAATATGCTCAGTAACACAGCACAAAACTATGAAGTGATTGGTATTAGTAAAGAAGGCATAAAATACCCCATTGCGATTAAAAGTAAAGATATCTTGTACAAAGGTCGTGAAGCGCGAGTCATGGAAATTATAGATATTACTGAGCGCAAAAAAACTGAAGAGCAATTAAAACTGGCTGCCAGTGTCTTTACGCATGCCCGTGAAGGTATCGTTATCACAGATAGAAAAGGCAATATTATCGACGTTAATGATACTTTTACGCATATTACGGGTTACTCTAAAGAAGAAGTGCTAGGAACAAATCCCTCTTTTTTGTCTAGAGGAAGACATAGCATAGAGTTTTTAGATGACATCTGGACATCTTTACGAGAAACCCAGGAGTGGTCTGGCGAATTATGGGAAAAACGACAAAATGGAGATAGGTTTGCAGCATTAGTAACCATTAGTACGGTATATAATGCAAAAGGTAAAATGCAGAATTACGTGGTTCTTTTCTCAGATATTACCCATATGATGCAACATCAACAACAATTAGAGCATATGGCCCACTATGATACCTTAACTAATCTACCAAATCGTATGTTGTTAGCTGAGCGTCTTAAGAATGCAGTACATCAAAGTAACCGTCGAAAACAATCCATCGCGGTTGTGTATCTCGATTTAGATGGGTTCAAAGCGATTAATGACAACTATGGTCATGGCATTGGAGATGAGTTATTAATTAAACTCTCTGCATTGATGAAAAAATCTTTACGAGCAAGTGATACTATCGCGCGCATCGGGGGCGATGAATTTGTTGCCGTGCTGGTTGATATCGAAGAAAAGAAAGACTATGAACTAGCATTAGATCGCTTACTTCAGGCTGCCATGACAACAGTGAAAGTTGGGGAGCGCACTTTACAGGTTTCAACAAGTATCGGAGTGACAGTTTATCCTCAAGATAATGTCGACGCAGACCAACTCATTCGTCATGCCGATCAAGCAATGTATGTGGCCAAACAAACAGGAAAAAATAGATATCATTTATTCGATGTCTTTGAAGATAAATCAATTCAAACTCAACATGAAACCATCGAGCATATTAAACAAGCGCTTCGACAAAAAGAGTTCGTATTATATTACCAACCCAAAGTGAATATGAAAACCGGAGAGGTTATTGGTACAGAGGCTTTGATACGTTGGCAACACCCCGAACGTGGTTTATTGTTTCCTGCTGATTTTCTGCCTATTATCACCAATCATCCTATTAGTGTGCAGTTAGGAGATTGGGTTATTGATCAAGCATTAGAGCAGATTTCTGAATGGCACAATGCGGGATTGGAAATGGCGGTCAGTGTTAATATTGATGCTTATCAGTTACAACAAAATAACTTCGTTGATAAATTAAAACAGGCGCTTGCTAGCAGACCTATGATAAACCCTGCTTTATTACAATTGGAAATCCTAGAAACCAGTGCATTAGGCGATATGGAGGACGTAGTGCCTATCATGAATGCCTGCATAGATAATGGGGTTAGTTTTGCAATTGATGATTTTGGTACAGGATTCTCATCATTAACTTATCTTAAACGCTTATCTGTCGATATGTTAAAAATCGACCAGAGTTTCGTTAGGGATATGCTTGAAGATCCTGATGATCGCGCGATTGTAATGGGCGTAATAGGACTTGCGACTGCTTTTAATCATCAAGTTATTGCTGAAGGTGTGGAATCGATAGAACATGGCATGCAATTAGTTTCTATGGGCTGTGTATTAGCTCAAGGTTTTGGCATTGCACGACCAATGCCTGCAGAGGCTTTAGCACCATGGGTTGAACAATGGAAATTAGATCCTAGTTGGGTAGCCTAACTAAAGTTATAATCCTATAACAACTCAAACCACCACATAAAGAAGTTTTTTGCCTTTTACATACGATTGGCCCCATTGTGCTTCATCGTTATCGTTAATTGACCATTCTAAAACACTTTATTAAACACTTCTTTGGGTGATGCCCCTTTATTGGCTTACTCTATATTCTTACGCATAAAACCTTTAACTATTCCTTTTCCTACCCAATAATTACATCATTTAATTAAGCAGAATCGAATTAATCACGCTTAAACCCATTCTATTTTTTGTGACACAGTAAACTATTTTACGAGTTTATAGACTAAAAACCCAAAATTGTTAACAATAATGTTGAAATTTAACATTTAAAGCATATTATTTAACCATACAAACGCACATTGTTAACAAAAATAAGAATAAAAACAAAATGAAAAATTCTCTAAATAAAGAACAGATAAAATCAGATAATTTAACCGAACGGTTGATTGAAGCAATTGTAAGTGGGGAATATCCTCCCGGTAGTAAAATTTCTGAGCCTGAATTAGCTAAATTATTTAATGTTAGCCGAGGGCCATTACGTGAAGCGATGATGCGTGTTGAATCACTCAATTTAGTTGAACGTATTCCTCATGTCGGCGCACGCGTTATTAACCTCAGTTTAGAAAAATTAACAGAAATTTATGCTGTACGTGAAGCATTAGAAGGCATGGCTGCCAATCTTGCTTGTAAGCATATCACCGATGATGAATTAGAAACTATCGAAGCATTACTTGTTCACCATCAAACACATATTGAGCAAGTTGAAGGCGCTTCTTATTTTTATCAAGAAGGCGATTTTGACTTTCACTACTTGATTATTAAAGCCAGCAAAAATGAACCATTAATCGCCTTATTATGTGGTCAATTATACCACTTAGTGCGCATGTACCGTAGCCAATCACCACAGGAGAATGCACGCCCAGAAAAAGCGCTCTATGAGCACCTTGCTATTTTAAATGCCATTAAAGCACGAGATCCAGAGTTAGCAGAGATGCTAATGCGCAGACATATCAAGAACAGCCGTCTATTAATAGAAAATGAATTGTTAGAGGAATAAAAAATGACGCCAGGTAAAAAATTTAGACAAGCAATTATGAATAATAAACCGCTTCAAGTGGTTGGTACCATTAACCCATATTGCGCGATGATGGCCGAACAACTTGGACATCAAGCAATTTATCTCTCCGGTGGTGGCGTTGCAAACGCTTCTTATGGACTACCGGATCTGGGAATGACTTCGCTTAATGATGTCATTGCAGATGTGCAAAGGATCACAGCGGCTTCCAGCTTACCTTTATTAGTCGACATTGATACCGGTTGGGGTGGCGCATTTAATATTGCCAAGACCATTCGCGATATGGAAAAAGCAGGTGCAGCAGCCGTGCATTTAGAAGATCAAGTATCACAAAAACGCTGTGGTCACAGGCCCAATAAAGAAATAGTTTCAACACAAGAAATGGTAGACCGTATTAAATCAGCCGTTGATGCGCGTACTGATAAAGATTTTTTTATTATGGCAAGAACTGATGCCTTCGCACAAGAAGGATTAGAGGCAACCATTAAACGCGCTCAAGCATATGTCGAAGCTGGCGCTGACGGTATTTTTGCAGAAGCCATTAAAACGGAAGCACATTATCGAGCATTTTCAGAAGCGATAGATGCGCCGATTTTGGCCAATATCACTGAATTTGGTGAAACAGAATTATGGAATAAGCAGCAACTCGGTGAATGGGGTTGCGCAATGGTTTTGTATCCTTTATCAGCTTTTAGAGCAATGAATAAAGCCGCTGAATTAGTCTATAAAACTCTATTATCAGATGGCGACCAAAAAGCGGTGTTAGATACCATGCAAACCAGAATGGAGCTTTATGAATACCTTGGTTATCACCAATATGAACAAAAATTAGATGCCCTATTTGCAGATGGAAAAAACAAATAAAGGCGAATAGCAAACCTAGTGAGGTGCCGTGGAGGTGCCGTTAAATAATTATTAAGGAGAGCACGATGAGTGGAAATATTGGTGGTGCAGGATTACGTGGGCAAAGTGCAGGCGAGACAAAGTTATGTACCGTTGGGCAGTCAGGTAGTGGCTTAACTTATTGTGGCTATGATGTCGCAGATTTAGCAGAAAATACCACATTCGAAGAAGTCGCTTACTTATTATTTAATGGCGAACTACCCACTCAATCACAACTTGATGATTATAAAAGTGAATTATTTGCACTACGCGATTTGCCCGATGCCTTAAAAACCATGTTAAAACTTATCCCTGCTACTGCTCATCCCATGGATGTCATGAGAACAGGTTGTTCTTTCTTAGGTAATATTGAACCAGAGGAAAACTTCTCTCAGCAACGCCACGCGTCCAACAGATTACTGGCAGCCTTCCCTGCTATCATGTGTTATTGGTACCGTTATTCACATCAAGGAATAGAGATTGATTGTCAAACAGATGAAGCATCACTTGGCGGACATTTTCTTAAATTACTCAATGGTAAAACGGCATCATCACAGCACAAGCGAGTAATGGATGTTTCACTCATTTTATATGCAGAGCATGAATTTAATGCCTCTACTTTCGCCGCGCGTGTTTGTGCATCAACCTTATCAGATATGCATTCCTGCATCACTGGTGCAATAGGCACATTAAGAGGCCCATTACATGGTGGCGCGAATGAAGCCGCCATGGAGATGATTTCAAAATTTACTTCGCCAGAAGATGCAAAAATAAAAATGGCGCAAATGCTTGAGCGTAAAGAGAAAATCATGGGCTTTGGTCATGCGGTTTATAGAACCTCTGATCCGCGTAACGTCGTTATCAAAACCTGGTCAAAGAAATTAGCTGAAGAAAATGGCGATACAAGCTTATACGATATTTCTGTCGCCTGTGAACAATTCATGTGGGATCACAAAAATTTATTTTGTAATGCGGACTTTTTCCACGCATCTACTTATAACTACCTTGGTATTCCCACTAAACTATTTACCCCGATTTTTGTATGCTCTCGATTAACCGGTTGGGCGGCACATGTTATGGAACAGCGTGAAAACAACCGTATTATTCGCCCAAGTGCCGATTACACAGGCAAAGACCCACGCATCGTCACTACCATTAGTGAACGTGTTGAAGCACAAGCAAATACAAAGGGGTAAAAAATGAATATTAATTACCGTAAACCTTTACCTGGCACATCATTGGATTATTTTGATGTTCAGCAGGCGGTGGACTCAATCAAACCCGGTGCTTATCAAAAGTTACCTTATACCTCACGGGTATTCGCAGAAAATTTAGTGCGCCGTTGTGAGCCAGAAAAGTTAGTTGACTCATTGAACCAACTTATTGAACGACAACAAACATTAGATTTCCCTTGGTTTCCTGCACGTGTTGTTTGTCATGATATTTTAGGACAAACCGCATTAGTTGATTTGGCAGGATTACGCGATGCTATTGCGGCAAAAGGTGGCGATCCCTCTAAGGTTAATCCCGTTGTGCCTACTCAACTTATTGTTGATCATTCTCTCGCGGTAGAACATGCCGGTTTTGAAAAAGATGCCTTTGATAAAAACCGTGCTATCGAAGATAGACGTAATGAAGATCGTTTTCATTTTATTAACTGGACAAAAGAAGCCTTTGAAAATATTGATGTTATCCAGCCCGGTAATGGCATCATGCATCAAATCAATTTAGAAAAAATGTCACCAGTGATCCAAAGTCGTGATGGCGTTGCATTTCCTGATACCTTAGTAGGAACAGACAGCCATACACCTCACGTCGATGCATTGGGCGTCATTGCTGTTGGTGTCGGTGGATTAGAAGCAGAAAGTGTTATGTTAGGGCGCGCATCTTATATGCGTTTACCTGATATCGTTGGTGTTAATCTTTCCGGAAAACGCCAAGAAGGTATTACCGCAACAGACATCGTATTAGCATTAACGGAATTCTTACGAAATCAGAAAGTAGTGTCTTGTTACCTTGAATTTTTTGGTGAAGGTGCTTCTGAATTGACCTTAGGTGATCGTGCTACGATTTCTAATATGACCCCAGAATTCGGAGCTTCTGCAGGCATGTTTTATATTGATGACAAAACCATTGATTACCTTCGCTTAACCGGCCGTGAAGAAAAACAGATTCAATTAGTAGAGACTTACGCTAAACAAACTGGGCTTTGGGCGGATTCATTAAAAGAAGCCGAATATGAACGAGTGCTAGAATTTGATTTATCTTCCGTTGGCAGAAACATTGCTGGCCCTTCAAATCCACATCGACGTGTTGCAACCGCAGACTTAGCAAGTAAAGGTATCTCAGGCACTAGTGATGACAGCGCAAGTAACAATGAAAATGGTTTGATGCCCGATGGGGCTTGTATTATTGCGGCCATCACCAGTTGCACTAATACGTCTAATCCACGTAATGTAATTGCGGCGGCTTTATTAGCCAGAAATGCGAATCAACAAGGGTTAACACGTAAACCTTGGGTAAAAACCTCCTTAGCGCCAGGCTCTAAAGCAGTTCAATTATACCTTGAAGAAGCAAACTTATTAACCGAACTTGAGCAACTTGGATTTGGCATTGTGGGTTTTGCTTGTACCACTTGTAACGGAATGAGTGGCGCCTTAGATCCTAAAATCCAACAAGAAGTCATTGAACGCGACCTTTATACAACAGCCGTTTTATCAGGCAATCGTAACTTTGATGGGCGTATTCACCCATATGCTAAACAAGCCTTTATCGCCTCTCCTCCTTTAGTGGTTGCTTATGCCATTGCAGGCACAATACGTTTTGATATTGAAAAAGATGTATTAGGCATTGGCATTAATGGCAATGAAATCACCTTAAAAGACCTCTGGCCGAGCGATGCTGAAATTGATGCTGTGATTGCAAAATGTGTTAAACCTGAGCAATTTAAAGCGGTTTATGAGCCGATGTTTGATGTGAAAGTAGATTATGGTGACAAAATTAACAATATTAGTCCGCTTTATGATTGGCGCCCACAAAGTACTTATATTCGCAGACCGCCGTACTGGGAAGGTGCATTAGCAGGTGAACGTCTGCTCAAAAATATGCGTCCGCTAGCAGTATTAGGCGACAACATCACTACCGATCATTTATCTCCTTCCAATGCCATTATGTTAGACAGCGCAGCTGGCGCATACCTACATAAAATGGGCTTACCAGAAGTGGATTTTAACTCCTACGCGACGCATCGTGGTGATCACTTAACCGCGCAACGTGCTACCTTTGCTAACCCTAAACTATTTAATGAAATGGCAATAGTAGACGGTATCGTTCAACAAGGTTCATTTACACGTATTGAACCCGATGGGCAGGTAATGCGCATGTGGGAAGCGATTGAAATTTACATGCAACGAAAACAACCCTTAATTATTGTTGCCGGAGCAGACTACGGTCAAGGTTCATCACGCGATTGGGCAGCCAAAGGGGTTAGATTAGCGGGCGTTGAAGTGATTGTTGCAGAAGGCTTTGAACGTATTCATCGTACTAATTTAGTGGGCATGGGTGTGTTACCGGTTGAATTCATGAAAGGTGAAAATCGACAAACCTACGCCATTGATGGCACTGAAAGTTTTGATGTATTGGGAGCGCGAAGCCCAGGTGCATTATTAACACTCGTCATCACCCGAGCTAATGGAGAGCAAATTAATGTCGATGTTAAATGTCGTCTAGATACCGCCGAAGAAGTTTCAATTTATGATGCCGGTGGCATATTACAACGCTTTGCACAGGATTTTCTGGAATCAAGTAAAGAGAGGGCTGAAGTATGAGTGAAGCCACAGCATATTTTCCTCCTCAATTAAAAATCCCGGCCACCTACATGCGCGGAGGCACCAGTAAAGGGCTATTTTTTAACTGTCAGGATTTGCCTAAAGAAGCACAAGTCCCTGGTTCTACACGCGATGCAATATTATTAAGAGTCATCGGTAGCCCTGATCCCTACGCTAAACATACAGATGGCATGGGAGGCGCAACATCAAGTACCAGTAAAACCGTTATTCTCTCAAAAAGTGAACAACAAAATCATGATGTCGATTATCTCTTTGGTCAAGTGGCTATTGATAAAGCCTTTATTGATTGGAGTGGTAACTGTGGCAATTTATCGGCAGCCGTTGGCGCTTTTGCTATTAATGCAGGTTTGATTGATAAAGCACTGATTCCAGAGAATGGTTTTGCCACTGTGCGTATATGGCAAGTCAATATCAGTAAAACCATTATTGCTCATATTCCTATTTGTAACGGTGAAGTTCAAGAGTGTGGTGATTTTGAGCTCGATGGTGTGACCTTCCCTGCTGCTGAAATTAAAGTTGAATTCATCAGCCCTTCTGATGCAAAAAATGCCATGTTTCCAACTGGAAATATTATTGAAGAATTACAGGTGCCTGATATTGGAAACTTTCAAGCCACTATGATTAACGCAGGCATTGCCACGGTATTTCTCGATGCCAAAGAACTCGGTTACTTAGGCACTGAAGGACAGGATGAAATCAATTCAGATGCACAGGCATTACAAAAGTTCGAAACCATTCGCGCTTACGCGGCATTAAAAATGGGCTTAATAGACAACATTGAGCAAGCGACAACTCGCCAGCACACTCCAAAAATTGCTTTTGTGAGCCCTGCTAAAGACTATATATCATCGAGTGGTAAACACATTAAAAAGGCACAAATAAACCTTAATGTGCGCGCTTTATCGATGGGCAAACTGCACCACGCTATGATGGGAACAGCAGCCGTTGCGATAGGTACAGCAGCCGCTATTCCAGGTACTTTAGTTAATCTGCAATCAGGAGGAGGCGAAGCTCAATCTATTATATTTGGGCACCCTTCCGGCACATTAAAAGTCGGCGCACAAGCGCAAAAAACAGACGGACAATGGGTTGTAGAAAAAGTATCAATGAGCCGTAGTGCACGAATATTAATGGAAGGTTGGGTTCGTATTCCAGCGATTAGCTAAAATATAAGGAAAATGATGATGTCTGCATATCAAACAGAGTTTGAGCTAGCTAAAAATAATCCGCAAGCATTTTGGAAAAAACAAGCTGAAGCGATCGAGTGGTACCAATTTCCACAAAACATTTTACAAAAAGATGAAAATGGCATTGACCGTTGGTTCACTGATGGGCAATTGAATACCTGCTTTTTGGCACTTGATTACCATGTATTAAACGGTCGAGCCGACCAAACTGCACTTATTTATGACTCACCTGTCAGCGCACAAAAGCGACACTTCACCTACAAAGAACTAACCAATCATGTTTCACGCACCGCAGGAATGCTGGCAGAAATGGGTGTGGTTAAAGGTGATCGGGTTATTATTTATATGCCAATGATCCCAGAAGCGGTAATGGCAATGCTCGCCTGTGCACGGTTAGGTGCTATTCATTCTGTTGTTTTTGGCGGTTTTGCTGCTAACGAATTAGCGATTAGAATCGAAGATGCTGAACCAAAAGTCATTATGGCAGCTTCCTGTGGCATCGAAATTAAAAAAATTATTCCTTACATGCCGATGGTCAACAAAGCCATTATGGATAGTCGCTGGAAGCCTGAAAAGGTAGTGGTATTCCAACGCCCAGAATGCCCTGCAGAACTGACTAATGAGCGTGATATTGATTGGTCACAACAAGTAGCGACTTCCCCTTCTCACGACTGTGTTCCTGTTAATGCCACAGACCCTTTGTATGTTTTATATACCTCAGGCACCACAGGAAAACCGAAAGGTGTGGTACGTGAAAATGGCGGTCATGCGGTGGCGATGAAATATAGCATGTCGGTTATTTACGATGCAAAACCCGGTGATGTCTATTGGGCTGCTTCTGATGTCGGCTGGGTGGTTGGGCACTCTTATATTGTTTATGCTCCCCTTATTCACGGTTGTACAACCATTTTATATGAAGGTAAACCAGTTAGAACACCTGATCCTGCTGCCTTCTGGCGAGTCTGCCAAGAGCATAACGTTAATATCTTATTTTCTGCACCAACAGCCTTTAGAGCGATTAAAAAAGAAGATCCTGAAGGTGAGTTAATTAAGCAATATCCAATGCCTGCATTGCGAACTATTTTTATGGCGGGTGAACGTTTAGACCCACCGACACTGGCTTGGGTAGAAGAAAAAACCAAACGACCTGTGGTTGATCACTGGTGGCAAACTGAAACGGGTTGGGCAATTTCAGGCAATCCGATCGGATTACAACAATTTCCCTTAAAAGCGGGTTCATCTACCAAACCCATACCGGGTTTTGATGTACAAATTTTAGATGAAATAGGTCTACCCGTAGAAGCTAATGCGCAAGGGTTTATTGTCATCAAGCGCCCACTTCCACCAGGTTGCTTAGCTACCGTATGGCGTAATCATGACCGTTTTCAAAGTGGATATTTAACCCAATTTCCAGGTTATTATGTATCAGGTGATGGTGGTTATATTGATGAAGATGGTTATTTGTTTGTCATGGGAAGAATCGATGATGTGATTAATGTCGCTGGTCATCGTTTATCAACGGGGGAAATGGAAGAGATATTAACTGGACATGATGCCGTTGCAGAATGCGCTGTGATTGGTGCCCACGATGAATTAAAAGGTCAGATACCTTTTGGATTTGTGGTCTTAAAGGATGGTTATTATTCAGTTGATGGTAATATCGAAAAAGAATTATTACAAAAAGTACGAGATGAAATTGGTGCGGTTGCCAGCTTTAGAAATGTAATTATTGTTAATCGGTTACCCAAAACTCGCTCTGGTAAGGTTTTACGCAGAACCATCAAACAAGTTGCTGATGGAGAGCAATACGTCACACCATCAACTATTGATGATCCAAGCAGCTTAACTGAAATTGAAAATGCCTTTAACCCAAAATAAATAATAATTATAACTCTAAGGGGAAATGGATTATTTTCCCCTTACTCCGCGCCATTGCTGACTAATAGTTTGCCGATCTGTTTTACCTTGATCTAAACCCACAGCACTCACTTGTTCTTTTTTACTCAGCATTAAACTATTAAACAAAGCATCCCAAATTGACAAAGCACTGCCATAATTTTTATTGAAATGTTTCACATTAACACTGTGATGAATTTGATGTTGTGCAGGGCTAATAAATAACCTCTCTGCCCAGCCAAAACCTAAATAAAATGGACTATGACGTAAATTACTACCCGCTAGATTGAATATAAATATAAATATATTAACGCCAGCAATAGTAAAAACTGAAACATTATTGGCAAATAAATAGACAAACAGCCCACTAACTAGCGCACCTACTGAGAAACTTCGAATACTATTAAAGATAAATTCAATCGGGTGAATACGATACAACGTTAATGGCGTTAAAGTCGTCGCACTATGATGCACCGCATGAAATGGCCACAAAAAATGTATTTTATGAAAACTAAAATGAACAATAAATTTACCAAAGTCATCAATAACAAACAGTATAAAAGCAAAAAAAACAGTAAAAACAGGCATTGATAATTTGAAAAAATTTCCCGGTCCAAAGTAATCAATCAAACTACTATTTACCCATAATGCAACACTTACTTGAGCAGTAAAAAAAGGCAAAATCCACCATTTCAAACATAATTGATTAATCACTAACCAGCATATATCAACAGTATAGGAAGCTGTCCACCAAGGCATCCGTTTGAATATCACTTTTTTTCGAAATAACAGAATAAGCACCACACTGCTGAGCAGGTATAACCAATATATGCGCTTTTGTGACTCAAATAAAAAAGACATAGGAGACAAAATGCTGGCGATTAAAAAATCGATCTTAAATTCCTTTATTAAAAAATAACTGCAAATAACACTTGATCTCTCAAATGATAATCACTACCATTCGCCAACAATAACAATTATCACTACCAATAACAATGCCAACATTAATCTAAAATATAGCGACAATAAGGATATCCCAAGTCATGCTCAATTCTACCGATTTTAATCTTTCATCTTTTAATAAAAAGACGCTATCAGTTGCGCTTGCATCTGCATTAACATTCTCTAGCGCCATTGCAATAGCGACACCGATTGTGACTTCTTTCGCAGATGATAAACAGCATCGTGAACCAGCTAAAATTAATGTTGCGATTGAAGATGTGAAAGCAAATTACGTTAACATGGCTTATGCCGTCTATAACGATTCTTATCTCACAGCACAAGACTTGCAAAAAAGTATTGAGAATTTCCTCGCAAAACCTTCTGAAGATACATTAAATGATGCTAAAGAAGCTTATAAATTAGCACGAGTGCCTTACCAACAATCAGAAATTATGCGTTGGGATACTGATATTACTATTGATTCAGGCCTTTCTATGCAAGGCGGTTTAAGCAGTGTAGACGACTGGGAAGGACAAGTTAATGCTTGGCCACTTGACGAACAAGCCATTGATTACGTTGATGGCAATAAAACTGCGGGTATTATTAATCAAAAGAATGGCGAAAAAATAACCATTGAATATCTTATCAAGCAAAATGGTGTGGGTGGTGAAGCTAATGTCACTACTGGCTTCCATGCGATTGAATTTTTATTATGGGGACAAGATTTAAATGGAACCAAAGCTGGCGCGGGCGCACGCAGTTTTAACGATTTTCAGAAAGATAATAGCGGTTTATGCTCAGCAAGTAACTGTGACCGACGTCGCGACTACTTGAGTGCATCAACGCAGTTATTAGTTGATGATTTAAAAGCAATGACACTTGAATGGAATGAATCAGCATCAAAAACACCAGGTACATTAGCAAATAACTTTTTAAACAGTAATGATGCCATTCGTTATATATTATTTTCCATGAAAAGTATGGCAACAGATGAATTAGCATCAGCACGTATGAATGAAGGGTTAGAAGGCCTTGATCCTGAGCAAGAACACGATTGTTTCAGCGATTTAAGCCACGTGGCTATTTATTATAATTTCCAAGGATTACGTAATGCCTTTTATGGTGGTTATCAAAGCATCGATGGAAAAGTTGTTCAGGGTGCAAGCCTTGCTGATTTAGTAAATGAAAAAGATAACAGTGTATTTAACGAGTTTGATAGTGCGTTTACAGACATTGAAAAAAATATGCGCATCGTTTTTAATGCCGGAGAACAAGTCAACAATCCTATTCGTTTTGATCAAATTATTGGCCAAAAAGACACTGCGCCAGAAAAGAAAGGAGCCTTTGAAGCGGTTTATCAATTAGTCAGCTTAAACAGCAGCTTTGATAAAGTAGAAGCTTTACTTTCTCTTGAAGCATTAACGATTAGCGGTGATGGTGATTAATCCTTAATAATTATTCTCAAAATTTATCCTCAAATAATATATACCGGTTACCAATCAAGATGTATTTTGAATGGTAACAAGTATGAGACAGCTACGGCTGTCTTTTTTGCTTTATGTATTTAAGTGACTTTTATGAACAATAAACAACTATTTTTTACTGCCCCACTGATGTCATTTTTGGGCGCATTATGTATTCCGATCAGCACTTTTGCTTCGGATAACCAACAACACCTATCTGGCGGAGAGACCACCGTTAATCGGCACCATGCTTCTGCTTATTCAGCTCATTCTAATAACTTAAAAGATGTAAAAAGCATTTTAACCTTTAACGGGGGTAATAAGTTTTTTGAAGAACCTTGGGCACAGAGTGCAGGATCCGTCAGTTCACAGGATGGTTTAGGCCCACTGTTTAATAATAATGCCTGTCAAGATTGTCATGTGCGTGATGGTCGAGGACATGCCTCTGAAGCAGAGCATAATCAACAAGGTCATGACTTTTCTACTTTGTTAATTCGTGCAGCTAAAAGTGATATCACAGCAGCCCAAAAGGATGCTATGTCATTAGGTTTTCAAAGTAATATTGGTGATTCTTGTATCGGCGGACAACTTCAACATGAAGCAATCTTTGGTATTTCTAAAGAAGCATCACAAGCTGTTAGCTACCAATATCATGAAATAATTTTTGCTGATGGTGAAAAGGTGACCTTACGTGACCCAATTTGGCATATCAACGGCATAAGCTGTCAACTCGATGATGACACGGTATTATCAGCACGCGTTGCACCTCCTTTAATTGGGTTAGGTTTATTAGCCTTAATTGATGAAAAAGATATTTTACAACAAGAAGATATCAATGATAACCAACAAGGTAAAAGTAACGATGGCATTTCAGGCAAAGCTAATAAAGTATGGTCTGTGGAAACGCAACAAGTACAACTAGGCCGATTTGGTTGGAAAGCAGGACAACCTACATTAAAACAACAAACTGCGGGGGCGTTTATAGGTGATATGGGATTAACTACAGAGTTCTTTGCAAAAGAAAACTGTTTAGATCACCAAATTGATTGTAAAAATGCGCCCAATGGTAATGGCGATATGACAGATTCTGAATATCAATATGAAGTTAGCAGTAAGATTTTAGATAAAATAACATTTTATACCAATCACTTAGCAGTTCCCGCGCGTCGTAACGCCTATGACCAACAAGTATTAAATGGGCAAAAAGTATTTAATCAAATTGGCTGTCAACAATGTCACACTGCGAGTTATACCACCGTTAAAAGTGATGAATTTCCTGAATTATCCCATCAGAAAATCTATCCTTATACGGATATGTTATTACATGATATGGGTGAAGCTCTCACTGATTTTGACAAAAACAGTAAAACGGTTAAAGGTGATATTGCCGTTGAATTCCAAGCACAAGCGAATGAATGGCGTACGCCTCCTCTATGGGGAATTGGACTGGCGCAAACGGTTGATCAAAATGCAACCTTCCTACACGATGGACGCGCACGTAATTTGTTAGAAGCGGTTTTATGGCATGGCGGTGAAGCTGAGCAGAGTAAACAAAAAGTGTTACAGTTATCTAAGCAACAACGACTTGAATTACTTGCATTTTTAGAGGATTTATAAAAGACTAAGCGCATTCTCGATATTTACTCAGCCATTCATCATTACCGATGGCATTATAAATATCGATTTTCGCGATACAGTATAACTAATCAATGAGGTGCATATGCAATTTTCAAAATTAGGCTCAAGTGGCTTATCAGTTTCACGTATCTGCTTGGGCAGTATGACCTGGGGATTACAAAACAACCAACAAGATGCCAATCAACAAATTGAATACGCCTTATCTCAAGGTATTAACTTTATTGATACAGCGGAAATGTACGCTGTGCCCCCTTCTCCCGATACCTATGGTAAAACAGAAGAAATTATTGGCAACTACATCGCGGCCAATCCTGATAAACGAAAAGATTTTGTATTAGCCAGTAAAATAGCAGGTGCAGGTTTAGCATGGGTACGAGATGGAGGCCCTATTACAGGCCAAGCAGTGATAGAAGCAGTTGATGCTTCCCTAGCACGATTACAAACCGATTATATCGACTTATTTCAACTGCACTGGCCAAATCGTTCAACACCACATTTTGGTAAACATGCGCCAGGCACAATTAATTTCACTGAACTTGATAATGTGCAACAGACAGAAGATATGTTGGATATTTTGCAGGGACTCGATAAATGTATTAAAGCAGGTAAAATCCGATTTTGTGGTCTGAGTGATGATACACCTTGGGGCATTAATAGTTATTTAAAACTCAGTGAAAAATATGATTTACCTAGAATGGTATCGATTCAAAATGAGTTTAATCTGCTGCATGCTAAGGATTGGCCATATTTAATTGAAAACTGTGTTCATGAAGATATTGCTTACTTACCTTGGTCCCCAATGGCTGCCGGTATGTTAAGCGGTAAATATTTAAATGGCGCACGTCCTGAAGGTAGCCGTTTAACTTTTAGTCAACGTAATCGTTTATTTCGAGATACTACAATGTCTAATGATGCGATTAAAGCTTATCAAGATATCGCCATTGCTCACGGAATGACCGCTGCACAACTGGCATTAAAATGGGTAGATCAAGTAGATGGTGTCACTTCAACGATCATTGGCGCAACCACGATGACGCAATTAAAAGAAGATATTGATGCTTTTAAAAGCCCATTATCATCACAAGCATTAACCGATATAGCCTCTGTGTTAAAACAATATCCAGCACCTTTTTAATCACAAAATGATTTAATTGGTTAATTTTTAATATCCATACAAGCAACATAAAAATAGCCAAAATGACAAAACCCTATTGCTATGGCAGGCAATAGGGTTTTCGATAAACGAACGAATGCTCTTAAGCTACACTAGCAACTGTATTTTTATTCTTTTCACAAAATGGTAAAGCACTTTTGTGTAATGCGTTTAACACGGCCTGTAATGAAGCACTGACAATATCGTCACACATAGCAGCTGCGCAGTAACGTGTACCCAAAATACTTAATTGTACATAGGCAATCGCTTCGGCTTGTTCATTTTCAGCGCCTATTTTATTGGGCAATGCATGCTCATTATAATCCATTAACACAATATCATGATTGATTGCATCGCTTAAGCCTCTTATAAAAGCATCTAAAACACCTTTACCTTCACCATGAATAGCAATTATCTGTTGGTCAGCAATCAACTCAGCCTGCAAGACATCTTTATTACCCTTACGATTAAGTTGGTAACTGCTAATAGCGATATTTTGTTGTGGTGCTAAATAAGTTTCAGTGAATATCTCGTGAATAAGGACAGGAGACACTTCACTTTCACTTTCTTCTGCAACAGCTTGTACATATGGGCTAAAATCAACTTGCATCCAACGAGGCATTTGCACACCATAATCTTGCTCTAAGACATAAGCAACGCCACCTTTTCCTGATTGGCTGTTAATGCGAATGACTTGCTGATAGGTACGCCCTAAATCACGAGGGTCGATTGGCAAATAAGCCACTTCCCATGCTGCTTCAGGGTCAACTAAGCGTTTTTCTTCATCAATAGACATACATTTATTAATCGCATCTTGATGACTGCCAGAGAATGCAGCAAAGACTAATTCGCCAGCATAAGCATGACGAGGGTGCACCGCAAGTTGAGTGCAACGTTCAACCGTGGCAATAATTCGATCCATATCCGCAAAGTTTAATTGAGGATCAATACCTTGGCTGTATATGTTCATCGCCATGGTAACAATATCCATGTTACCTGTACGTTCCCCATTGCCTAATAACGTACCTTCTATACGATCTGCGCCAGCCAAGACACCTAATTCTGCGGCAGCAACACCACAACCACGATCATTATGGGTATGTAAACTGATGGTCACCGCATCACGATGGCTAATATTGTCACAAATCCATTCAATTTGATCTGCATAGACATTAGGTGTTGATACTTCTACCGTTGCTGGTAAGTTGATAATCACTTTATTATCGACAGTAGGTTGCCAAACGGAGATCACTGCATCACACACTTCAACGGCATAATCCATTTCAGTGCCAGTAAAGCTTTCCGGAGAATATTGAAATGACCATTGCGTTTCAGGCTGGGCTTTAGCCAAATCACGAACACATTTAGCCCCTTCTACCGCAATTGCTTTAATTTCATCGCGTGATTTTTTAAATACTTGTTCACGTTGTACTCTTGAAGTCGAATTATAAAGATGAACAATCGCTTTTTTTGCACCTTTTAAAGCTTCATAACTGCGTGCAATTAATGGTTCTCTCGCCTGTGTTAATACTTGAATAGTGACATCATCAGGAATTAAATCTTGCTCAATGAGTTGCCTAACAAAATCAAAGTCAGGGGCAGAGGCAGCTGGAAATCCAACTTCAATTTCTTTAAAACCAACATCCACTAATAGCTTAAACATGTCTAATTTTTGACTTGGGCTCATTGGTTCAATTAATGCCTGATTGCCATCGCGCAAATCAACACTACACCATTTTGGCGCCTGATTAATAACTTCATTAGGCCAGCGACGATCGACTTTTTGTAAAGGCTTAAAAGCACGATATTTTTTATGATTGAATTTTGGTTTGCTATTCGCTTGATTTGACACGATTCATTTCCTTTAAGGCATGTTGAGAGGAGAAACGAATTAGCGAGTTGGCTCACCATTGTAAGGTTATTGCCACCCATTTCCGGTTAGAAACTTCGCTCGCTATCCATGGCGTAACTATAGCTAAGTTTTAGGAGAGAATGGTTGCAAACACACCTTTAATTCATCACAATAATGCAATAAATATCTACTTTTAAGTTAAAACGTAGTTTAATAAACTCATCAAGGTAATTATGATGCAAGAAACAATTCAAAACCCAATTAAATTAGACAGAACAGATAAAAAAATTCTACAACTTATGCAATCTAATGCACGTATTAGTAATTTAGAATTGGCAGAAACTATTGGCTTATCACCAACCCCCTGCTCTCGACGCGTCAAACGCCTTGAAGAATCAGGTATCATCGATAAACACGTCACCCTGTTAAAACCTCAAGCACTCGGATTAAATCTTACCGCTATGATAGGTATTACCATGGATAGACATACCCCAGAACGATTTGAAAACTTTGAAAAAGCGATCACACAATTACCCGAAGTATTAGAATGTTTAATCGTAACCGGGCAATCTGCCGATTTTTTATTAAAAGTGGTGGTTAGAGATATGCAACATTACGAACGATTTCTACTAGGACATATCACCCGTTTAGAAGGTGTAACAGGTGTACACTCTAGTTTTGTTTTACGCGAAGTGATGAAAAAAACAGCATTACCATTAACTTAACATTGAGTATTAAAATTGTTTTCTAAAATCTTCACCTAACATTTTAGAATGGCATTTTTCAGACATAATATGTTACAGTATTTTTAATTACTTAGGCTACTTTAAACAAAAGAGAATAACATGAAACAACTATTAGAATTTATCCCCTTAATCATCTTTTTTATTGTCTATAAAATGGTTGATATCTATGCGGCAACCGGGGCTCTGATGGTGGCAATGACAATCACCTTTATTTACAGTTATTTTAAAAATGGTAAAAAAGCTGAAAAAATGCAGATCATAACCTTAGCAATGATTTTAATATTTGGTACATTAACACTTGTTTTACATGATGATGCATTTATAAAATGGAAAGTAACATTGGTTTATGCGGTTTTTTCTATTGGTTTATTAGTCACACAGTTTATTTTCAAAAAACCAGCTATTAAGCAAATGTTAGGAAAAGAATTAGCTTTACCTGATGCGGTTTGGAATAATCTAAACTTTGCATGGGCGATATTTTTTGCAGTGTTAGGTTTAGTGAATATTTATGTTGCTTTCAACCTATCACAGGAAGTTTGGGTAAACTTTAAGGTGTTTGGGTTATTAGGTGTTACTTTAGTGTTTACCGCATTAAGTGGCTTATACCTTTATAAGTACTTACCAGCAACTGACAAAAAAGATAAAGAATCAAAATAAAAAAGGAATCGATATGTTATACGTTATTTTTGCACAGGATATAGAAAACAGTCTGGCACTTCGACTTGAAGCGCGACCAGCACATATTGCTCGCTTAAAAGAGTTAAATGATCAAGGGCGTTTATTTGTTGCCGGCCCAACCCCTGCAATTGATAGTGAAGAACCAGGTGAAGCAGGCTTTACAGGCTCAACAGTCATTGCTGAGTTTGATTCGCTTGTGCAAGCGCAACAGTGGGCAGATGCAGACCCTTACATTGAAGCGGGTGTTTATGCTTCCGTTATTGTAAAACCCTTTAAGAAAGTATTACCTTAGGTTTTTGCCTACTAAAAAATACTGCAATTAAAAAACTGAGCCAGCCAATATGCTGGCTTTTTATATCTAGGCCCATCTCAAACAGCAGGGCAATCAAATAGCTTCTTTACCTTTAGCGGATAAACGTATTTAACCTAATTCTTTAGGCGCTTGTTTGAGCTATATTTTCAATAGAGTTTGATACTTCATCTACTTTAAATAATTTTTGAGCCGCTAATTGTTGTAATGGTAAAAGCTCACAGTATAAAAGAGTCTCAATATCAATCGAATCACCTTCAGGTACAATCAACAATTGACCTTCCCGTAGATAATAAAAACAATTCAAATATTGTTTTTCGACTTCAGCTAATTCACTCAATGACTCCGCCGTGTGCACTTTTTTATTATTTGATTGGAAATCAGTAAATTGCACGACCAAATCAGATTTTTGCATTCGTTTAGAAGCACTCGCTTCATCAGATAAGCTATCACTAACCTGCTGAGCTCTATTAATCAACGATTTAAAGATGATTGCTTCGACAGCAGGTAAAGCAATAAATAATTGCGAAATCAATTCTGTGGACAGAAATAATGCTTTTTGTGATTCCTTATCAGAAAGAAAAAAACGCACCAGAGGTAAACATTTATTCCCCAAAAAGAGTTCGATTTCAACGTCTTTTTCTTTCATCGCATTTAACAATTGAACGGGAGGCAGTTTCAAAAGATGCCATGAGGCAATTAAATTTTGATTAACTGCTAATAATTCCTGTTTGCTAAAAGTAGTGAATAATTGTATTAATGTTTCTTTGTTTTTTAGTAAAATATTCATATTATTTTCCTAATAGACCCAGACTTCAACACGACGGTTTTTACTTCTTCCGGCAGCGGTGTCATTTGATGCGATAGGCAATTTAGCACCAAAACCTTCAACGGCAGTGATTGTTAACCCATATGCATTCAGTTCTTTCTCAAGTAAATTTGCTCTTAATAAAGAGATTCTTACATTCATACTGGGGTCACCTAATGAGTCGGAGAAGCCCATTAATACAACTCGTCTTCCACGGTGTCGAGATAAGTATTCAGCCAAACGTTTAATATCAAGTTTTGCTTTATTATCAAATTCATTACTGCCACTTTCAAAATGAAAGTTTACTGATAATCGACTCGCGACTTCAGCATATTGATTATATTTTTCTGGTGCATTTATGACCTTGTAGGTTTCTTCTAGTTGTATGTTTTGAGAAACGAAACCTATTTGGTCAACCACATTTTGTCCCTCTAAAGAGACAACATATCGACTAAAATCCTGCGCCATAACATTGCCATAGGCTGGTACATACATATATAAGCGTCGAGACAATATATAATCTTCAGTACTGGTTGTAAAACGCGTTGGATGAATAACGGCACTATCATAGGTTGCTGATATCGCTAATGCTTTGGCATTATTGACATAAGGCAAACCGATAAAACCGATACTGGCAACATCTTGAGCGACTTGAATAGACAAATCAGTACTTGATTCATATCGTTGAGTATTTTTGTTTAACTGCCTGATATTGGCTTTAAGCACTAAACTATTAAAAATATCCCAGGTACCAGAATTACTATCGCGCGCATATAAATTAATATCTAAATCATCACCGCCAACTTCTCTCCAGTTGTTAATTTCTCCAGAAAAGATTTTTGCTAAATCACCGTTACTCAGACTAGTAACTGGATTATCTTTGTGAACAATAATCGCTAAGCTATCTAAACCAATAATAACCTCTTGGTCAGATGATGATAAATCTCCTTTCGTTAAACGTAAGGCTTCGACTTCATCATCTTTTATTTTACGTGAAGACATCCCTATATCAGCAGTATCAGCCAATAAATCTTTAAACCCAGTACTAGAACCGTGTGCATGTAATTGGATTGCATAAACAGCATCATTTTGCACATACTGAAGTTCTCGTTCTGCTGATAAGTCCCCTTTTACAACCCACTTCATATTAGTGACCGATTTTGAAAGCAAATAAGCCTCTAGTAAGGCCGGAGCAAGTTTTTCACCGATAGTATTAGAGCCATGTAAACGTAATGTGACTGTCGGATTATTAATTGGTAACGGAATTTTAGCTTTCTGGGCGACTGGCACAATGACGACTGAAGCAACCTTGATATCTTCAGGCTCAGTATTATCTACAATTTCAGGTTCATCTGGTATTTCTATTGTGTCAACTTGTTCTACAATTATTCCCGACTCATTTTTTTCTACTTCGACAAAAGATTGTTCAACGTTTTGGTTACCAACACTGACATTTAAATAACCACTTTGCCAACTCGCAATCCCCAGCACAATAAAAATCAATAAAAGAGCAATTAAAATAGTGAGTAATGGTGACTTTTTAGTTTCTGGAACAGGTGTATTAATAGGTTTTTCGGTAACCGTTTTTATAGGAATATCAACAGATTCTGTTGTTTCTATCTTGATATAGACAGACATTTGTTTTAATTGCGAGACAAGCTCATTAAGAGTCTGACTACCTAAACCATCTAATTCAGATAAAACCGTCATACGGTATTCTTTATCTGAAACCATCTTATCTAAGGAAATTTGAATGTTCAATTCTGTATTAGCAATCGTTTTGAGTGCTAAAATTTGTTGCTTATATTCAGGATTAATAATCAACTTTTCATTTGTTGTGCTTTCTTGAACAGACATTTTCATTCCTAGCAATAGTCATTTCATTCCATTATTGGCACTATTATGTTTATTATTTTCACAGTTAGACAGAGGACTGTCAACATCCTTATCATGATTTTATTGTGTTAAAAGCATGATTGTAAAAATAAAATGACAATATAAAGTAAAAAAAACTCTGTAAAGTTAAATTTATTGCTGATTTTTTATTTAATTAAATCATTTTTCAATAAATCAATAATGACCACTGTTTCAAAAAATTAACTTTTATGCAACAAAAAAGACGACATTACGTCGTCTTTTGTTAATTAAAGTATTATTGTACTCTTACAGCAATAGCTTTAGCTATTAGTTAGAATGCAGCATACTGTTTAACTCAACCGCACTTTTATTCGCTAAACATTCAATTTGCCCGGTCATTGAATTACGACGGAATAAAAGATCATCTTTATTTGCTAGCTCACGTGCTTTTGCAAAACCAGCTTCATTACCTTCATTGTCGAGTAATTTAACTTTTGAACCTGCGGTCACATATAAACCAGATTCAATCGTACAACGGCTACCTAATGGAATACCAAGACCTGCATTGGCACCTAACAAGCTGTTTTCGCCAATTTTAATGACCATTTTACCACCGCCACTCAGTGTCCCCATAATAGAAGCGCCACCGCCAATATCAGAACCTTCACCTACCATAACGCCAGCAGAAATACGTCCTTCGACCATACTTACACCCGTCGTTCCTGCATTGAAGTTAATGAAACCTTCATGCATCACTGTTGTACCTTCTCCAACATGTGCACCTAAGCGAACACGAGATGTATCTGCAATACGCACACCAGTAGGAACAATGTAATCAACCATCTTAGGAAATTTATCGACACAATCCACGCTGATTGTTTCGCCTTTTAAACGCGCTTCAATTTGACGATCCGCTAATTCAGGTAAATCAATCGCACCTTTATTAGTCCAAGCAATATTATGTAATACACCAAAAATGCCATCTAACACTAAACCATGCGGTTGTACTAGACGATGCGAAATAAGCTGTAATTTTAAGTAACCTTCAGCTACGGTTACAGGAGCTTCATCTGTCGCTAAAATAGTTAATACTAATGGTTGTGTTGATTTAGTCGCTGCAGTCGCAAAATCTGCATTCGCTGTTTCATTAACACCGTTAAAAGCGGCACTCAATTGTTCTGCAAGCACGGCAGTCACTTCAAAAGTTGCATTTCCACCCTGGTAACCAACAAGTGCACCAATAACGGCAACAAGATCTTCACTTGGATTTAAAAGAGGATTAGGAAAAAAGGCTTCAATGATTTTTTGATCGCGGTTTTTAGTGGCAGTACCAAAAGCAAGGGAGAAGGTAGACATGTATTAAGCTCCGAATTAAAAGTCTGAAATAAAACGACATCATAATGAAGTCGACGCAGATTTAAAGCGATAAATGCAAAACAGGTTAATTAATTCTTTTTTGTTGCGCTTTTATGCTCTGGGTTATGGCACATCTTGTAGAATAAAAATGGGCATATAAGGAAGAGGCACTCTAATAATAAAGTCAGTACAGTCGCTATGATAAGGCCAACAACAATCGCTTCGGTATTTAAAACGATATTAGCTTGATAGTTATTTTTTGTTTCAAGAAATAACGGTTTGTTTATTTGAGTGAGCAAAAAAGTGTAACGTTTTACAGGGCTCCCTTGTAAACTGTTTTTTTGATACGTTAAAAAGTCAGTTCGACTTACTAAGGCTTCAATAATGCTTGTTTCAGCTTTAAACAACGTACTATTGCTGTTTTTATGACGCCCAAGCAAAGCTTGCAAATCTCCTTCAAACAATAAGTCAGCCAATTTTTGATACTGACTTAGTTGCCTTAATGATTCTTGATAATGAGCATCTAAACGTGTTTCATAAAGCGTTAAAAAATGGGGGAATTGTAACCCTATTAACAACGTTAAAGCAAAAGTAATTTTTAAGCTATATCGCTTTAATAGGGTCAGAAACACTATTTAAATCCACGTTCTTTGCGCAGCGTTTCATAGGCTTTTTGAATGTCTTGTGCTTTTTCTTTTGCTAAGTTCATCATCTCCTCTGGCAATCCTTTGGAAGCCAGTTTATCCGGGTGATTTTGACTCATCAATTTACGATATGCACGTTTAACCTCTTTGTCGGTTGCACTTTCATCCACGCCAAGTATTTTATAAGCATCATCAGCACTTGCTTGTTGCTGTTGTTGCTTCTGTCCTTGGTGAAAATGTTGCTGGCCTTCAATCATCTGTAATAAGCGATCTAACTCAAAACGCGAAAAGCCTAGTTGCTCTGCAATGGTGTACAGAATAGATTTCTCTTTATCGTCAATTCGTCCATCTGCGTAAGCGACTTGAACTTGAATGCCCAAAAACATTTGCAGTACATTACGATCACCGCGGACCATCTCTTTAAATTCAGTCAAAGTATTTTGCAAAGGGAAATCAGCGTTTTTACCAAGCGCGAAGGCACTTTGTGCTAATGTACGAGCTTCGCCTTGTAAACGCATTTGATCCATATACGCGTTAGCAACCTGAATATCTGTTTGTGTTACCTGCCCTTTTGCTTTAGCAAGGTGTCCCATCACAGAAAAAGTCGCATTGAAGAATATCTTTTGTCTTTCCTGACTTGTGACGCTATTGCCAAATAATCCATTCTGTACATTAAAATTAATAGCACGCGCACGGTCAAATCGATGCCCTAGCCAAATTCCCAGCAACATGCCAAAAATATTGCCAAACATATAACCAAAAAAACCACCTAATATCTTTCCCCAATAGCGCATAAATATTCTAACCTTTACTTTTAATAAATTATTTTTACTATTTTGACCAAGTATCCACTAATTTACCAATTTTTTAACTTAAATTGAAAAAATTAATCAAAAACAACGTTCAAAGATTGGAGCGCTACATTGTTTGCTGATATTCTTAGCTTTTTATCTGCCTAGCGTATTCATCATTTTAGATAATGATTCTCGGCAATTTTTTGTGAGCAATAAATGTTAAAAAAACTTTCATGGTTATTACTTCTTCAACCACTAGCAAATGGTTATGCAGAGCAAAGCATCATTGACCAGCAAGATAATACTCTTAGTAACGAAGAGTTAAGTGAAGAACAAGTGATTGCACCGCGCTCTCAAAAAGAGTTTTTCCGTCAATGTTATATTCATGTTCCACCCGTTGAAGCAAATTCTCAAACACAACCAGATGAACAAATTCCCGTTAATATTGATGCATTAAATGTTTTTGGTTCTAAAACTAAATTTGTCTATCAAGATGAGGTTAATTTAACACAGGGCGATAAATTTCTTTCTGCTGATAAAATGACATATTATATTGAGGAAGAACATGCGATTGCTGAAGGCAATGTTAATTTTGTAAATGGCGCAGTCACACTCAGCGCAAATGATATTGAAGCAAACCTTAAAAACTCGCAAAAAACACTTTATCAAGTAGATTATCAATTTCATGGTCAAGGTGGTCGAGGTTATGCAGATAAAATCTACGATGATGGCGCTGAATTATTCGAATTAAATTCTTCAACTTATACGGCCTGCCCACCAGATGATACCACTTGGACACTGGATGCCAGTACGTTATATATTGATAATGCTAATGGTGTCGGTAGTGCTTATAATGCGGTATTACGTATTAAAGACGTGCCTGTATTTTATTTCCCTTATATTACCTATCCGCTCACAGACAAACGTAAAACAGGCCTTCTATTCCCAAGTTATGCCTATTCAGATACCGATGGATTATCCATTACCCAACCGTTATATATCAATATAAGCCCAAATATGGATGCGACAATAACCCCCACTTATATTCAAAACCGAGGCACAAAAATTGCGGGAGAATATCGTTATTTATTTGATATAGGTAGCGGTAATCTGCAAGCGGAATACCTCGATGATGATCAACTCCGTGGTTATGACCGATACCTTTATCATTGGGATCATAATATTAATATCACTCAGAACTGGAACTTTGAAGCACGTTATAACGAAGTCAGTGATGATTATTATTTTACTGATATTGATACGGCCTATGGAGATCGCAGTGATAACCAACTGCTGCAAACCGCATCGCTAAGTTACCGACAAGAACAATGGAACAGCGAATTGGAGGTGCGTGAATTCCAAGTACTAGGCAGTGATGACACCCCCCATAAAGTATTACCTAAATTGGCCTTTAATTTTTATCAGCCACTTAACTGGCGAAGCCTTCAATTTGCCTTATATTCTGAAATTTCTAAATTTGATCATGCCGATGATGATGTCTATACCGGCACTCGTATTCATTTAGAACCTAAATTTTCGCTGCCACTTTATTTTAACTCTTTATTTATCAATACTGAGTTAAAATATATGATCAGCTATTATGAACAAACATTACCCGATGAAGATAAAGAAGATTGGTATTCAGATTTGGATGAAAGTGCATCTCGTTATATTCCTTCTTTTAAAATTCATTCTGGTATCAACTTTGAACGAGACTTTTCATTTTTAAACAACCAATATAGACAAACTTTAGTACCACAAATTCAATATTTATATGTCCCTTATAGAGATCAATCCGCTATTGGTACCTATGATAGTGACAACTTACAACAGGATTATTATGGCTTGTTCCGTGATAACCGTTATTCTGGCTATGATCGTATTGCTGACGCCAATCAAATCACCTTAGGTATATCAAGTAGCTTCCTGAATAGTCAAGGCAAGGAAAAGATGCGAGTTGCTGTTGGCCAAAATTATTATTTAGAAGCATCAAAAACATTGCTTCCCGATAGCACATCAGAATTAAGCAGTGAATCACGTTCATCGATGATTGCAGAGTTTGACGTGAACTTCGAAAATAACTATTTTTTCCACGCTGGTATTGAGTGGGATAACGATAACAATCTTATTGAGCAAGGTAATACAACCTTTGAAAAACGCTGGTTATATAATACCTTCGCACAGCTTAACTACCGTTATATTGCAGTTGATGATGATGACGATAACGAATTCCTAGTTAATCAATTAGGTGCAAAAATAAATTGGCCTATTAATAATCAATGGACAGCGTATGCAAGTTACTATCATGATGTAGAATATAACCAACCCTATGAAAGTATCATTGGTTTAAAATACCAATCTTGTTGTTGGTCACTTGGTTTTACTTATGATAATCACATGCTAGCCTACTATGATGATATAGAAGATATTAGTGATGAGACTGAAACAGAACAAACTATTAGCATAAATTTTGAATTAAAGGGACTTGGCGGTGTCGGATTTAATTCAGTTGATCAGGGGCTTTTTGATTATGGTCGACCTTTCTATTTACAATAACGGAAAAAAAATGAAACTTTTGAATAAACTATTTTTACCTTTTATGTGCGTTGCGTTTATTGCGCCGCTAACGATGGCAGCAGATCAAAGTCAACCACTCGACAAGATCGAAGCAGTCGTTAATCAAGAAATCATTCTCAGTAGTGATATGGCACGTTTAAGACGTGAAATCACCAGCCGTTATCAAGAGAAAGGACAAGCTCTACCTGCTGAAGATGAATTTGTTAAACAGATTCTTGATAAATTAATTACTGATCGACTACAGCTACAAATTGCAGATCGCATTGGTATGCGAATTAATGATGCACAGCTGGATCAAACGATTCGTCAAATTGCCTCTGATGATGGCTTAACATTAGCGCAATTAATAGAAAAACTAGCGCTCCGAGGTGATAACTATGAAGCCTATAAAGACTCGATTCGTGATGAGTTAACTATTAACGAAATACGACAAATGCAAGTTCGCCGCCGTATTAATATCACCGACCAAGAAGTCTCTCAAATGGTCGAGCGCTTAACCGAACAAGGTGAAAAAACAACACAATTTCATTTTGCGCATATTATGCTTAAAGCAGACAAAGATGCCGATGCTACTGAGCAACGTGAAATCGTCGAGAATTTAGCAGAAAAAATTAAACAAGGTGAAAATATACAATCACTTGCTGTTGCTTTTTCCGAAGGCCCTAAAGCCAGTGAAGGTGGTGATTGGGGATGGCGAACAGAGGAAGAAATCCCGACTTTATTTGCCGGTGTACTTGATCCTATAAAAACAAAAAAAGGAGAGCTCATTGGCCCATTTCGTACTAACTTAGGGCTTCATCTCATTCAGGTATTAGATAAAAAAGGTGCTGAAAACGTAATGACTGTGGAAGTTAAAGCACGTCATATATTAATTAAATCAAATATTATTTTAAGTGATGATAAAGCAGAGAAATTATTAACTAACTACCGTAAAGACATCGTAGCAGGCACTAAAACCTTTGCTGAATTAGCAGAAGCAAACTCACAGGATCCAAGTTCTGCCGTTAAAGGTGGTGATTTAGGTTGGGCAGATCCAAGTATGTACGTGCCAGAATTTAGAGACCTTGCGCTTTCATTAAAAGTTGGAGAAATTAGCCAACCTTTCAGAACGGTTCACGGATGGCATATTTTACAAGTCATGGATAAGCGAGAATCTGATACCACTGAAAGTGCAACTAAACAAAAAGCATACGGCATATTATTCAAGCAACGTTTTCCTGCTGAAGTTTATGCTTGGATGAATGAGATTCGCCAAGAAGCTTATATTAAAATTAACAATCCAAAATACATCCTGGATGCTAAGTAACATGAGCTATATAAACAATATAAGTAACAACTCAGTTAATCCTATCATTGTAACAGCGGGTGAACCAAGTGGCATTGGTGCTGATATTATCCTGCAATTAGCGCAACAAACATGGGCAGTGCCATTAGTGATTTGTTGTGATAAATCATTATTAGAAGCACGCATTAAATTATTAAATTTAAATGTTAAGCTCATTGACTACGATCCTTCACTTGCTGTTCAACATACTGAAACAGGTATATTAACTGTCGCACATATCAGCTTGAGTAACCCTTCTAAACCAGGTGAACTCAATAAAAAGAATGCACAGTATGTGCTTGATACATTAAGCTTTGCTAATCAAGGCTGTTTGTCAGGATTATTTTCTGCTGTTGTCACGGCACCTGTGCACAAGGGCATTATTAATGATGCAGGCATTGCATTTAGTGGGCATACAGAGTTTTTTGCAGAACAATCGAATACCGACTTGGTGGTTATGATGTTAGCAACCACAGGGTTGCGTGTTGCGTTAGTAACCACCCACTTACCATTAAAAGATATTTCAGATGCAATCACTGAAGCGCGATTAACCAGTATTATCAATATCCTTAATAAAGAACTCCAACAAAAGTATGCGATTGAAACACCACGTATCTATGTCTGTGGATTAAACCCACATGCTGGTGAAGGCGGACATATGGGCCGGGAAGAAATTGAGGTCATAGAACCGACACTTGAGAAATTACGTTTACAAGGCATAGATTTGATTGGTCCACTTCCAGCAGATACTCTTTTTCAACAAAAATACCTTGATGATGCAGATGTTGTTTTAGCAATGTATCATGACCAAGGATTACCGGTGCTTAAATACAAAGGATTTGGTAAAGCAGTTAATATTACACTTGGCCTTCCCTATATCCGTACCTCTGTTGACCATGGCACAGCGCTTGATTTAGCAGCAACAGGGAAAGCAGATGCAGGCAGTTTAATGTGTGCCGTCAATGAAGCAATCACGATGGCAGTCAGCCAAAATAATAAATTAAATTAATAACTAAATAATCGTCACTCATACTTTCATTAACCCTGTTTTTGACAAAACGTTTAATGGTAGCGCACTGAGCAAGCAGACTTAAAATATAGAGCAAATTATGAATAACAAAACACACTTAGGCCATACTGCGCGTAAACGCTTTGGACAAAACTTTTTACACGATGATTATATTATTGATTCAATTGTCGCAGCAATTGCACCACAACCAGATGATAACATTGTTGAAATTGGACCAGGCTTAGGGGCTTTAACCGAACCTGTCGCGAGCAGGGTAAATGTTTTAAATGTAGTAGAACTCGATAGAGATCTTGCTGAACGCTTAAGCAATCATCCGACTTTAAGCAAAAAACTTAATATCACTCAAGCTGATGCGATGCAATTTGATTTTGGGACATTAGCAAGCGAAGAAAATCAATTACGCGTTTTTGGTAATCTTCCTTACAATATTTCAACGCCACTTATGTTTCACCTTTTTGAGTTTGCGACCAAAATTAAAGATATGCATTTCATGTTACAAAAAGAGGTTGTAAACCGTCTTTGTGCTGGACCTAATTGCAAAGCTTATGGACGATTAACCGTCATGGCACAATATTATTGCAAAGTTATCCCGGTACTAGAAGTGCCCCCAACAGCCTTTATTCCAGCCCCTAAAGTTGATTCAGCCGTTGTGCGCTTAGAACCTTACGATGTGCCACCTTTCCTTGCTAAAAGTATGAAAAGTTTAAACCAAGTGTGTTCAATGGCCTTTAATCAACGCCGTAAAACCATTCGTAATGGTTTACGTGAAATACTGGATGTTGAAGAATTACAAGCTTTACAAGTCGATCATACAAAACGTGCTGAAAATGTCACCATTGAAGAATACGTTCGCCTTGCTAACTACGTCTTTGATAGAAAAGAAAAAGAGGCTCAATAATATCAATGGCCACTTATATTGTTGGTGACATTCAAGGCTGTTGTGATGAGTTACAACAATTACTTAAACTTGCCAGTTTTGATGCAAAACAGGATGAGTTATGGATAACAGGAGATTTGGTGGCGCGAGGTCCAAAATCTCTTGAAACCCTACGTTTTGTAAAAAGCTTAGGTGAGAGTGCAAAAGTGATTTTAGGTAATCATGATTTACACTTGCTTGCTATTTGGCAAGGTATTCACCAAAGCAAAGAAAATGATAAATTATCACCTCTACTAGAAGCACCAGATTGTGATGAATTATTAAATTGGTTACGTTGTCAGCCTTTGTTTTTGCGTCATCCTGAATTTGATTTTGTGATGGTACATGCCGGTATATCACCTCAATGGAGCATCAAACAAGCAGAGCAATTAGCACTTGAAGTAGAGACTCAACTACAAAATAAGAAATTCAAAAAACTATTACAAAAAATGTATGGTAGCCATCCTAATAGTTGGTCAGAGGAGCTCACTGGCTATGAGCGACTACGTTTTATTATTAATGCTTTCACGCGAATGCGTTATTGCTTCTTAGATGGATCATTAGACTTTAAAAATAAGCTAGGCCCAAAACAAACAGATACTAGCATCATGCAACCTTGGTTTGATATCGAGGGACGTGATGAAAGTAGCCCTGTCCTCTTTGGGCATTGGGCTGCGTTATTAGGAAAAGTAGATAAACACGGCTTGTACGCTTTGGATACCGGGTGTGTGTGGGGAAATAGCTTAACCATGATACGTTGGCAAGACAAACAACAATTCTCTTTATCTTGCCCTGTTCATAGTCACTAATTTAAGCCCAAAAGATATTAATAGTTTATTTTGCTCTTTGCCAAATGACCATTAACTCACTAATG
>TARA_R110001583_G_scaffold106109_1_pt1 | contig 79635 bp, 72 predicted proteins | sample TARA_R110001583 | Tara Oceans TARA_R110001583 (sample SAMEA4398432) | marine metagenome | biome: Polar Biome; feature: [MES] marine water layer (ENVO:01000295) within the mesopelagic zone...; material: water (ENVO:00002006), including particulate matter (ENVO:01000060) such... | reverse complement strand
AAATCCAGTTCTTCGGAGTGCGGGTTCGATTCCCGCCTCGAGTACGATTAACAGATTACATTACACCAAAACCCTGTAAACTATATGTTTTACAGGGTTTTTTCTTTTTAACGATATCATTTAGGACCATTTAAAACCATCTGGCAGGTGTCTAATTCGGGCGCACTAGAAAGATAGTAGTTACTGCGCCCGAATTGATTTTAATTCTCTTATTTACAGTAGCTTACAGCGTTGACTTTTGTGAATTATTTTCTATATTTAAGTATTTTAAATCGAAAATTAATGCAGAATTCGTTGTCCGTTTTATTTTATCTCAGGAAAAAGGCTACTGGTGACCTATCTATGGCCACCATTTATCTACGAATAACTGTCAATGGTAAAAGAGCAGAAGTCAGCACTTTGCGGAAAATACCTATATCAAAATGGAATGCTAAAGCAAACCGGGTTATTGGATATAGCATAGAAGCGAGACAGGCTAATCGACAGCTGGATATAATCAAAAATAGGATTTATGAGATTTATCAGAATCTTTTAAACCAAGATATCGAGATTGTAACGGCAAAAGGTATAAGAGATGAATATATTGGTGTCAATAAAAGTCGAAAACTCATTCTAGAAATGTTTGAAGAACACAATCTTACAATGGAAAGGTTGGTAGGAAAAGAGTTTTCTTTTAGGACCTTACAAAGGTATAAAACTACCAAAAAGCATCTTGCCAAATACATTAAATCTAATTACAAGTTAGATGATTACCCTTTAAAGGGTATAGATGTCCAATATATCAATGGGTTCATTTACTTCTTAAAGACCAAACAAAATCTCTCGCATAATTCAGCTTTAAAGTATGTTGCTTATTTTAAAAAAATCATAAGGGTGGCTTGTGCAAATGGATGGTTGGATAAGGATCCGTTTTATAATTTCAAACTGCGGGCGAAGACCATTGATAAGGAGTTTTTAAGAAAAGATGAAATTGATAAACTCATTGAAGCTGACTTTTCAATTCCTAGGTTGTCGCAGGTTAGGGATGTTTTTATTTTTAGCTGTTACACAGGTCTTGCCTATGTTGATGTTGCAAAACTCAAAGAAGACGATATTGTAATAGGCATGGATGGTGGACGATGGATAAAAGTAAACAGGACGAAGACAAAAACATTAAGTAGTATTCCAATTTTACCCGTTGCCGAGCAAATTATATCCAAATATGCTAGTATGATAAATTATGAAAATAAGCTACTACCTGTTTATAGTAATCAGAAAACAAACGGGTACCTTAAAGAGATTGCTGATCTTAGTGGTATAACGAAGAAATTAACCTTTCATATGGCTAGACATACGTTTGCAACTACTATAACTTTATCTAATGGTGTACCTATTGAATCTGTTAGTAAGATGTTAGGACACAAGTCATTGAAAACGACTCAACATTATGCAAAAATATTAGATATTAAACTCTCCGAGGATATGAAAAAGCTTCGATTGCGATTTGAAAATGAAAGCAAATTATTCGCAAAGAATATTACTTAGTATGCGATTTTATATTCGGATTTTTAGTTTTTCAAAAACAAATTTATTTAGAAATATTCCAAATAGATGGTTATGCCATAATTGTTTTGCTAAATAATGAGCATATTCATATCTTACTTAACTATATATTAAATATTTCTCAAATTATGGCAAACGTACTCTGGTTACAAGGAGGGGCATGCAGTGGAAACACAATGTCCTTCTTGAACGCCGAAGAACCAACTGTGGTGGAACTTATCACCGACTTCGGATTAAACATACTATGGCACCCAACAACAGGTTTACAGATTGGGGACCAAGTTCAAGACCTATTAAAGGATATCCTTGCGGGAAAGGTACAGATGGATATTCTTGTATTTGAAGGGTCGATTATTCAAGGTCCTGATAATACAGGTACCATGAATTTATTTGCTGATCGACCTATGAAGGACTGGATTAAAGAACTTTCTGAAGTTGCTGGCTATGTTGTTGCTATTGGTGATTGTGCAACTTGGGGAGGTATACCTGCTGTGGCACCAAACCCTAGTGAATCTACTGGAATGCAATTCCTTAAAAAGAACAAAGGGGGCTTCCTTGGAGCCGACTATGTGTCCAAAGGCGGTTTGCCAGTTATAAATATACCAGGTTGCCCTGCGCATCCGGATTGGATTACTCAGATATTAGTGGCAATTTCTGTTGGTAGAATAGGTGATGTTTTAATAGATGATTATCAAAGACCAAAAACGTTTTTTACAGACTTCGTTCAAGATGGTTGTACTAACGTTACCAATTTTGCACAAAAAGTTGACGGGGGGTTCGGTCGCCGCGGCGGATGTTTATTCTATGAAGTGGGTTGTAGAGGTCCAATGACGCGTGCGAGTTGCAATAATATTTTATGGAATAGACAATCAAGTAAAACCCGTTCAAACCATCCTTGTTTAGGATGTACCGAACCAGGGTTTCCTCATAATGATTTGATGAAAGGTAGTGTTTTGAAAACTATGAAGCACTTAGGGGTTTTTCCAAAAGAAGTTCCAGAGGGAAGAACAAAACTAGCATACTATTTAGAGGCAGGTTTTCAAAAAGTTATGCCAACAAACAAAAAAATAATGGAAACTTCCAAATAAATAGAATCTTAAAAGAAAAACAAATGTCAGTTACAGAATTAAATATATCTCCTGTTGGCCGTGTTGAGGGCGATTTAGATGTAAAGGTCTATATCGAAAACGGTAAAGTAACTCGAGCTCATACTCAGGCGGCCATGTTTAGAGGTTTTGAGAAAATTATGGAGGGCAAAGACCCGCAATCGGGACTCATTGTCACACCTAGAATTTGTGGAATCTGTGGAGGTTCACACTTGTATTGTGCGTCATCTGCGCTGGATACGGCATGGGGAACAAAACTAAGCCCAAATGCACTTTTGTTAAGAGCTATTGGCCAAGCTTCGGAAACCTTACAAAGTATCCCAAGATGGTACTATGCCATTTTTGCTACGGATTTAGCAAATAAAAAATATGCAGATCAACCTCTTTATGAAGAAGTTGTAAAACGATGGTCTGCTTATGTTGGTGAAACATTTCAAAAAGGATTAACAGCGAGTGGATTACCAGTACAGATTTACGCTTTGTTTGGTGGTCAATGGCCGCACTCCAGTTATATGGTGCCAGGCGGTGTTATGTGTGCACCTACATTAAAAGATATTACTCGGGCACATGCAATTTTGGCACAATTTAAAAATGATTGGCTTGAGCCGATTTGGTTGGGTTGTTCTATTGAGCGATACATGGAAATTAAGTCTTGGGATGATATGTTGGCTTGGGTTGATGAAAATGAATCTCAAAAAAATAGTGATTTAGGTTTATTGATAAGAGCTGGTATTGAATTCGGATTGGATAAATTTGGTCAAGGCGTTGGTAAATTCCTGGCTACAGGAACATATTTACACAAAGACAGATATAACAATCCCACTATAGAAGGTAGGAACGATGCTTTGATTCAATCAAGTGGATTCTTTGATGGAGAAAACTATCATGAGTTTGATCATATGAAGGTAAGCGAGCATGTAAAGCATTCATGGTATAAAGATCAAGAAGATGGTCTTCACCCTTGGGATGAGCCGTTACCAACTCCAATGAAGTCGCAAACCTTACATGATAGCGATTTTGATAATCAATATAGTTGGTCAAAATCACCTCGTTATGATGGGCAGGCAGCAGAAGCTGGACCATTGGCGCGTGTAATAATGAACTCTAATCCTGCGAACAAAGACCACCAGATTCAAGATCCTTTGTTTGGTGATATTATGAAAAAACTAGGTCCTAGTGTATTCACTAGGGTATTGGCAAGAGTTCATGAAGCTCCAAGAATCTATAAGTTTGTAGAACAATGGTTATCTGAAATTGATTTGGATGGTGAGTTCTACATCAAGCCTGTTGAGAAAGATGGAAAAGGTTTTGGAGCTACCGAAGCCGCCCGTGGTGCTTTAGCGCACTGGATAGAGATTAAGGACGGTGTAATCAAAAATTATCAAGTGATGGCACCGACAACATGGAATGTTGGTCCGCAAGATGGTAATGATAATCCTGGTCCAATTGAAGAAGCGCTAATTGGTATAGACATCGAAGACCCACTAGATCCAGTAGAAGTAGGTATTGTAGCTCGTTCCTTCGATTCTTGCTTGGTTTGCACGGTGCATGCCCACGATGCTAAAAGTGGCGTAGAGCTATCACGATTTAAACTATAACCTTTGTCATATAGTTTTATAAGGACTTTCCTGAGGGGTAACCTCAGGAAAGTTTTTTAATTTAACTGAAATTAAAAAGATATGAAGACGGCAATAATGGGGTTTGGAAATCCGGTCAGAAGCGATGATGCTGTAGGTATTTATGTGATTGAACAACTACGAGAAAAACTTCCTGAATCTGAAAATATTAATATTTTCGATATGGGTACAGCAGCCTTTGAAGTGTTATTCGGATTAAAAGGTCATAATAAAATCATTTTGGCAGATGCAGTTTTAAACAGTAATGAGCCTGTTGGCACTTTATTCAAGGTGCCAGCGGAAGAAGTTATGAAAGCACCTGAAGATGACCCCTTGGTTTTTCTCCATGGAATGAAATGGGATCAGGCTTTATCATACACCAAAAAAATATTACAAGATGAGTATCCTGAAGATATTCAGGTATATTTAGTGGCAATTGAAAATACTAAACTAGAAGTTGATTTAAGTGATGTTGTAAAAGAAGCCGGAGACAAAGTAGTTCAGCATATTTTAGAAGACCTAAATTTATCGATTCCGATGTGATTACGAAAATTAACTTAAAGAATTCACATATTTATTTGGACCATGAATTGGTTGAACCAATTTTTGGTGAAATCCATTATGCTTATGTGACCTATGTTAAAGAACAAGGTAACATTTTGATTACACCTGTTTCCAGTCAATGGTTTGTTAAACTTTACAAACCAACGCAGTTTCTTTTAAAATCCCGTAATTTGAAAGGCGATAAAACACTTGCGATACGGGAGATTTTGATAGACAACGATTTGGATACGACAGATAGGCCATTAGGCTACGAAATCATTGAGAAAACCAGCTTGATAAAGGTGAATATTTCATGACGAAGCAAAAAAACAACTGGCTTTTGGATTCAGAGGTACAATACAAAGTTACCCCTGTAAAAGGTCGTTGGGAAGTTTCACTTATTTTTATCAATACAAAAGACCCGAATCAGGTTTTGATTAAAACTATTGGTGATTACCGTTCTGAGCGACTAGCTGAAATTTATGGAAGAAGTATGCAGCAAACGGCGGCAAAAGACCCTAGAGGTTCACAAAAAGTAGATAAAGATGCTTACAATATTAACAACAACTGACACTAACCAAAAAATTCTAAATACTATTGCGTCTATTGATAGATTAGATGAATTGGTTACTGTTACTCAGGATTCAAATACCATAACTGATTTTAAAACCTTAGTGATAAATTCTGATGAGATTATAGTTCCTTTGGATTGGTATGATTTGGAACCACCTTATGTGTTTCCAACTACCCCATTTACTAAAGAAAACTTACTCGCTTTGGTTTTTTATAAATTAGGAAATCAACAGAAATCATTTGAGTTTGTTTCAGAAGAATCTCTTTTATATCAGCATCTTTTGATTGCTACCCATTTACAGTTTGGATACGAGATTTCGTCCTCCATGGTTGATTTCTGTTATCGTACATCACTACACAATAATGCCGTAGTGAACTACTATGGGATAGTCGAAGGTCCTAAAAGCAACGAAGAACTTAAAAAGGAATTTTCCGAAGCACTTTCCAAAGCTGAAAATGATGAAATCAGAGTATTTACGGCAAAACATTTTCTAAACTTACTTCTAGACTATGGGGAATTGAAGGAAGCAAAACGACTAGTAGAAGCACAACTTTCGATTGCCATCTCTAATGACGCTAAAAATGCAATGAGCACGCATTTAGCCGGAATTCTAATGGCAGAATTAGAGGTGCCTTATAGTAAGAAAAAGTTAGATGAAGTTCACGATGTGCAATTATCAGCAATTGCTTATTACGAGTCAAAAAATCTAAAAGTACAAGCAGGTATGTTGTTAGTTGATGCAGCGGAAATCGCCAATTTCAAGAAAGATTATATTGCATCAAAAGAACTGATCAATAAGGCGATTCAATATTTTAAACAAGCGGATATTCCAGAATTTTTAGGGGAAGCGGGATTCAAAAAAGGTATTCTCTTATATACATGGTCAAAAAATGGAAGTCCACAATATTACAAAGCAGCTATAAATGCTTTTCAAGATGTATTAAAAGTTTTTAAGCGGGATACACATCCGCAGAAATTCGCTGATGTTCATCACAATCTGGCTTTGATATATTCAGAAATCCCTGTTAGTTCAGAGGAAAAGGCAATGTGGACCGCCTTTTGCGCGTCTTCATTTAAAGAGGTTTTGGCGTTTTATACTAAAGACAAGTACCCGTATGAAAACGCTATGGCCAGTCATAACTATGCAACAGCTTTGATGGATTTTCCACCAGCTAAAATCCATAATAATTTAAAAAAAGCAGCTCTGCTTTTTAACGAAGCCCTTGATGTACGAACGGCAAACGCTTATCCTTTTGAACGTGCATTGACACTTCTCAACCAATTGGAATTGGGCTGGCTCACTCACAATGAAGATAGTTTGGGAGAACTTGAAAAATATGAAGATATGAAGTCAAAAGCCGAAGAAGTTTTGGTATTGGTTAGCGATGCTAATTTGATTTCACAGGCGAACGACCATTTAAAAGAACTAGAAAAAGTTAAAAGTTTAATTTAATGCATGAAACATCTATAGTAAATAGCATTATGCGAACGCTTGAACAAGAGTTTGAAACCGAAAAATTGAATAGGTTAAAAGCTATTCATTTGAAAGTTGGTATACTTTCAAATATCGAACCACGACTTTTACACAATGCTTATAGTGCTTATCATATAACAAATCCCGGTTACCATCATGTCGAAATGCATATAGAATCAACTAGTCTGAAAATACATTGTGAATTTTGTGACTATATTACCGACGTAGAGAAATATCGATTCATTTGTAATCAATGTGGAAAGCCCAGCAAGAATGTGATTCAGGGCGAAGAAATGCTGATTCACAAAGTGGAATTCGAAGACTGACCTTGCTGGTCGGGTGATTATTAAAAGTAAAACCACATGTGGTTTCCCAAATAAAAAAGAAAATGGTAGAAAAATCAACAAAAGCAGCACGAGGAACGGTGCAATGCGAAAACACCAATATCAATTTGCTCAAAGCCAATGATTTTGTAGCGGATATAATTAAGAAGGAGATGGCAAATAAAGGAACCCTTCTAATAAATATTACATCTTCCGCAGGAAGTGGTAAAACCACTTTGATGCAAAAAACTGCTCAAAAATTAAAAGATAAAATTACCATGGCAGTTATGGTAGGTGATTTAGAAACCGAACGTGACGCCGACCGTATTCGCGAAACGGGTATTCAGGCGCTTCAAATAGTTACAGGCGGTATTTGTCATTTAGAAGCTCAAATGGTGCATCAAGTACTTGACCAATTTGATTTAGAGAGCATCGATTTACTTTTTATAGAAAATGTAGGAAACTTGGTCTGCCCCTCATCTTTTGATTTGGGCGAAGATTATCGTGTAACGTTAATGGCCACTACCGAGGGGGATGACAAACCAAAAAAGTACCCAAAAATGTTCTTGACCAGCGATATGATGTTGGTTTCCAAAGCGGATTTATTGCCTTATGTACCATTTTCAGTAGAAGCTGTAACTAAAGATGCTAGAGAGGTAAATCATGAGCTGGAAGTACTTCAAATCTCCGCTCTTTCAGAGGAAGGTATTGATGAATGGTGCGAGTGGCTGCTAGCAAAAATCAAACAGAAGAAGGATAATGCCTAAATGCAACAAACCTTTCAAATTATTATTTCAGGTCAGGTACAAGGGGTGGGTTTCCGTCCTTTTATTTATGGCCTAGCCGATCAATTTCAATGTAACGGTTCAGTTTGTAATAATGAGGATGGTGTTTTAATCCATTTAAACTCGGTTGAAGAAAAAGCAAGGGACTTCCTAACTACTATTCTTAAGAGTGCTCCTGAAGTTTCTAGTATTCAATCATATTCTATTTCAGAAATCGCTTTTCGAGAATTTGATGACTTCAGAATAGTTCATTCGGAATCAAATCATAAAATCAACATTCCACTTACGCCAGATTTTACGATTTGTGAATCATGCAAAATAGAAATAAGAGATACAAACAATAGGCGATACGGTTATGCCTTTACTACTTGTACCAACTGTGGACCTCGCTATGCGGTGACAAAAAAGTTTCCATTTGAACGCGCCAACACGACAGTTTCTGCTTTTGATATGTGCATTGCATGTCAAACAGAATATACCAATCCCAATGACCGGCGATTTCATTCGCAGACTAATAGTTGTGCTGACTGTGGTATCAAGTTGAAAGTTACCACATCTGATGGAAAAACAATAGTTGATGCTGATTCAGAAATCATCAAAAAAGTTTCAAAATTTATATTAGATGGTGACATTGTAGCAATAAAAAACACAAATGGCTATCTACTTTGCTGCGACGCTAATAATAAATTAACCATTGAACGTTTGAGAGCAAAGAAAAAACGACCGACTAAGCCTTTTGCGATGCTCTATCCTTCTATCGAAAGAGTAAAGAACGACTTTAAGCTTAGTTTGTCGGAAGAAAAAGCACTTACTTCTTCGGTATCGCCCATCATTATTTTGAATCCGAAGGAGAGCATAACAGATTTAGAGCAAGAAAGTATCGCTCCTAATTTAAATCAGTTTGGTGTTATGTTACCATCTTCAGCACTACTAGTACTTTTGATGGATGAGCTGAAAATACCCATCATCGCAACAAGTGGCAACATTCATGGTTCGCCGATTATATCTACAAAAGAAGATGCAATTCAACAGCTTTCGGGAGTAACCGAGTATTTTTTACATCACGATTTAGAAGTTGCTTTTCCACAGGATGATTCGGTTGTTCGTTTCGCTGGTGAGCAACAAATTATACTTCGCCGTTCTCGAGGACTTGCCCCAAACTATTTAAAAGGAACACAATCTAATCCTGTAAAAGTTTTGGCAATGGGGGCTCATCTAAAAAGCACGTTCAGCTACGTGCCAAATGCACATACCTACGTGAGTCCCTATTTTGGAAACTTAGATAATTATGATGTTCTAGTGCGCTATCAAGAAAGTATTGTTAAATACAAGGAACTTTTTGAAAGCCAACCAGAAGTTATTTTGATTGATTCACATCCGCAATATCAAAGTAGTATTTTGGGTAAAGCGTTTTCCAAAAAAAGCAATACAAAACTAGTTTCCATTCAGCATCACAAAGCACATTTCGCTAGTGTATTGGGTGAACATGATTTATTTAAATCCAAGGAAAAAATATTAGGCGTTGTTTGGGATGGAACAGGTTTCGGTGACGATCAGGCCATTTGGGGAGGGGAATTTTTCAATTATGAAAAACATAAAATGAAACGCCTTTCGCACTTTGAGTATGTAGATTGGATTGCTGCTGATAGAATGGCGATAGAACCACGTTTGGCATTGCTCAGTATACTTCCATGTTCAAAAAGAGAGCTTGCCAAGTCTAAATTCTCCGAAACCGAATGGAAAGTTTATAACAGGATGTTAGAAATTAACAGCTTAAAAACTTCCTCAGTTGGTAGATTGTTTGATGCTGTCGCATCCCTATTGGATATCATTGATAAGACTTCTTACGAAGGAGAAGCGGCAATGCTTTTAGAAAATCAAGCCAGGAATTATGACGGTAATGATTATATCGATTTTTTAGAAGACTTAGCATTTGAGAGAATTCCATCAAAAACTCTCATTGCTAATATCCAAAAGGCAAAAGAAGAAGGAATTTCTAAATTTAGAAACGCCAATAGTTTTATCCATACCCTTGCTTTGGTTATTTTGAAAATTGCCAAGCAAAATGACTATGAAACAATTGCTTGCAGCGGCGGCGTTTTTCAAAATTCCCTTTTAGTCACAAAACTGTCGCAACTATCGCAAAAGCAAGGGATAAAATTAAAATTTAATCGTATATTGTCTAGTAACGATGAGAATATTTCGTTCGGTCAGCTGTGTTATTATCAGTATATAAAAATTTAGACTATGTGTTTAGCAATTCCAGGAAAGATAAAAAGCATTGATATGCAATATGATGGCAGGGTACGTATGGCCAAAGTATTGTTCGGCGGTATTATGAAAGAAGCTAGTTTAGAGATGTTGCCAGATGCCAATATTGATGATTATGTATTAGTTCATGTTGGCGTAGCTATTAGCAAAGTTGATGAAGAGGAAGCACAGAAAACTTTTAAATATCTTGAAGAAATAGGCGAGCTGGGAGACCTAACCGATGTAGATGAATATTTGCCAAAAACGAACTAAAACCAGCAGCTATGAAATACATGTCCGAGTATCGCGATCCAGAACTAGCCAAAAAATATTTAGAGGAAATCAAAAATACCGTTTCCAGACCTTGGTCCATTATGGAAGTTTGCGGTGGACAGACGCATAGTCTAGTGAAAAACGGTATCATAGACATGTTGCCAGATTCGATTACCATGATTCATGGTCCTGGTTGCCCCGTTTGTGTGACTCCTTTAAACCTTATTGATAAAGCGGTGTATTTAGCCTTCGAGAAAGAAGTCATTCTTTGTTCTTTCGGGGATATGCTTCGCGTACCAGGCTCTCAAAAAAGTCTTTTAGAGGTTAAAGCTGAAGGTGCTGATGTGCGCATTTTATATTCCCCTTTAGAAGCGGTGAAAATTGCAGAAGATAATCCTGACAGAGAGGTGGTTTTCTTTGCTGTTGGCTTTGAAACTACGGCTCCTGCCAATGCTTTATCCGTTGTTCATGCACATCTTAGAGGTGTCAAAAATTATTCCATTTTAGCATCTCATGTATTGGTTCCGCCAGCTATTAAAGCTGTTATTGATGATGAAGAAAGTAAAATTGACGGCTTCTTAGCGGCAGGTCATGTCTGTACGATTATGGGGAACGCGGAGTACCATCTGATATCGGCCAAATACAAAGTGCCGATTGTAGTAACCGGTTTCGAACCCTTGGATGTTTTACAAGGTATTTTGATGGTCATCCGTCAATTAGAACAAAGCAAATCCTCAGTTGAAAATCAGTATGCACGTATCGTTCGTGAAGATGGTAATCTTGAGGCACAAAAAGTAATTAATGAAGTGTTTGAAGTGCGTAATCAGATGTGGCGCGGAATCGGTGAAATTCCTGAAAGCGGATATGCCGTCAGAGAAAAGTACGCTGAATTTGATGCTGCTAAAAAATATAATGTTACCATTGACGAGGCTCCTGAAAATCCAGATTGTATTTCAGGACAGATTATGAAGGGAATAAAAAAACCTTTCGAATGCTCCCAATTTGGAAAGAAGTGTAAGCCTACAAATCCACTTGGAGCACCCATGGTTAGCAGTGAGGGAGCTTGTGCCGCGTACTATCATTTTTCTGGATTAGTGGAAGCATAATCATATTAAATGTCGGAAAACAATAAAATACGCATGCAGCTGCAATGCCCCATGCCCAAACTTGACTTTGATGTCATTACCCTAGGTCATGGAAGTGGCGGGGTTTTAACAAACAAACTTCTGGATAGTGGTGTTTTCGATCTGTTAAGCAATGATATTCTGGATGAACGTCATGATGGTGCTTTTATAGATCTGCAAGGTAAAACTGCTTTTTCAACGGATAGTTTTTTAGTTTCTCCTATTTTTTTTCCAGGAGGAAATATTGGAGAGCTCGCTGTAAACGGAACGGTCAATGATTTGGCTATGTGCGGTGCCACACCTAAATATCTTTCGTTAAGTTTTATTATTGAAGAAGGACTTCCCGTGAAAGAATTTTGGGATATTCTGGTTGCTATTAAATTCGCTTGTGAAAAAGCTGGGGTGCAAGTAGTAACTGGCGATACTAAAGTTGTTGAGAAGGGAAAAGGAGATAAAATTTTTGTGAACACATCAGGAGTTGGCCCGATACATCCAAAGTCTAACATTAGTGCAAAGAACATTACAGTTGGAGATAAAATAATTATCAGTGGTAATGTCGCCTCCCATGGAATGGCTATTATGTCTGTTCGGGAAGGTTTAGAATTTGATTCTGAAATTGAGAGCGACACCGCCAATTTGAATCATACAATCATTGACTTGATAGAACAATTTGGGGAGAACATTCATTTATTGACAGACCCCACGCGTGGCGGAGTCGCAACCGTTCTAAAAGAAATCGCCCAATCGTCGGAAATAGGAATTGATTTAGTTCAAAGAGATGTCCCTATGGATGAGCAAGTTGCAAGTGCCTGTGAATTATTAGGTCTAGACCCCTTATATGTAGCTAATGAAGGACTATTCATTGCCTTTGTTTCCGAGTCAGAAGCCGATACAATTTTAGCTGTTTTGCAACAGGATGAAAATGGGAAAAACGCTAGAATTATTGGAAGCGTAGTTGCTGAACACCCTAGACAAGTCATCATGGAAAGTGCTATTGGCGGTAAACGAGTCATCAGTATGTTACCTGGAGAGCAACTACCAAGAATCTGTTAGTATGAATTTTGAAACCCTCGGTGAACACGTTGACAATTCTTATGTTTTTAAAGGGTCTAAAGAAATGCCATTTTTGGCTCCAAGAGGAGTTTTTGTAGCAAATAATCACCTATTTGTATCTGATACAGGTCGTAACCGTGTTTTTATTTGGAATGACTTGCCAACAGTTGAATTTCAAGAACCCGATGTAGTTTTGGGTCAATCGGATGTATTAGAAACCGGGAGAAATTCTGGGGGAGTAGTTACTGCAAAAACATTGCTTTATCCTTCGGGAATATGGAGCAATGGTAAAATTTTGATTATTGGTGACGCATGGAATCATCGCGTACTTGTTTGGCATTCATTACCGACAAAAAATGGACAACCAGCTGATATAGTGATAGGTCAGCCTGATTTCTATTTAAACCAACCCAACGTGGCAGGTATCGGAAATAACCCTTCGGCAAAAACTTTAAACTGGCCCTACGGTGTTTTTTCAGATGGAAAAAGCTTGTGGATAGCAGATACGGGTAATCGTAGAATTCTATTCTATGAAGATATTCCAAACACTAATTTCACCGCCGCGGATAAAGTAATAGGAAAGTCTAATTTCGATACTCGCGATTATGAAAATAATGAACCCATTTGGCCTTATTCGATTAAAGTAAATACGAAGAAACAGATGATTGTTGCTGATACGCAATTCTACCGTAACCTTATATGGAATAATGCAGACGAAGCTTTTTCAAAACAAGCAGATGTAATTGTGGGTCAAACAGATTTCGACGCAAGTGGTCAAAATCAATTTAGTTTGTTTCCTACTCCGAGATCACTAAATTGGACATACGACGCCTGTTTCTATAAAGATGGTCTCTTAGTTAATGATACGGGCAATAGCCGAATCTTATGGTTCGAAGAAGTACCGATAAAAAACAATGTAGAAGCAACAGCGGTAATCGGCAAGCGGGATTTTAATACAGGTAGCGAAAACAAAGAAACCATGCATGGCACTTCAAGCTCATTGTATTGGCCTTTTTCAATCTGTACGCAAAATGATAAACTGATTATTGCTGACACTGGAAATCATAGAGTTGTTATTACTGATTTGAAGTTTTAAAGGCTAAGATAAAGCCAATACGCACCAATTGCGATTGCAAAAATACCCCCTGATAGGCGAATTGTTTTGAAAAGAAATTTACTCTTTTGACCTTTAGAATAACTAGTGATTATTCCCAGTAAAAAGGTGTAAATCGTCATAGCCAACAAAGTTCCTAATCCAAAGCCAACTATGTATTGAATACTATCCAATTGGTTTTCAAACCCCAATACCGGTAGGAGCAAAATAAAATGCGCTATTCCTGCAAGTCCATGTAGAACCCCGATTCCAAAAGATGACCACAGATTTTGTTTCGGTTTCTTATCATGGTTATGAGAATGTTCAAATTTATTAGTATCATGATTGTGTTCATGAACATGAATATATGGTTCTTCCCCGCCATGGACATGTGGATGCTTATGTCTCTTGCTTTTGTAAAACATACTAAATAAAGCCCAGAGACCAACAGCAATTAATACAACTCCAACCAGCTGTTCGCTATGTTCCGATATCTTTTCTATTGGAATATATTCTTTGAACAGTAGAAAAAGTAATCCTATTAAAAGCATTCCTGTCAAATGTCCAAAACCCCAGAACAGTCCAATTTTCCAGACTTTACGTCTAGTTTCAATTGCTAACGGAGTTACAGCCGCCAGATGGTCAGGGCCTGAGACTACATGTAGAATTGAGGCTGCTAGGCCAGCGAATAAGGGAAAAGTAATCATAGATGATATTTCAGAAACAATGTAGTGAATTATTGTAAAAAATTTTAAAAAGGGTGTAAATAAAATAGTCCAATACATTGTGATGGAATTTTATTGTAATCTGTGTTAGAATGATTTTTAAGGTCCACTCAGCACTTTCCTTTACATTTCGCTCAATAAGTTGCATCGCAGGAAAAGAGCTTCCTTACATTAGTTCTTAAACCCAATTCTTGATGTAGACTTACCCTAGCATGTATTCTCTTCACTACGCCGGAAAGAAAATTTCCATTATGAAATAAACATCCGAAATCAAGTTCGCTGAAACCGTAACCGACTATCAACTTTTCTCTACAAAGGTTTAAAATTTAGACTGAGACGGACTGCATAACCGTTCGCCTACTCACTTTTATAAGTCCTTATTCAATCGAAATTTTAGAAGTGGTTCCAGAAAAGATAACAGCGAAGGCTCTATGGGAAGTAATTGGAACATCTCAATACCAACTTAAACATCGGCTTTTATAAAAAGAGAAATAGTAATAGGAGGGCTTTCTACTGTTTCAAAAAGAAAAGAAAAACGCTCGGGATATAATAAGTAGATGGACAAATGCCATTTTGGCAACTAATTGACACCAATCGATACCATTGAATATGGCTTCGATATTGCACTACATTGAAATGTTGGAGTCGAAAAACCTTTCTTTTTCTTTTCATCAGCAGAAGTTTTGAAAATTATATTGAACTAAATCCTTAATCGAAGTTTATGGATAGAAACAGTAAAAAACGCTTTTGCCTTTAAGCTAAGAAGTACGACGGTTCTGAAAATGAAATGAAGGAATGGAGTAGCAAGAGGGTAACCTGCTGGCGCACGGTTACATTGTTCAATCCATTCATTTTTAGAAGATTACGATTTATACAGTCGCTCTAAATCTTTGCTTTTTAGTAAAAAAGGGCTTAATGGCCTGAAAACCAGTTTAAAATTTAGTAAAAAATGGATAACGAATTCAAGAACGAGCCCTTTCTGACCCTGAAGATGAAACGGAGCGTTGTCAAGCGCTTTCGAAGGTTTTGCCGTGTAACAGGTACTTCACAATCACTTGGAATGTCCGATATGCTCGATTTTTTCGAAAGGCACAAGGTACTGCCCAAAGATGAGATTCCCAACCACTTGGTGCAAATGGAAAAGCGCCTGCTAAAAAGAATCAATGCGGTTATAGCCATTATGAAGGATATGGAGAAAACACAGACCAAGCCAACGGTAGGAATGCTCGAAGCGCTTTTTACCGTCAATGAGAAAAAAGAGGACACACCCCGGTTCGTGGAGAAGAAACAGAACAACAGGACCCTAGAAGAGGAACTGGAACATTGGAAGAAATCCAACGAATGAGGTTTTTAATATGTCAATACTTGACTTTCACATAACCCGAAATAACAGAAAATGGAAAAAGTAAACTACATCGCACATCTAAATGCAGCTTTCGATCGCTTTAACAATGATTACAGGATCAAACAGGGACATATTACACTTTACCTGGCCTTCTTTCAGAAATGGAACCGTAAGTTCTTTAAAAGGACGATTATGGTGAACAGGCAATTGATTATGGAGAACGCCAAAATAAGGTCTAAGACGACCTACCATAATTATCTCAAAGATTTGAACGGATGGGGCTATCTGGAATACTTTCCCTCCTATCATCCATCGGTGGGTTCCAGGATAAGGATGACCAATTTCGGTACAAGCTCCAGCACGAGTAGTGGTGTCGGTACGGTCCAAAAAATGGACGGCCGCGTTCCGGAACCGGGCCGTGGAATGGTACCTTCCTTAAAACAGAAAACAAAAAAAAACTTTTATAAACTGGCGACCCCCTCCAATGAAAATGAAGTTTTGAATTATTTCAGGAAAAACAACTGGCCGGATATCGAAGGAAAGAAATTTTATATACATTATGAATCGAAAAACTGGAAATTGGAAAGGGGGTTGAAAATCAAGGATTGGAAAGCCGCGGCCAAAAGTTATGTGAAGCTGGGCTATATTCTAAAACAGGAATGGAGAAGTCCAATTTCTGGCTTCATGGACCATTTAAGATCACCTAAGGTAGATAGGTATGATGAGCCTTTATAGTTTGCTGTCAGAAATACATAATAGAAAATTATGTTTGGAGCATTTTACTATGTTTTACCATGATAAAATATAAAAAAATGTTAAAGGTTGCAGATTCGGGTGCACTCCAATTATATTCCTTTCAAAGGCTTATATATAAGGCGCTAATAGGAAATATTTGCACTCCCGCCTCGAGTACAAAGTAAAACCGTAATAATCTAAATGTTAGATTATTACGGTTTTTTCATTTCTATTCTATCTATGAGTTTCTCTAAGTTTTATGTAATCTAGATATTCAAAAGTTATTTCAAGAAAACACTATTATATTCACCGTGCGAGGTCCAAAATCTTATTTACGGTTTTTTTGTGGTCTACGCCAAGGCCTTCTTTTTGATAAACAAGTTCTCCACGTTTGTCAAAAACGCTGATAATATTAGAATGCGAGAAGTCCATGGGAGAAATTTTCTTGTAGTTTACAGCCAATACTGCAGCAAATTCCCTGGTATCAGCCTCTGAGCCTCTAAGAAAAATCCATGGATTAGAATCCATTTCATTTTCTACGGCAAATTTCTTTAACCGTTCTGGCGTATCAGTTTCAGGATCTATACTGACGAGTACCATTTTTAAATTTTCTTTCTCTGCTTCCGGAATCTGTTTTTCAATAGCCCTCATGTCTGCGGCCAACCTAGGGCAGGCTGCCTGGCAAGAAGTGTAGATCATGACCATAACCACAACATTTCCTTGTAAACTTTTCAAAGCAACCTCTTGATTATCTTGGTTTGTCCATACGGATGGTAGGTTATATATAGACATGTCTGAGATTTCGTTCAAGTTTTTAATACTTGGTTCGTAGACCTGAAGTTGCATTTTACATACCGAACAAACTCCTGGAGCGTCATAAGTTTTGTCCCCTTCACACTTCATAGGGCATTGATACGAAGTTGTAGCCAAATCCTTCTTTTTCTTTGTATTGCAAGATATAAGAGTACCTATAACCATAAAGAGAATAAGTATCGTTTTTGAATTTTTCATTTATTTTTATATTTGAGGAATGTCCATCGCACAACGGAATCCTAGATTTTTTACTGCGTAATTAGCCTTCATACTTCCACGAAAGGCATAACGCATGAACGCAGCATAATTCATTAAATCGGAAGCCCCAACTGCAGCACTACCACAGAAAAGATTACTGTCCTTGTCTACATCTTTTCTTGATTCTCCCGATATCAATACTGAGTTGAAGTCCATAGTCCATTCCCAGACCAACCCGTGCAAATCATAAACACCCCAATAATTTTTAAATGTAGAGCCAATATTTTTCTCTAAAGACTTGGGGGCCTCATACCAATCTAATATACTTTGGTTGTAAGATTCTTTTTTTCTAGCATCTGCTGTGGTTTCGTCGGCCATTGCTGCATATTCCCATTCATCTATAGTAGGCAATCTTTTTCCTTGACATTCACAATAATTCTTTGCTGCGAACCAAGATACAGTTGTTACAGGAGCCTCTGCGGCAAGGGTTTTACCGTATGAAAGATTGTTTTCCCAATCGATTAAATAATTGCCATCTGCGAATAACGGTATTACCTTATCCTTTTGCCATGATGGAAATTTTGTTACAAAATCCAAATATTCGGCATTCGTAACTGGGTAAACATCCATTGAAAAATCAGCTATGGTAACGGCGGTTGAATCTACCCCATACAAAGGAATATAAGTTCCTCCTTTAATTTGTACCATAGCTTCTTGTGACTGAGTTGACTGAATAGCCATAACAGTAAAGAGTATAACAACACTTTTAACGAAAGAACTCATATTTCTATTTGATTAATTACTGCTTCGAACTGCTTTCACCATAGTTGGTGTAACTTCTTTTTTAGAATTACCCCAACTGTTATACACGTATGTCAACACATTTGCTACTTCATCATCTGACAACGTTTGTGCGGTCATGACACTATTATATTTTTGACCGTTAACAGTGATTTCACCTGTTTTACCATGTAAAATAATATCTATCGCCCTGTTAACATCTGCGTTTAAGTAATCGGATTTTGCCAAGGGTGGAAACGCATTGGCTATCCCTTGCCCTTCCGCTTGATGGCACGCAAAGCAGGTCTGCATATATGTTTGTTTTCCAAACTCCATTTTCTCTGCCATTGATTTTGCAGGAATTTCTGATTCGGGTATTTCATTAGTTGAAGGCATTTTTTGTATACCACCGCCTTCTGGCAGGTAAATATCATCTCGTAATTCACCCGAATAAACAGCTTCGTTCTCATCTCCCTGAACTTTAAGCATGCCTAAAGCACCCTTATTGAACGCCCTGAAAATAGAGTGATCTACTAGAATGAAAGTCCCTGGCACTTCTACTTTGAACTCAACGATAGTGGCGCCACCAGCCGGAATCAATGTAGTCTGTACATTTTCATTGATGTTACTACCACCTTCAACATGCACTTTGTCGAATATTTCTCCAATCACATGAAAAGAAGATACAAGGTTTGGACCACCATTACCTACAAAAAGTCGTACAGTTTCACCAACATTGGCCGTTATGGCATTATCTCCTGTCAGCGCACCTACTTTGCCATTGAACACCACATAGTCGGCCTTTTCATCAACTGCTTTTTGCATATCGAAAGGTTGTAACCCACGATCGCCATTGCTGCCCTTGGTATAAAAATCGCCTTGCATGATGTAATATTCTTTATCTACAGCTGGCAAGCCTTCTTCAGGTTCTACCAAAATTAGACCGTACATTCCGTTTGCAATATGCATGCCCACAGGAGCTGTAGCACAATGATATACATAGAGACCAGGGTTCAGTACTTTGAAAGAAAACACCTTTTCATGACCTGGAGCTACAAAAGAAGACTCAGCGCCACCACCAGGACCAGTAACTGCATGAAGGTCAATGTTGTGAGGTAGCTTATTATCAGGATGGTTTTTTAGATGAAATTCTACCTCATCTCCAACTTTTGTGCGGATGAAACTGCCCGGTACCGTTCCTCCAAATGTCCAATACACATATTTTACACCATTAGTCATTTCTCCCTCCTGTTCAAGGATTTCCATGTCTACAATCAGCTTTTTAGCCTTTCGCTTTCCGGTTGGTGGGGGTACATTTGGTGGTGAGGTTAATATGGCCTTCATTTCAACCGTTGCAGGAATTTCCATGCTATTTGAATATTCCTTTTCCTTGTCTTTATCGTTCTTGCATGATGCAAGTGTTATGAAAATTCCTAGGGTGAAAAATAACCTTGTATATCCAAGGATACTTAATTGATTTGTTCTCATGTGTATGGTTTTAGTTATTTTAAAATTGTATTAAAAGTAGATGTATTTAATTCGCAGTAATATGACATTTATCATATTTTATCGTAGTTATATGGCGATTATTTATTGTATAGAATTGGTTTAATTGTTACCATAACCCAGAGCCAATTATTAGTATTTCCATCAAAATTATTTTTAACAACTTCCATTCCTTCTGCCGCAAAAAGATGGGAATACCCACCTGATAGAGAAATATTCTTGTCTATATTATATACATATGAGATATCTGCTTCTATTCCCAATTGATTAGAAACATTTGGCGCAATATCAGATGGGGAGCTAAAATTGTGCAATGCCATTGTTACATTAGATTGCTTGTCAACGGCCAGAATTGCCTTGCAGTAAACATCCCATAGTCCAACATTTTGATTATGATTACCAACATAGAAATAATCCATTAGACCATTGAATTTATGATTGGTACCATAAAAAGGGGTAAAGGCATCATTGTTACCATTATTTGGTGCACCGCCATCGTTACCACTTAGTAATTCTGTGCCAAGGGTGAATTTCAGAGTCGATGAAGATTCGTAACTAGCTTCCAATGCCAATAAATATGCATTGATATCATTATTGACAATATCTTTCCCCAATTGGTAATAGAGATTTGAGATAAAGTCTATTTTTCCATAAGAATACTTCAAATGACCGCCGAGCGTCTGGGAATATCGGGTTTCATCGTTGTCCGTATTGACCTCGTCAATATATTGCATTCCATTGTTTAAAATTAGAAAACTAGCTTGTAAGCTTTCCCAATCTTTATGCAACCAAACATATTGTATGCTTTTATAAGTTCCGAAGGTTCTTAAGGTAGTCCCAGTTACGTTTTCGGCATCTTGATTAAATGCAAAACCTAAATCGAATTTGAATTTTTCATCTGTGTACTTTATAAGCGCAGCATCGTGGCTACGTGCTTGTTGAGCCCACCCAACATTTCCGAAAATACGATGATCGTCATAGGTAATCTCTTGACGCCCTAATTTAAGTGATAGGTTTTTGTTAAAAAGAATTTTCCCCCAAGCCTCATGAATACTAAGCCCACTGTTATCAGAGGTGTTCAACTGTGGTACATCTCCCCAGACCCGAACATCTTGTAGACTTAGATAAAAGTTTAATTTTTCGGTATCATACCCTGAGTTTAAACGTGTACGTTGTGAAACAAAAGCTGCAGGATTTGCCCCATCCGGATAAAGGGTTTTAAAGCCATGACGATATTCAAAACGAGGTCGTAGTTCTGCATCAACAGTAAGTTGTGCATTAACAAAGGGAATAAAAAACAATAATAATATTGGCAAAATGGTGTTTATTGATTTCATTGTATATATTCTATTCATTTAATTAAGATTTCCTTCAAGCTTATTATCTGAATGATTATAGATGTGTCTGAAAGTTTAGTCTTTGATTTTTTACTGTCTTATTATTAATGTATCGAACTCCTTTTGGGAACGACTTAAAGCTGAAAAAATGATACTGAAATTGATTTTAGCTAGGAAAAAATACATCCACTGTTTTTAAGTTGTGCACTACATCATAAATAGTAGTAGTTGCCAAAATTTTCATGAAGTTGGTCTTACTAGGTCCTAACAAATCATGTAGCATGCAAGGATCCTTAGCATCGCATTGGCTTATTCCCAAAACACATGAATGAATATGTTTCTCTCCATCAATTACCCTAACAATTTCTATTAGAGATTGATGAAGTTCTCTATCCGTTAAGAAAAACCCGCCTTTTGGGCCTCTACTAGAAGATATAATATTATGTCTAGAAAGTTCTTGCAACAACTTGGCCAAATAAGTTTCAGAAACATTAATGTCGCTATAAATATCCTTAACCATGATTCTTTTATCCTGACTAGAATTTATGGCCAAAAAAAGCACTGCCTTAATTGCATATTTTGATGAGTTAGAAAGCATCTTTTTTGAGTTTTAAACCAGTGTGTAAAGTAAAAAAGATGTTTTTATCTTAAATATGATTTATATCATGTTAAAGATAATGGTCAGAAACTATTTTTGTATCCTAATAAAAATCGAATCATATGAAAATCAATACTTTATTATGTAGTATTATGCTAGCTGCCCTAGTAATAGGTTGCGGTGGTAAAGAAGAAAAGAAAAAAGAAGGGTTTAGTGTAGACCGAACAAAAGCTACAGAAAAACCGGTTGAAGCTGTTGCCGCTACTAGTGAAGTGTCAGCCTCTCAACGTGTGGATCTTGAAAACAAAGGAATAGGTCCTGTAAAGTCACTATCCTTATCTCCTGATATTGATAAAGCGTTGGCTAAAAAAGGAGAAGAAGTATACACACAAATGTGTATGGCGTGCCACAGAGTAGATAAAAAATTCATTGGTCCTGCACCAACGGGTATTTTAAAAAGACGTAGTCCTGAATGGGTCATGAACATGATTCTTAACCCAGAGGTTATGGTTAAAGAAGATCCTTTAGCGAAAGAACTTATGGCAGAGTTTAACGGTGCTCCGATGGCTAACCAAGGGTTGACCGAAGATCAGGCTCGTAGTGTACTTGAATTTTTTAGAACATTAGATTAATTGATAATAAAGTCTTTACGGACTTAAATAAATAACCAAAATACAAATACCCATGAAAAAGTATTCATTTTACCTAGCAGCAATTCTAGGGCCGATCCTGTTTCTTTCAGGTTGCGGCAATCAAAACGGCAAAGCTTCCTCGAATGGGGCACTTGCTTCAAATAACGCGGAGAAAGTTTATGTAGCTCCTGGTGAGCACGATGAATTTTATGCCTTTATGTCTGGTGGATATAGTGGTAACGTAACCGTTTATGGCCTTCCTTCTGGACGTATGTTCAAAGAGATTCCTGTTTTTTCTCAATTCCCGACTAATGGTTATGGGTATTCGGAAGAAACAAAACCTATGTTAGAGACTTCTTTCGGCTTTATCCCAAATGATGATTCTCACCACCCGGATATTTCTCAGACTAATGGAGAATTAGATGGTAGATGGCTATTCATAAATGGGAACAATACGCCACGTATAGCAAGAATTGACCTAAAAACATTTGAAACTGCTGAGATTATAGAAGTTCCAAATAGTGCAGGTAATCACAGTTCTTCGTATATCACAGAGAATTCAGAATACGTAGTGGCAGGAACTCGTTTTTCAGTTCCAATTCCACAAAGAGACATGCCTATAAAAGACTACAAAGGAAACTTTAAAGGAGCCTTGTCTTTTATAAGCGTAGAACCTGAAACTGGTAGAATGGATATAAAATTCCAATTGATCATGCCTGGTTTTAATTATGATTTATCGCATCCTGGTAGAGGTAAATCTCATGGATGGTTTTTCTTTACTACTTATAACACAGAAGAAGCTAATTCACTGCTAGAGGTTAACGCTTCTCAAAACGATAAAGATTTTATTGCAGCTGTAAACTGGAAAAAAATTGAAGAGTATGTAGAAAATGGAGGAGGTACAATGGTACCTGCAAATTATACACATAATGTGTATAGCGATGAGACACATAGTGCTACTTCAACCATGAAAAAAGAAGTTCTTACTGTGGATCCTACAAAAGTACCTGGTGCTGTATTCTTTATGCCAACACCAAAATCTCCACACGGGGTAGACGTAAATCCAACAGGGGATTATATTATTGGTAACGGAAAGCTTTCTGCGGATCTTACGGTTTTCTCGTTTGATAAAATGATTGCTGCAATTGAAGGTAAAAAATATGATGGTGAAGCTTATGGTCTTCCTATTCTAAAATTCGAGGATGTATTGGCTGGTCAGGTCAAAAGTGGAGGATTAGGTCCATTACATACCGAGTTTGATGGTAAGGGTAATGCGTATACTACATTCTTTATTTCTTCTGAAGTTGTAAAATGGAAAGTAGGTACATGGGAAGTTATTGATAGAAAACCGACTTTTTACTCTGTTGGTCACTGTATGATTCCTGGAGGTAACTCTAGAAAACCTTTTGGTAAATATTTAATATCCTTAAATAAGATAACCAAAGATAGATACCTACCAACAGGTCCAGAGTTAGAACACTCTGCACAGTTGTATGATATTACAGGTGATAAAATGGAGTTAATCTATGATTTTCCAACACATGGCGAACCACATTACGCAGCAGCAATACCTGCTTCGATACTAGCACCTAAATCGCAAAAGATTTATAAGTTGGCAGAAAATGAGCATCCATTTGTAACAAAGAATGTCTCAGAAGCGAGAGTAGTACGTGATGGTAATGTTGTTCATGTGTATATGGCAATGATACGTAGTCACTTTACTCCAGATAATATAGAAGGTATTAAAGTTGGTGATAAAGTGTATTTCCATATCACGAACCATGAGCAAGATTTTGATGTGCCACACGGCTTTATGATGATCGGACAAAAGAATTCTGGTTTACTAATAATGCCAGGGCAAACTAAAACATCGGTTTGGGAGCCTAAGCAAGAAGGTGTATGGCCATTTTACTGTACAGATTTTTGTTCAGCTTTGCACCAAGAGATGCAAGGTTATATCAGAGTTTCTCCAGCTAATTCTAACATTGACCTTTCATGGTCTTTGGGTGAGTAAGTTAAGAGGAAGTAAATAAATTATTCAAACAAAAAAGCAGGTCGCGTACCAAGACCGACCTGCTTTTTTATTTGAGTATCAAGTTGTTTTATAGTTATGGTTTTTAAGATACAATAAGATGAAAAAGGCAAGTGTAATAATGATAATTGGGTCTCTATGTTTATTGGGATTGTTTGCGTTTCCACTTTGGAATATTATGCTGGGTGCGCCTCAATATCCGGACCCATTGGGTATGAATATTCATATTACCGGTATACAGGGCGTTTCTGAATTTGATTTACAGAATATTGACGGTCTTAACCATTATATAGGTATGAAGACCATTCCTAAAGCTAATGAAATGTGGGAATTTAATATATTTCCTTCAGTAATTATTGGCATGGTAATTTTAGGAATACTTTTGGGTATATTAGGATTCTTCCAAAAAGTTGATTATCGGTATTTTCTGGGTTGGTTTATAATAATGTCTATCCTAGGTATTATGGGTATGTATGATTTTAATCTATGGTTAACGGACTATGGTTCAAACTTGGATCCTCATGCAATTATTAAGGTGGTTAACGAAGATGGAACTCCAATGTCATATAAACCACCACTTTTTGGGTATAAAAAACTATTGAATTTTAATGTAAGTTCATTGCCGGCAAAGGGTGCATGGCTAATGTTTGTAGGTATGACGCTTACAGTAGTGGCCTTTTTAGTTGGCTGGAAAAGTAAAAGTTCTCACACAATTCAATAACAACAAAAATTAAGTATACTATGAAAAGTGTAACCATTATCGTTGTATTATTTTTTCTTGCGTTATCTGCCTGTCAAAGCGATCCTAAACCTATAGCATATGGATCTGAGGGATGTAATTATTGTAGTATGACTATTGTAGATAAACAGCATGCCGCACAGTTTATGACCAAAAAAGGAAGAAGCTATTCCTTTGATGCAACCGAATGTATGTTGAATTACCTGCGCGATGTAGAACCCGAAACAGTTGCTTTGTATCGTGTAAACGATTATACAAATCCTGGGGTTTTTGTTGATGCTACAGCAGCAACTTATTTAATAAGTGCTAAAATACCTAGTCCTATGGGTGCATTTCTAACTGCCTTTTCTAATGAAGACGAAGCAAAAAAGACTCAGTTAGATAATTCTGGAAAGCTATATACTTGGGCAGAGATCAATGAAAAGTTTAAAGAAGAAAATCCTTTTTAAATCATTGGGAATGTGGACATGTGATTCTTTAGGAAAGCTTAATCAGTTCTTTATTAATAAGGCGTTTTTAGGATAAGAACTAAAGAGGATTTTAAATTTTTCATAATTAGATGATGCGATACCAAAGCTTATTAAATTTTATTTTTTTACTTTTCGTTACCGCACACGTATGGGCAAAGCCCATTACTATCTGTGAAAATTGCGAAGTAAAATCAATTTCTGAGGGTATTAAACTTGCAGTAGATTTTGATACGCTTTTAGTTAAAAAAGGGACCTATAAGGAATATAATATTATCATAGATAAACCTCTGACATTGATTGGCGAAGGTTATCCTATAATAGATGGGGAAGAGAAAGGTGAAATTATACGTATTGTATCCGATGGTGTAACGGTAGATGGTTTTTTTATAATTAATGTAGGTACTAGTTATACCACAGATTATGCTGCAATTCGAGTAGTAAAAAGTGAAAATTTTCTAATTCAGAACGTAGTACTGGAAAAATTGTTTTTTGGTATTTATCTGGAAAAATCTAATCACGGAAAAGTCTATCACAATAAAATAATAGGAGATGCCAAAGACGAGTATAATTCCGGAAATGGAATTCAACTTTGGTATTCGCATCATGTTGAGGTAAGTCAAAATATTGTTCAAGGCGCAAGAGATGGTATTTACTTAGAATTCTCTGATAATATTACCATAGACAATAATAAAAGCACTGGTAATTTAAGATACGGTCTACACTTTATGTTTTCAGACGATGATGTTTATACGAACAATCTTTTTGAAAATAATGGAGCAGGGGTAGCGGTTATGTTTTCTAAGGGAATTGTAATGAAGGGTAATACCTTTCGAAAAAATTGGGGTACGGCATCTTTTGGTGTGTTGTTGAAAGAAATTAATGATGCGAAAATATGGGATAATACCTTTGAGGAAAATACTATAGGCATACAAATAGAAGGTTCTAACCGAATTGAGTATAAAGGGAATAACTTTATAAATAATGGATGGGGCATTAAAGTACTAGGCGCCTGTTATGCCAATTCTTTTACCGGCAATAATTTTTTATATAACAGCTTTGATATATCATATGATGGTAAGTTGAACGATAATGTGTTTGATGGTAATTACTGGAGCGACTACACAGGTTATGATTTAGATAAGAATGGGATAGGTGACGTGCCGTATCGCCCCGTAAAATTGTTTTCCTATATCGTAAACAAAACACCGGAGTCTATAGTTCTACTTCGAAGTCTTTTTATGGATATTATTGATTTTTCTGAAAAAGTATCACCAGTGTTTACACCAGATAATTTATTGGATGCCAACCCCTTAATGACAAAAGTAAAATGATTCATATTAAAGGTTTACAGAAGAAATTTGGAAAGAACATTGTTCTTTCAGACCTAGATCTAACCATAGAGAAAGCTGGTGTATTTGCCATCTTGGGTCCTAATGGCTCTGGTAAAACTACCCTAATTAAAAGTGTGTTGGGCATGGTAGTACCAGATAAAGGAAGTATTTCGGTTATGGGAGAGCCTATTAAGAAAAACTGGAAATACCGAAAAGAGATAGACTACCTTCCTCAAATAGCTAATTTCCCTGGGAACTTAAAAGTTTACGAGCTTATACGGATGATAAAGGACCTTAGGCAAAGCCCAAGTAACGAAGAAAGATTGATTGAACTTTTTAAACTAGAACCTTTTTTAGATAAGAAACTCTCAACTCTTTCAGGAGGTACCAAACAAAAGGTAAACATCGTATTAGCTTTTATGTTCGATAGTCCGTTGCTTATTTTAGATGAGCCTACAACGGGTCTTGACCCAGCTTCTTTGATTCATTTAAAAAACCTCATAAGAGAACAAAAAGAAATGAAAAAAACGGTGTTAATTACATCGCATATTATGCAATTCGTAGCCGAAGTTTCAGATGTAATCGTCTACTTGTTAGAAGGTGATATTTACTTTAAAGGCACTATTGAAGAATTGAAAACCAAGACAGGACAAACCGATTTAGAACACGCCATTGCGGCCATAGCAACAGCACCAACTCATGCTTAAGATACTAAAATATAGTTTTTACGACCTAATCCGTAGCCGTTGGAGTTACGTGTACTTTCTGTTTTATCTTTTGTTAGGTTTTGTACTGTTATTCTTGAACAATGATGTTTCAAAGGCAATCATAACCCTAATGAATGTTATAATTATTCTGGTGCCTTTAATCAGCACTATATTCGGGATAATGTATTTCTATAATTCCAAGGAATTTACTGAACTTTTATTGGCGCAGCCTGTTAAACGTTCTTCTATTTTCTTAGGCCAATATTTTGGCGTAGCGGGTTCTCTGACCTTAAGTTTGGTTTTGGGTCTTGGTATTCCATTCGTGCTTTATGGGCTCTTTAAAAGTGATGCTATTTTTGATTTTACTCTACTATTGGTAACAGGCGCTTTTTTAACCTTGATTTTTACCGTATTGGCTTTTAATATTGCGTTATCTAATGAAAACAAGATTAAAGGTTTTGGATATGCGGTTTTACTTTGGTTGTTTATGGCAGTTATTTATGACGGACTTTTTCTTATGTCTCTAATTATTTTTAAGGAGTATCCTTTAGATGGTTTTTCGCTTGGTGCTACCATGTTCAACCCAATAGATTTATCGCGAACCTTAATTCTTTTAAAGTTAGATATTTCTGCTCTTTTGGGGTACACTGGTGCGGTATTCAAAAAGTTTTTTGGTACGGACCAAGGTCTTTTTGTGTCTATGTTTATGCTTGTTTTATGGACAGTTCTTCCTATTTGGCGTTTGGTATACATATCCAAGAAAAAAGATTTTTAATTTAAAGCCAAAAAGAATGGCAAGACAAATGGTAAATCTTAAGGACCATACCAATATAGCTTTGGTGTACTTTGTCTTGGCAGCTGTTTTGGGGTGTGTCCTGCGGTTTTTTCGAGTTTTTGATATTCCAATAACCTATAAATATATTGTTCACTCCCATTCTCATGTAGCTTTATTGGGGTGGGTATATTTGGCTCTTACTACGCTACTATATAAACTTTATTTAAGTAAGTCAAATGTTCACAAGAAATACGCTAAGGTATTTTGGTTTACGCAACTGACGCTAGTTGGTATGTTGCTGACTTTTCCGTTTCAAGGGTATGCGGTATTTTCAATTGTTTTTTCAACTCTATTCTTGTTTGCATCTTATTGGTTTTCGTGGTTCTTTTTTAAAAATGTTCCAGTTGAATACCATCAAAAACAGTCATTAAAGTGTGCGAAAGCTGCTATAATATATTTAGTAATTTCAAGTATAGGTCCATGGGCATTAGGGGGCATAATGAATACTCTTGGTGGAGACTCCATTTGGTATCGCTTGGCCATTTATTTCTATCTCCATTTCCTTTACAACGGATGGATGATAATGGCACTCTTAGCTGTATTTCTATATATTCTTGAGAAGCAGCAGATTGTTATGCCGCAAAGGAGTTTTAAAAGGTTTTTTTGGGGATTGAATCTTGGTATTGTCCTTTCTTTTTTTCTGTCTACTTTGTTTTCACATCCATCTGTGGTTTACTTTATATTTGGTGGATTAGGAGCAGTTTTACAGTTGTGTGCGTTTTATATTTTATGGAGATTTTTAGTAGATATTAAGCTGAATTTCAAGAGCTTGTTTTCAACATTTCATCAGAACCTATTGAAAATAATAGGCGTGCTATGGGTGATTAAAATGATATTACAAGCGCTAAGCTCAATACCATATTTCGCTGATCTAGCCGTAACCTATTTAGATTTTACCATTGGGTATTTACACTGGACGTTTTTGGGAGTGGTAACAGTGAGTCTATTTATTTTCTTGGATTATTTTAAGCTAGTACACCTGAACAAAAAAGCATTCTATTTGTATTTTTTTGGGTTTGTGCTTACTGAGGGTCTTATCTTTTACAAAGGAGTTGCTGGTTGGTATGGTTTTACCCTTTTGGAAAATTATTATGGTGCGTTAGCAATAGCTAGTGCGTCAATTCTCTTAAGTTTAATTTATATAGTTGTTAGGGGAATAAAACATACGAAATTAGTTGGTGATATTTAAATTCCATCATCCTTTAAAATTCTGAAGATAATTCCATCTAAAGCAGAAGTAACGGGAATCTGGCATGCCAAACGACTTTCACAGGTCACATTACTTAGTTTTGATAACGTATTTTTTTCCTCGATATCTATTTTTTCAGAAATATGACCTTCAATTATCTGAATATGGCAAGTGCCACACCAGGCCTTTCCCATACAATCTCCCCACATTTCAATATATTTATCGAAAAGAAGTTCCATGAGGTTATAATATTCGAAAGGGCTGAATTCAGCGCTACATTCTTCTCCGAATTCATTGAAATAGATAAGACTACAATTCTTCTTATTCATGAAAATTCCTCAAAACAAATTAGCAATTAAGACAGCACTACTGAATACTAAACTTATTAATAACATATTAAAAGTGGTTTTAGATTTCAATTGGGCCAATACCGCAGCATTATAGCCCATACAGAGAATGGTAATGAGAAATATAAAGACCATTTTAGTTGCCATTGGCATTTCGTTCATGAGTAATACCATTACAGCGGCCGATCCTAAACAGCTTTGTGCTATAATTGCTATTGCGGCATAACCGGTCTGTTCTTTTTTGAATTCATTTAGAAGACTTTGGTATCTTTTTAATAGGGGATTTACTCCTTTTTCAGATCCAGAATGTGTCATGGATGTTATCGTTAAATTTTTCATCATTATGTAATTTTAAAATGGTTTTTAATTGTTCTTCAGATGCAATCTTTTGAATTTCATTGAAAAGTACCCGCTCTTCAAAACGAATATGCTGTTCTAATTCTTCCTCGATTAAACTCAAGGATTTAGAAGGTGAATCGCTATCCTTAAAAAGGCGATGTAGTCTTTTATGCTGGGTGATGGCTTTTTTGACCAGTCTATGCTTATTTCCTAAAATCGGAAAAATAAAATTTTCCTCTAGCTCAAAGTGTGGTATTAAATGGGTAGTATAAAACCAATCCACATATTTTTTGATTCGTTCTTCTGATATTCCTTTAGAGAATCCAGTTCGTATTTTCCAACAGAGTAATAAGCCATGATGGTGTTCTCGACTTACGCCTTGCAATGCTTTGCTCCGTTTTATGGGATTGGTCTTATTTACCTCCATATTTTTAATTATGAAATGAACTTATGTTCCAATAGCTCGGCTTTCGGAAAAAGTATATTATTTTCTAAATGGATATGTCTGTGCAGATCTTCCTCGAATTCTTTAAGCAATGAAAAGGTTACACGGTAGGTGCTACAAGCATCTTTAGGTGGGTTATAATCGTTACTCAACTCTTGTATCAACCTAAACCGATCACCTTCGTTCTCATGCTCTTGCATCATTGCGGCTATCGGATTCTTTACAGAACCAAAATGAGGTCTATCAAGCGTTCCGTTAAGCTGTTCTGCTTTGACCATTTTACGTATCCAAGGAAAGAGAAGTAATTCTTCTTTTTTCATGTGCATTGTTAATTCGCCAGCTGATAAGTTGAAATGATCATCAATTTCAAATAGTTCAGGATGACGTTCACCATGTACCTTACAAAGTTTATTTAGATATTGTTTTAAAATAGGAATCTGTTTTTCTACGTACCTATGATGCTTTTTTTCGATATAATCGGCGAGTAAATCTAAAGGCCATGATTGAAAATCTGTATTATCAGTAGAAGCCTGTCTTTGTGCTTCATCAATTTCCTTAAGTAATTTATTAGTATCAAGATTATGCTTTTCAGCAACTTCTTCTATACTGCGATTACCTTTACAACAGAAATCAATATTATGATTTTTAAATACTTGTGCGATACGGTAGTCCTTGGCGACCATTTCACCTATTGTTTTATCTAAAGTTTTTTCCATGATATTCATTAGTTTAATCGGATAAATTTGTCCGATTTATATTTAATTTTTTTTAACGCTTTAAATAGGTTAATCCCATTTCGAGTCCCGTTGTCATTTCGAAGAGACTTGTGTTTTCGAGCATTTTTCGTAAATCATTACGTATAGCTACAAATTTGTAGTGTACTGGGCATGGTTTTGCGGCATTACATTCCTTCAATCCTAGTCCACAGCCAACATATATTTTATTACCATCAATGGCATTGACAATTTCACTTAGTTTTAATGTATCAATTTTAGTTCTGTTGATTTCGAAACCACCATATGCTCCTTTTACCGAATCAACTATATTATTTTTTGACAAAAGCTGTAAAATTTTTGCTGTAAAAGCTACTGGAGAATCTATTTTCTCTGCAATTTCTTTTAGACTAACCCTTCTGCCTTCTAATGACTGGGAGGCTATATAGGTGGCCGATCTAATGCCATATTCACATGCTTTTGAAAACATTTATTTTTATTTGTGGTTATAGCAAATATAGCGTTAATTTTAAATAGGACAAAATTATCCGAATTAAAATTATTAATTATTTTCATCATTGTAAATGACTGAGGTTTATGCACGATGATATCTTCTATGCTGGGTTTATCGCCACTTATGCAACAAAATATCCTTAACGTATAGGAGTTTATTTAACTGTGAATAACGTATACTACTAATAAAATAATAATATTCGATTTGAAATAAATTAGAAAAAACATCAGCAATAAATTTCATACCATTCTATATAAATCATGTTAAAGAAGGTACATCAAAACATTTTTTTTAATCTTCATTTCTGTATTGTTATTTGGTTTACTTTCGCGCACTTTTTATCCGTAAAGAAATCATTGATAAAGTGGTAAATTGAACTTATTATGGATCAGTATATTTTTTACTTAGGTTTTTTTGTAGCGGCCTATGCTGTTATTGCAAATGACGTTATTCAAACTTTGGGGACATTTATAGCTTCGAATTCTGGAGTGAAATGGTGGTTACTTTGGGCATTTTCGGGCTCAATATTGACTGTGACATTGGTATACGGTTGGTATGTATACGGTGGTGATGTATCTTATGGAAGATTGTCTGGAATTCCACTTCCTAATCCTATGCCATGGTGGTACCTACTTGCGCCTATTTCTTTATTGGTGATAACTCGTTTTGGAATTCCTGCAAGCACGACATTTATGATTTTGAGTGTTTTTTCTTCAAGTCAATTGATAGAAAAAATGATTTTAAAGTCTGTATTAGGATACTCTTTAGCTTTCGTTTCAGCCTTTGTATTGTATTTGTTCATTACCAAGAAGTTTGAATCTCCTGCTTCTATACGTTTAATGGATAAAAAGAAGCAAAAACCTTATTGGCTTGTTGCCCAATGGTTTTCAACAGGATTTTTATGGTCGCAATGGTTAATACAAGATTTTGCCAATATTTTTGTCTTTTTGCCGAGACAGTTAATGATGCATGAGCTCATTTTATCCTTAGGATTGATTTTGGTGATTATGGCCTATATATTCAATGTAAAAGGAGGGAAAATACAAAATATCGTAAATCAAAAATCAAATACACAGCATATACGCTCAGCGACAATAATTGATGCCTGTTATGGTTTATTGTTATTGTTTTTCACCACACTTAATACGGTACCTATGAGCACTACTTGGGCATTTATTGGTATTTTGGCAGGTAGGGAAATAGCGATTAGTTATAAGCTTAAAAAGGGTAAACTAAATAAAACATATCGCATTATTGTTAAGGACTTTGCTAAAGTTAACGTCGGTCTTTTTGTAAGTATTTTAATAGCTTATTTAATTCAGTTTTTAAAAGCTTAAGCAGTTTTCTAGTCTAATACTTTTCGTAAAGTAATACTCATAGATAACAATAATTCAATTTTCTTTTGAATCATTTTCAAATTGATTACCATCAACTTAGGTGAAAAATCACTATTACCTTTACTATATTAAAAATAATAAAAAGATAATAATGATAAAACCTAAGACAGAAGTACCTGATTTAGAATTACCACTTGTTAACGGTGCAAAATGGAGTTTATATGCTCAGGAAAGCAAGGTGTTTACTATGCTTGTTTTTTACAGAGGATTACATTGTCCGGTTTGTAAAAAATACCTTGAGGACTTAACAAAGAAATTAAAAGATTTTACCGAGCGTGATGTTCATTTAATTGCCATAAGTAGTGATAGTGAGAAACGTGCAAAACAGGCTGCCAAAGATTGGGACATTGACGAATTACCAGTAGGTTACAATTTACCTATAGAAACTGCAAGAGACTGGGGACTATATATTTCAAAAAAAATATCAGACAAAGAACCTGATCAGTTTTCTGAACCTGCTGTATTTTTGATTCGCCCAGACAATACCCTATACGCTAGTGCTATTCAATCTATGCCATTTGCAAGACCTAATTGGGATGATATTTTGAATGCTATTGATTATGTTGAAAAGAATGATTATCCAGCAAGAGGTGGCGAATAATAAATAACTTGACTTAGTTAAAATTTAAAATAAACGGTTTGTGATTATGCAAGCCGTTTTTTGTACATAATGATCGCTAGTGTCTAAGTATATACCAGTTTTTAATGAATATTGTTTTTGTTGTGTAAGGAGTAGAATAGATAGGGCATGGAAAAAAGTTAACAGAGAATATTTCATGTAGCTGCGAAGCTCTACTATAAGTTTGCGATTAATAACATTGAAGGCTATCTCCGTTTTCAAGTTGTTATAAACCTGTTTTTCTATAGACTTCATATCTGCTGCCAAATTATGGTACACAGCTTGGTAAAAATATGGATGATGGCAATAACTAGAATAGGCATAGTAATTCTTTTAAGAAGTCTATTTTCTTGGTAGATTTTAATTGGACATCAATGATGTTTTATTCTTTTTCAAAACTTCTAGCGCGTATGCCAAAGCCTTTATTTTATAGATAAATTAAATTCTTAAAACATCCTAAGTTTTATACATTTCTGCCTGTAGAGGAAGGCTGTATTTTCGGTCGAAAAATCGCCTCCTTTGATATACTCTTTGATGGATTGGAAACCTGAATAGCTCCTACATTCTATAGTAATCAATTTTCAATATCTTCTAATATGTACGATAATTATTAATTGAAATAATCTATGGATATGTTGAAACATTTCAAAATTTTTCATTTGATATGATGTTAAATTTGCTCCCTTTTGTGTCTGTTTAATAAATAATTTGACTGAGTTATTGAAATAATATTTATATTCGTTAACGTTAACGAAAAAGTGATACTTCAAAAGAATGTTAAATAATTATCATATTAATAAATCTAATTGGAATTAATTTTAAATGAGAAAGTGTAGAATATTATTAGTTTTTGTTGTCTTTGGCTTAACCACAACTATTTCTGCTCAAGATAATTGGGAAGTTTTGTTTAATGGAAAGGATTTGAAAAATTTTGAACAATTAAATGGAAATGCGAAATATGAAATAAGGAATAATGAATTAATAGGTACTTCAAAATTAAATACACCTAATAGTTTTATGGCAACCAAGAAAAAGTATGGTGACTTTATTCTTGAGTTTGATGTCTTTGTTGAGAACGGACTAAATTCTGGAGTACAATTTAGAAGTATTAGTTCGCCTTCTATTATGAAAGGTAGAGTTCATGGCTATCAATGTGAAATTGAAACTAGTTCAAGAAAGTGGTCTGGCGGAATATATGATGAAGCAAGAAACGGTTGGCTTTACCCTTTAACTAGAAATACTAAGGGCCAAAATGCTTTCGTACCTGGTCAGTGGAATCATTATCGTATAGAAGCTATAGGGTCAGTTATTCGAACTTGGGTTAATAATGTACAGTGTGCCAATTTGATTGATGATACTACTGCGGAAGGATTTATAGCCTTTCAAGTACATGGTATAGGAGATAAAAGTTTAGAAGGTAAAACCGTACGATGGAAAAATATTAATATCCAGACGGTAGACTTGAAAAAATCGATGAAACCTGTGGATGTTGATGTGCCTGAAATTAGTTATTTGGATAATCAATTAACTACTAATGAACTAAGGACAGGATGGCGTTTTCTTTGGGATGGAAAAAGTACTGAAGGTTGGCGTGGTGCAAAGCTGGATGCTTTTCCTTCCAAAGGATGGGAAATGAAAGATGGAGTGCTTACCGTATTATCTTCTGGAGGTGAAGAGTCTAATAATGGAGGAGATATTGTAACAACAGATTCATTTAGTGATTTTGAACTTAGCATAGATTTTAAAATTACAGAAGGCGCCAATAGTGGAGTCAAGTATTTTGTGGATTCTGAACTTAATAAAGGTAAAGGTTCTGCCATTGGATTAGAATTTCAGGTCTTGGACGATGAAAAACATCCTGACGCTAAAAAGGGTAAAAATGGTAACAGAACCGTAGGGTCTTTGTATGATTTAATTAGAGCGGAAAACACCAGTAGTTCACGCGGTAAGAACTTTAAGGGGGTTGGTGATTGGAACAATGCCCGCATTGTAGTAAAGGGAGGTCACGTGGAGCATTGGCTAAATCAAGTAAAAGTGGTTGAATTTGATAGGTTTAGTCAAATGTTTAAGGCTTTGGTAGAGAAAAGTAAATATGAAGATTGGGAAAATTTTGGTCGTTTACCACAGGGTTTAATCCTTTTACAGGATCATGGAGATGAGGTATCATTTAAGAATATTAAGATAAGGGAATTTTAAAACATAAATTATGGAAAATAAAAGACGAAATTTTATTAAGAAAACGTCTCTGGCCACAGGAGGAATCTTTTTAGGCGCTAATGCAATGAGTGCTAGTAGTTATAGAAAAATAATAGGGTCAAACGATAGGGTTAGGGTTGGTGTTGTAGGTTTTTCAAATCGAGTTAAAGGCGCATTGATACCAGCTTTCAATGGTCATAGTAAAGCACAGAATTTTGAGATTGTAGGTGTTTCAGATATATGGAACAGACGTAGAGATGAGGGCTCTGCTTTTATCAAAGAAATGACGGGTAATAAAATAAAACAGTGGCGTAACAATGAGGAAATGTACGCTGATAACAAGATTGATGCTGCTATTATTTCTACTGCAGATTTTCAGCATGCTCTACATACAGTACAGGCTGCCAATGCTAAAAAAGATGTGTATTGTGAAAAACCATTTGCCGAAACAATGGCAGATGCACGAATTGGTATGAAAGCAGTTAAGGAATCTGGTATTGTTTTTCAAATAGGCTCACAAAGAAGAAGTGGGAACAATTACCACGCGGCTAACGATTATATAAAATCTGGTAAATTCGGTGATATTGTAATGGTAGAAATGACCTGGAATGTAAACCAACCGGGTAGATGGCGTTTGCCAAAACTTACAAGTGAAATCCGAGAATCTGATACGGATTGGAAACGGTATCAAATGAATAGACCGGAAGCAGCTTGGGATCCAAGAAAATATTTAGAATATAGATTATTCTGGCCATATTCTTCTGGTATACCAGGACAATGGATGTCGCATCAAATTGATACTGTACATTGGTTTTCTGGATTGAACCACCCAAGAAGTGTTGCTGCAAATGGAGGTATCTATCTATGGAAAGATGGACGTAGAAATTTTGATACTATGTCAGCCGTTTTTGATTATGGCCCATCTGATGATCTAAGTTCTGGTTTTCAAGTAACCTATTCATCTAGATTCACCAATTCTGCAGGAGGTACTAAAGAAATATATTATTCCAACGGTGGTGAGTTGAATCTTGATACTAACAAGGTAAGTGATAATGGTGGGTTAGATGAAAGGCATGCTAGTGGCATGGGTATGAAACCAAATAAGTTAGAAGGCTTTAATTTAAGTGATAATGCCCCTAAGGTAGTAACTTCAGCAAATACGGGTGCAGATGACATGACCTCAATGCATATGTTAAATTGGATGGAGTGCGTTCGTAGTCGTAAAACGACTAATGGTCCTATAGAAGCAGGTTACAACCATTCTATCGCAAATATTATGACAACTGCGGCCTTAAGAACAGGTTTAAAAGCAACATTTGATGAGAAGACACAAAATGTTTTGGCAGGTGGAGAAGTTTTTCAATATTAAAAATGATAGGGTATGTTTAAAATAAAATATGGTTTTTTTCTGATTGTTACAGTTCTTATTATGTCATGTAAAGAGAAAAAAGAGACTGCTGAGGGTGATACTCCTGCTTCGATAGATAGTAATCAAAACCCAGAAGTTACCTTTAGTCATGATGAAGCCAATAAAAAAGTTGCAGTTAATATAAATGGCAAGTTATTTACCAATTACGTGTATGATGGTCAGACTCCAAAACCAATTTTATACCCTATTGTTACAAAAAGTGGTAAAACAGTTACTAGGGGGTTCCCTTTTGAGTCTAGGCCTGGTGAACGTGTAGATCATCCACATCATGCCGGACTTTGGTTTAATTATGGAGATGTGAATGGATTGGATTTTTGGAATAATTCCTATGCGATACCAGATTCCGAAAAGCAAAAATATGGTAGTATTATCCATGAAGATTTATTAAGTATAGATGAAGATAAAGGTACAATTACAGTCAAAGCTATTTGGCAATCTCCTACTAAGGTTGATTTGTTAGAAGAAACGACTCAATTTGCCTTTTCAGAAGTTAATAATACTCGAATTATTGATAGAACAACTACTCTTAAAGCATTAAAAGATGTTTCGTTTAACGATAACAAAGAAGGTATGTTAGGCATTAGGGTCGCTCGTGAATTGGAAATGCCGTCTGATAAACCTGCAGAATTTACCGATGCAGAAGGGAATGTGACAGCGGTTAAGGCTTTAAATAATGAAGGGGTTCACGGTAATTATTTCGCCAGTGGAGGATTAACTGGAGATGATGTGTGGGGCACAAGAAACGAATGGGTAAAGCTTGAAAGCGATATAAATGGAGAACCGGTTTCTGTGACTATTATTGATAATAAGAATAATGTAGGCTTTCCTACCTATTGGCATGCTCGTGGTTATGGTCTATTTGCCGCCAACACTCTTGGTCAAGCTGCTTTTTCTGAAGGAAAAGAGACTTTAAATTTTAAATTGAAAGAAGGTGAATCAACCATTTTTAAATATCGCATTCTTATTCATAATGGCACCATCCTTAAAAAAGAAGTGATAGCCCAATCGTTTGCAGAGTTCAATCAACAGTAATTTGTTTTAATATTATTTTCATGAAAAATTTTCTAATACTGCTTTTTGTCTTAGTATGTTCACTAACATCTTTTAGTCAATCTATTGATGTAGAGTGGAAGACAATTTTTGATGGAAATGATTTATCTGAATGGGAAATACCTGAAAACAATGTGTGGTGGTCTATAGATGAGGGTGTGCTTTGGGCTAAAAGCGATCCAGACCAAGTTGGTTCAATTCTATGGACTAAGCATAAGTATAAGGATTTTGAAGTTCAGTTAGATTTTAAGTTTGGTGATGGTATTGTTGATACAGGTATTTATATGCGTGGTGATGATAGTAAAAATGTACAGATACAGATTGGCGAATCTGGTTCTTTGAAAAGAGATATGACAGGCTCTCCATACGTTCCTTCTTTGGGTTACCCTGTTGAGGCAGAGGGGATTAAAGAATTATTGAAATTAAACGATTGGAATACCATAAGGGCAAGGGCTATCGGTAACACCTATAAGGTTTGGTTAAACGGAGTAGTCGTGATGAACTACCAACTTGAAAACGCAAATTTAACAGGACCCATTGGTATTCAATTACACCCTGGTAAAGAAATGACCGTACAATTCAAAAATATTTCTGTAGCAGAATTGTAAAATAGATTTTTTCCTTGATTATTTTTAAAGGTTAATCTAGAATAGTACCTTATCACTGAAAATTTAATCTTCAATAATTGAGTATAGGTATAAAACAAATCGCCGAGTTAGCCAATGTCTCTATTGGTACAGTTGACCGTGTTTTACATAAACGGGGGGGCGTTTCTAAGGAAACAGAGAATAAGATTCTGAAGATTATATCTGAAAATGGTTATCAAAGGAATACAATGGCGAGTAGATTAAAACTTGCCTCTGTAAAGAAAATTAAATTTGCCATTCTGCTACCAGAAGTTACTTCTAATTCTAACTATTGGGATTTGCCAAAGAAGGGAATTTCTAAAGCACTGAAAGAGTTAAAGGAATTTGGGGTGAAAGCAGATTACTATAAGTTCTCGGGTTCCTCATCCGCCTCATTTCAAAAAAATTATGAACGTATTTTTTTAAAAAATTATGACGCCATTGTTACGGTTCCTTTTTTTGAAAAGGAGAGTAATACATTATTAGAAATCACCAAGAGAAGAAATATTCAAGTTGTTTTCTTGGATACCGAAATACAATTACAATATTCTACAAATTTCATTCGTCAGAATTCTCACAAGGCCGGTATGGTGGCAGGTAGACTATTATACGGATTAGTAGGGGATCAAGGATTTTATTTTATTGTAAATACGCTTAATGATAAAGGTATTCAAGTAAATAATAAACAACGAGAAGATGGGTTTAGATCATTCTTTAAATCGATAGGAAAGAACGTCACTATAAAAGTCATCAACCATCCTTTAAATGATGTTTTAAAGGTGACTGAAGAAGTGGAATCTTGGTTTAAAGGTGATAGTCCAAAAGGTATTTTTGTTACAAACTCAAGAGCCCATTTGATTCCGAAAATTCTTTCAACCTATGCAGTCAGTAATACTTTTCTATTAGGCTTTGATTTGAATAGTAAGAATTTGGAATACTTGAAGAATGGTCAAATAAACTTCTTAATTAATCAACAACCTAAATATCAGGGTTATGTTGCCATTAAAAATCTTTTTAACTCCCTAACAAAGCAAGATGATTCTGAACTTAATCTTGATATTCCTGTTGAAATTATAGTGAAAGAGCACTTTGCTACCCTTTAACTTTTAATGAAAAAATCCTCCCATTGTAAAATAATGGGAGGATAAAACTAAAACTAACTCTAACTCAATTAAAATTATTTATTGAGGATATCCGGGGTTTTGTGGGTATCCGCCCAATGCTCTATCTATTTGATTTTGTGGTATAGGTCGTATCGCATGATAGTCCTGAATATTTGGAGAGGCTTCTGGGTTATACAATCTGGTACGTTCTACTAGCTTTCCTGTTCTCGTTAGATCTGGCCAACGGTGACCTTCACCTACTAACTCTCTTGCTCTTTCGTCTAGTAGAAAATCTAAATCAACATCTGATGCGGAAATTTGAGATGCTGCCTCTTGACCAGGCACAGCCGCTCTCAGTCGTATCCTATTTATATCGTCTGCTGCCCCTGATGGATTATTTTGTTTAAGTTTTGCCTCTGCTCTTAATAACCATGCATCAGCCAAACGCATCAAAATAAAATCGCGCTGTCCATTTGCTTTTTGTCTATCAGGTCTTGTTGCATCAATCCACTTGTTCATAGAAGGAAAAACTCTTTCTGTATATTCATCATTAGTAAATACTAAATAAGGTACATTGTCTTGTCTTGTTTGTGACCAGTCAATATCTTTTTCTGGACCTGGTATATAAATTGCCGTATCCCCTATGACGAGAGCTGCTCTTGCTGGTTCATCACCAACGGCATCAGTAGCGGGCTCATTCTTATTAGCAAACCAAACATGTTTAAATGAAGATTCGTATCTGCTATCGGTATCTCTGTCCCATAAAGTCAGCATAAAATCAGTTGGGCGATGTCTTTTCCAAGGTCTACCATTGGCAATGTCTCTGGACATACCTCTAAGCACGTCATATTCGTGTAAGAAGTATAAATGCCAACGGTGCCCCAATGGATCCACATCGCTATCTACCTGTGATTTAGAATTTGGAACCACGAAAACCATTTCACTATTTTCTTGGTTTTCAATATCCCATAAATCTGCAAAATTTGGCAATAAGGAAAAACCATAATCATTGATTACTTTGCTGAATAGGGTTTCTGCTGTTAATGCATCTGACGTTTCTGAAAAGCCTTTGTAACTACGCGTAAGCAATACTTTTCCTAGCAAAAATTCTGCGGCTGGTTTGGTGGCTCTACCATAGTCAGATTGCTCATTAGGTAAATTTGCAATGGCAAATTCCAAGTCAGGTATAATAGCTTGGCTATAAATTTCTGATTGAGATGTTTTGTTTGCTTCAATCTCAATACCTTCGGTTTCTTCAAGACTCAAATGTGCATCACCAAAAGTGGTTACCACATTAAAATAGAAGAAGGCTCTTAGGAAACGTACTTCGGCTACTCGCAAGTTCTTTTGAGCTTCATCCATATCTACATCAGCAGAACGGTTGATAACCCCATTCGCTTGATTAATACCTTTATACCAATTATCCCAAGAATCAGTAATATAGTTTTCCTCACCATTGAGGCCACCATCGTAAAGATTGAATACTTTATGTCCCCCATCAGAGCCATTAGTCCAGATATCGGTGCCAAAAGTTGTCATGGCAGCTGAAATTTCTTGACCGTAAAAAGGCTTAAATGTTGCGTATGTGGCTCGTACTCCATCTTCCAAGCCAGCTTCGGTGGTATAGTAAGAGGCTGCAGATACATCGGTTACCAAGTCCTCTTCTATAAATTTATCACAAGACTTTGTCAAAAAAGCCAGTGCTAAAACTAATATTAAATAAATTTTTTTGTTCATGATATTTAAATTATTCGATTTAAACTAACAATTATTTTTTTGCTTAAAATGTAGCGTTTAATGATAAAGAAAACTGTTTTGTACTTGGAACCACACTACTACCCAAGCTAAGATCTTCCTCTTCTGAAATTTCAGGGTCGAAGGTTGGAAAATCATCCCAGAAAATAAGATTCTGACCAGAGATTGAAAATCGTAATTTTTCCATTCCTAACTTGCTTGTTATTGATTCTGGAAGATTATATCCTAATGATATATTTCGAAGCTTTACAAAACTACCGTCAAAATATGTAAGTGTTGATCCATTTCTTGGGCTCTCTTGATTCTCATTCGGTCTTGGATTGGCGTTTGTTGGATTATCAATTGTCCAATAGTCAACGTTTAAGTTATTATACCTTCCGAATAGTGAATTATTACTAGCATTAAATTGTGACTGAATAGTTTGCCCTTGTCTGAAAACAAAGAAAATACCTAGGTCTATTCCTTTATAGGAAAACTTACTATTTAGACCACCATAAAAATCAGGAACACCATCGCCTAAAATTTTACGATCCTCAGGGGTTATGACCCCATCACCATCAAGATCGTTCAATTTAATTTCACCTGGTACTTTATTATCAGCAGCCAAAGCAGCAGCAGCTTCGTCAGCTTGCCAAATACCAATTTTCTCATAATCATAGAAAACTTGAATAGGCTGGCCGATAAACCATCCGTTACCAACGTCATCTAAAGCATTCCCATCAGCATCTGTGAGTGCTAGTTCTGTAATTTCTTCTTTGTAGGTAGAAATATTCAAATCTACATCCCAATTGAAACCATCACCATCATTATCAACAATGCCTGTACTTATTGTAAATTCGAATCCAGTAGTCCTAGTCGCTCCAACGTTCTGTAAAACACTTTCATACCCTGAGGTAGATGGTAAACTTCTTGCAAGTAATAAGTCAACAGTATTAGTTCTGAAAAAATCAAAAGAACCTACCACTCGATTATTCAAGAAACCATAATCTAAACCTATATCTAAGGTTTTAGACACTTCCCAAGTCAAATCATCATTTGGTATTTCGTTAAGTCCGAAACCAAGTGCTGGTGATTCACCAAACGCATAGACTGTGCTACCTAGTCTACCAGCTGTTTGGTACGGGTTAACTGAAGTATTGCCAACTTGACCATAAGAAGCTCTTAACTTTAATTCATTTACACTGGTATCTGCTAAAAATTCTTCTTGATCTATTCTCCAACCAGCAGAAACACCAGGGAAGTACTTCCATTGGTTACCTGGAGCTAATCTTGAAGAGCCATCTGCTCTTAATGAGGCTTGAAATAAATATTTGCCATCAAAATCATAATTTACCCTACCCATAAAGGAAGCTAACGCCCATTCTGTTAATCCAGAAGTAAGTACACCACCTTGGGTAGCAGAGCCTAAATTGTAAAAAGATTGAGATTCATAGGGGATACCGGTTACATTTCCTTCATTTTTCTCTATTCTAGATTTTTGGATACTTTGAAGTAAGGTGACTTTTATATTTTGTCGATCGGTTAACGCTTTATTATAGGTCAATAAGTTCTCAAGGGTATATCCGAAATCAGTCACATTTTCTATACCCGCTCTACCTGGTCCGCCTCGATTCGTATTTGTTAAGCTACCAGCGAAAGTACCTCTTCTACCAATTCTAATATCAGGACCAAACGTAGATGTCCATTTTAGACCCTGTGCAATATTAATGTCTAAATATATGGGTGCGAATATTCTCGTTTGTTGGCGTTCGTCAATGTATGCACCTTCTACCAATTCATTTAAGGGGTTGGTTCGGATACCATCATTAGTGGGTAAGAACTTTAAATTTCCATTCTCGTCATATGGTATACCCAATGGGTTATTTGCCAATGCTTCACCCATAGTGGCATTAGAGCCATAATTTTGCTCTGTTTTAGATACTAAAAAAGACGCTCCTACTTTAAAGATGTCATTGATTTTGTGATCTACCGCTAATCGACCTGAAATTCGCTCAAAATCTTGGTTTGAAATAATACCTTGTTCTTTAAAATATCCTATAGAAGAACTAAAGGTGGTGTTTTCTGATCCACCACTTATACCAAGTTGATGATTGGTCTGATAACCATTACCAACTACTTTATCTAACCAATTTGTCGACCTCCCTTGTTCAAGGGATTCAAGCTCAATTGGATCTAAGAAAACATCAGTTTCTGCGGGAATGGCTCCGTTCCATCCGTCACGTCTTGATTCTCGTTTTAAATCTGCAAATTGCTCTCCATTCATCATATCAACCAAACGCGTAGCAGAAGTAATTCCATACCGACTACTATACGTTATTTTGGTCTTACCAACTCTACCTCTATTTGTCGAAACTAAAATTACACCGTTCGCACCTCTTGATCCATATACTGCAGTTGCTGCAGCATCTTTTAATACTTGCATTGATGCGATGTCATCAGGATTAATATCTGCCATTGATGCAGGTCCGTCAATTAATGGAATACCATCAACTACATAAAGAGGGTCGTTAGACGCACTAATTGAACGTCTACCACGTATTCTTACTGTTGGGTTTTGACCTGGCCTACCTCCTGTAGATTGAACATCCACACCGGCAATTTGCCCTTTGATGGCATCAATAGTGCTTGAAACCTGAACAATGCTTAATTGTTCTGCAGTAACGGTTTCAATAGCACCTGTAACTTCACCCTTTTTTTGTGTACCATAACCTACCAGAACGACTTCATCTAACATGGAAGCATCTGGGTTGAGTTTTATATTAATGGTGGTTCTACCATCAACCGATACTTCATTTTTAGCGTAACCAACATAGCTGAATACAAGTGTGCTATTAGAAGGTGCATTAATGCTGTATTTGCCATCAAAATCTGCAACGGCACCTGTTGTTGTTCCTTTCACTACAACACTAGCACCGGGTAAAGGCATTTCATTCTCATCTAAAATGGTGCCCGTTACGGTTACTTGAAAACTTTCGGGCAATTTTATTTTTTTTAGGGAATTCCCTAAAATAGGTGAGACAATTAAAATTCCTAATACTACAAATAGTAGTAGATTTTTTTTCGTTGAACTAAATTTTTTAGAGGGTTTTTTTTTCATTGGTGCAGTGTAATTAAGTTGTTTGATTTTTTGAAGTATTAAGTTTTATTTCACCTAAGATCTTTAGAAGATTTAGGGGTAAGTAAAACTTAGGGAGTTGAATAATTTTACTGGTTAAATTCTCATATGCTATTGTTTAGAATGAATGACATTATTTTTTTAATTGATAAATATAAAATTACGTTAACGTACACGAACTTTTGTAAAATAAGTGATGAAAATAAGTAAATTATGTAATAATCAAACTATTTTATTACGTTTTTATTAAAAAATACACATATTATTAATGATCTGTTAACTTAAAAGCATAAGAATTGCTTTTTTGAATATTTAGGTTAGGGTGTAGTTTTACTAAGGGAATTATAAATATAGAGGAAGTATATGAATTGAATATGTCGTTGTTTAATAGGTATTACTTAACACTGATTAATACGGCCTCACAACTTTGAAGGTCTGAATTGAGAACAATATTCTCAGATTTTTTACCATCTGAAATTTCAACTGACACTGTATTTGGAGGTGAGTCTCCTAAGTTGTGCGCATACAGAAATAGGTCATTAGATTTTTTAGGGTCTAGTTTTACTTTGAACTCCTTTTTCCAATACGTTAAATAATATTTGGAAACTACTGATACTCCATTGAGGTATATAGAAACAATATCTCCATCTTGTCTGCCATGATCCCAAATCTTTATAATTATATTTTCAGAATCGAATTGTAATTCTTTAGTGTATGATATTTTTCTTCCCTCAAAACTCTCCCTTGTAACTGGTTTGTTTTCAGTTTGAGTTACTTCATTATTTTTAGGAGCTATTACTTTTTTATTTCTTAATTTCTTCTCACTTGGGGTAGTACTGGTATTTGCTAATTGCTGTTTTTTCTTTCGCTCATCAGATGCTGCATTGGTAATGGTAAAGAAAGGAGTTACCCTTTTGGCAATCTTAAACTTATCGTCTGGGAATAATTCTATGGCAACGACTTGATATCGACTGCCTGAGCCAATATTCTTAGCAAGCTCAATACCTTCTTCAAAGCCATCATTCTTAAAAGTCCCTAATTCTTGCACCACCATTTCATTTCGTACCAGAAAAAAACGAATAGTTTTACTCGTGTCAATATGTACGGTGTTCCATTCTAAAGATATTTTATCGGGAATATTCCAATTTGTACCTGTACCGGGTTTGGTAAGGTTTATTACAGAAATATCGTTGTCTGAATTATCTTGCCCAAAAGAAGTTGCGGTAAACAGGACTAAAAGCCATAAAATCAGAAAATGGTTTTGACGCATATATAAAGTCTTGTTTCAAAGATAGTATTTAACCTTAACATCCTATAGTGCTTTGGTAGAATGCAATTTACTAGGTATTTATTAATAGAAACTATAATCAGATTATATTATTTACTTAGCTTTATTATATATGAAATCGTCCACTATGATATTATATTTAAATAGATTTTTAAGAAAAATTACCCATTACATTGTAGGATTATTGATAATGGCCACTTTAATTTCCTGTAAGAATAAAATGGGTTCTACAGAAAAAATGTCACATGATATAGTACAAGATTCTTTGTTGGAGTATAAATCCTATCAATCAAAAAGTACTGATATTACAATCTCGAGATCAGCATACAAGAATAAATTATACGGCTTTTGGTTGGGCCAATGTATTGCCAATTGGACAGGCTTAATTACTGAAATGGATAAAATTGGAATTCCCAATAGTGAAGGTAAAGGAGAAGGTTTTTATACTCGTGATAACTGGGGTAAAACCGATGAACCCAATTTATGGGGTTCAAATAATTATTCTAATACAATTGATTTTTTATATGCTGAGGAAGACAGTATATGGGGTGCAGATGATGATACCGATATTGAGTACATCTATCAAGAGTTACTTTATAAGAATAAGACTTCAATCTTAACAGGTGACATGATTAGGACTGGATGGTTAAAACATATTAAAAAAGAAGAAGAAAATTATTTATGGGTTTCAAATCAGCAAGCGCTTGATTTAATGGAGGAAGGTATGCTACCGCCAGAAACAGGATTGCCTGAAAACAATCCGCATTATGAAATGATTGATGCTCAACTAACTACTGAAATATTTGGTTTTTTCGCTCCCACGCGCTCAGATGTAGCACTGAAAATGGCTCATTTGCCTATACAAACCGTTGCTAGAGAAAACGCAGAGTGGATTTCTAATTTTAATGTAGTTATGTATGCTTTGGCCCCTTTGGCAGATGATGATAAATCTATTAAAGCGAATTTAAATTGGATGGCTGCAGAAGCCCGAGAACAATTGCCCAATGATTCATACTCAGCTAAAATGTTCGATTTTGTAAAAGAGGAATATGAATCTGGAGTTACATGGGAAGAAGCTAGAGATGCTTTGCATGAGAAATATCAAGTTCGTCAAGAAGACGGGTATTTATGGGCTACTAAAGATGAGACTTGTAATGGTTGTTTTGCGGCAGGTATCAATTTTGGAGCAAGTATTGTTAGCTTATTATATGGTGAAGGAGATATAAAGGAAACTATAAAAATTGGAACCTTGTGTGGGTGGGATTCTGATAATCCTACAGCAACATGGGGTGGGTTATTGGGTTTTATGCTGGGCAAGGATGGTGTTGAAAAGGCTTTTGATAGAAAGTTTGCTGATAAGTTTAATATTCATCGCACAAGAATCGGGTTTACAAACAATGGTATCGATAATTTTAACCATATGGCCGAAAAAGGAATTTTTATTATTGATAGGGTAGTGCAAGAAGAGCTCGGTGGTGGGGTAGATTTAAATAATGATGTTTGGCATATACCTCAAGAAAATCGACTTCGCTATTAAAATATAACAATGTTAATATTAGGAATAAATCCTAATTATTGGAAATAATCCATAATTTAGCTATCCCGATTTTTTTGGAGGGATAGTTATGAGCAAGACCATACTTCACATAGATTTAGATACATTTTACGTATCCGTTGAACGACTCAACAACCGTGAGTTGCAAAATAAACCTTTGCTGGTAGGCGGTACGGGAGACCGTGGTGTGGTAGCCGCATGTAGTTATGAAACCCGCGGATTTGGAGTGCATTCTGGTATGCCCATGAAAATGGCCCGTGAACTATGCCCCGAAGCTTTCGTAATTCGTGGTAATGCAGGGGAATACAGTAAACATTCAGATGTGGTGACCGAAATCATCAAAGAGTATGTTCCCGTATTTGAAAAATCGAGTATCGATGAGTTTTATGCAGACCTCTCTGGTATGGACCGTTTTTTTGGTTGCTACCAATATGCTTCTGAAATGCGGAAGAAAATCATCAGAGAAACCGGACTCCCTATTTCCTTTGGTCTATCGGCAAACAAGGTTGTTTCTAAAGTAGCAACAAATGAAGCCAAACCTAACAATCAATTGAAAATAGATGAGGGTTTGGAGAAACCTTTTTTAGCGCCACTTTCTATAAAAAAAATTCCCATGGTGGGCGATAAGACTTATCAAACTTTACGAAACCTTGGGTTACGACAAGTACGTACCGTACAAGAAATGCCTATGGAGGTCATGCAGCGGGTATTGGGAGCAAATGGAGGTGTTATTTGGAAAAGAGCTAACGGTATAGATAATACACCCGTAATTCCCTTCTGTGAGCGAAAATCAATTTCTACCGAACGTACGTTTGATAAGGATACAATTGATGTCAATAGACTGCGAGGTATTCTCATTGCCATGACAGAAAATTTGGCCTACCAATTGCGACGCGGAGAAAAGTTGACGGCCTGTATTTCCGTAAAAATTCGATATTCAGATTTTAATACGTATTCAAAACAACTGCGCATTCCCTATACGAGTGCCGACCATATTTTGATTCCCAAGATTTTAGACCTATTCAAGAATTTATATAACCGTAGGTTATTGGTAAGGCTGATAGGTATACGTTTTAGTCATTTGGTTACTGGTAACTATCAAATCAATCTTTTTGATGATACCGAAGAAATTCTAAGTCTTTATAATGCGATGGATGAAATTCGTAAACGCTATGGGGATAAAAGTGTGCTAAGAGCATCAGGCATGGGAGCCAAAACGATTGGACGAATGCATAATCCTTTTAACGGACTACCGCCTGTTGTGCTCGCACACCGGAAGCTTTAGTTTTTGAAGCGCAAAACGCCTAGCGCCCAGCACAAAGTATCCGTATTCCCGAAGAGGTACGACGAAGCGATCTACTGAATTGAGGTTAGAATAGTAATCCCTTGTACTTATTAGGGGAGATTGCTTTGGCTGAAAACACCTCGCAATGACGGCTTCGGTTCACTGAGCATAGCCGAAGTGAAAACGAACAACCATTAACCAACAACGAACAACAATTTTGTATCTAAACTGCCATACATATTACAGCCTTCGCTACGGTGCCTTCTCAGAACTGGAGCTCTTGCAATTGGCAAAGGAGCATCACGTGACGCAATTGGCATTGACAGATATAAACAATACATCTGCCTGCTTAAATTTTGTCCGTAAGGCTTCGGAATATGATATACGGCCCATTTTGGGCATTGATTTTAGAAACGGAGTAGAACCTTGTTTCGTCGGTATTGCCAAGAATAACGAAGGTTTTCTAGAGCTGAATAATTTTTTATCGGAACACATTCATCAGGGAAAAAAAATTCCAGAAATAGCTCCGAAGTTTGAACATGCATATGTTATATATCCGTTTGAAAAAGTACTTCAAAATGAAAAGAAAAGCTTTGCAGAGAATGAGTTTATAGGAGTTTCTGTTAACGAATTAAAGCGCCTTCGTTTTTCAAAATTATTGGAGCAACGAGACAAAATAGTATTGCTGCAACCTGTAACATTTAGAAGTAAACGCGATTTTAATGCGCACAGATTATTACGTGCCATTGATAATAATACCTTGCTCAGTATGTTGTCGGTTACAGAACAGGCGAGTGAAGATGAACATATGTATTCAATTCCTAATCTGGCGGCACATTTTTCTGAACATAGTTTTATTCTAGAGAATACACAGCGGTTGATGAATTCTTGCTCCATTCATTTTGATTTTTCTGAAGGGCGAAAACCACAGAATCTTCAAACCTATTTAAAAACAAAGGAAGAAGATGAGGTATTTCTTGAAAAACTGTGTCAAGAAGGTTTGCCGCATCGATACCCAGAAGTAAATCAGCCCGTTTTGGATCGTTTAGAAAAGGAATTGGGACTCATTAAAAAAATGGGTTTTGTCTCCTATTTTCTCATCAATTGGGATATAATCTCCTATGCCCGAAAACAGAATTTTTTTTATGTAGGGCGTGGTAGTGGGGCCAACAGTATTGTAGCGTATTTGCTATTTATTACTGATGTGGACCCTATGGAGCTCGACCTTTATTTTGAGCGATTTATTAATCTATACCGGGTGAATCCACCAGATTTCGATATTGATTTTTCACATAGAGATCGGCCTATAATGACGGAGTACATTTTTAACCGATTTGAGAATGTGGCATTGTTAGGTACGTATGTTACTTTTCAATCACGTGGCGTTATACGAGAGCTTGGTAAAGTGTTCGGTCTTCCAAAAGATGAAATTGATTTGCTTTGCGATGGTAACGTTCAAGAGGGTCGTCTAGATACTATCTCGGCTTTAGTGCTAAAATACACACAGTTGCTACAAGGTTTGCCCAATTACTTGAGCATACATGCAGGCGGAATTTTAATTACCGAGAAACCTATTCACTGGTTTTCGGCGACCAATATGCCTCCAAAAGGATTTCCTACTACGCAGTTCGATATGGTGATTGCGGAAGATGTCGGACTCTATAAATTCGATATTCTCGCACAACGTGGATTGTCTAAAATAAAGGAGACATTAGATATTTTGGAGCATGACCGCCCAGAGGAATTCGCCAAGTTTGATATTCATGATATTAAGGCGTTTAAAAAAGACCCTAAAATCAATAATATGGTGAAAATGGCGCAGTGTATGGGCTGTTTTTATGTGGAATCACCCGCTATGCGTATGTTGTTGAAGAAATTAGAAGTAGATACCTATTTGGGTCTGGTGGCGGCAAGTTCTATCATCCGCCCCGGAGTTTCTAAAAGCGGAATGATGCGAGAGTATATTCTGCGGCACAGGAACAAGGGCAGGGCAGAGGAGTTGGCGCACCCGGTAATGTTAGAAATTATGCCAGAAACTTACGGAGTAATGGTATACCAAGAAGATGTGATTAAAGTAGCACACCACTTTGCAGATCTTGATTTGGGTGAAGCCGATGTGTTGAGACGTGGAATGAGCGGTAAATTTCGCTCTCGGGAAGAGTTTCAAAAAGTGCAGGACAAGTTTATGGATAATTGCCGTAAAAAGGGATACGCTGAAAAACTTATAAAAGAGGTTTGGGACCAAGTGGCAAGTTTTGCCGGCTATGCTTTTGCCAAGGGCCACTCCGCTTCATATGCAGTAGAGAGTTATCAGAGTTTATTTTTGCGTGCCTATTATCCGTTAGAGTATATGGTAGCAGTGCTCAATAATGGGGGTGGATTTTACAGACCCGAATTTTATGTGCACGAAGCCCGTATGTTGGGCGCTACAATTCATTCGCCTTGCGTAAACAAAAGTACTGCTGGTAACCGTCTTTATGTAAAGGAGCTTTATTTAGGACTAGGCTATTTACGTGAATTAGAAGAACGTGTTATGAAACGTATTCTAAAGGAGCGGTTTCTTAACGGAAGCTTTGTTTCTCTAGAAGATTTCCTTGATCGGTTAATAATTTCTATAGAACAAGTAAGTATTTTAATTCGTATCGATGCTTTCAGATTTACTGGTGCTAATAAACACGAGTTGTTATGGAAGGCACATCTGTTTTTGAACAAAACAAAAAAGATAGACCACCCCAAACTGTTTGCACCACGGCATCAACATTTTGAAATTCCTTCATTATACAGTACCAATTTAGAGGTTGCTTTTACGCAACTAGAGTTGTTGGGGTTTAGTTTATGTAGTCCGTTCGAGCTCTTGTCAGAACCATTATTGAATAGCGCGGGTAGTAAAGATTTTGAAAAATATTTGAATAAGAATATTGATATCTATGGCTATTTGGTTACTGTAAAACGCACTAAAACACATACGAATAAGGCGATGTATTTTGCTACCCTAATAGACCAACAGGGGCAGGTTTTCGACACCGTATTGTTTCCGCCGGTAGCTGCGAAATTTATGTTTAGAGGTAGAGGTATTTACCGATTCTATGGTAAGGTGGTAAGCGAATTCGGCTTTTTAAGCATAGAAGTTATCAAACTACAAAAGCAAGATTTTGTTCAAGACCCAAGGTATGCCGATATGAAAACCAGCGCCAAGGTTTTTGACCAAAAGAAAACGAATGACCAAGAAGAAAATAGATTAGGGAATCAGCTTGCTTAAAAAGCGTCAAGCACGTATCCTAAAATCCAAAATAATATAAGAAACACAAAAAAGGTTCCTATACATCCACATTTTCCACCGCCTATTTTTTTTGCGCCATACCAGGCACCAAAAAATTGAATTAGTTTTTTCATGAGACCAATTTACGGGTTTTGGTGGTTACTTTTAATCTAAAAATTAGCTCAATAACTTTAGAATAATTCTTATTTGTTTTTATAGGTCTTATCTAAAAATTCGTAACGTGCATCATTTTCAGCTTCTATTAATTTGCTTTCCGTATCAATTACCATAACAGGAGGCTTGGTGTCTTTTGATTCTGCAGCTTCCCAATTTGGTAAACCTTCTCCATTCGGATTACCAGTTTTAATGAAATTAGCGAAATAGGTCATCATGACTTTAGAAACCTTAAAATCATCTGCTGTCCAAGCATAGTCTTTTACCAAGTGTAAATTTCCCATACAATATTCAATTTCACAAGCATGTGGTGCTCCAACTGCTTTTGGCATTGGTGGTGTGTCCGAACCTTTTTCTACTGTTCCACCAGCTAAACCTGAAGCAAGGTTGTTGTTTACAAGTGCAGGTCTTAATTTACTGTATAAATAGCGATAAACAGGTTGGTCGCTGTTTTTTCTATGAAGATTAAACCATTTCCAAGTACTATATGATATGAATCGGTCAGAAGCTAATGCGGTAGCCGACAATTCAATTTCTTTTTCTGACCCATGTGGATACAATTCTAAAACCTTGGCATATTCCTTAGGATAGGCTTCTTTTACCTTGTTTACATAATTTTCTTCTGTGTATGGACCTTGGGTAAATGCCATTCCTGGAATCTCGGCCGAATTCCAACCAAGTAATAAAGGAACCATGGCTTGTTCTTTACTCTCGAATATTTCAGGAAGTGTCTTAGGTAAAAAATAACCATCTAATACAGCAGGGAACCCAAATCTTTTAGATCTATTGTAAAGTTCATATACTTCTCTTGTACTCAATTTGCGTAACTCTGAAAGTGTAGGGAGGCCTATACTTTTTGCAAATTCTAAACCGGTCTTTTCAGCTTCTTTTAAAGTCACCGGAGACATTGTAGGATTTATTGCGGCGCCACTTTCCCCTATTGCACCAGCAATTAAATTTTTTGATAATGGTGAAGCCATTTGTTGACTTGCGCCAATTGACCCAGCCGATTCGCCGGCAATGGTCACCTTATTCGGGTTGCCGCCAAAAGCAGCAATGTTTTTATTCACCCACTTTAATGCTGCATTTTGGTCTAATAAACCATAATTTCCTGATGCTTTATAAGATGCCTCTGCACTTAATTCTGGATGCGCTAAAAAACCAAATATATTTAAGCGATAATTAGTCGTAACCACTACGATACCTTCTTTGGCCATACTCTCTCCATCATATCGTGGTTCTGATGCATCACCAGCAACATTACCACCTCCGAAAAAGTATACAAGTACTGGTAAATCTTTAGTATCCATGTTCGCTGGTGTCCAAACATTTAGATAAAGGCAATCTTCACTAACTCCATTTGACCTAGAGTTCATATCACCAAAAACCATGGTTTGCATGGGTCTTGGTCCAAACGATTTGGTTTCTTTTATTCCATCCCAATTATCTAGCGGTTGTGGAGCTTTCCAACGAAGTTCACCTACTGGTGGTTTAGCAAATGGAATTCCGAAATAGCGCTGAATACCATTATGGGTATCATAATTACCTTCTATAGTTCCGTGTTCAATTTTTACTTGAACAGGAAAAGAGTTGGTCTCTTGTGCTGGAGAAAAGTTGCTAGATAGAATCAGCGTGAATATTAAAATTTGAAGATTTTTCATTTGGATAAATTTTCTATTGTCTCAATATGTAACAATAATACATTTATTATTTTAATTATTTGACTATCTGTTAATTAAAAACATTCTTGAGATGGCGTGTTAGAAAAACATATATCGAAAGATATTTCAGAAATTATTTTTTGAATGCAAGTATTCTTCTTTTGTTTTATATAGGTAATCTGCTCGTTAGTAGAGCGTATTATCTATAAAAAGACTTAAATTTAGATGTTAATTCGAATCTTATGAAATTGATATTCTTTTGTTTTTTCTTGACTTTTTCAACCTTAAGTTTTTCACAACAAGATGGTTTGTCAGAATTAAACGCATTGGTAAAACCCCGTATGCGAGTGATTATCGATAATGATTTAGGTGGTGATCCAGACGGACTTTTTCAATTAGCACACCATTTAATGTCTCCATCCATAGAAATACGAGGAGTTATTGCTTCACATTTATATGAGCAGGGTTTTGGGGGTCCCGGAACTTCGGAATATGCCAAGGAGCAGGCAATGAAAATCATTAAGATTTTAAAATTGGAAAACTCCATAAACGTCTACACTGATAAAAGTGAAAGCATGACTGATGTTAAGACACCAATAGACAGTGATGCCGTTCAAGCAATTATTAAAGAAGCATTGCGAACAGATACCGATTTACCCCTCTATGTAGTTTGCGGTGGTGGTTTAACTAATGTCGCAAGTGCTTATCTACTCGAGCCTAAAATTGCAGAAAAGATTACTCTAGTTTGGATTGGTGGGCCAGAATATACCGACATTGCCCTACCACCACCTGGATTTACCACGTTAGAATATAATTTGGGTATTGATATTAAGGCAGCTCAGGTTATTTTTAATTCATCGAACATTAAGTTATGGCAAGTGCCGAGAAACGTTTATAGACAACCAATTATGTCTGATGCGGAACTTTTGACACGGGTAAAAGGAAAAGGTGCGTTGGGAAATCACCTGTTCAGTGTAATGAAAGATGCTTTCGTGAAGCTTGATAAATGGAACTTACCTATGGGGGAAGTATATATTTATGGTGATAATCCTTTGGTATTATTAACAGCTATTCAATCTTCATTTGAACCAGATCCTTCATCAAGTACTTATGTAGTTAAACAAGCACCAAAAGTGAATAATGCAGGCGTTTATGAAACCAATTTGGAAGGACGAAATATTAGAGTCTACCAACAGTTGGATAATCGATTGTTGTTTGAGGATTTTTATGCAAAATTAGCATTGTTGTCATCACAAGATAATTAACTGGTTCGTCCACTCAATTTCTCTAGAGTATCCATGACCAGTAAACCGTCTTTTGCAGGGCAAGGGTTTTCCTCTTTACCTAGAAAATAAGCTACGGTAGCCTTTATCATAGGTTCTTGAACATGTTTAGGGTTATTGAAGGAAAAGGTTTCGCTTCCATTTAAATTAGTAAGCGTAACCTCGTTACCGAAAAAAGAAAATTCGATGTTTCCTTCTGTACCATAAATGATACATTGGTCTTTTTCATTTAAGTCAGAGGTAGTGAAACTCCAAAGACCACGAAACTGAATTCCATTTTTAAAGGATATAATGCCATTAACAACATCTTCAACTTTACTGTCCGAATGTGATGAATGAGAGAAGCCAGCAGTACGTTGTATGGGACCAAAATAATGAATCATCAAATCTATTTGATGTGGTGCCAAATCATAAAAATAACCGCCACCAGAAAGGGCAGGATTCACTCGCCAGCTCTCTTCTGTATCTGCGACAATACTCGTTTTTTTAGGTTGAAGTATTTGAATGTCGACATGCGTAACCTCTCCAATTTTTAGGTCTCCTAAGAGCTCTTTTACTTTTAAAAAGGCAGGTAGTTCTCTTCGGTAATGTGCAACTGTAAGTTTACTATTACTTTTTTTTATCGCATCACATATTTGTTTGGCTTGTGTTACATCTAAAGCCATTGGTTTTTCAAGATACACATGCTTGCCCGATTTAATAGCCTTCAAGGCATATTCTAAATGGGTCGATGGTGGTGTTGCAACATAAATAGCATTGATTTCATTATTATTTAAAATATCATCTGCATTATTTGTCCACTGAGGAACATTATGTCGCTCAGCAAAACTCTTTGCTTTTTCGGTATTTCGACGCATGACCGATATCAAATTCGAATTTTCTACTTGTTGAAAAGCAGGGCCGCTTTTTACTTCGGCTACATCGCCACAGCCAATTATTCCCCAGTTAATTATATCCATATATCACAAAAAAAATGAGTTGTAGGTTTGAAAAAGATAAATCAATTTTTGTTCGTTTTTCTCTTCTCAATAATTTCCTCTAATTTCTTTTTATTAACTCCAAAAATGCCATTTTTCTCTACATCATCCATAAAGGTATTTATGTACTTCTGGTTAAGTTCATCACTATCCCCATATTTTTTTCTAACCTCTTCTAACTCTTTATGCAGTTTCTCTTTAATCGAAGCATAAGCTGGGTTATCATATTCATTAGTTAATTCTTTCGGATCTTTTAATCGGTCTATCAATTCCCAATAATCTAAATCGAAATAATAATGAATCAATTTGTATTCTTTGGTGATAATAGCATAATGCCGATTGACCATGTGCTCTGCAGGATATTCGTAATAATGATAATATACTGCTTCTCTATTCCAATCTTCCATTTTGCCAGTTAGAATAGGAACAAGACTTTCGCCCTGCATATCTGATGGTTGATCTACGCCGGCTACATCTAAAAACGTTTGAGCAAAGTCAAGGTTCTGTACCATTTCATCTGATGTTGTACCGGGCTTTACTTTGTCTGGCCATGCAACAAGTAGTGGGGTTTTAAAAGATTCGTCATATACCAAACGTTTATCAAACCAACCGTGTTCACCTAAATAGAACCCTTGGTCAGAAGTATAAACTATTATGGTATTCTCCATTAGTTTATTCTCTTCTAAATAATCTAATACCCTACCTACATTTTCATCAACAGATTTAATGGTGCCCAAATAATCTTGCATATAGCGTTGGTAGCGCCACCTCATTTTATCCTCTTCGTTCAAAGCGAGATAATTGTTTTTAAAGTCGGCATTTATTTTATCGTACTGGGCCCTGAAATTTGCCAATTGTCCCGTATTCATTCTACCCACAGAATTTTCGAACCTTCCTTCGTCAATTGTTAATTCTTGAGCGTTCATGGCATTTATAGTTTCAGGGTATATTTTGTCATCACTCGTCCAGCTTAAATGATTTAAAATACTCATTTCGGCCTCTGCCGCAGCAGGCCGACCCTCATAAGTATCGAACAGTGTTGCCGGTTCCGGAAAAGTCTTATTGGTGAATTCTTCCATATGGCGCTCGGCCATTAACCAAGATCGGTGTGGTGCTTTATGCAAATACATTAATAAAAAAGGATCTTCTGGTTTACGCTCGGTTTTTAACCAGTCTAAGGTCATATCGGTAATGATATCTGTTACATAGCCTTTTACGTTGATTTCACCCTCGTTTTTAGTTATAAAATCAGGATTGTAATAGGCGCCTTGTCCTGGTAATATTTTAAATTGGTCGAATCCCTTAGGATTGTTTCCAAAATGTAACTTTCCAAACATTGCTGTTTGATAGCCTGCTTTCTGAAGAATTTGAGGAAAAGTAACATTAGTTGTGTCAAAAGGGAAATGATTATCGATTTTACCATTAATGTGTGAATGTTTTCCAGTCAAAATCACGGCCCTTGAAGGTGCACAAATTGAATTGGTAACGCTTGCATTGGTAAATAACATTCCCATTTTTGCTATACGATCAATATTAGGAGTTTCGATCAAACTATTGTCATAAGCAGAAATTGCCTGATAAGCATGATCATCAGACATAATGAAAACAATATTAGGTCTGGTTTGTAGAATTTCTTCCGTTTTAGAGTTACATCCTAAGAGTAGAATTGTAGTAATTCCTATCAGGTAAATGAAATTTTTCATGAATGGTGGTGGTTGTTTTAATAAAATGATTAAGGTACATAAATAAGCATAATTCATAACATATAATATGATTTCATACTTTGTAATTTATATTAAGTTTTTCATATTTATCGATTCAACAAAAGCTGCTAACTTATATAAATTCGTCTTGAGTTACCATTTGTGCGGATAGAATTCCGATATATGATTTTGTTAAATTATTTTTGAGTAAAATTTAAAACGATGGCTTCAGGATTTTTTGCGATTTTAGATGATGTAGCAGCACTATTAGATGATGTAGCGGCAATGAGTAAAATTGCAACTAAAAAAACTGCTGGTATACTTGGCGATGATTTAGCAGTGAATGCAGAGAAAGCTTCTGGATTTGTTTCTAAGCGAGAAATCCCTGTTTTGTGGGCTATTACAAAAGGTTCTCTACTCAATAAATTAATAATTCTTCCTATAGCTTTTTTGTTAAGTGCCTTTTTACCCTGGGCTGTGACTGTGGTATTGGTATTGGGCGGAGTCTATCTTGCTTTTGAGGGGGCAGAGAAAATTTACGAATTTTTTGTACCTCATGAGCATGAGCACGCTATTGCAGAAATGGAAGAAATTAGCAAAGAGGAAATTTTGGAAATGGAAAAGACAAAGGTGAAATCGGCCATAGTAACCGATTTTATTCTGAGTATTGAAATAGTTATTATTGCTTTGGGTGCGGTGATTAAAGAACCTTTGGTGACTCAAATTGGGGTAGTGTCTGTCGTAGCATTATTGGCAACGGTTGGTGTCTATGGTATTGTGGCGCTTATAGTACGAATGGACGAATTCGGATTTAGACTAATTAACCTCAATAAAGAAGATGATAGTATCTCAGATAAAGTAGGGCACTTTTTTGTTAATGCGTTACCTAAGGTTATTAAAGCGCTTTCGGTTATCGGAACAATTGCCTTGCTACTGGTCTCTGGTGGTATTTTTGTTCATAACATTGATTTTTTTCACCATCTTCTGCCTAATGTGCCAAGTATGCTTGTAGAGTTCGGTGTCGGCTTAGTAGTGGGCTTTGTAGCATTAATTGTTTTTATGGGATTTAAAAAACTGTTCAAGAAATCTTAATGGCAGTTATTAAAGCTTTTGTTGTTTCGTTTTTATGAAAGATGTGCTTCATGAAAGTCAATTTCAATAAAACAGCTATCTTGTAATTATTATTATCTCTTTATAAAATATTAGATATCAGCTAAGCAAAAGGTCAAGCCTTTTGTTGCCTCGTTTTTTTTAATCAAGAAAACGAGACAAAACTCTATTTTAAAATTTTATAAAGAATATTATGAATAAAAATATAAAGATTGCCGTTTTAGGCGGCGGTGGTAGAACAGGTAAGTTTTTAGTTACCCAATTATTAAATCAGGGATATAGTTTAAAACTTCTTCTAAGAAACCCTGAAGACTTCACAATAGAAAATCCTTTAATTCAAATAGTAAAAGGAGATGCAGTTGACGCTGGCATTATTAATTTATTGGTTAATGATTGTCAAGTTATAATTAGTACGGTTGGCCAACGTAAAGATGAGCCTTTGGTCGCTAGTAATGCAACAAGTAATATTCTAAATGCTATGGCAGTGTTCGGAATTAAACGATATATCTCGCTAGCAGGGTTGAATGTAGACACTCCTTTTGATAAGAAAAGCGTTAAGACTACTATGGGTACTGAATGGATGAAAGCAAATTTTCCGATTACTCATTCAGATAGACAAAAATCTTATTCTATACTAGCAGCAAGTGAATTGGATTGGACTTTAATTAGAGTTCCGTTAATTGAATTTTCTGATTTAAAATATGAAACAGGAGTCAGTTTAGAAGACTGTATAGGAGATAAAATAAGTGCTTTGGATATTGCAGATTTTCTTGTTAATCAAATTATTGATGTTCAATACTATAGAAAAGCACCTTTTATATATCATATTTAATTAAGCATAGCGGGTCTGAAATTGGCCCGCTTGTTTTATTAAAAAGTTAGAGTAATTCATAGATTGATAACAATCAATAATATTTGTAAACGAAAAAAGCTCTCAATTTCTTGAGAGCTTTTTGCGGTCTGGACGGGACTCGAACTTTTCTTGAAAACACCCTGTATTATAGGGCTTACAAGGGGTTGTTTTTTGGACTCACCGCAATGCTCACCTTTTAACATAGTTTAACATTTAGAAGATGACTCAGATGCTAATTGAAAACAAAAAAGACCATTTCAAATGATATACTCGAGGTAAATTATTTAAAAGCATATATTCTCTACACTAAACGTATACTGTTAAGAGTTTATAGTTAAAGTTGGCTACAGTATATTTAAAAGGTCGAATTCTTAATCAAATATGTCAATTTTAAAGGGCTACGATTTATAAATATCTTCACCTTTTGATGACTATTTTTACAAAAACAAAACGTCCTTGCTTCATTTAAAATTGGCAACAGACCCACGTTGGGTGAATATTGTTGAAAAGAATCTAGAAGAAATACTAACAGATCATGCGTGGTGTGAACAGAAGACCGCTACTAATGCGATTACAATAATTACACTTAATTCTGAATACCCCGCTTTAGTTACCGATTTGCTTTTTTTGCCCCAAGAAGAATTAGAGCACTTTCAAATGGTACATGAAATTATTAAAAAGCGTGGGTACACCTTAGGCAGAGAGCGCAAAGACAGCTACGTGAACGAGCTCTACAAGTTCATGAATAAAGGGGGAAACAGACTGCAATCGATGGTAGACAGACTCTTATTTTCCGCTATGATCGAAGCGCGAAGCTGCGAACGTTTTAAACTACTTTCCAAGTAAAATTAAAGACCCAGAACTTTCTAAGTTCTACCACGATTTAATGATTAGTGAAGCAGGCCATTACACTACTTTTATTGGCTTTGCCCGCAAATACGGCGCTGGTATAGATGTAGACAAACGCTGGCAAGAACTTGTTGCCTTTGAAGCTGAAGTGATTAAAAACTACGGAAAAGAAGAAACGATACACGGCTAAAATTTACCTCTACTGCTACATCTGTCATTGCCTAGTGTCTGGCTTACTTTTGTGGGTCACCTGTCACTCTCGATAGCTATCGGGAGAGTGCTAGCATGGGTCTGAGCCTATAAATTTTTAGTTCGAACGCCTAAATTAAACCCTATAATAATCTCCTTTCCAACTTTTGATACTCGATTTAATTTCTTTGGCAGAGAGTTTTTCTTTCAAAGCTTTTTCCATCAAGGGTAAAAACTCATCATCGCTGGCAAAACGTAAGGCAATTATTTGCGACATTCTTAAATCTGAAGGAAGTAGTTTTTCCGTCATCGCATAATGTCTCATATTTTCTTCAGCTCTAATAGCTCTGTCTTGTGCTTTTAAAGGGAATGTTCTTATATACCAAGCCATGACAATCAAGATAATGGCAGTTAGCACCATTAAAGATGCTAAATACAGGTTTTCTGATGTGGTTCTAAAAAGATGATATACCGATCCAGCTAATAATGCAACTAAGGCGACAAATAACACGCCGTGAAACCCTGTTACTAGATTTGCGTGATTTTTGAAATTTTGATCTTTCATTTTATGATTTTTGATAAAGATACTTGTATAAATACGACTTTGATCAGGTTGTTAGTAAGGGGTTTATGTATGAAAAGTAGGATAGGTGTAGAAATTTTTCTTTTCCTTGTTCATTATTTTAATAAAAAATCAGTCCGTTGAAAATAGGTTATTGAATTTTAGTGTTACCTAAGTTTTTTATAAACTATAAAGGCTTTTGATAGTTGCGGGGGTCACTCGTCACAGATGAGCACCAGCAGGAGGCAATTGCATAGAGCGCATGGAAAACTCTTTACCAAAGGTGCGTTCTGTTAAGAGTCTGTATTAATAAAGCATCCTTTATTTGAACTTTGATTTAACTCAGCTCTTGTTGACTGTAGTTAATTTTTATATACAGCAACTTTCAACCAAATAGCATCTAGTTCTTTTTTGGTTTTAATTTTAAATTTTTTCATTATTAGTGGGTGATACTTCTCCTCTTGTAAATCTATATATTTTTCATGCATCAATTCAGTATAGATTTCTAATTCCCTTTGAGTTGGCATGTCTTTTTTTTGAATGTTACCAACTTTGTCTTTGATTATCATGTCAAATGCGTAATTACTTCGATTGTTGTTTATAATAATTTCAGAAGTTAAAGAGCCTGGTTTTCCAATGGGACCCCAATAGGACTTTCCAAAAGTATACTGATTATTCCCAATGTCAGTTTTATTATCAAATGCAAAGATTACTATTTCATCAAGTTCATTGTCAGCAGTATATTTTTCCGATACAAATGAGCAAAAGGTGTTTGACAGATTTTCTTTTGTAATACTCGTTGGTATCACAATGTATAGAGTTAATCTCTTCATCCTGGGCATTCTTTCCAATTGCGCAGCAGTATAATCATAAGTGTTTTGCACAATAGCACTGCTATTTCCATATTCCTTATCTACTATTGTATACTTTGAAACTTTAGTATTGTTGAATAGTATTTCGAAATTCGAATTTGCAATATTAGATTGTGGTTTTTCTGAATTTGAAATTACACTCTTAGAAATTTTTGACTTATTAGCAGTAGGATTTGAAGTCTCTTTTTTCGTATTTGAGCAACTTGATCTAAGTAGTATAAAAGCAAAAAATAGAATTCTATTCATATCTAGTTTTATTATAATTGTTTTGATTTTTTAACTATAGCCAACGGTTAAGCTCGTATTTTAATTTAAACTTTTTGTTTTGGCTAGTTTCTATGGTCATAAACACATTTATAATTTTGTTAGCACCTATCGATAGTGCATGTCTTTTAAATACCCTCACAAAAAAGACGTTTTTTCGCTATCCTTTATTTAAACTTTGATAAAATAGGCTCACAAAAATTCTTATGCGGTTATTTTTGATAAAATTAAATCTTGCCATATTTTTTCCATGCGTTCTTGAGTTTTTTCCTGAATTAGAAAATTCATAAAAAGATTGTCCACTACTCCCATGCATTGTTTTTGGAACAAAATGACTTTCAGATAGACTGCTTGAAACAACATATTTTAGATTTACTTCCGGAGTATCATTTTCTATAACATCAATCAATTCATCTACAAAAGTATTGTTTATGATGTGACAAATCATACGTAGGTCATGCTCCTCTATGTCATTATTTAAAAATGCTTCGAAGGCGATATCAATCTATTGTATTTTGACTTGGGAATCACTTTGCTCAAGTTCTTTCCTGATAAACATAAAGCTTATTTTTACAACTATTCGCTGTAACATTCCTCTAGAAATGGTTTGATATTCCAAAACATAATCATCCAATCCTACTTAGGAATGGAGTTGGTGATTAAATATGGTCAATAGACCGATTGTAATAAAAACCTTTGGAATCACTTTGTGTTTTTGATTTTCAAAGATATTAGCTGTAATATGACTAATGCCATATTAATTAAAAAAGGAGCGTCAGAATAAAACAGGAACAATTAAAAATATTTCTTAATTATTTTGGTTTAAATATAATCATTCGTAGGTTTACATTTTATTTTTATTAAATCTAAATAAGCATAACGTGAGGAGATTCTTGCCAACTATTGTAATACTACTACTAGGAACCCATTTTGGTATATCACAAGAAAGTAATGATAGCAAAGATTCAATAACCCTGAAAACTGAGGTATTGAACGAGGTCATAGTCAATGGAAATACAATTCTCGGGAGTAAATTTGAAGCTAAAAACAGAACGGGATCCGCAAATTATATATCAGAAAAAGAACTTCAAAAATTCAGCTATAACGATATTAGCAGAATATTGAGAAGTGTTCCTGGTGTCAACATTTACGAAGAAGACGGTTTTGGGTTACGGCCCAATATCAGTTTGAGGGGTACGTCTCCTGAACGTAGTGCAAAAATCAATCTTATGGAAGATGGAGTACTTATCGCTCCAGCCCCTTATAGTGCTCCTGCCGCATATTATTTCCCTACAATCGGAAGAATGCAGGCCGTGGAAATATTGAAGGGAAGTAGTCAGGTGCAATATGGGCCAAATACTACAGGTGGGGCTATCAATATGATTTCTACGCAGATACCAGACCAATTTATGGGAAGAGCGACCTTATCAGCCGGTAACTTCAATTCAAAAAATACACAAATCGTGGTAGGCGATAGTTTTAAGAACTTCGGATTCGTAAGCGAGTATTATAACTACAATTCGGACGGTTTTAAAAATATTGATGGAGGAGGAAATACCGGTTTTGATAAATCGGACTATTTGGCAAAGTTTCGAATAAATACCGATGAAGGTGCCAAAATCTATCAATCCCTTCATTTTAAAATCCAATTTTCTGAAGAGACGGCCAATGAAACCTATTTGGGGTTGACCGATACGGATTTTAATAAAAATCCCTATCGCAGATATAGAGCCTCTTCGGAAGATTTAATGGATTCAGAGCACCAACAATACCAATTAACGCACCTCCTTAAATTTTCCCCGGCCTTTGCCATTACTACCACGGGATATGTAAACAAGTTTAAGCGCAATTGGTACAAGTTGGATGATGTAAATCTTGGTGAACGGGTCGGAATAAACAATGTACTCTCAGATCCAGACACCTATGCTATGGAATACAATGCCCTGTTGGGAAACACGGATAGTACAGAAGATGTGTTCGGCATAAAAGCAAATAACAGGAAGTACACCTCCAAAGGAATACAGTCGATAGCCCGGATGCGTTGGGGTGCTGATTGGTTACAAAGTCTGGAGTTGGGTATTCGGTACCATGAGGATGAGGAAGACAGGTATCAATGGGTAGATAGGTATGGTTTTCAGAACAATGAACTAATACGCACAACGGTCGGCATCAAAGGGGCGGATGCAAACCGTATCAGCAACGCAAAGGCAATTGCTGCACATACATTGTACAAACTAAATTTAGGTAGATTTACATTGACCCCAGGTATTCGGTACGAGAACATTGTATTGGGCAGGATAAATTACGGTACTAATGATGGCTCAAGATTGGGTACAGACCTTTCCGAGCGTGAGAACCAAGTAGATGTTTGGATACCTGGAATAGGGGCAAATTATACCTTTACCGACAAGCTTTCTATTTTTGGTGGGGTACACAAGGGGTTTTCCCCTCCTGGCAATACCGAAGGACAAGATGCGGAAAGAAGTATAAATTATGAATTGGGCACACGTTTTAATTATCATGGAATTCAGGGAGAAGTGATAGGCTACTACAACGATTATCAAAACTTATTGGGTAGCGACCTTGCCGCCTCGGGAGGAACAGGTAGCTTGGACCAATTTAACGCTGGAGAGGTCAGGGTCAGCGGAATAGAAGTATTGCTGAACTATAACCTTTTAAATAATCTTTCGCAAAAGTTCCGTTTACCAGTAACATTTACCTACACATTGACCGATACCGAGTTTCTCAGCTCGTTTGAAAGTGATAACGATATATTCGGGGAGGTTACAGCAGGTGATGAGATGCCGTATATTGCCAAGAATCAATTCAATTTAAATTTTGGACTAATGCATAAAAAATTCGCTGTCGACTTAGGTGCTCGTTATATCGATGCATTTAGGACACAAGCAGGGACTGCCACCATTCCTACGAATTTAAGAGTTGATTCTAATTTTGTTGTTGACCTGTCTGGACGTTATTTCTATAATGATCATTTTACCTTTTCTGCTAACATCATTAACTTGTTTGACACTACCTATGCCGTATCAAGGGTTCCGGCCGGCCTAAGACCTGGGCATCCGTTTGGGATTAATTTTTCTATCGCCTATGGGTTTTAAAAAAAAGTAAGGCCCTGATGGTCATATAAACCAAACGTTACCGATCAAAACTTACATAGCGAGACTTTTCACGCTACCTTATTCGATGAAGAATTAAAAAGAGAACTTGAATTTTTTCCTTTAACCTTTCCCTTAACATTCTGAGGGCCTTTGTAAGATGTCCTTCGACTGTTTTGATGGAAATCCCCAAATGTTCAGCGATTTCAATATTGGTCAGTCCTTCTTTTTTGCTCAACCTAAACACTTGGTTACATTTATTGGGAAGCCGTTCGATCTCTTTTTCAACAATTAATACCTTGCGTTTTACATCTTCTTCATATTCCCTTTCCATTATATGACCCAAGGTTTCGGCGTAGGTCGTCTCGAACAAATAGGTTTCTTTTTTATACTTTTTTATATGGTCCAAAAAATTATTGCGGACAGACTTATAGAGCCATCCCTTTATGATGGTTCCCTCCTTTATTTTAGCCCTTTTTTTCCATAATTTGAAAAATGCTTCCTGTACCAGATCTTTTGCCAAAACTTCATCACGGCATAAACTTTTGGCATACCAATAGATTTCATTGTAATAGGACCCGATGACCGTTTTGAAAGCTCTCCTATCCCCATTTTGGATCGCCTTAACCTTTACATTGTTATCTCGGTAATTTGAATTCATAAACTATGTTAACAAAAAAAAATCAATATTATAAATTTTTGGTAATAAAAAGCGAGGGTATTGTAAAGTTCGGTCGTTTAACTAGTATGAATTGGGACTTTCCTAAAAATCAGTAATGAAAAATAAGAAAATAGAAATAATCTTACATAAATTCTTGAATAGTACCGCTACTCTGGATGAGATTGCTACTTTGGCCAAATGGGTCGAAAAAAACAAATCTAGCTTTCAAGAAGAAGTAGAACTCCATCATTTAATAACTGGGGCTGGAGATGGACAAAGCCCAGAACACCTGAAGAATAACCTGATAGCGGCCTTTGACCAAGCTAGACTAGCGGCAGGCAGAGCCAAAAAAAGGAATTTACTATTGAGATATGCCGCAATTTTTATCGGCTTTGCAACCCTTGGTATTTATACTTATCTACAAACCGGCAACAGCGTTGCTGCAATTGAAAAAGAGGTAACTATTACTTTGGATGACGGCTCGACAAAGAAAACATTGAACGGTGGACCTTCAAGGATAGTAGTTCGTTCAGGTGCTTATGTTGTAAATCAGGAAGGTACTAAAATTACCTATAAAAAAGCTGCGTCAAACCAAAAAGAGACACGTCAGTTGGTTTACAACACCATGGATGTGCCTTATGGGAAAAAGTTTCAGTTGGTACTTTCCGACGGTACCGAAGTATACCTTAATTCGGGCTCTTCACTAACGTATCCAGTGGCATTCTACGACCAAGGGCCAAGGAACGTTGTTCTAAGAGGGGAGGCTTATTTTACCGTTACTTCAGATTCATTAAGACCATTTACGGTCAGCACCCAAAATATAGATGCAAAAGTCTTGGGTACCGAGTTTAATATTTCAAGTTACCAAGACGACGAACATATGAAAGTGGTCTTGGTAGAAGGAAGTCTGTCGGTTGGTCAGAGTAACACCTCCAACCCAAGTGCTTTATTGCTGAAACCGAATCAGCTAGTTTCATATTCATATTTCAACAAAGAACTATCCAAAGAGAATGTGGATGTCAGTAGCTACATTGCATGGAAAGATGGAGTACTACTTTTTAAGAACGAAGATTTTTATTATATCGCTAAAAAACTTGAAAGGCATTATGATGTAAAGATCGAGATAAAGGATACTCAGTTAAGCAAAGAAAGATACACAGGGAGGTTTAAAACAGAGACCATAGAAGAAATTTTAAAAGCATTTCAAAGGATTAAAGGATTTGATTATACCATAAATGAAAAACGCATCAAGATAAACCCTAAAAAGTCAAGTATATGAAATGAACTCTAAAAGAATCAGGGATTGCTGTAACAATCCCTTGATTCTAAACAAATTTAAAAACTGAATCACCAATTTTTAAACCATCTCAAAAGTATGAAAAACACACTATGTAAAAGGTATTTTACGATTAAAATAGACCTGAAAATGAAAATTACCGCATTGTTTTTATTGCTTGCCCTGTTTCAACTTCAGGCAAGCAATACCTATTCACAGAAATCCAATATTTCTATGAATATGAAGGAAGCCACCATAGCATCGGTATTTGATGAAATAGAAAAAACAACGGATTTCAATATTCTGTATAAGAACTCCAGTTTGGACGTTGGTAAACGGATTTCAGTAAATGTCGATAAAGTCAAGATAAACGAGCTTATGGAACTTATTTTAAAGGAAACCAATGTATCCTTTGAAATTAGAAGAAAACTTATCGTTCTACTTGAAAACGGCAAAAAATTAAATTCCGGAACAAGCCAGGCTTCGTTGAATCCTTCAAAGATTCCGGAACAAGCCATGACTGTAACGGGGACGGTTACCGATCAAGACAATATTCCCTTGGGAGGGGTAAGTGTGGTAATAAAGGGCTCCTCCAAAGGGGTTTCCTCCAGTTTTGATGGGCAATATGAGATTGAAGCTTCAGAAGGCGATATACTCGTGTTCTCATACATCGGCTTTGCCTCAAGTGAGGTCAGCCTAACACAGGAGAAAGTTATTAACGTTACTATGAAGCCAAGTTCGATGGATTTGAACGAGGTGGTCGTTACCGCAACCGGTGTAAGGCGTAAAGTAGAGATGGGAAATTCCATTACCAATCTCAATGTTGCTGATGACGTAAAACAGCGCCCAATTAGTAATGTTTCAGATTTACTTCAGGGCCAGGCTACTGGTGTTCAAATTTCCAGTAGTGGAGGTGCTACAGGCATGGGTTCCCGTATTAGAGTGAGGGGTTCCAACAGTGCATCCCTTTCCAACGAACCCGTAATTTACGTCGATGGTATTTTGATCAATAACGAGGCCAATTCCATTTCTTTTGAAACCGGTGGGCAGTCCCCTTCACGTTTGAACGATATCAACCCCGAGGATATTGAGTCTATCGAGATCATTAAGGGCCCTTCTGCGGCAACATTATACGGATCTATAGCGGCGAACGGTGTAATTCGTATTACCACTAAAAAGGGAAAACAAGGAGAACCAAGATGGTCTGCATTTTTGGAGAGCGGGTTGGTTGAAAACGTAACGACCTATCCCAAAAACTATCAAGCACTTGACGCAGCTGGCAATCCTGGTTTTAACTTTGAGGCGGCAGAAGGTACTTTTGTCCCCAGTACGGTCAATTCTTTTCAGCCCTTGAACGACCCACGCACCTCACCTTTTAGAACGGGACAATCTTATGGCGGTGGGTTGAGCGTATCCGGAGGTTCAGAAGTGCTTACGTATTTCCTTTCAGGTAATATTACCGACGGCGAAGGGGTGTTGCCTGTCAATAATATAAAAAGAACAAATTTCCGAGGGAATTTCGGAGTCAAAATTACCGATGATTTAAAGGTGAATTTAACCACGGGCTACACCAACAGTAATCTAGAACTACCCTTGAACGATAATTTCGCCTTGGCTCTAATGAGTCAGGGTCTTAATGGTACATCTACTATAGATGTTAACAACGGTTGGGGCGAGTTTACGCCCGACGAACTGTTTACGATTGATACCCGTCAACGAATCAATCGTTTTACCAGTGGTCTTGAATTGCTATGGCAACCCTCTGAAAAATTGAACTTCAGGGCTTCTGGCGGGCTTGATTTTACATCCCGATGGGACAGCCAGTTCTTCCCGACCGGAGAAGCGCCCGCTTTTCTTAATTATGATGAAGGCGCAAGATTCTCTAATAGGTTCAATGATTTTGTATATACCTTGGATATGGTAGGCACTTACAAAACGGATTTATGGGAAGGTATAAATTCTCGCACCTCATTGGGGGCCCAATATTTACAGAATTTGTCACAAGGCACGTTCACAACTGGACTGCAGTTGGTTGCAGGGAGTAACTCCATTGCAGGGGCCGCAGTAACACAGAGTAATGAACAAACCATCGAATCACGTACCATTGGAGTCTTTTTGGAGGAACAGATCGGCTTTAATGATAAATTGTTTGTCACGGGTGCCGTACGGGTAGATCGTGGGAGTTCTTTTGGCGCCTCGTTCAATTCGGTGGTTTACCCCAAAATTAGCGCTTCATGGCTGATTTCTGAAGAAGAATTCTTTAATAACTCAGACAAATCTCTAATAAGCTCGTTACGGCTTAGGGGTGCATGGGGTTCCTCTGGTGTACAGCCAGGTACCAATGATGCCCTTAGGTTTTTCAATCCTATCGCTGCTACCCTAGACGGGCAAAGCGTAACTGGGGTTACCATTGGAAGCGTGGGCAATTCCGGTTTAAGCCCAGAGCTATCCACAGAAGTCGAATTCGGCTTTGATGCGAAACTATTATCTGACAAGATTGGTTTTGAAATGACCTATTTTAATAAACGTACCGAAGATGCCCTTATTTTCAGGCAATTGCCATTATCGCTTGGTGTGGGTGAAGGACGTTTTGAAAATTTGGGATCTGTTAAAAATTCAGGCATTGAGATAGCGTTAAATACTAGAATCATCGAAACCGATAAATTTTTCTTTGGAATTGATTTTGTAGGTTCGTTCATAGATAATGAACTAAAAGAACTGGGTCAGGATATTCAACCAATTATTTTTGGTCAGCAACGCCATGTTGAAGGCTATCCGCTTGGTGGCTATTGGGATGAAACCTATACTTTTAGCGATGCTAATGGCGATGGTTTCATAGGGCAAGATGAGGTTCAAGTCGGAGAAACAGGGTATTTGGGCACCCCATTTGCAACTACCGACATTTCTTTTACCCCCACACTAAGTTTTTTCGAAAATCAATTTGTGCTAAGGGGACTCCTAAACTACAGGGGTGGTCAAAAGCTTTATAATAACACCGGTGCATGGAGAAACGGGAACAGCAATAACCGAGAACTAAATGACCCCGATGCCTCACTAGCCGATCAGGCAAGAGCCGTGGCATCTAAATTTTTGGGAACAAATGCAGGTTATATCGAGGATGCTTCGTTTTGGAGGCTTCGTGAAATCTCATTGACCTATAACGCACCTAGTACTTTTTCAAGCAAACTGGGTTTTAATCGCATAAGCCTAACACTTTCTGGGCAGAATCTAGGCGTATGGACCGACTACTCTGGGCTTGATCCTGAAATTAGTTCTGAAGGGCAAGCTAATTTTACTACTGAAGAATTTCTCAGTCAACCGCCCGTCCGTTCTTGGAAAGCAAGACTGAATCTATCGTTTTAACAAAAATATCTAAGAAAATGAAAAAGCTATTAAAAACAAAAAACAACTATTCCAAATTACTGTTTCATGTAATTGTTCTGATAATACTTTCATCATTGAGCATATCTTGCGATTCGGTGGTAGAAGTTACGGACCCTGATATTGTTACACCGGGATCCCTTAATACTGAGGCTGGTTTACAAACCCTGCGTGCGGGTTCCTTGGGCGATCTTGCTGTGGCCATGAGCGGTTCTGCGGCAGGCCACGGTGCTACTACGGGCCTAATAGTAATGAGCGGCCTTATGGCGGATGAGTATACGTATTCGGGAACCTTCCCTACTAGACGAGAAGCCGATACCCGTATCCTTCAGGATATCAATACTGATATGAATACAATTTATGGTAACCTTCATAGATCAAGGGCTGGCGCAGAAACCACTATAGATCTTCTTGTTGATTTCGGGGGCAATCCAGAAATTGAAAGTGAGATGCAAAGTGTCGTTGGTTATGCTTATATTATGTTCGCAGAAACCTTTTGTGGGGGCGTTTCCTTTAGCAAATCACCGGCGGACGGTGGTGATTTAATCTATGGCGAACCTTTGACTACCGAACAAATGTTCAATGAAGCGGTAAGTTGGTTCGACCAAGCTCTCGCCAACGCTGGCAGCAACGATAAATTGGACAACTTGGCGAGAATTGGCAAGGCACGTTCCCTTTTGGGACTAGGTCAGATTGATGCGGCCGCGGCTGAAGTTGCGGCTATTCCGTCAGATTTTGTTTATAATATTGAGCAATCCGATAACAGCTTCAGACAAGAGAACGGAATTTACATCATGAGTACTGTTCGCCGTCAATTTTCTATAGCCGATGGCAAAGGGGGCAATGGTTTAATGTACCGCTCCGCTATGGATCCCCGGACACCTTGGGACGGAGGGACGGAATTTGGACAGGATGACATTACTTTGTATTACAACCAACTGAAATACAATTCATCTAGCGTACCCGTAGTTCTGGCATCAGGAATAGAAGCAAGATTGATAGAAGCCGAGGCGGCGGCCAATGCAAATGATGCCGCTACGGTGGAAGATATACATAATGAACTTAGGGCTGCAATAGGTTTGTCAGATTTGGACCTCTCAGGAATTAGCGGTGAGGACCTATTGTTGACCCATTTTTCAGAACGTGCATTTTGGCTGTTCAGTACCGGTCATCGACAAGGCGACCTTAGAAGACTTGTAGATGTTTATGGTATGATGCCCTCTAGTGTGTTTCCTTGGGGGCCTTATTTCAAGGGAGGCGAATATAGTTCTACCCTCAAATTTCTCGTCCCACAGTCAGAATCGAACAACCCCAATTATGTAGGATGTCTAAATTGAAAACGTCAAAAATGTCAAAATAAGGAAAAAGAGGCTGCTAAAAAGCCTCTTTTCTTTTTAAGTTTGTGAGATGCAACATTATACATGACCATTTCTTATGAGAAACAAGTTCGCCTTTACAAATTCTGAACGTTCGGGAAACTTTATTTTTCTTTATGCCTTGTTTTTTGTGTCCGGTACCGCCAGCTTGATGTTTCAAGTGGTATGGATGTACCGGTTAGGATTGGTATTCGGAAACGCCGCATATGCGACAGCAGCAACATTATCCGCTTTTTTTCTTGGATTGGCTCTTGGGGGACGATTTTTTGGCAACGCCTCAGCGCGTTTTAAACGGCCACTTCGCATGTATGGACTTATGGAGCTAGGTATTGCGCTAACGGCCTTCTTGCTGGCTCCTGGTCTCGATTTCTATGAAAAATATTATTCTGATATCGTATCTTTTTCAGGTGATACCAAGAGTATTCTTTTGGGTATGAAGTTTGTTTTTGGTACTTCACTACTTTTTTTTCCGTCATTTCTGATGGGAGGTACCTTTCCCGTTTTAGCGCAGTACATAGGAAAAAATCGAAATAATCTTTCAAGGCGTGGAACTATTTTATATGCCGTAAATACCTTGGGGGCGGCCCTTGGAGCTTTTGTTGCCGCGTTTTACTTGCTCTCTAAATACGGGGTTGGGGCAACCTACGGCTTTGCCATAGCCTTGGCAGTCTTGGTAGGCGTTCTAGCCCTTGTTCTAGATCGCTGGTATAAATCTCCTTATCCCATTATTGACGAAACATCTAAATATCCTGTAAATAGTAAAAAAACGACTGATTTTGCATTTCAGCTAAGCCAAAACCAATTTATCATAGTCGCTTTTTTTTCCGGAGCATTGGCATTATCGGCAGAAACTTTATGGACTAAGATGTTCGCTCAAGTTTTACAAAATTCAGTCTATTCGTTCGCTGCGATATTGGTGGTGTTTCTTTTGGCCTTGGGGCTCGGTGGCGTTTTATCACATATACTTGTAAGGCTAGGGGCACCTTCAAAAACCCTGCTGATTCTATTGCTGTCCACGGCCGCTGTTTTGATTGGGTTATCTCCAACGGTTTTCAATAGTGCAACAAACGGACTTGAGTATCTTGCAATTAACGCGTCTTGGTTTACGTATATATGGTCCGTCTTTAAACTGAGTCTTATGGTCATAATGCCTCCAACTATTATTTTAGGAGCTGTATTTCCTTTTCTGTTGAAAGCGGCCCCTAAAATCGATATGCCGTCAGGATCCATTGTCGGCAAATTGGTACTCTACAATTCTTTAGGTGGCTTTGTGGGACCAGTACTAGCAGGTTTTTTTCTTCTTGATATAGCAGGTCTCTGGAACAGCATAAAAATCATTGCTCTTTTGTACGGAATCCTGGCTCTTTTAATAGCTTTTCCTTCTTACAGAAAAAAGAAAATTTTCTTCCTTTTATGGCCTGTTGTAGTAATTTTAGGAATAATGGTTTTGGAAAATCCCCCCATTGTAAAATTGGAAAATGGTGAAAAAGTATTGGATTATTGGCAATCAAGCGACGGGGTTGTCTCTATAGTACAATTACCAGAAAATATAGAAATGCGCCTGGATAATTTTTATGTACTCGGGGATTCGAAATCGTTTTTGGTCGAGCAAATGCAGGCTCACGTTCCGCTTATGATACATCCAGCACCAAAAAAGGTAGTATTTTTGGGCATGGGAACCGGCGTCACGGCAGGCGCTGCACTAAACCATGAGGTGGAAAAGGTTATAGCCGTAGAACTGGTGTCCAATGTAATTCCCGCGGCAAAACGTTATTTTTCGCCTTGGACCAACGGGCTTTTCAAAGATAAACGGGCAAACATAGTAGCTGACGATGCTAGAAATTTTCTTCTGGGTACCAATGAGCAATTTGACGTTATTGTCGGTGACCTGTTCACCCCATGGCATGCAGGAACGGGAAGCCTTTATACCCTTGAACATTTTGAACAGGCCAAAAAACGATTGTCGCCTGGCGGGATCTTTGCACAATGGTTACCGCTATACCAGCTTACTTCGGAGAACTTTAATACTATTGCCGCTACATTTGCGGCCGTTTATCCACAAGTGACCCTCTGGCGGGCTGACTTTTCGACGACCAGGGCCAGTATCTTGCTCGTTGGTCAGGAAGAAGACACACAGCTTGACGAGAATATCCTACGCCAGAATATCGTTCATGTGATTGGTGAGCAAGTTGACCAGGAAAATAATCATATGGCCGGCCTCTTTTATCTTGGTAATTTGGAGGCTATTCGAAATCGGTTGTCGGGAGTTGAACTGAATACCGATGACAGAAGGTCTGTTGAATTCAGGGCGCCTATTCTATCGCAGCAGGCGAATTCAGGTCGTGCATCCTATATTACGGGCAAAGAGTTGGATACCTTGTTGACCGCATTGAGGAGCAATCTTCCGGCTGAAGAAGACCCCTATCTTTCCAACCTACCAATGGATGAAATTCGATTTGTAAAAGTAGGGTCGCTTTATCATCGCTATATTCAGTATGTCAGTGCCGGGAAAGAAGATAAGGCAAAAAAAATACGGGAACAGATACAGCTCTTGGCATCTGACTTTTTAAAGACAGAAACCAAAGCTATTGATGAAGTAAATTAAGAAAGCATCTGCAAACAATGAATAAAATGAACATCTTAAAAACAAATGGACTAATCAAGCAATACATGAAACAAATAAATCACAAACTATCCCTTTTTTCGATTCCAGTAAGCGCATTTATACTATCGTTTAACTTATCCATCGCACAAGAGAACATAGTTGATAAGGCAATCGAGGTTTCTGGAATGAAAAAAATGCGCAATGCCGAGGCCTCCTTTACCTTCCGTGAGCACACCTATGAGTACAAACGGCAAACAGGACATTTTACCTACACAAGAATAGGCAAGAACAGGGATAGCAGTCTAGTCCGCGATGTCTACACCAACAAAGGCTTTTCCCGCCATGTTGCTGATACCGTTGTAAACCTGACCGAGAAAAGAAAAAATGCCTATACCAATTCTGTCAATTCAGTGATGTATTTTGCGTTTCTTCCGTTATGGCTCAAAGACCCCGCGGTCATACTAAAAGACATGGGAAAGAGTAAAATAAAGAGTAAAGAATATTATAAAATCCGTGTCACTTTTCAACAAGAAGGCGGTGGTACAGATTTTGAAGATGTGTTCCTCTATTGGTTCGATGTCGAGGATTACAGTATGGACTATCTAGCCTACAATTACTTTACCGGCAAAGGGGGAATGCGGTTTCGTGTGGCTTTTAACCAGCGTACGATCAATGGAGTGCGTATACAGGATTATCGTAACCTGCAACCTAGAATAATGGACGGTGTTAATTTTGATCAAATTGAGAATGCCTTTGAAAAGGGCGAATTGGAAGAACTCTCACTCATCGAATTGAAAAATGTGAAAATTAAAACGATACCTAAAACTTAATCGCATTTATTCAAAAACCCGAAGTATGTTTCCGGTAAGTTCTGTCTGGAACATTTTCAAAGGTACCCAACAACTAGGTCAAGGGCTTCGCATATGGTAGATTTTCCTATTTTGTTCTTACCTACCATTAAAGTGTGTCCTTCAAAATAGAGGGTAGCCTTTTTTATTCCCGTAAAATTTGAAATATACAGCCTGCTTATGATCATAAAGTGAATTTTTGGTATGCTAGTAAATGTAGTAATTCTCTGATTTAAAAAAATTCTATATTATGTAATTTTAATTATAGTAATTGATTCTTTAGAATAAAAACAGCCTAGAAAAGTATATCAGAATAGCTCCAAATGTCGGAAAGGTAGGAAGGATAATAATTACAATTTTTCACAATTCTTTACATTACGCTTATTCGGCCATGATCTAAGGTTTCCAGTTGAACTCAATAAAACATAAATTAAAAAACGTAACTCTTTACAAAATCCGCTTTTTGTAAAGAGTCTTCGTATGTTTCAAATAGAACTACCAAATCCCAATTTGGTTTTCCCTTTTTTAGGCCGTCTAAAGATTCAAAATATAGTTCGTACTCCTTCCGCCTTCGCCAGATTCTAACAAAACTCCTTTTTCCACTAAATCTTGAATATCCCGAAGCGCTGTATCCCTATGTACTTTAGTCATCTTTGCCCATTTGGACGAATGTAACTTCCCTATAAAATCAGCTTGAAGTTTATTTATCATGTCTACTTGGCGCTCATTAAACTGAGTGGTTTTATGCAATTCCCAGAATTTTGCCTTAAGCAGTATTTTAGATAATGCTTTCTCCGTTGTTTCAAGTGCTTCGGTTAAACGTTCAAAATACCATACAAGCCATTGACTTACATCCATGCTTCCTTTTTGGGTGGACTCCAATATATCGTAATATCCATTTTTAGATTTTAAGAGTTGCGCCGACATGCTATAAAACCTTTGGTTTGTTCTATCTGCTCTTGCCAATTGATTATCGGCAATGGCTCTGGCAATCCTCCCGTTTCCATCATCGAAAGGGTGAATAATTACGAACCACAAATGGGCTATGGCTGATTTAATAACAGGTTCCATGCTTGTATCTGTATTATACCAGTCAATAAATCTATTCATTTCGGCTTCAAGCCTTGAAGCATCTGGAGCAGTATAATGAACTTTTTCTCTTCCCATCGGGCCAGAAACAATCTGCATAGGGCCTTCTTGATCACCTCTCCAATCTCCAACAGTAATTTTATGCATGCCACTTCTCCCAGTTGGAAATAGAGCTGCATGCCATCCGCACAATCTATCCTTGCTTAAATCTTCTTTATATTTTTGAGTAGCATCTAGCATCATTTCGACAACTCCTTCTACATCTCTACTGGCATTTGGTAATCCAGATATATCCATACCAAGTCTACGAGCGACTGACGACCTAACTTCTAAAGGGTTTAATAACTCTCCTTCGATTTCACTAGTTCTAATAACATCTTCCGTTAACGTTTCAAGTACTGCTTCTTCTCTAAGTTCGAAACCCATACTCTCCATCCTACCTAATAGTCTACCCTGCAAATCACGTACTTTGCTCACGTATGGAAGTAGCGTATCGGTATCCCATTTAAAGTTTGGCCAATCTTTGCTATGATGTAAATACATTTTTGATTCTTTAATGCCGAATATTATACGGCAAATATAAATTACATTTGCCGTTATTCAAAATATACGCCGTAATTTTTACGGCGATAATCAAATTGATTGCCGTATTTTTATAAAAGCTACTACCATTTACTTCTAACAGATAAGCACAAAAGCCCATCAGGTTTACTCAGTCATCAAAGCGGTTCATTATAGTTCTTCCTCATGTTTGATAGATAGCCAGAAATTGGCGTGGTCAATTCTTGTTTACTTTCAATACCCTTCTCGACAAACTTTTTAGCCTGCGCTTTCCAGTTTTTGATGTTTAGACCTCCTCGCAGTTTCCAATTTTTTGATTCATAGTAGGCATAGAATTTTCTACCTTCCGTTTCCTGCCAATTATTCTCTCTAAAAAAAATTAAAACAGCCCGGCCATTTTTTGGTCTTGCCAGTTTATTTAAGTTTTCTTTTGTTTTATGTTTATAAGAAGGTATCAGATTATGGCCAGGTTCCGGGACGCTGTTGGCCATTTTTTGATACGCAGGTGTCCCAGAGCTTGTACCACTGGTTGTCCCGAATATGGACATGTTCACTTTTGAACCTCTTGCCGGGTGAAAGGAAGGAAAATAGTTTAGATAGCCCCAATCGTTCAAATCTCTCAAGTAATTATGATAGGTTGTTTTTGACCTGAACTTTGCTTTTTCCATAATGAACTGCCTATTAATGGTCAGTGTCTTTTTGAAGAATTCACGGTTCCATTTCTGGAAGAACGCTAGGTATAAGGTGATATGGCCTTGTTTGATTCTCTCGTCATTGTTGAATCTTTCGAAGACGGCATTTAGGTGGGCGATGTAATTTACTTTCTCCATCAGTTCTCGGGCATTTCGTTATAACTATTTTTTTTCACGATACTGCACCTGCTTTTTCTCTGTGCTATACTTTTTCTCTACAAGCAATGGCTTTTTTTCTGGGACTGATTGTTCGAAAAGTGAATACAACATTGCAGCTGTAGGCTTGGTCTGGGATTTTTCAATATCCTTTAATATCGCGATCATTCCGTTCATCCGTTTCTTGATAAGTAAGGACATTCTCATTTCTAAGGTTTCCATTCGCGGTCCCATGGATTCGGAAGGCGAGATTCCATTTTCTTCAAAAAAGTCCAACATGAGCATTAAGGTCATGGACTGCGATCTTGACATTTTCTTGCAGAATTCTCGAAACCTTATTGCAACCGAAGTCTTTATGCCAAGCTTCTCAAATCGCTCTTTTTGTAATTCTTCATCCATTTTTTCTGAAATTTTATGCCGTTTTTATTGGGCTGTAAGCGTTTTTTCTGATAATCGGGCTCAAATACCAAAATTCCCATAAGAGACAATACTCCCGAAACCCCCATTCTCATTGCAGATGGAGAAAAAAATCAAAACGAAACATCGCGCAGCGTGTTACCCTCTTGCTACTCCCCTTAGATTTGCATTGTTGTTTATATAGAGATTTTTACGTGGTG
>TARA_R110001583_G_scaffold195345_1_pt1 | contig 81052 bp, 68 predicted proteins | sample TARA_R110001583 | Tara Oceans TARA_R110001583 (sample SAMEA4398432) | marine metagenome | biome: Polar Biome; feature: [MES] marine water layer (ENVO:01000295) within the mesopelagic zone...; material: water (ENVO:00002006), including particulate matter (ENVO:01000060) such... | reverse complement strand
TGCTCCGCTCTGATCAATGCACGCTGATACTCAACGCCCCCTAGCCCGCCGCAAGGTGTTCAAGGGCACCGGTCTGGCGGGTCAGGCAGCGTTGCAGATCGTATTTGTGGTTCACCAGTTGACGGCCAAAATGGCGCATTGGTTCATATCGGGCGGGATGGTCCAGCACATCACCAATCTGGTTTGCCAGCAGATCAGGATCCCAAAAATCGGTCAGAAGGCCGTTTTTTCCATGTGCGATAACTTCCTCGACCGGGCCCGTGTTTGACCCGATTACCAGGGTGGCACATGCCATGGCTTCCAGCACCGACCATGACAGCACAAACGGGAATGTCAGATAAACATGGGCCCGGCTGACCTGAAACAGGCTGATAAGCTGTTCATGAGGGATTTGGCCCAAGAATACGATTCGGGACGGGTCGATGCCGGTTTCTTCCAGCATAATTTCACGCCACGGTCGGCCATCAGGGGCCGGGGCACCGTAACTTACCCCGTCGCCCCCCGCGACCAGAAACAGGGCATCGGGATGGGAGCGGGTGACTTTTTTTGCCGCGCGCATGAATTGCGGGAAGCCGCGATAGGGTTCAAGATCGCGGGCAACATAGGTGACGACCGGGGTGTTGCGATCAATGATGCGGCCATCGGGCAGGGCAAATTTGACACTGGCGTCGGGTTTGCAGCGTTGCATGTCGATGCCGTCATGGCAGACACCAATTTTGCCACGCATCAGGCGCGGATAAGCCGCACGTTGCCATTGCGTCGGACTAACCCCGGCGTCAATTTGTTCAAGGGTCAAAAGCTGGCTGCTATTGCGAAGGCGCAGTTGTTTGCGCTGTTGCAGTGATACCTGTTCGTGTGGGTCAAACCCCACATCGCGGCCCTTGGCATGATAAAAATGTTCGCAATATCCCAAAAGCGGAGTGTCGGGTAGCACATCGCGGGCAAACATCATGCTGCCCCAGCCAATATGACCAAACACAATGTCGGGTTTGCCTTCCCGGGCAACCAGGGCGGCAAGGGTGTCGGCCGCCTGATGCCCGATCCGGGTGTGTAAATCAATGTGGCTAAGGGGGTTGCCGTGATCGGCCTGGGCATCGGCTGTGCGATGCTGTAACACGCGAATGCCGGGCAGTTTGACGTTCATTCCTTCGCACAGAAAGGACACCTGCCACCCGGTATTTGCCAGGTGGCAGGCGAGATGTACAAATTGTCCCGGTCCGCGACGATGGACAAAGACGATTTTCATCGGCGGTTCCGCGCCTCACTTGCCATCATTGCCGTGGATGCCGGGATGCTGCCGTAACGCAGGGTTTGCGTCCAGAATTCTTCAAGCCGACGCAGGGTGTGCAAGGCATTTTCAAGTTCTGCCTCCCCGTCACGCCCGTTGGACAGGGCTTCATGATATTCTTCATGAAACTCTTGCAGGGAATTACACAGTTCATGGCCTTTTGCGGTCAGTTTGATCCGTGCAGAACGGCGATCACGTGCCATCACCTGACGTTCAATATATCCCGCTTCCACCAGTTGCTTCAGGTTGTATGAGGCGTTTGAGCCCATATAGTGCCCCCGATCAAGCAGATCGCGAACGGAGAGTTCGTCGTCGCCGATGTTGAACAGCAATGCAACCTGGGCCGGGCTGATGTCATCATTCCCCAGCCTGATCAGATCGACACGCAGCAAATCGGCAAATCGCCGATAGATTCGTTCAACAGTATTTGCAAGTTCAAGATGAGTGACGGTCATGGCATTCGATCCGTTATCTGGTCCCAAGATAAATAAGTCTCTGTTCGGCCTTCGCCGCAGTTGACCAATCGTTTCCGGAAGATAACAGGGCGTTGTTTTACAATGTTTTGTGACATGCCCAATACTTCCTGTAGTTTGCTCAAAATTTAGAAGTAATTTTCAAGTATTATTACCTGGTATACTTCTTTGTTTGGTATTTTTACATTGTCCCATCACGAACATTAGATCGACATATTTCGATTTATTTTATTGCATCATGATTTCGCAACTATGTGAGCAGATTGCGGAAAAACTATGACTTTTTACAAATTGGATGAGATTGGATGCAATTTCGGTCAAAAGGCGCTTCACGCGCCATGACAGCGCGGCTGGAAACCCGGCCCGCACTCGATGCGCCCACATTGATCCGCGAAGCCCGTTTTACGTTCGTGCGCGGCCTGACATGGGCCGGGATCGTTAGTGGTTTCATAAATGTTTTACAATTGACCGTGCCGCTGTTTATGCTGCAGGTCCACGACCGTGTGATTAACAGCCAAAGCATTGATACGCTGAAACTTTTGCTGGTGATTGCCGTGGGTGCCGTCATTCTGTATGGCATTCTTGATTTCATTCGTTCCATGACTTTTCAGGAAATGGCAAAGTCATTGTTGCGGCGCATGAACTTGCCCGCAATTGCTGCCGCCATGAGCGTTTCGATGGAAAAAGGATCGACACCTGGCACTCAGGTTCTGCGCGATCTTTCTGATTTGCGAACCTTCATTAACGGCAATACCATTGGTGCCCCGCTTGAAGCATTGTGGGCGCCAATCTTTTTAGGCGTAATGTTCGCCCTGCATCCTTTTTACGGATTGGCCGGGGTGATTGGCGTGATCATGCTGATCGGGCTTAGCCTGCTGGGCGACGTTTTATCCCGCCGGGTGACAAAAGAAGCCAGCGACGCCAATTTACGCAACATTGCCGATATCGGGTCGGCTATTCCCCATGCCGAGGCCATTGAAGGCATGGGCATGATGCCCGCATTGGCCATGCGCTGGCGATCTGCACAGCATCATACAACCGAACTGCTAGATATTGCCAATGCGCGCGGCAAAGGCATGTATGCCCTGACACGCTCTTTGCGTTATGGCTTGCAGGTTGGGGTGTTGGCCATGGGGGCGGCCCTTGTGATCAAGGGGGAAACATCGCCCGGCGCCATGATTGGCGGCACCGTGATTATGGGGCGGCTGTTGTTGCCGTTCGACAATGTCACCCGCGACTGGCGGGGCTGGGTGAATGCCGCGTCGGCATGGCAACGCATCCGGACCATTCTCGAACAGCGCCAGTCCGAACGCGAAGTGGAACCAACGCCGCGCAGTGAAGGGCCGCTGGTTGTTGACAACCTTGTTTATGCCGTTGGCGGGCATAGCATGCCGATCCTGAAAGGGATTTCGTTTGATCTGAAGCCCGGCGAAATTCTGGGGGTTATCGGCCCGTCGGCAGCGGGTAAATCAACCTTGTCGCGTGTTTTAATCGGTGCGGCGAAACCAACCGCTGGCGGTGTCTATCTTGACGGGCACAGTACCTATTTGTGGGAACGCGGATCATTTGGCGACATGGTCGGCTATTTGCCGCAATCGGTGTCGCTGCTGAACGGGACAATTCGCGAAAACATAGGCCGGATGCGCGAAGCAGACCCGCGCAAAGTGATCGATGCGGCCCGTGCGGCCGGTGTGCATGAAATGATCGGGCGGTTGCCTCTGGGCTACGATACCCCCATCGGTTCAGGCCGTTATACCCTGTCGGGGGGGCAAAAACAGCGCATTGCGTTGGCGCGTGCCCTTTATGGCTGGCCCCGTTTGCTGGTTCTTGATGAACCCAATGCCAATCTTGATGCCGAAGGCGAGGCATCGTTGATCCGGGCCATTCGGACGGCGGCAGAAAACGGCGCGATGGTGGTTCTGATCGCACATCGCCAGTCCATTATGCGATATGCCCATAAATTGCTCGTCCTTCAGGAAGGGCGGGTCAAACAGTTTGGGGAACGTACAGATGTTGTCCAGGCGATTACCGAACAGGGCCATGATGTCAAAACCTTGCCGGACGCCGGACGATCCTATGTTGCAAAAAGGGACAAGCTGGAAAATGGAGGTGTGGCATGAATCGCCTGATCAATCTTGATGACCGCGGGAACGTGATCAACCCTGATGCACCCCAACCGGTCTGGCATCAGGTGCTGGCCGAAGAACGGGCGGCATCGAAACAAAGTTTGCGCAAGCCAATGATCGCCGGGGCGTTGGTGATACTGGTTGGTTTTGGCGGTTTTCTGTTGTGGGGGTTTAATGCCCGGCTTGACAGTGCTGCGGTTGCTTCCGGGTCGGTGATTGTCGATTCTCGCAAGAAAACAGTGAACCATCTTGAAGGCGGAATGTTAAAAAAACTGCTGGTTGATGAAGGCGAGCGTGTGCGCCAGGGGCAGGTTCTGGCTTTGCTTGATGGAACCCGCGAGGAGTCGGAACTGGAGCAATTACGCGGCGAGCGCTATGGTCTTCAGGCCAAGTTGGCACGGTTGCGGGCGGAACAGGATGGATTAAAAACAATTACGTTTCCCCAAAACCTAGTTTCATCTAACGAGAAATATGTCGCCGATATTCTCGATGATGAAAGGCGACTGTTTGACAAACGTCACGAAGTTTATACCGCCAAACGGGACGCGCAGGAAAAACAGATAAAGCAGTTTTCCGCGCAGGCCGATGCGCTTGATTCGCAAATTACCGCACGCGGACGTCAGCAGAAACTGGTGAAACAACAGCTTGATGGTGTGCGCGAACTGGCATCAAAAGGCTATGCCACCCGGACCCAGTTGGTGGAAATTGAAAATAACTGGAGCGATCTGGTTGGGGATTCGGGCGAGTATAAAGCCCAGCGTGCCGCAGCCGAGCAGGAAAAGGCCGGTGCGCAAATTGAACTGGCGTCAATTGAAATGGAATGGCAAAGCGATGTCGCCACCTCCATCCAGGAAACACAATTGGCCCTGAACGACGTTAATCAGCGCGTTACGGCCAAGGATGATGTGTTAAGCCGACTTGAGATCCGGTCGCCGCAGGAAGGGATCGTCAGTAACATCCAGATCAGAACGCCAGGCGGTGTGATCAGCCCGGCCCAGCCGATTATGGATATTGTCCCTGATGATGAACCCCTTGAGATCGAGGCGATGATCAATCGTCGCGACATTGATGCTGTGAATATGGGGGCGGATGCCCAGATACGCTTAACCGCTTATAACCAGCGTCGCCTGTCGCCGCTGAAGGCGAAGATCAGTTACATTGATGCCGATCAGACCGTCGATGAAAAGCGCGACAGTTCATATTATGTGGTGCGGGCCAAAATTGATCCGGGCGAACTGGCAAAACACCCTGACATCAAACTTAGAGCAGGGATGCCAGCCGATATTCTGGTGTTGAACAAGCCCAGAACAGCTATCGACTATTTGCTTGCGCCGATTGTTGAAAGCATGGATCGCGCTTTCCGCGAGGATTGATAGTTATTCCTGGTGATCGGAGCCGGTCACCAGGGCCTTCATTTTGCGTGCGATCGTGCTTAAGGCATCTGCCTGTTGTTATTCGACAGCAATTCAAAATTAAAATCAAATATAGTTTAAACATGCATAAATAATGGAACTAAATAAATGAGTAAAGTAATGTAAAAATTGACTCATACATAATGTCGCCACAATAATACCTTGATAATAACTTCCTATAAAATAGTAAAAGAATATAGGGTTGCTGTGTGGCCGTTACTTGGGCAATGCACAGTCTAGCCCAGAGGGAACGGCCAGCCTCTAGTCACACCGAAACCCGTATTGGGATAATCAAGGAGGATATGATGGCAACTCTCGAAGGCGGTGCTTATGACGACACGCTGCTCGGATCGCGCTTTAGCGACGTGATCTTTGGTCGCGGCGGTGACGACACCCTGTTTGGACACGGACAGAACGATGTTCTGTTTGGCGAAGAAGGCAATGACCACCTGTTTGGTGGCTCTGGCGACGATGTTCTTATGGGAGGCGCTGGTCGTGACCTTCTGTTTGGCGGGTCGGGTGATGATCAACTGCTGGGAGGTAGCGGTAACGACATGCTGTTTGGCGGTCACGGTGATGATCAGCTTTTCGGTGGTACCGGTGATGACCTGCTGACAGGCGGCAAAGGCGACGATCTGATCGATGGTGGCTCCGGCCATGATCTGATGCAGGGCGGTGCTGGCGACGATATCATGCTTGGCGGCGCTGGTGACGACCAGATGCTTGGTGGTCAGGGCGATGACCTGATGCAGGGCGGTGACGGTAACGACGTCATGCTTGGCGGCCAGGGCGACGATATAATGAACGGCGGTGCGGGCAACGACCTGATGATGGGTGGTGCCGGTGACGACGTTATTAATGGCGGTGCCGGGGACGATATGCTTGTCGGCGGTGCCGGTCAGGATAACTTTGTCTTCTCTGGCGGCGGTGGCAACGATGTTGTCCTCGACTTCCAGGTGGGTGAAGACATGCTCTCGATTTCCAAGGGCATTAACGATACCGACATCTCGTCGGCCGATGACGTTGCCGCCCGGGCAACGCAGGACGGCGCCAATACTGTTGTCGATCTTGGCAATGGTGATTCTATCACCCTTAACAATGTTGACGCAGACGACGTCCAGGATCACCCGGACCACTTCTTCAACGTACAGTAACGACCCCGGGATGTCCGCAGCCAGGCTGCGGGCATCCTGTTTTATCGTTTTATTTGCAAGGGTGTGGGCGACAAATGCTTGAACTTGCCACGTCTGATGACAGACAGTTATCTGGCGACATGCCGGAAGTTTGCCGGTTAACCCCCGATACACTGATTTTGATCTGGAACCTGCCAACCCGGCTGTGGACAGTTCCCAAACTTGAAGCACGCGACGGACGCAAGGTGTCGCCGCAGGCAACATTGCGGTTGCCGCTAAGTGACGGGGGCACGCGGCTGTTGCGCGTTATTCCCCAGCCGAAGGATGCCCCTTTATCCCTGCTGGCTGAAGCCGGGACACTGGGACGGCAGGAAGAAATTACCATTGACCCGGAAGGCGATTTTGACCCGGTCGATGCCTATATGTTGTTGGGTGATGTTACCCCGGCAGGACGGTTATCGTTGCTGTCGGCCATGCTTGGCGCGTGGGCCAGCATGTTTCGGATGCGCCGCAGCCGCAGTTATACCCAGACCCTTAACCGCCTGGTGGCGCGGATTGTTGACGAACCGCAGCGTGCCCAGCCGGTTGCCCGAATTTCCGAACAACACATGTTGACCGCCGCCACCTTGCCAACCGCCTTTGGCGGGATTGAAGGAACATATGTGGTGTCGCCAACAGGTTTCTGGCGGTTAACCAATGCCGCCCATGAAGGCCGCGAAACCCCGCACGGGGCAAAACAGACATTCTTTATTGCCGAACGCAATGGTCTGGAAAACGGCGCTTATCTGGTGATTACCGGCAGCCGGGCACTGGCCATTCGTCAGCTTGAACCAAAATCGACCTTGCCGTCTTTGTCACGCTGGTGGCTGGCACAGGGGCAGGCCGATGCCGATTTGCGCGAATATGCCATTGCCGCCCTGGCACGTGGCGATGCGGCATCGCGCAAGGCTGCCCTTGAATTTCAGTTGCGCTGCCCGCTCTCGGCACAGCGCGTTACGGGCGGTGGTGGTTTGCCCTCGGGTGAAATTGACCTTGCTGTTACCACGGCACGCGGCACTTTAATTGGCGGCTGGTATCGCGACCCGGCGGAAATGGTCGGCGGCGTTGATGTGCTTGATCACACCGGTGTCGAACACAAATTCGAAGCCAATTTTTACCGTTATGCAGGCAGCGTTGCGCAGGAGGACAAAACAGTTCCGGCAACCGGCTTTATCGGGTTTCATCCTGAAATCAAAAGTCAGGTTCCCATCTTGCAACCGCGCAGTATTTTGCGGTTAACCTCTGGCAGTCGCCATTTGATGGTGCCAACCGCACAACCCGCCGACCTGGCAGAAGCCCGGGCACGCATCTTGCGCGCCGTGCCGCCGCAACATCTGAACGATGACATCATGGAAAATTGCCTGGCACCGGTGATTGGTGATGTGCAGCAAAAATTGCTGGGCAGCATTGGCGAGCCCACGGTGATTGACATTGGCACCCAGCGCACCGAGCCGTCGGTATCGATCATTGTGCCATTATATCGGGTGCTGGATTTTCTGCGTGCCCAGGTCGGTGCTTTTGCCTGTGATCCGTGGATTTCACGGCATTGCGAATTGATTTACGTGCTGGATTCCCCCGAGCAGGCCGAACAGGTCGAACATTTGCTGCGCGGGTTATATCAGCTTTACGGTGTGCCGTTGCGCCTGGTGGTTATGGCACGTAATGGCGGCTATGCCCGGGCATGTAATAGCGGTGCCGCAGTGGCCACGGCCGATCTGCTGGCAATGTTAAATTCCGATATTATTCCCCATCAGGCTGGTTGGCTGGGCACGATGGCGACCCGCATGGGCGGTGTTGATGATGTTGCCGTTGTCGGGCCAAAATTACTGTTTGAAGACGGGTCCCTGCAACATGCCGGGATGTATTTTGCGCGTAATGAACGCGGGCAATGGCTGAACCATCATTATTACAAAGGCATGCCGGGCCGTTATGGCGATGCCTGTATCGAGCGCTCGGTTCCGGCTGTTACCGGGGCGTGCATGTTGCTGCATCGTGGTGTGTTTGAAGATGTTGACGGCTTTAGCGAGGATTACGTCATTGGCGATTACGAAGACAGTGACCTGTGCCTGAAAATTCGCGCCAGGGGCTTTGATATTCGCTATGTGCCCGACGCCGAACTTTATCATTTTGAACGCAAATCAATTTCGACCCATTCCGACTATATGGGCGGTGTGGCAACGCAATATAACGCGTGGCTCCATGCGCGCCGCTGGGACACTCAAATGACCGAATTTTCCCTGCAAGGCGTGTCGCAACCGGCCGCAGAACCCGTAACGGTCGGAGGTGTATTATGAACAGTATTCTTGCAATTCCCGGTCATCGCCCCGAAACCAAAGGCAATGATGCCGATGCTGCGGTGAAAAAATCCGAATATCCGTCTGTTCGGATCATGCGGACACCGGTTGCAACACCCCCGCCAAAAGCAGACACAGCGGCGGACGTTTCCTCAAAGGCGGGTTCTGCGCTGCTTGATCGCACAGCCGCGGCAGTCGCGCAAATTTCCGATGTTGCGCCGATTGCGCCGCCTGCTGCCAAGGACCGGGCAATGTCGGGCGATGCGGATGGGGGCCTTTTTATTCCCGATACGTCATTGGGCGAGGCGGTTGATGGCGAGGACGACGATGATAATACCGGGATTGGCAAAGGGCGCGGCGGGCGTAAAACATCGTCCTTTGGCGATTTAACCCCGCGTCAGGAAGTTTATCTGGGCGCGATATGTCGCCAGATCGCCCATAACCGTTTTTTGCCAACCCCGGCCAAGGATGAAGTCTTTGTCGGCGATGGGGATTTTCTGGCGATCGGGGCCGAGTTTTTAGGCCATTTCGTCCGTCTGGGCGGGTTAAAACCCACCGAAAGCGTGCTGGATATTGGCAGTGGCATTGGCCGGATGGCCGTGCCGTTAACCCAGTATCTGGTGCCGGGAAAAACCCGCTATCTGGGCATCGACCCGGTCGCGGACGGCATCAAATGGTGCCAAAACGCCATTACACCGGTTTACAAGGATTTCCGGTTTCAGACCGTGGATCTGGCCAACGAACTTTATAACCCTGAAGGCAAGGTTGCGGGCGATAGCTGGCAACTGCCAGCCAAGGATGCGGCGTTTGATTTCGCCACGATGGTTTCGGTGGCAACGCACTTGCCGCCCGCCGACGTCGAACGTTATTGCACCGAGATTTTCCGCACCCTGCGCCCTGGCGGTCGCCTGTTTATGACGGCCTTTATCATCCGCAGCGCGAACGAACTTGCCACCCCCAAATGCGACCCGCGCCTGAGTGGCCTGGTCCGTGACAAAGATAAACCCTGCTGGCATTTGCGCGGTGAAAACCCGATGGCGGCTGTTGGTTTTGACAATGGCTATCTGGAATCTGTTTTGGCAAAGGCCGGGTTTGCGCTGCTGCGCAAGGGTTTTGGTGCCTGGCACGGCGATAAATCCCCGCATTATCAGGATATTCTGGTTGCTCAAAAACCACGCAGGAGCCCGCAATGAACCCGCGTATTCTGGTATTGGCCCATAACCATCCCGACCTTCATCCCGGTGGCACCGAAATTTTCGCTCATGATTTGTTCGGGGCGTATAAACGGGCCGGGTGCGACGCCCTGTTTGTCGGGGCGACCAATGATGTTCATCGATTGCGCCGTCCGGGAACAAGTTTTCAGGCGGTCAATGACAGCGATGATGAATTGCTGTTCTGGGCCGGGCATTTTGACCGTTTTAACATGTCGCAAACCGATCTTTATGCCGTTGTGCCTGCTATGACCGAGCTTCTGGAAAATTTCCGGCCCGATATCGTGCACATCCATCATCTGGTTTTGTTTGGTATTGAACTGCCGATGTTAATCCGGCGGGTGCTGCCTGATTGCAAAATCGTGATGACCCTGCACGACTATTACCAGATTTGCCCGCATGATGGATTAATGATCCATCGGCAAACACGAAAGCGGTATCTGTCGGCGGATATATCGGGCGAAAAATGCGGACTTGACGGCATTTCGTCCGACCGGTTTGCCATGCGGTCGGTCAATATTCGCAATCATCTGCGCGCGGTTGATCTGTTTTTGTCGCCCAGTCGTTTCTTGCAGGAGCGTTATATCGAATGGGGCATTGACCCGCGCAAGATCGAGGTCATTCACAATGGGCGACCGCCTGTTCGTGCGGTGCGGCGGCGTGAACATGGTACGGGCGGCATGCCCAATGTCTTTGGTTATTTTGGTAATCTTAACCCCTGGAAAGGGGCGGATGTATTGCTTGAGGCGTGTCGCAAGCTGATTGATGACGGCGTTGATTTTGAAGTGCGCATTCATGGCGGCGCACCATTTCAAACCGCCGCTTTCAACGACAAAATCGACAAATTGTTCGAGCAAACCAGCAGCCATGTTGTGCGCCTTGGTGCCTATGACCGGGATGACATTCCCGAACTGATGGCCGCTGTGGACTGGGTCGTGGCCCCGTCGATCTGGTGGGAAAACGCGCCGCTGGTTATTCAGGAAGCGTTTCAGCACGACCGGCCCGTCATTACCAGCAACATTGGCGGCATGGCAGAAATGGTGCGTGATGGCATGGACGGTGTTCACGTGCGCCCCGATGATCCGGGTGCCCTGGCCCGTGCTATGGCCGATTGTGCCAGCAACCTGAAACTTTGGAAAAAGCTTTCGGGCAATGTGCGGCCCCCGGCAAATATCGATGATGTTGCCCAAACCCATCTTTCGCGTTTTCGTAACCTGATCCGGCCCGATTTCGTCGCGGCCTGACAAAGGAGATTTCCATGGCAGTTGCACAGGAAAAGACCAAGGATACGACCCCGCCAGTCAATGCGCGGCAAGCAAAGGCAATGCCACCATCCCAACCCGGCAAGGCTGGCAACGCGCAAGCCGCCCAAAATGTTCAAAAGGCCGACGGCCCGCCTGTGCTTGAAGGCAATGTTGATGCCATCGACCGCAACCGTCTGTTTGGCTGGGTTTGGTGCCCGCAGCACCCCGATGCGCAAATAGACCTTATTGTCCGCATGAACGGCCACACCCTGCTTAAGATCAAGGCCGATCGCGAGCGGATAGACTTGCGCCGCAATGGCATTGGCAATGGCAAACATGCCTTTGAAATTGAATTGCCCGACGCCGCCCTTGCCGCAGTTGAAAGTTTAAGCGTCGTTGCGATCATGCCTGAAACCGGGGCAGAAACACCGCTGCGCATTCCATCGCAAACCGAACAGGCGGCCCATTCGGCAATGAATGCGCCGTTGGGTAAAATTCTGGATCGTCTCGACCGGTTATTGGCGGCACAGCATATTTTGCAAAACGGTCAGCGTGAAGCGGCCAGGCGCCTGATTGAATCTTCCAAACGGATGGATGAACTGGCCTCGGCCGATGACGGTATCGAAGCCGGGGTGCGGCTGGTGCGCAATGGCCAGGAAGAACTGGCAAGCCGGGTTGAACAGCTGGAAGTGTTTCTGGTGCGTTTCGACAAGTCGCTGGGCGGATTTGACGAACGGCTTGCCGTTCTGGGCGACCGCCATCGCAATGATCTTAAAACGCCGCTTTTACTGCTGGCTGTGCTGGTCGGTCTGGCGGGTGGTTTGTCGCTTGGCGCAATTGTTTGGTGAGGCAGATGTTATGACCCTTGACCGGTTTTCGCCCCTTTATGACCTTCCGAAACGTCGATATGTGCTGTTGTTGGGGGGCGGGGGCCAATTGGGGCAGGAATGCGCCGCTATTCCAGAAGGGAAAATCGCATGAAAGGCATTATTCTGGCCGGAGGGACCGGCAGTCGGCTATGGCCGATTACCCATGCGACCAGCAAACAATTGCTGCCCGTTTGGGATAAACCGATGATTTTTTATCCGCTCAGCACTCTGATGCTGGCCGGTATTCGCGATATTCTGATTGTCACCGCCAAGGGCCAGACCAGTGCGTTTATGTCGCTTTTACGGGATGGCACCCAGTTTGGGATCAACATTTCCTATGCTGAACAACAAAAGCCCAATGGCATTGCCGAAGCCCTGTTGATCGGGCGTGAATTTTTGGCCGGGGCACCTTGCGCGCTGATTTTGGGCGATAACCTGTTTCATGGCGATAATCTGGGCGCACGCTTGCAAATGGCGGCTAAGCGCCATGATGGGGCAACGGTGTTTGTTCATGCCGTGCGCGACCCTGAACGGTATGGCGTTATGGCCTTTGATGCCGAGGGAAAACCATTGGATATTATCGAAAAACCAACTCATCCGCCGTCAAACCTGGCGGTAACGGGGCTTTATTTTTTCGATGCAACGGCATCGGACCGTGCCAGTACCTTGCGTCCATCCCATCGGGGCGAGCTGGAAATTACCGACCTTAACCGGGCCTATCTTGAAGATGGTAAATTAACTGTCGAAATGCTCGGTCGGGGCTGCGCGTGGCTTGATACCGGAACCCCCGCCAGCTTGCTTCAAGCCGCACAGTTTGTGTGTTCGGTAGAAGAACGCCAGGGCCTTAAAATCGGCAGTCCCGAAGAAACAGCCTGGCGTCTTGGCTGGATTGATCGCGGCGATATGACCCGCAGTGCCGGCTTTTCTGCCAACAGCGAATATGGCCGTTACCTTGATGATATGGCCCATACCAAAGATCACAATGCCATGGGTATTGAGGGGGATGGGCTGGGGGCGTTTGGTTTCGTCACCACACGGGCAAAACAGACATTTGACAGTTCATCAAACAACAGGAGAGCAGGGCATGAGTGAGTCTTCAGGCCTGCCATTGGACGGGGCAACCGTTATGGCCACGCTGGTAGACGAAGGACTGGCCCTGATGGCCGGGGTGGGCAGTGCGATGCCTGCCACGATTGATGTTTATTTAAACGGGTCGCCCGACGCCAAAGTGCAGGCATCCATGATCAGCTGGCGTCGTAATGATAGTTCAGCGGATTCAGCCTTTGGTTTTGTCGCCCTGTTACCGTTAAAAAATGTTAGCGGCGGTCGATTGAAAAAGGTGGTGTTTCGCCGCCCCGGGCATCCGGCGGAATATGCCATTGAAAGTCGCGGGCAGGGGCTTGAAGCCATTTTATCCGCCGTTGCCGATCAGTCGGGCGCTGCGTTTGCCGGTGTCATGGATGGTGTGATCGAAGCCTTGCTGGCAGGGAAAACCAACAAAAAACGGTTACGAACCGTGGCGGCATTGGTACGCATTGCGGCAAACAGCAATGGCTTTGTCGAAGTTTTGGGCGGCCTTGAAGATAACGAGCTTTATATTCAGGGCTGGTCAAGCAATTTTCCCCATGGTCGTACACGTGTGATCGCTATTGAAGATGGGCCGGTTCTTGCCGAATTAACCAGTGCCGAATTTCAGCGCGACGATTTGGGCGAAGATGCCACCGGTGTTGTTGGTTTGCTGGCAACCGAGCGACTGGTGAAACCCGAAAAACTGCAACGCGTTTATTTTCGGGGCCGGGATGGCTGGTTTGGCATCGAGGTTTATCAACAACGTGTGCTGGTGGCCCCGCGCGATGTGCCCGCCCATATCCGGTCGGTTCTGGGGCGGGTCAAAGCACCCGACAATATTCGTGCGCAGATGCAACTGGCCGCGCACCGGTTTGACGGCCGAGATACGGTATCTGATCTGGAACGCCCGATACGGGTGGGCATTGATTTTGCGCTGGTGATTGAAGGCAGTGGTGTTCTGGTTTCGGGCTGGATGCTGGACCCGGATCGCGGGGTTAATCAGATCAATTTGCGTGTCGGGCAGGATAGTCTTCGCATTGATGATGCCTGGACACGGCAAACGCGCCCCGATGTGACCGATGCCTTTGTCAATGATCCGATGTTTACCGGAATGAATTCGGCACGCAACAGCCATGGTTTTTTGGTGTTTTGCCCCCTGTCGGAAACCCCGGCGTCAGATCAGGCCATTTATCTGGAATTCGACATTACCGACAGTTTCCCGGCCTATTGCCCGCTTAATCCAACGCGCGCATCGGCACGCCAGGCCTTGTCGCGGGTTTTACCCTCGCTTGATCCGCGTTCTGTCACGGCATCTAGCAGTATTGAACGCCAGTTTGGCCCGATGTTGCAAAATATGACGGCGCAAAGCCCGTTTGCAATTGATGTTCACGATATTGGCAATTTTGACGAAAACGCGCCGGTGACATTGATTGTGGGTGCGGATGACACGATCGGCGATATGGGGGTGACGATCGCCCTGTTGGGGTTGGACCCGGAAACCCGGAAATTGCCGGTTGTTATTGCCGGTCCGGCTGAAAGCTTTGATCAGGTTGGCAGCGATATGCTGCGCCTGGCGGCTTTTTATAAACTGAATGTGCGGTTTGTTTTTGCCGAAGGTGTCGAAGATTTTTGCGACGCCCTGGAAGTGGGCGTGAAGGCAACAAAATCCGAAGCTGTTTGCCTGATGTCGGTGCATGTTTTGCCGCGTGAAAAAGGCTGGTTTGGTCCGCTTTTAACGGCCTATCGCAAGCGCGGCAGCAAAGGTGCCGTGTGCCCCACCATTTTGTTTGAAGATGATTCCGTTCGCTGGGCGGGCACCTGGATCGAAGAAGGGCCGGAGGGGAAATATCTGGCGGACCGGTTTGTCGGTTATCCGCGTGCGGTGCTGAGTGATGCCGAGCCCTGTGAAGTCAGTGCCGGAACGGTCGAATGTTGCATCCTGCCACGTTCGGCGTTTCTCGACGTTAAGGGCTTTACCCGTGGTTATATCGGGCCGTCAGAAAAGGGACTGGATATTGCGCTTAAATTGCGCATGGCCGGCACGCCATCCTACTGGCTGCCGGAGGTTGAAGTATTGGGCAGTGAACAATCCATAACATCCACGCCCGCCTGGGAGGAACTCTCGCATCGTTTGGACCGCTGGGCGTTTGATCGCCGTTGGTCTTTGGTCGTTTCAAATTTGCGGAGCCACAATCATGCCGTCGACTGATTTGCGCGTACTGGTCATTTCTCATGGCCATCCCAGTCTGTCGCTGGGGGGGGCCGAAGTCGGGTCTTATAACCTGCATAAGGGATTGAATCTACTCGACGGTGTCGAGAGCTTTTATCTGGCCCGTGTTGGTCACCCGGTGCCGCGCCACGGGGCATCGGCCCTGATGAGCCTGCGCCAGAAAGACAATGAAATTTTATATCACGCAGAAAATTACGATCATTTTTTGCTCTCAAACCGCAGCACCGATGAAATAGACCGCGATTTTCTGCGTTTTGTGAAAGATTACAACCCCGATGTGGTGCATTTCCACCATGTGCTGGGGTTGGGGATGGAAACCATTTATGCGGTGCGTGAAGCACTGCCCGATGCTGCCATATTCTTTACCTTCCACGAGTTTTTAACCATGTGCCACAATCACGGACAAATGGTTAAAAGTGGCGGGCAAAAGCTGTGTAACCGGGCCAGCCCGACTGAATGTAACGGCTGTTTCCCCGGTGTGTCGCCGGCGTCTTTCTTGCGTCGCGAACGGTTTATCAAATCCATTCTCGATCTGGTCGATCATTATGTTTCGCCCAGCAAGTTTCTGGCCGACCGGTTTATCGACTGGGGCCTGGAAGCCGACAAAATGTCGGTGATTGAAAACGGGTTGGATATTGACAAGAAGGCCGCCATTCGTCCGCTGACCAAGGCGAAACCGCGCCGTTCGCGATTTGCCTTTTTTGGCCAGCTGACGATGTTCAAGGGCGCGGATGTTCTGCTAGATGCGGTGGGCCGTGTGCCTGATTCGATCTGGGGGGATGATGCCCGCTTGATGATCTTTGGGGGCAACCTGGAGCGCCAACCGGTTGAATATCAAAAGAAAGTCAATGATCTGATTGAAAAGGCGGGCGAACGGGTTCGCTTTTATGGTGCCTATCAAAATACCGAAATGCCGCGCCTGATGGAAATGGCCGACTGGACCATCATTCCATCCACCTGGTGGGAAAATTCGCCCATCGTTATTCAGGAAGCCTTCTTTCATGGCCGCCCCATGATTGCCAGCAACATTGGTGGCATGGCCGAGAAAATTGAAGACGGCGTGAATGGCCTGCATTTCCGTGTTGGCAGTGCCGAAGATCTGGCAGATCGCCTGATCGAATGCCTGACAGACAAAACGTTGTGGGACCGGATGCATGACGGGATTCGTCGCGCGCCTACCTACATCGACTGCGCAAAACAGCATCTTGCGCAGTATCGGGAGGTTCTTGAAAACCGCCCGGCCGTTGCTGCACCCAATGTGGCTCCGCAACAATCCGTGGTCGGGGCGTGACAGTTTTGTCACGCCTTGAAGCGGCCTGAACGTTAACCACGCCATCGCGTGAAAGGGACAAAAGTGAGGGTCAAACCATCACTGGTCCATCAACTGCAAGGAGAAATACCATGGTGCGCGTCCTCGTAATGATTCCCTCGGGCGAAGTCTACGACCATGATTGTGTCCGTTGGTACAATTACCGTGATGTTCAAAAAAGTATCAATCACTATCACAATATCGGTGATGCCTTTGTGTTCGATTCATCGCTGAAACTGATGAATTTTGACAAGCTGGGTGTGTTGCCGATTGCTGATCCAGATATGGAAGACATCGACCGTTTGCGCGAAGAATATGATTACGTTTTTCTGCGCGGATCGAATTATATTCATTCGCATATGGACTGGCGCAATACCATTGCCGTGCTTAAACGCCTTAAATTGCCGGTTCTTGGTTTTGGCATCGGGGCGCAGGCACCGGTCAAGGGCAAGCTGGAACTGTCCGAGCAAACCAAAACGGTGCTGCACATGATGGCGGATTCAACCCCGTCGATCGGTGTGCGCGGGGCCTATACCGCACAGGTTTTGTGGGACATTGGCATTACCAATGTGCGCATTATCGGTTGCCCGACGGCGTTTCGGTCCAATAATCCCAACATGCGTATTCAATTGCCAGAACTGGAGAACGTTCACAATGTCGGTGTAACCCTGCGCCGTGAAGTTTCGCCAGCTTATGCCCAGGACATCAAACGGTATCTGACCTTCCACCGTGATCTGGTCAAGGAACTTGCCAACCGGTTTGATGTAACCCTGATGGCCCAGGGCGAACCCGAAGAAAAGAAACTGGTTTTTGGGACAGATGTCCAGAAACAGGAAGCCATGCAGGCCTTGAAGGACAATGACTGGGTCAAAAACTGGTATCTTGATGACACCATGGAAAAGCTTTACCGCGAAAAGCTGTTTTATTCTGATGTGGTGTCGGATTACGAAGATCTGGTGCGGACCAAGGATTGCGTTTTGGGGTATCGGTTGCACGGTAATCTGATGGCATTGTCCAACGGTGTTCCATCCATTTATTTCACCTATGACAGCCGCACCGTCGAATTTGCCGAAACCTATCAAATCCCCAGCTATGACGTGTTCTCGCAAAAGGACTTCGTGCTGGAAGATTACTGGGACCAGTCCCTGTTTGATAAATTCAACCGCGCCTGGTTCCAGACCTATCGTGAAATGCAGATGTTCCTGAGCGAAAACAATATCGATCACAAGATGGTTGATGTTATGAATCCCGAGGGTCAGGTGCAGCGAAAAGTTGCGTAGATTTGGTGGCATTGTCGTCTTTTAGGCGACAATGCACCGTTCCGGACTATGATCAATCACAGGGTTGATACGGAAAAATCTGCATTAAGGAGTAAACAAGATGACAGTACTGGTTACCGGCGGCGCCGGTTATATTGGCAGCCACGCAGCGTTGGCCTTACTTGATGCGGGCCGAAAGGTTGTCGTTCTCGACAATTTATCGCAGGGGTATCGCTGGGCAGTTCCTGAAAATGCAGTCTTTGTGGAAGGGGATTGCGGCGATATTGATCTGGTGAACCAAATTATTCGGGAACACGGCATTACGGCGATCATGCATTTCGCCGGGTCGATTATTGTGCCTGAATCGGTCATGTATCCGCTGGATTACTATTACAACAATACTGTGAATTCGCGTGCTTTGGCGCAGGCTGCTGTTGATTCCGGTGTGAAGCATTTCATCTTTTCATCGACAGCTGGTGTTTACGGCGAACCCGAAAAAACACCGATCCTGGAAGATTTTCCGTCCAAGCCGATTTCGCCCTATGGCACATCCAAGATGATGACGGAAAAAATGCTTCAGGATTCAACTGTGGCATATGATTTAAACTATGTTGCGCTGCGTTATTTCAACGTCGCGGGTGCCGATCCGTCAGGGCGTGCCGGGCAAACATCACGCAAGGCAACCCACCTGATCAAAATCGCCAGCCAGGCCGCCAGCGGCAGCCGCAGCCATCTTGACGTTTTTGGGGATGATTACCCGACCCATGACGGAACCTGTATTCGGGATTATATCCATGTCAGCGATCTTGCTGACGCCCATGTATTGGCGTTGAAATATCTCGAAGATGGCGGTGAAAGTGACGTTATGAACTGCGGCTATGGTTCGGGTTTTTCGGTTTACGAGGTTATTAACGCGGTCAAACGTGTTTCGGGTGCCGATTTCCCCGTTAAACTGGCGGAACGTCGCCCTGGCGACCCGGCGGCTTTAATCGCTGGTGCGGATCGTATTCGCGCAAAACTTGGCTGGTCGCCCAAATATGACAATCTTGACGTGATTGTCGAACATGCTTTGGCGTGGGAAGAAAGCCTGAAACTGCGTGAAACCACAGCAGCCTGAGCATGCGTGCCAACAGGCAACACGATAGTTAAATACAGAACATAGAGCGACACGAGCAACCGCAGAAACGCCACCAAAAAAAGCGGCGATCTGCGAAACCGCAGGAGTTCTAAATGACTAGCCAGACCATTTCAGGGTCGGCCAGAAGGCCGCGCATTGGCGTTTTGATGCCCGCAGGCAAGGTTGTAAAAGGCAAGGGGGTTGTGACCCACACCTTTGGCGCACCGCAACGTGCAACCGAACTGTTTACCAATATTGGCGACTGTTTTGTCTATGACAGTTCGTTACGTATTCTTGATTATGCTGAACTTTATCCGATTTACGGGCAAAGCAGTGGCGGGCTAAGCGACGAGCAGATCGAGAAGATCAACTCCCTTGATTACATCTTTTTGCGCGGATCGAACTATATCAATACCAACGGCCAGTGGGATGAAATTACCAATGTGCTGGAAAAAACCAAAGTGCCGGTCATGGCCTTTGGCATTGGGGTGCAGGTGCCTGACAATTCGGAAGAATATGTCAATGATTCCACCAAACGCTTTTTGCAACTGATTGCGGACCGGTCAAAAACAGTGGGGGTGCGTGGTGCGCTTTCGCGCAAGGCGCTTCATTCAATCGGGATTAAAAATGTCCGGATTTTTGGCTGCCCAACGGCATTTCGCCATTGTAAGCCGGAACTGAATTTGCCGCGCTTAAAGGCCGATGAGATCAAAAATCTGGGTTTCACCCTGCGCCGTAAAACCCACAGCTTTGCCACCTTGCAGCGTTATATGCTGCGGACCCTTTCGGAAAAATATCGCACTGAAATTTTATGTGCTGGCGAACTGGAAGAAAAAGCGATCTTTTATGCGCGCAGCAATCTGGTGCCCAACCCGAAACAGGTTATGGAAAAAGCAGTTGCCAGCCTGATCAAGGAAAAGTGGTTCTATGGCGAAAACGATCCGTTGCTGGATCTGTATTGTTCATCATTAAGCGTTTTTGAAACTGTAAGTGATTTTGAAGACGCCGAATGCCGCCAGGATGCCGTTACCGGTTTTCGTCTGCATGGCAATTTGCTGGCCTTGGCCAACGAAGTTCCAGCCCTTTACATCACTTACGATACGCGCACCCGCGAATTCGTCAAAACATTGGGTATTCCCCACGTTGATGGCCGCTATATCGACCGGTTTTCGTTCGAGGAAGCCTGGGATAAGGCCGATTTTGGCCTGTTTGAAAAGACCTATGCTGAACGGTTCAAGGATTTGCAGAAATTCCTTGATGAGAACGGCATGGCGCACCGCCTGGTTGAGAACCCGACCCCAAACCTGAACAAGGCGGCGTGACCATGACGACGGGATGTGCAGGGAACCCTTTATGCCCTGCGCATCCCGGCCTTTTTCGTGAACGGAGCATAATGCGGATATGAACAATGCATAGAAACGCACTCATCGGATTTTTGGGAAGTGCTGCCCTTGCGGTGGCGGCGGCCTGGGTGATGCAAACCCACGGGGCGCAGGCTCTTGATGTGCGCCTGGCGGGCGATGACAGTGTGTTGTTTGATACCGCGCTAAATGCCTGTGATGACTCCCATTTGCCCGATGCCCCCGCGCGTGCTTTTCGCGACGGGCAGGGACGAATGGTTTTATTTGCGCCTAATTTTCGCAATCGCGCCTTTGTTGGCCAAGATATCGAATCTCTGCACAAGGATTGCAACAGCCGCTTTAAAGCCGTCGGACAGGCCGATCCCGGAATGCTGGATGATCGCACCTGGCTTCATGCGATTTATACCGATGATGGGCAAACCGTTTATGCGCTGGGTAGTGCCAGTTTTATGCCCTATCGCCACGATATGCCGTGCGTGAATGCCAAAAAACGTACCGATTGCTGGATCAACGGGCTGGTAATGTTAAAATCCACCGATGGCGGGCAGCATTTTACCTATCAGGCAAAACCGCCGCATCACGCGCCGTTCCCGCCGCCGATGGCGTATCGTGATGATCGTAAACGCGCACCGAGCTATGTGACAGCCACCAATATCGTGCGTTGGAAGGATTATCTTTATTCGATCGTCTGGCGGCGCGGTGTGGACTGGAAATCATCGCGGAATTGTCTGGCGCGCGCCAATGCCAACGACCCGTCGCGCTGGCAGATATGGAACGGCAAAAAGTTTGTCGATGCTGCGCGGTTAACGCCCGATAAAGGCTGGCAGGTGTACCAGACAGATTGTGCGCGTGTTGGCCCCTATGGCTTAACATCCATTCGCGGCATTGTCCGCCACGAGGCCAGCAATACCTTTGTTGCCGTTTACAAACACCGCCGCAGGCACAAGGACGGAACCAGCGAACACGGCATATATTATTCAACATCCAAAGACATGATCAACTGGTCGATGCCCAAAATGTTGCTGGCGGCCAACCTGAAACCCGATGCCGGGCCGGGGGACGCGTTTGTTGCTTATCCATCCATCATTGATGATGACAGCAAGGACCGTATTTTTGGCACTGTCGATGCACAGGCCAGCCTGCTTTACGTCAAACTGGTGCCAGTCATGCGCGATGGAAAATGGGCGATGACGCGTAGATTAATGCGCCAGCCGATCCGTTTTAACAGCGACGAAAAATAGACCTTTTATCAAGGATGCGTAATCATGCAATTTGACCGATTTGACATAGAGGGACCGTTGCTTTTTGTGCCCAATCAGCATCGTGATCCGCGTGGTACTTTTGCCGAAACGTTCCGCGAGGACGAATTTTCCGCCGCTATTGGCGATGCCAGTCTGGTGCAGGAAAACCAGTCGGTCAGCGCGCCGGTCAACACCATTCGCGGCCTGCATTTTCAGGTTAACCCCCATGCGCAAGGCAAACTGGTGCGGGTGACACATGGTGCCATTCTCGATGTGGCGGTCGATATCCGTCCCGACAGCCCGACCTTTGGCAAACATATCCGGATCGAGCTTTCAGACCAGAACTGGTATCAACTGTGGGTGCCGCCGGGCTTTGCCCATGGGTTTCGCACCCTGGTGCCCGATACGACAGTTGTTTATAAAGTCAGCGCCTATTACAGCCCTGATCATGATCGCGGCATCGCCTGGGACGACCCGGATATGGCGATTGACTGGCAACTGGGTCGCATGGTGCCGGTGATTTCGTACAAGGATGAAAATCATCCGTCATTTGCCGACTGGAAACGCTCGGGCGAAAGCCGGGGTTTTCATATGCAAGAAGTCGCCATTCCCCGGCACCATACCGCCATGAGCGAGGCTATCGGCCGTTACAGGCCTCGTGAAGATCAGGCAGCAAGGGCAGCGATGATCTGATCCTTGCTAAGCGTGCCGATTTTTTGCTGATTGTGATTAACCACGTTGATACCGGACGGGCAGGCGATGGCAATGGGCAAAATATCGGCCAGTATCATATTGGCATCCACGTTTGGCCAGTCCGTTGTCACGCCCATGTCGCCATTATCCGTCAAGGGTGCCATCAGGGTTTTGGCCCGCAACACTTTTGATCGGTTCACATCGCGGGTAAAGGCACGGACATAATCATCGGCGGGGTTCATTATAATTTCTTCGGGGCGGCCTACCTGTATCAGGGCGCCGTCCTTTAAAATGGCAATCCGGTCGCCCAGTTTCAGGGCCTCGTCCAAATCGTGGGTAATGAAAATGATGGTCTTGTGAAGCTCGCTTTGCAGCTTCATCAATTCATCTTGCATGTCGCTTCGGATCAGCGGGTCCAGGGCCGAAAAGGCTTCATCCATCAGTAAAACGTCGGGGTTGGTGGTCAGTGCACGCGCAAGGCCAACGCGCTGTTGCATCCCGCCCGAAAGTTGATCGGGGAAGCTTGCTTCATAGCCCGCCAATCCCACCCGTTCGATCCATATCCGGGCCGATTTTAACCGTTCGGCTTTGTCGGTTCTTTGAATTTCCAGCCCATAGGCAACATTGTCGAGAATGTTTCGGTGTGGCAGCAGACCAAAGCGTTGAAAAACCATGCCCAGTTTGGCCCGGCGAAATGCATTCAGGCGGGCCGTGGTCATGTGCAAAATGTTTTCCCCGCCATATAGAATTTCCCCTGCAGTTGGGTCAATCAGGCGGTTGAGATGGCGGATCAGGGTGGACTTGCCCGAGCCTGATAACCCCATCACCACAAATGTTTCCCCTTGTTCAATCGACAGCGATACATTTGTCAAACCCACCGTATGGCCGGTTTTGGCAAGGATATCGTCCTTGTTTTCACCGTTTTGGGCCATGGTCAGGGCTTTTTGCGGGTGGGGGCCAAAAATTTTATAGATGTTTTTAATCTCGATATAGCTCATGCCCCGTCTCCTGCCTTGCTGCGGCTGCCGCCGCGCCCGGACCGTTTGCCATAGGATTGGCCAATGCGATCAAACACAACGGCCAGCAAAACAATGGCAATCCCGGCCTCAACCCCCTGGCCAACATCAAGGCGCTGAATGCCGGTTAGCACCTGTTCGCCAAGGCCGCGCGCCCCGATCATGGACGCAATCACCACCATCGAAATCGACATCATCGTGGTCTGGTTAATGCCCGCCATGATGTTGGGCAGGGCCAGGGGCAATTGCACGCCCCACAAAATTTGCGCCCGGCTGGCCCCAAAGGACCGCGATGCTTCGATCACTTCCTTATCGACCAGGCGAATACCCAAATCGGTCAGGCGGATGACGGGTGGGGCGGCATAAATAACCGTTGCCAGAATGGCGGGTACCTTGCCCAACCCAAACAGCATCAAGGCCGGGATCAGATAAACAAAACTGGGCATGGTTTGCATCACGTCAAGCACAGGCACCATTATCGCGCGCAGCTTGTTTGACATCGCCATGCCAATGCCCACGGGAATACCAATAATAACCGAAAGCCCGGTTGCAATGATCATAAGGGCCAGGGTTTGCATTGCCTTGTCCCACAGGCCCAACATGCCAATTGCCAGCATGGCAGCGGCAATCCCCAGGGTTGTTTTCCAGCTTTTGCTGGCATGAAACGCAATAGCGGCAATGATGATGATGACCAGCCACCACGGTGTTGCGCGCAACAAATGCTCCAGCCAGACCAGAACGCTCAGCAAGGCATCGGCAAAGGTTTCAAAGGCGTCGCCATAATGAACGACCAGCCAGTCGACCAGGGCATTTACCGATTTTCCCAGAGGAATATTCAGCTTGTCAGGAAACATGTAAGTGTTTTCCGTTTTTGGGGTGGCAGGATTTTGCCTGAACCCTAGCAACTACAGGATCATAACTCACCCCTTAATCACAGATGCTGCGTCAGGAGTTGTCAGGAGTGACAATGATGAACGCTGCGTTTGTTACATATGTTCCGCGTAATTTAATTACGTGGTTAGGGATTGGCGGATTGTTTTTCAAGTAAAGCAAAGGGAAACAGGCCGAAAATATCTTTGGTTGAATTTCTTCTTGCTGACCCCACGTTTGAAACAGGAAGGGCGCTTTCGGGGGCCTGTTTGTGGGGGTGCCGGGGGTTCCGGCCAATAGAAGGGTGAAGAGATGTCGTTTAAATCAAAAATACTGGCAATGTTGGTTATTGCGCCGATCACGCTGGTTTCGGCCATGACGGTTGCCAGTGCCAATGAATTTGAAGGCCAATTGCGCAGCTATGCCGATGATGTGAAAATCTGGTTGTCCGACCCGGTTGTGATTGATGCGGTGAAAGCCCAGAACGCCGAAAATGCCGGTTTGTCGCAGCAGGACATCGATACGCTGGATAAAGAATGGCGTGCCGAAACATCGGCAACGGACAAACCCCTGATCGACAAGGTTCTGGATCGGCCATTGTCAAAGTTTCTGCGCGAAAAATCCGATGAAACCGAAGGCCTGATCACGGAAATTTTCGTCATGGATAACAAAGGGCTGAATGTTGGCCAAAGCGATGTCACCAGCGATTACTGGCAGGGTGACGAAGCCAAATGGCAAAAAACATACCCCGTTGGTGCTGATGCCATCCATATGAGCGACGTTGAACTTGATGAATCCACCCAGACCTATCAGTCGCAACTCAGCCTGCCGGTGCTTGATCACGATGGAAGCACAGTTATCGGGGCGATCACCCTGGGCATCAATGTGGAATTGCTGGAATAACCATCATCGGATTGCCGCCCGCATAGGGCGGTTTGCACCATAAAAACCGGCGAAAAAACAGATAAAATCCCGATGGTCATTCGGGGTAGGGAACGTGGGAAAATGAACATTGAAAATGGCGCAACAAAGGGTGGCTCAGCCATGCCACCATTTGTCCGAACGGGATGGTCCATTCGGGGCAAACTGGTGTTTGGTGTCGCCGCAACGGTCGTTATTGCGTTTATGGCGACCATCTATGTCGGCATCATCTTTTCAATGGAGTCAGCCAGGGAACGGCTGGCCGATAGCAATATCATTGTAACGTCATTAATTGCATCGCAAAATGGCGGGGCCGTCAAGTTTCGCAAAGCCGATGCGATCGAGGCCTCGTATCAGGATCTGATTACCGATGGACGCGAAACACTGGCATTGGTGCTGGCAATTGACGCCGAAGGCAAACCGATTGCCAGCTATGCGGCCCCGGGCGCAAATCCGGCCTTGTCTGCGCAATTGACCAAACTTGGCATGGCAGCGATCACTGCTGCCGACCGCCAGGAAACCCGCGCGGGCGATTTGCAGGTGATTGCCGAACCCGCAATCTTTGGCAAAAATCAGGATATCGTCGGCGCTGTTGTCATGGCCTGGTCCTTTGCATCGCTGGAACGTGAAATGACGGAAAACGCTATTGATCAGGCCAAAATCGCCATCGTTCTTTTGGCGGCCTGCCTGGTATTTCTGTTTTTGTTAATTCAGAAAATTGTCGCATCGCCGCTTAAAACCATGACCGGTGCGATGACCCAGATTGCCGATGGCAACCTTGATGTTATTGTGCCTGCGGCCTTTCGCCATGATGAAATGGGCGAAATGGCCCATGCCCTGAATGTATTTAAGGAAAATGGCCAGCGCATCGCCCGCCTGCATGAGGAACGCCAGGAACTTGATGCCCGAAACCAGGCCGAAAATACCCGTCGTCTCGATGAAACAGCCAAATCATTTAGCGGTACGGTTGGCAGTATCGTCGAGGCGGTTTTAAGCTCTGCCCATGGTTTGTCGGATAATGCCCGTATTCTTGCCTCGGCCACCGATACGTCGCGGCAAAAAACGGATCGGGTTTTAAAAAGCGTTGCCGAGGCCTCGAAAGGGGTGCAGTCGGTCGCGATGGCCTCGGACCGGTTACGCGGTGCCCTGAATGAAGTGTCACAGCAAATGGTGCAGTCGCGTGCCGCGATTGAAGAAGCCGTGTCGCAAACCCGCCATACCGACCAAACGGTCGCAAACTTGTCTGGCGAAGCCCGCAAAATTGGCGATGTTGTTAGTCTTATTCAGGATATTGCCGCGCAAACCAACCTTTTGGCCCTGAATGCCACCATCGAGGCGGCACGGGCTGGCGATGCGGGCAAGGGGTTTGCTGTTGTTGCCAATGAAGTCAAAACACTGGCCAATCAAACTGCGCGCGCGACCGAGGAAATCACCAGGCAAATCATTGCCGTTCAAAATATCTCCCAGGAAGCCGCCGGGGCGATTGGCGAAATTGGCGAGCGTATCAGCCAGGTTCATGTCGTATCGCTCAGCATTGAAACCGCGGTTGAAGACCAGTCAAACGCCGCCATCGACATTACCACAACCATAGATCAGACTGGCCACGCCATCACCAATATGAATGACGATATTGGCGATGTGGTCAGTTCCATCCATGAAGCAGGCGAAGCAACCGGGCATGTCAGAAGCTCATCTGCCGAACTGGAAGACGAAGCCCATAATTTACAAAAAAACGCTTATCTGTTTTTGGAATCCATCCGTAAATAGATTTGCGATAAAGACGCTATTTCAGTTTGAAATGATTGCGGATCGCCAGCACAAACAAAAAGACAAACACAACCGAAAACAGGAATTCCTTGTTGGCGACGCGTAAAAAACAGCCCGCAAACATGAGCTTACGGGCTGTTTTAGAATGTTGGCGGTCAGATATTTATCTGACGGGGCGGTGTGAAATTAGTTTGCCGCCGCGCGGGCTTCTGTCAGCCAGCCGTCAAATTTGCTCTGATTGGCTTTGATCCAGGCATCGGCGTGACGGCCGATGTCTTCAGCTGATTTTTCACCATTCCGCATCAGGGTGTTTTCGGCGCTGATGTCGTTGGCGGAAATCTGCATGATAGCAAACAGCTTGGCCGCAGCCGGGTTTTCATTTGCCCAAACCTTGTTGGCAATGATCCGCTGGTTGTTCACCTGGAAGCCATAGTTGCTGCCATCGGGCAGGGCGGTGTCGGCATCCTTGTTTTCACCCGGAAGCGATGAGAACGGAACCTGAAGCCAGACGGTGTCTTTGCCCGGGACAAGCACGCCCGAAACCCAGTAAGGGGTCCAGGTGTAATACAGGATCGGGTCGCCCTGTTTGTAACGGGTAATGGTGTCGGCGATGATGGCAGAGTAAGAACCCTGATTGTGCGATACCGTATCGCGCAGACCATAGGCATCAAGATGATGTTCGATCACCTTTTCGCAGCCCCAACCCGGATTACAACCGGCCAGATCGGCCTTGCCATCGCCATTGACGTCAAAAATCTTGGCGATTTTCGGGTCTTTAAGCTGTTCGATGTTGGTAATGTTGTATTTTTCGGCGGTTTTTTTGTCGATCAGGTAACCCTGAAGCGCGCCGGGAGAATACACACCTTCGCGATAGATTTTGTCATCGCCGCCCGCATTTTTATAGAAATCAGCCTGCAACGGGTCCCAGTAATCGGCCATGAAGGTGCCGTCGCCATTGGCAATGGCAACAATGCCGCTGGCATATTCGATTTCCTGGATCGGTTTGACGCTGTAGCCAAGCTGTTCCAAAGCCTTCATCACGATCTGGGTCTGGAAAGTTTCTTCAGCGATCGAGCTTTTGAGCGGCTGGACGTCAATGCCTTCGCCCGGCTTCATATTGTCGGCAAAGGCGGTGCCTGCCAGCAACATGCTGCTGGTGACAGCAATCGCTGCCCCGGTGGTGATCTTTTTCAGGATGGTCATTGGCTTCTCCTTGTTATGTGGTTTGGGCCGTTGATTCAGCCTTTGTTGCAACCGCTGTGCGGTTATTTCTTGCCCGTAAGGGAGCGGACGAGGCCGACCGGACCGGTTTGATACCAGTGACGGGAACCCTTGCTGCGCATGTCCTGGCCCAGGGCCTGGGTCATGCGGTCCAATACAATTGCCAGTAAAACGATGCCGATACCGCCAATGGTGGCCAGCCCCATGTCAAGGCGGCCAATCCCGCGCAGCACCATTTGTCCAAGGCCGCCAACGGCAATCATGGATGCAATCACAACCATCGACAGGGCCAGCATCAGGGTCTGGTTGACACCCGCCATAATGGTGGGCATTGCCAGCGGTAACTGGACGCGAAATAACAGCTGTTTCGGGCTGGCACCAAACGAGCGGGCGGCTTCCACCAGATCGTCGGGTACCTGACGAATACCAAGGATGGTCAGGCGGATCAGCGGGGGCAGGGCGAAAATAATCGTCACCACCACACCGGGCACATTACCAATCCCGAATAACATCACAATCGGCACCAGATAGACGAATGCCGGGGTGGTTTGCATGGCATCAAGTACCGGACGTGTGATGCGTGATGCCTTTTCGTTGCGCGCCAGCCAGATGCCGGTTGGCAGGCCAATGACAACGCAGAAAAATACCGACGTTATCACCAGCGCCAGCGTGATCATGGCTTCGGACCATGCGCCGATCAGGCCGATGGCGACCAGCGACAAAAAGGTGCCAATGGCCAGTTTGCGCCCGGCAACCTGCCACGCCAGCAACGCCATGATCACGATAACGATCAGGGCCGGTGTGGCCTGTAGCCCGGTTTGAACACCGGTCAGCACCGCATCAATCGGCCAGCGCACGGCCTGAAAAAAGCTACGGAAGTTATCAACAACCCAGTCAAGACCATTATTAACCCAGATATCCACCGGAAAGGCGGCATCCCGAAACGGATGAATGATGCTGAAATGATGTTCCGGGGCCGGGGCGGCATTTGCCAGCCAGTCGCCCGCTGTATCGGAAACGCCGTTGCCCGTTGTGGTATCGGGTGTGCCCCACGGGTTGGGGGCGGCAGAAGATGCGGCGTCACCCGCGCTGCTTGCGGCTCCACCGGTGCTGGTCGCGCTATCGGCGGCACCCGATGAGGCACCGCTTGCCCAGGGGTTACTGTTATCAGCCATTGGTCAAATCTCCTTCCGGGTCCAGCGTTGCCAGCAATTTGGCTTTTCTGATGACGCCGGTATATTTTCCGGTTTCGGTCACAATGGGCACGCCGCACGGGGCATGGGCCACGGTTCCGATCAATTCGGAAAGCTGGGTATCTTCGCGAACGGCTTCGATATTGGGCAGGAAGGCGGCAGAGAGTTTGCTGGCCCCGGCCTTGATGGCGCGTTCAACGCTTTCTTGCGAAATCACGCCATGAAATTCCATGTTCTGGCCAACAATATAGCCAAATTCGCGGTTTTCGGTTTCAAGGCGGCGCTGGGCTGTTTTAAGGCCGACACCTTCGCGTTCGATCACGGTGGTTTCGCGTTTCGACACGATGTCCCTGGCCGACAGGATGGTCGAAACATCCACCCCGCGAAAGAACGATTTGACGTAATCGTTGGCAGGATTATTCAGGATTTCTTCGGGGGTGCCGACCTGAACCACAATGCCGCCCTCCATAATCGCGATACGATCGCCGATGCGCATGGCTTCGTCGAGATCGTGCGAAATGAAAATGATCGTGCGTTTGTGTTCGCGCTGTAAAATCAGCAATTCATCCTGCATTTCGGCGCGAATGAGCGGGTCCAGTGCGGAAAAGGCTTCGTCCATCAACATGACAGACGGGTCATTGGCCAGGGCGCGGGCCAGGCCGACACGCTGCTGCATCCCGCCTGAAAGTTCATCGGGGTATGAATTTGCCTGGGCGTGCAAACCAACCTGTTCAAGGGCGTTTAACGCCCGTTTCTGGCGTTCTTCAAGGTCAATCCCGGCCAGTTCAAGGCCAAAGGCAGCATTGTCGACAACCGATAAATGCGGCATCAGGGCAAAGGACTGAAATACCATCGACATATCACGGCGGCGCAAATTCATCAGTTCCTGTGCGTCCATCGCGGCAATATCGACACCATTATAAAGAACCTGACCAGCGGTTGGTTCGATAAGCCGGTTAAGCAACCGGACAAGGGTGGATTTGCCGGACCCGGACAGGCCCATGACAACAAAAATTTCGCCTTCCTGGACCGTAAAATTTGCACCGCAAACACCCACAGTCTGGCCTGTTTGTTCGAAAATGTCGGCTTTGTCGATGCCGTCGCGTACCATTTTCATGGCTTGGTCCGGCTGATCGCCAAAGACTTTATAGAGGTCTTTTACAACGATTTTATCGGTCATGGTCCCTTGTCGGTTTTTTGACGAACCGCATAAAACCGCCTGATTTTGAAAAGGCAGTCCTGTTGTTCGTTGTGTGGTTGGCTGGCCTTTGATCGCGTGACCAGTACGATGATTTCCCCAGGCATCGTCGAATGGTGTGCCAAGATAGTTACAATTCAAAACATTTGATGTCAAATGAATATTGAGCTAGGTTGGCGACGGTTTTACGAATTGGGAAACGGCCAAATGACGTCTGAACTGCAAAAAAGGCGCGATTCTCTTGATGTTCTGGTGGCGTTGCGCCAAATCATTCGCGCATCGGACCTGCATTCAAAACAGGTGATGAAGGTTTGTGGCCTAACGGTACCGCAACTGGTGGTTCTGCTTGCGATCAAGGAACTGGGCGAGGTAACGGTGAAGGAAATCTCGCGGCATGTGTCGTTAAGTCAGGCGACGGTCACAACGATCCTGAACCGGTTAGAGGAACGCGACTTTGTTCGCCGCACCCGTAACACCACCGATAAACGGGTGGTCAATAGCTGCCTGACCAAAAAGGGCGCAGATATGATCTGCAATACGCCGCCTTTGCTGGACGACGATTTTATGGACCGCTTTGAAGAACTCAAAGACAACGAACGCGGACGTATTGTGACGTCGTTAAAGAAAATTGCGATGTTGATGGAGGGGGATGATATCGGCCCGCGTCCGCCCACCCGGCGGGGGCCTGGGCATTCAACACTATCGTCATAAGCCGTTTTTTGTCGGGTTTTGCGCATTGTTTGACCCGCGTGCAAGCCAATAATACCACAAAAAAGGGGCAGCCCGTGACTGCCCCGATTGTAGGGGGTAATGGCCCCAAAGGCCCGGATTTACAGGCTGTCTTTCACCCGTTTTGCAACATCTTCCGGAACCCATTTGGTCCAGACATCCTGTTTTTCTTTCAGGAAATATTGCGCGGCCCCTTCGGGCTTTTCCCCTTCATCTTGCATATAAGCCAGCATTTCGGACACCAGCGCGCTGCTGGTGTGATAATGCGACAGAAATTCGGTCAGTTTCGGGGCCGATTTCATGAATGCGGTATTCACCCCGACAGTGACCGTGCTTTGCGGATAGGCCGTTGCCTTGCTGGTATCGCTGCCATCTTTCAGCTTGTCGAAAATTTCCTTGTTATAGGCCGGTTCTTGCAGCTTGACGCTGTCATACAGGCCCATGACCCAAGTGGGGCCCCAGTAATAAAACAGGATCGGTTTTGCCCGCTTGTTGGCCGATGCAATGGTGGCGGACAAAGCGGCACCGGTGCCAGGACGGAAATTGGTATAGCTGCCGTCAAGGCCATAGGCCTTTAATTTGTTGGTATTAACCTTTTCACAGACCCAGCCCGACGGGCAGTTATAAAAACGGCCCTTGCCGGGTTCTTCGGCGTCTTCAAACAGTTTGGTATATTTGGGCAGGTCCGATACCGATTTAAGATCCGGTGCCATTGGTGCGATCCCGCGTTCCTTGTCGCCCTTGATGACAAAGCCAGGCACGAACCAGCCTTCAACGGCATCGTCAAAATTAACGCCAACCTGTTTGACGTTGCCGGCTTCCTCGGCCTTTTTCCAGGCTTCGGCAACATTGTCGCGCCAGATTTCCATCACAACATCAATGTCGCCCTTACCCGCCCCGGTTAAAAGCGGAACGGTTTCGCCGGGCAGGGCGTCGGTCTGGCAGCCATAGCCTTTTTCAATAATGTAGCGGGCGACCGCATTGTGAAACAGGGCGCTGTCATAATTAAGCCCGGCAAACATCACCGGGCGATTAATTTCGCATGACACATCGGCCGCGTGGGCCTTTGTTGCACCAAGTTGAAAGGAAAGGCCGATGCCGATTGCCATCAGCGCTGCGGCTCCGCCGGACAGGAATTTCATGGTTGGTGTTCCTCGAATTTTTTCACGGTTCGGAAGCGCATCATATGCAACCCGACATTTATCATATGAACCAGATCGGTTTTGGTTCTGTCTCTTTTGTTTGGCGTGGCCAGCTTGCAGTCCGATACAGTCATCGTAAAAGTTTAGCCGCGCCTTCCGGGTTGGTGCAACCATTGATCACGGTAAAAGTGACAGGATATGTCAGCAGGTTGTGCCGGTGTGGTTGCCCGGGCAGACAACAGGGCGGTTGGCGGGCCAGTTTGTGATCTGTTGTGTTAAATCAGGTCCTATCGGGTATATGGTGGCGCAATATACCCATGGCATTAAAATGACCGGAACTGAGCGATGCATGACAGCCTGTTTGTTTTTGATATTGAAACCGTGCCCGACATTGACGTTTTGCCGCAATTAACCGGGCAAACCGCCCCGGACTCGCAAACCGGGCGACAGATGCTGGAACAATATCATCTTGATATTACAAACGGGCGCAACGGTTTTGCCCGTCAGCCGTTTCACAAGGTTGTCGCGATCAGCTTTTTACGCGCCACCATTCAGCGCGACGGCAATCTGGAAACCTATGAAATTGAAGAATTGCGATCTGGCGGGGATTTGACCAGCGAGGAAAAAGACCTGGTTGCGGGCTTTTTCTCTTATTGCGGCAAGTTATATCCCCGGCTGGTCAGTTTCAATGGCCGCGGGTTTGATTTGCCGGTGCTGAAATATCGGGCGATGAAACATGGCGTTTCGGCGCGATGGTTACATCAGGCGGCCAATAAATGGGAAAATTACACATCGCGCTATGCGCCAAACTGGCATTGCGACCTGGCCGAGGTTTTATCCGATTATGGGGCGTCGGCACGGACCAAAATGAACGAGGTTTGTGCCGCCCTGGATTTGCCCGGCAAAACCGGCGTCGATGGCAGCAAGGTTGCCGACATGTATGATGCCGGGGAAATTGACGGCATTCGCCGCTATTGCGAAACTGATGTGTTAAATACCTATCTGCTTTATTTGCGCTATGTGCTTCATACCGGCCTGTCGGATCATGACGGGTATAATCATGCCATTAACCTGACCGTGGCATGGCTTGAGGAACGGGCAGGCGACATCCCGGCCTATGCCGAGTTTCTGGAGGCTTGGCGCACATCCAGTGCCGGATCCTTTAATGTTCTATAGCGTTAAGACGCGTCGTATTGCGATGCGATGGAGTGAAGTGTGTCACAATCGTGGCGGGGGGATCGACGGCGCGGTTGTACACCTGCGGGTTTTTGAGGTATCTGGTATTGAGTTTGCAAGTTATTCGCAACAGCTACCAATCTGGATATCCTTATAAACCCTGAAGGAACGTGTGGATGAAATTCGCAACAATCATTGGCGGTCTGGCAATCGGGTCGGCTGTTTTGGGCGCTACGGCGGCATCGGCACAGGAAGTGAATGTGTATTCGCTGCGTCAGGCTTTTCTGGTCGAGCCCTTGTTTAAAAAATTCACAGACCAGACCGGCATCAAGGTTAACGTGATTTTCGCCGAAAAAGGGTTGGTCGAACGCATCAAACAGGAAGGGGTAAACAGCCCTGCCGATGTTTTGATGACGGTCGATATCAGCCGTATCGCGCAGGCGGTTGATGCCGGTGTGACGGATGCGGTTGATAGTGACATTTTAACTGCCAGCATTCCGGCCCATTTGCGCGATGAAACCGGGCACTGGTTTGCCCTGACCCAGCGGGGACGGGCGATTTATGCCTCGAAAGACCGTGTCGGCGCAGGTGAAATCACCCGCTATGAAGACCTGGCCGATGCCAAATGGGCCGGGCGGGTTTGCACCCGGTCTGGCACGCACGATTACAATATTGCCCTGTTTGCATCCATGATTGCCCATCACGGTGCAAAGGATGCCAAAACATGGCTGGAAGGTTTAAAATCCAACCTGGCGCGCAAACCGCAGGGCAATGACCGGGGGCAGGTCAAGGCGATCAAGGAAGGCGAATGCGATATCGCCATTGGCAACACTTATTATTACGGCAAGATGCTAGATGATCCGCAACAGCGCAGCTGGGCTGAGGCCGTCAACATTGTTTTCCCCAATCAGGATGACCGTGGCATGTCGATGAACATTTCGGGCATGACCCTGATCAAAGGGGCGCCGAACCGTGAAAATGCCGTCAAGCTGATGGAGTTTCTGGTGAGTGACGATGCACAAAAGATATATGCCGAGGTGAATTACGAATATCCGGTCAAACCCGGTGTTGAGTGGGCCGAAAATGTTAAATCCTGGGGCACATTCAAGGCCGATCAGTTGCCGCTAACCGAAATCGCCCGTTTGCGTCCAGATGCCATCAAGATGGTCGATCAGGTTGGCTATAACGAATAGGCGCGATTAGCAGCATCTTTTATTTCAGCATTCGGATTGGGCAGCATTTTTGCTGCCCTTTTTCATCGGCAAGGGGATAAAAATTTGTTTTTACCAAAGGTTGCCCAGGTTAAAGGCGTTTTAAAATACCTTGCAGGGCGGCAATTTAAGGCTGGTTTTGATCGCATAGGCATTGTTATTTGGCGATACCTTGCAGTTTATAGTGCCAACAATAAAGCGATCGGCGTGATTGTGCCTTGCCAATCGGGATGATGAAACGGTAATTTCGCCGCCTGCGAATGTATTTCATTCCCATTGTCATTATTGGAACGATCAGGAGACCCTTCATGTACCTGCGAAAATTTATCCTTGGACTGGCGATGGCAACGGTTTCGTGCTCTGTTGCCCAGGCCGCGCAGGAAGTGAATGTCTATTCATTGCGCCAGCCGTTTCTGATCAAACCGATGTTTGACAAATTTACCCAGGAAACCGGTATTCGCGTTAATACCCTGTTTTCGCAAAGCGGGCTGGTTGAACGGGTGAAGCATGAAGGCCGTAACAGCCCGGCCGATTTGCTGTTAACCGTGGATATTGGCCGTATTCAGGATGCGGTCGATGCCGGTGTAACCCGGCCTTTGACCAGCGGCATCATCGAACAGAATATACCGGCCCAATATCGCGATAAAAATGCCCAGTGGGTGGGGCTGACCACGCGGGCGCGGGTGATTTACACATCGCTTGACCGCATTGAACCCGATGCGATTGAACGTTACGAAGACCTGGCCGATCCGAAATGGAAAGGGCGCATTTGCATTCGTTCGGGGATGCATGTTTATAATATTGCCCTGGTGGCTTCCATGATTGCCCATCACGGCCCGGAGGATGCCAAAAAATGGCTGACAGGGTTAAAAGACAATCTGGCGCGTAAACCGCAAGGGGCCGATATTGACCAGATCGAAGCGGTTTCGCAGGGGGTGTGCGACGTTGCGATTGGCAATTCCTATTATTACGGCAAGATGCTGGATGACCCGAACAAGGCCGATGCCGCCAAACAGGTGCGAATCGTGTTTCCCAATCAGAAAGACCGGGGAACGCATGTGAATATTTCCGGTGTGGCCCTGATGGAAAATGCGCCGAACCGTGAAAATGCGATCAAGCTGGTCGAATTTTTATCGGGCGATGAAGCCCAGCATATGTATGCCGAAGTCAATTTTGAATATCCGGTCAAGCCAGGGGTTGAATGGTCGGAAATGGTTGCATCCTGGGGTCATTTCAAGGCCGACGAATTGCCCTTGAACGACGTCGCCAATTTGCGCGGTGATGCCATTCGCATGATCGATGAAGTTGGTTTTAACGAATAAAGCATCGGTGCAAATTGGCAGTTAAACAGGACATTCGCGGCACCGGGCCCAGCGAAACAGTTGATCCCTTGCAACGACGCCCGCTGGTGCGGTCCATGCGGTGGTGGCCGCAAGGGCAATCGTCATGGTGGTTGGGTGGGGCGATGCTGATTGCATTGCTGGTCGCGGCCCCCATTGTGGCGGTGGTGTATCTGGCATTGTTTCCAACCGAAAATATCTGGCCGCATCTGGCATCGACCATGCTGCCACGGTATTTGTCCAATACCTTTATTCTGATGTTGGGGGTCGGTATCGGCGTAACCCTGATCGGGGTCTCTTCAGCCTGGGTTGTGACCATGTGCCGTTTGCCGGGCAAACGGTTTTTTGAATGGGCCATGCTGCTGCCAATGGCGGTTCCGGCTTATATCGTGGCATATGTTTATACCGATTTGCTGGAATATGCCGGGCCGGTGCAGGGCACGCTTCGGGCGTGGTTCGGGTTTCAAACGGCGCGTGATTACTGGTTTCCCGATATTCGCACCAAGGGCGGTGCGATTGTGGTGCTCAGCCTAACGCTGTATCCCTATGTTTATATGCTGGCCCGGGCGGCGTTTTTGTCGCAATCGGTGTGTGTGCTTGAAGCGGCCCGTGTATTGGGCCGGGGGCCATGGAACGCCTTTGTGTCTGTGGCCTTGCCATTGGCGCGCCCGGCCATTGTGGTTGGCGTGATTATCGCCTTGATGGAAACCCTGAACGATTTTGGCACCATCGACTTTTTTGCCGTTCATACCTTAACCGCCGGTATTTTTAATGTATGGCTGGGCATGGGTAATGCCGGTGGGGCGGCGCAAATTGCCTTAACCATGCTGGCCGTTGTGATGGTGCTGATTGTGGCGGAACGTTATTCGCGCCGTCGACAGCGCTTTCACGATACCACGTCACGGTTCCAGGAATTGCCCGGCTATGAATTGGGGCTGGGGGCCAAGGTGGCGGGTGTTTTGATTTGCAGTCTGCCGATCTTGCTGGGTTTTGTTATTCCGGCCCTGGTGCTGGTTTATTATTCGGTTGGTTATTTTGACCAATCCTGGACCAGCGACTTTTTTGAATTTGCGCGCAACAGCCTGATGGTATCGGGCCTGGCAACTGTGATGGCGGTAAGTGCCGCCCTGTTTTTGGCTTATGCCCTGCGCCTGTTTCCCAAACCGGCCTTGCGGGCCTGCATCCGGTTGGCGTCGGTGGGCTATGCGGTGCCGGGTGCTGTGTTGGCGATTGGCGTTCTGGTGCCGTTTGCCGGGCTGGATAATGCAGTCGATGGTTTCATGCGGGATCATTTCGGTGTTTCGACCGGATTGATGTTAAGCGGCACGATTTTCGCCATCGTTTTTGCCTATAGCGTGCGGTTTATGGCCGTTTCCTATGGCTCGATCGAGGCCACCTTGAGCAAGGTGCGCCCCAGTATGGATGATGCCGCCCGAACCTTGGGGGAAACCCCGTTTGGCACCTTAAAGCGCATTCATTTTCCGCTGGTGCGCGGCGGTATTTTGGCCGCCTGCGTTCTGGTGTTTGTTGATTCGATGAAAGAACTGCCCGCCACCCTGATTTTGCGGCCGTTTAATTTCGACACATTGGCAACCCATGTGTATCAGTATGCCAAGGACGAAATGATCGAACAGGCTGCCCTGGGGGCGCTGACGATTGTTGTGGTAGGCGTTATTCCCGTTGTGATGCTAAGCCGCGCCATTTCCCGGTCCCGTCCCGGGCATCGTGGCTGACCGCTACGGGGCGTGCAATAACCTTCACTGTTGTTTCGATGTGTCGGATCGGGCTATCACAGATTAAATTTGGCTTTCACAGCACAGGGTTAAGGTGGCAGACATGGCCGATAAAATTGCATCTTCGGGGGGAACGGTTGGGGCGGATGCAGATGTTGTTGCCGATTTGGTGCCAAAGCCGGGCCTGACGCCGATTGATGTGGCCCTTGCGCGGGCATGTGAACAGGTCGCGGTTTGTGCGCAAACCGAAAATCGCCCCCTGACGGATTGTTACGGGGCAATTTTGCGCGAGAATGTGATCGCGGCGATCAATGTGCCATCGGTTGATAATTCGGCGATGGATGGCTATGCCCTGCGTCTGGATGATATTGCCGCCATGCCAGATACGGGCGCGTTAAGCATACCGGTTGCGGGTGTGTCGTTGGCTGGGCATCCGTTTGGTCGGGAAATGCCGATTGGCCGGGCGGTTCGCATCGCAACCGGTGCAGCCATTCCCGCCGGGGCCGATGCGGTTATCATTCAGGAAAATGTCACGGTAAATGATGATGAAAGCGAAATTCGCATCGAACGCGAGGCTGTAAATCGCCTGCGCCGTGGTGATAACATTCGCCGTGCAGGCGAGGATGTAACGGCTGGCAATGTTGTGCTGGCGGCAGGTAAAAGGCTTCGCCCGCAGGATGTGGCGGTGGCGGCGGGGCAGGGCAAAAACAGCCTGATGGTTGCCAAATCATTGCGGGTGGCGGTTTTTTCCACCGGTGACGAGTTGGCGGTGCCAGGGGATGCATTGCCGCCCGGCGGCATTTATGACAGCAACCGTTTTGCCATGATTGGTATGATGCGTGCCATTGGCTGCGAGGTCACCGACCTTGGCCTGTTGCGCGATGATTTTGCGGTGCTACAATCTGCCCTTGGCGATGCCGCGCAAAACCACGATGTCATTTTAACATCTGGCGGGGTGTCGGTCGGCAAGGCCGATTTGTTAAAGCCGGTGGTCGATAGCCTTGGTGAAATTCACGCATGGAAGCTGGCAATAAAGCCGGGTAAACCCTTGATGCGGGGTAAAATTGGCGATTGTCTGGTGCTGGGCCTTCCCGGTAATCCGGTATCGGTGATGGTATCGGGGCTGTTATTTGCGGTACCGTTATTGCTTCATATGATGGGGGCGCGCCGCGAAGATCGCACACCGGTTCGCTTTGGTGTGCCGGCCGGGTTTGCCCTTAAACGCAGCACCGGGCGGCGCGAATGGTTGCGCGCCCGTTTGCACCGGAATGGTAACGGGCAATGGGTGGCATTGCCATTTCGGTCCAGCAGTTCGGGTGTTTTAACCTCGATGGTGTGGGCGGAAGGTTTGATCGAACTGGCAGAAAACCGTGATGCGGTCGGGCACGGAGATCTGGTAGATTATATTGCGTTTGCAGGATTGCAGGCTTTTTAGGCACCGCACTTTTTTGCAGTTGTTTTTGGCAATAAATTTTCCAACTGATCCATGTCATGGAAGCCAACCGGTCTGCGCACCCATTGTTGTTTAACAATCGGGGCAAGGCGTGAGGAGGCTTCAATGACCCTTTCAGTAACATTTTGTGGCGCTGCGGGTGGTGTGACAGGGTCATGTTATCTGTTGCGGACACCGGCAGGAAATTTTTTGATTGATTGCGGTCTGTTTCAGGGCAGCAAGACAGTCAAGGAACTTAATTATGGGCCGTTTCCATTTGATGCCGGCAGCATACGGGCTGTTTTATTAACCCATGCCCATATTGATCATTCCGGATTGATTCCGAAACTGGTCAAGGCCGGGTTTGTCGGGGTGATTTTTGCCACCGAACCAACCTGTGACTTGCTGACCTATATGCTGCCCGATTCCGGTTATATTCAGGAAACCGAAGTTGACCGGTTAAATCGTCGCAACGCCCGCCGGGGCCGCCCGCAAGTGGACCCGATCTATACTCGCGAAGACGCCGAAAAAGCCCTGAAACGGTTGCGCCCCGTTGAATATCACCAATGGATCGAAATTGCGCCAGGGTTTGAGGTTCGCTATTGGGATGCGGGACATATTCTCGGCTCGGCCTCTATCGAAGTGCGTATTGACGGCGAAGCGGGGCATAAGCCTCGGCATTTGCTGTTTTCCGGCGATGTTGGCACGGGCGAAGCCGTTTTTAACGATGCTCCCGAAGGTCCGTCCGATGTGGATTACCTGTTTGTTGAAACCACCTATGGGGATCGCGAACGGGTGGATATGTCGGCTGACGCGCGCCGAACCCTGTTGGCAGGCGAAGTTCGCGAAGCCCTGATCGCGGGGGGGAACCTTGTTATTCCCAGCTTTGCTGTGGCCCGCACCCAGGAATTGCTGGTGGATCTGGCGGCCTTGTTTAACAGCGGTCAATTGCCAAAGGCCGATGTCTTTATCGACAGCCCGCTGGCGCAGCGTGCAACCGGGGTTTTTGCCCGTTATCTGGACGCGGCGGATGCGCGCGCCCTCAATCATCCCAATTTTCATATGGTGCCCGATGTTGAAGCCAGCATTCAATTGGCCCGCATCAAAAGCGGGGCCATTATCCTGTCTGCCAGTGGCATGTGTGATGCGGGGCGGGTGCGGTACCATTTAAAAAACAATCTGTGGCGGTCCGAATGCACGGTGCTGCTGGTTGGGTATCAGGCGGCCGGGTCGTTAGGGCGGATATTGTTGTCGGGCGCAAAAAACGTTCGTATTCATGGTGATCAAATTCAGGTGCGTGCACGGGTGCGCAATCTTGATATTTATTCAGGCCATGCCGACCAGCAAACATTGCTGAAATGGGTAAAGGCACGCCTGCCGGTGCATAAGGCCATTTTCCTGACGCACGGGGAAAACCCGGCCCGCACCACCTTTCGCGACCTTTTGATTGCAAATGACATTCCGGCAAAACTGTTATCCAGCCCGTCACTTGATGAAACGGTTGTGTTGCGCCGTGGCAAGGAACACCAGCCGCCCATCACACGTCGCCTTCCTGCCAATGCGATGTCGTGCGAGGACTGGCATAATGATTATGCCCGCACTCTTACGTCCCTTTCGGAAAAACTTGCTGAAATATCGACCAATCGCGAACGCGAAAAACTGCTGGCCAAGCTGTCATCGGTCATTGACCGTTCATAGGGCCAGGGGGCGAGGGCGGATAAAAACCAGTCACTTTGCCCCCATGATCGGGGGAAAATGGTGACCCATGCAGGGCAGGAGCCAATGGCTTTTTGCCCTGCATGTATTTTGGGTGTTTTATGCGAAAAATGCCGTATATGCCGTGCCGCTTGGGATGCGTGGGGTAACGGCGGGGCTGTTCGTTCAATTTCCAGTGAAGGGGCGGTAAAATTGTTGCACATGCGAAGCTGATGTCGTTATTGGAACTTGGCCTGCTTTTGCGTCTGTTGATCAGGACAAGGGCGTTTCTAATGGTTGCATCTGTCTGAAATCTGCTAACTATAGGACAGATTTGCTTGTCATTATTTCAATTCCTGTCACCTTTGAAAAAAAGATCGACGGGAGGTTCAATGGGATATGGGCAATTTACACCGGCAAGGTTTTTGCCGTAACGGCGACCATGTCTTTGGGGGCACCTGAATTGCGGACGGTATTATGTCTTTAAAAGGCGGACGAGGCTATCGTGTTCTGATTTATAGTCACGACACATTTGGTCTTGGTCATTTGCGGCGGTGCAGAACCATTGCGCATGCTTTGGTCGATAATCGCGATGATGTTTCGGTGTTGATCCTGTCGGGATCACCGATCATTGGCAGTTTTGAATTTCGTTCACGGGTCGACTTTGTTCGTATTCCCGGCGTGATCAAGCTGTCGAATGGCGAATATACGTCGCTTAATCTTGATATCGATGTTGATCAGATGCTGGCGATGCGTGAATCGATCATTCAGCATACGGCCGATGTGTTCGACCCGGATTTGTTCATCGTTGACAAGGAACCGCTTGGTTTGCGTGGTGAAGTTGAACCGACATTGAAATTGCTGAAAGACCGCCATACCCGGCTGGTTCTTGGCCTGCGCGATGTGATGGACGACCCCGAAACCCTGCGTGAAGAATGGCTGCGCAAAAACTGTGCGCCTGCATTGGCGAATTATTACGATGATATCTGGGTTTATGGCCTGCGCGAGATTTGCAACCCGCTTGCCGGGATCGATCTGGCACCCGGTGTTGAAGAAAAAATGACCTATACCGGGTATTTGCCCCGCACCGCGACCCGCAAACCAGCCCCCGAACACGGGTCGCTGGGACTGGACGAACCTTATTTTCTGGTTACCACCGGCGGGGGGGGCGATGGTGTTAACCTGGTCGATTGGGTGATTAGCGCCTATGAAGCCGATCCGGATATTCCCATGCCGTCGCTTGTGGTGCTGGGGCCGTTTATGCCCCCCGCTGATCAGCAGATATTTATGGATCGTGCCGAAAGCATTGAAAAACTGTCGGTGATTACGTTTGATGCCAATGTTGAAATGCTGATGGCGCGTTCCAGCGGTGTTATTGCCATGGGCGGTTATAATACGTTTTGCGAAATTCTGTCTTTCGATAAACCATCGATCATTGTGCCCCGTACCGTGCCACGGCTGGAGCAATATGTGCGCGCGTCGCAAGCTGAAAAGCTGGGACTGGTGCGGATGTTGACCGAAGACGGTGGCCGCCCGCCGCTGGAAATGGCGCAGGCTCTGCGCGGGCTGGTGGCACAGCCGTCGCCGTCCCGTGTGACGGTTCCCGGTTTGATGGGCGGGCTTGATACGGTTTCGACAATGGTGGAACGCTGGTTGCCACGCAACATTATTGAATCAGAGTACGCAACGGCATGACTTCGGCCAATCTTGCGGGTATCGATCATGTTGCCATTGTCGTAAAGGGCTATCCGCGCCTGTCTGAAACCTTTATCGCCCAGGAGATTCTGGGCATTCAGCAGGCGGGAATTCCCTATCGTATCGTTTCGCTGCGTCACCCGACCGATAAAAAACGCCATCCGATCCATCAGCGTATTACTGGCCCGGTCGATTATTTGCCCGAATATTTGCATGATGCGCCGATGCGCGTGCTGGCCGGGTGGTGGAAGGCCCGCAAAATGCCGGGTTACAAAGCCGCGATTGCCGCCTGGCGGCGTGATTTTCGCCGTGACCGAACCCGCAATCGTCTGCGCCGGTTGGGGCAGGCGATGGTGATGGCGGCAGAATTGCCCGCCGATATTACCCGGGTTTACGCCCATTTCCTGCATACACCGGCCTCTGTCGCCCGGTACGGAGCGATGATGCGGCAATTGCCGTGGTGCTGTTCGGCACATGCCAAGGATATTTATACCAGCCCGGATTGGGAAATGCGCGAAAAGCTGGCCGATATGGACTGGCTGGTAACCTGTACGCGCGCCAATGTGGACCATTTACGCGCGCTGGCAGATGACCCCGCGAAGGTGAATTTGCTGTATCACGGGCTGGATTTTTCGCGCTTTCCCGAACAATTGCCAAACCGCCCAATGCGTGCGGGCAGTGATGCGACTGATCCTGTTGTGATCCTGTCCGTCGGGCGTCTGGTCGGCAAAAAGGGTTATGACGACCTGTTAAAGGCATTGGCAAAACTGCCGCAAAACCTGCATTGGCGCTTTGTGCATATTGGCGGTGGCAATGGCGAAAAATATAGCACCCTTGCCCATGAACTGGGCATTGCCGATCGCTGTGACTGGCAAGGGCCGCAGGACCAGGCCGACGTAATTGCTGCCTGCCAGAAAGCCGACCTGTTTGTTTTGGCAAGCCGCATTGAAAAAGATGGCGACCGCGATGGTCTGCCCAATGTGTTGATGGAAGCACAACTTTGCGGGCTGGCAGCCGTTTCGACCAATATTTCCGCCATTCCCGAATTGATCCGCGACGGGGTGAACGGACGGCTGGTGCCCGAACGTGATCCTGATGCGTTGTCTCTGGTGCTGGCTGAAATGATTGCAGATCCTGCAGGGCGCGATAGCATGGGTAAGGTGGGCAACGCCATTGTTCGCCGTGATTTTTCCTTTCATGCCGGTATGCGCGAACTGGGGCACCGGTTTGGCGTTGATCAGGACGCGCCTGCATCCAGGCAGGAGTAAGTGCCGTGCGGATTGCGTTTTACGCCCCGTTAAAGCCACTTGATCATCCGGTGCCATCGGGCGACAGATTGATGGCAAGGTTGCTTGTGGCGGCGTTAAAACGGGCGGGATATGACGTCGATGTGGCGTCAAAGCTGCGCAGTCGGGTTGGCGATGGTAATGCCCTGCGTCAGGCCCGGTTGGCCGAACTGGGGGGCAAGCTGGCCCGGCGGCTGATCCGCCGTTATGAAAACGGATTTTTACCGCGTCCCGATGCCTGGTTCACCTATCATCTTTATTACAAGTCCCCGGACTGGATCGGCCCGCTGGTCGCCGCCGAGCTTGGCATTCCCTATTTTATTTGCGAGGCATCCCACGCGCCCAAACGGGCCTATGGTCCGTGGGCCGCCAGCCATCATGCTATTGAGCGCGCGATCAAACAGGCCGATGCCATTTTTTGCCCGAACCGGGCCGATATGGCCTGCCTGCATCCGGTTGCCAGGGCCGGGGCATTACATTTTTTACCTCCTTTTGCCGATATTGCCACATGGGCCAGTCTCGAAGCTGGCCTTGATAAATCTGGCCCTTTGGCCGAACCCCGCACCGATCGTGTCAATTTGATTGCCGTTGCCATGATGCGCCCCGGCGACAAGTTAAAATCTTTTTCGGTTCTGGCCGCCGCCCTTGCGGCGTTGCCACCGGCCTTGCAAACCCGGTGGCGGTTGACCTTGGTCGGTGATGGCCCTGCGCGCGGCGATGTTGCGGCCCTGTTTGCCGGTTTTGCGTCCGGTCAGGTCTATTTTGCCGGGCAGTGTGACGCGGCAACAACCCGGCACTATCTTGAACTATCTGATTTATGCGTTTGGCCCGCGATCAGTGAAGCCTATGGCATGGCCCTGTTAGAAGCCCAGGCTGCCGGCGTTGCGGTATTGGCTGGCAATAGCGGCGGTGTGAGCGGCATTGTCCGCGATGGGGAAACGGGGTGGCTGGTGCCCGAAGGCGATGTTGAAGCCTTTGCCAGGGTTTTGGCATCACAGTTGCAAAACCCGGTCAGCCTTAAGAATGCAGGTAAAAAGGCGGCCAAAAATGCGTTGGAACATCATGATATTTCGGCAGCGGCACAGATGCTCGATTGCGTGATTTCGCCGATTATAAACGTAAAGGACGCTGGCGATGTTTGATTATTTCTTTGTCCTGTTGCGTCATGGTGCCACATCCTGGAACGTGGAAGGCCGCATACAGGGGCATAGCGACATTGGCCTGCTGCCTCAAACCATTGACAAACTGGCGGGGTTGCGGGTTCCCGCCCCGTGGTCGGATATGCCATGGTATACAAGCCCGTTAAAACGTACATTGCAAACGGCGCAGGCATTGGGCCTGACCCCGGCAGGTGTTTTGCCAGCTTTCATCGAAATGAACTGGGGCAGGTGGGAAGGACAAAAATTGTCATCCCTGCGCGCGGATCTTGGGCCGGAGATGACGACAAACGAAGATCGCGGCTGGGATTTTCGGCCCGATGGCGGCGAAAGTCCGCGCGATGTTTTAGGCCGGGTTGAGGCATTTTTAGCGCAATGGGATGGCGGCAATTTTGGTGTTGTGGCCCATAAGGGCCTTATTCGGGCGATTTACGCCCGTGCGACGGGCTGGAACATGATGGGCAAAATGCCCGATAAATTGCATTGGGATGCCTTGCATGTGTTTCACTGGTCAGCACAATGTGGTTTGTCGGTAAAACAGTTAAACGTCGCCCTTGTTGCGACGAAAGGGACGCCAGAATGACAGATGTCATGATTTATGTGCAGCATTTGCTGGGCATTGGCCATGTGCGCCGCACCGCTTTGCTGGTGCGCGACATGCGCCAGGCGGGGTTAAGTGTTGGCGTGGTCAGCGGCGGTATCCCCGACGCCGCAATTGATTTTGGCACCGATAACGTCCTTCAATTGCCGCCCTGTCGCAGTGCTGATCACGGCTTTTCCGGGCTGGTGGATGAAAAGGGCGTTATTGTTGACGATGGCTGGAAAGCCAACCGCAAGCAGGCCCTGTTTGATGCCTATCACCTGTTGTCACCGCGCCTGTTGATGGTCGAGATGTTTCCCTTTGGCCGTCGGGCCTTTCGGTTTGAATTGCTCCCCCTGCTGGAGCAGGCGGGGCAGGACAGGGTGACGCGGGTGTGTTCGGTGCGCGATTTACTGGTGCGCAAAACCGACATTGCCAAAGAACGCTGGATGCGCGATGTGGCCTTGTCGCATTTTGACCGGATACTGGTGCATGGTGACCCGGCTGTTTTCGGGTTTGAACGCAGCTTTCCCTTTGCTGCCGACCTTGCCGGGCGACTGGACTATACCGGCTATGTTGCACCACAAGTCCCCGCAAGCGATGTTTCGCGTGATGGTGTTGTGGTATCGGCCGGGGGCGGGGCGGTTGGGGTGGATCTGATCCGGGCGGCCATTGCCGCCATGCCGCTTTCCCAAAAGTATGCTTCTGCTCCGTGGGACATTATTACCGGCCCGCATTTTCCGGCAGATGATTTTGCTGCGATAAGCCGTGAGTTGCCAAAAAACATTACCCTGCACCGGTTTTTAAGCGATTTTCGCCAACGGTTAACCCGTGCCAGGGTATCGGTATCCCAGGCAGGCTATAACACCCTGATGGATGTGCTGGTTGCCGGTGTGCCATCGGTCATGGTGCCGTTTGCCGAAGGCGGCGAAAGCGAACAAACCGAACGCGCCGAAATTTTTGCCGCTAAAAACATCATTTCCCTGTTGCCAGCAGCACAATTGACCCCAAAAACACTGGCAAAAGCGATTGATAATGCAGATTTTCCCAAGGAATTTGAATTATCGCTGGACGGGGCGCGTATAGGTGCGGCTAAAATCAGGGCAATAATAATGGGAAAAGACCATGGGCACCTGGGATGACCTTCGCGCCGAGCTTGATTGTTGGGCGCAAAGCGAGACATACGCAACGATGTGGTGGCGCGACGATGATGCCGTTTCGCTGACCCCGCAGCTTGAGGAAATTCTTTCCTGCGAGCGTAGTTATCGTGTGCCTTTGGCCCTGGCAGTCATTCCGGGAAAGGTTGAAAATGACCTTGTTGACCGGCTGGTTGAAACCATTGATACCCGTGTTTTGCAACATGGCTGGCGCCATGAAAGCCATGCTCCGGCAGACCGCAAAAAGCAGGAACTTGATGATGTTCGACCTGCCGAATCCGTTTTGGCGGACATGAAAACCGGGTTTGATATTTTGACAGCACGTTTTGCCAGCCGTTTTTTGCCGGTGATGGTGCCCCCCTGGAACCGCATCGCGCCGCAGGTGATGGCGGGCTTGCCCGATATCGGTTTGCGCGCCGTGTCGACCTTTGGCCCGCGACGGGCACCTTATGCTGTGCCGGGGCTTTTGCAGGTGAATACCCATATCGATGTGATTGACTGGCGCGGTACGCGTGGTTTTGTCGGCGACGGGCCGTGTCTGGATGCGATGATTGCGCATTTGAACGGGCGGCGCACCGGGGCGGTTGATGAAGATGAAACAACCGGTCTTTTAACCCATCATCTGGTGCATGATGCCCCAACCACGGCGTTCCTGCATGATCTGTTCTCGTTTGAACACTCCGCCCTTCGCTGGCAGGCCATTGCCGGAGTGTTCCCATGGCAATAAAGCAAGACACAGCCAAAATGTCCGCACAGTCATCTGATCGGCCGGGTGCCAAAACGGGGCAGCAAGGCACGCCCGATGCCGTTCTGGACGCGCCGCCGGTGGTGCCCGAGAAGGTTGATATGCGCAATACCGATGTGCAGGTCATGAAATATCCGCGCCGTGTTGTCATGCCCGATCTGATCCGGTCTGTTATCGGGATGGTTTTATGCGCCGGGATCGCGGTGACACCGGATATTATTGAATTGCTGCGCTGGGTTGCGGCGGCATTGATTTTGCTGTTTTTGGTCTATTTGGTGCGCACCTTGCTGCGGATGCAGTCCCGGTTGCATGTTTCTGAATACGGTATTCGGCAAAGTGGGGTGTTGTCGGGCTCGGCCTTTGGCTGGTCGGAACTTTCGGGGTTTCGCCTGCGGTATTTCAGCACCCGCCGGGATGGCAAAAAAGGCTGGTTTGAAATGACCTTGTGGGCCGAGGGGACAAAACTGGTTGTGGAATCCACATTGCAGGGGTTTGACCGGTTGCTGGATTTGGCACGCGATGCCGCGACCGAAAACCAGCTTATGATAGACGATGTGACACGAACCAACCTGATGCGCCTGGATGAGGCGGACAACATTGTTCGCGCCCAGGCGCGCCAGGGCGGGGTAACGGGCGAGGGGCAATGATCGATATTCTGCGTATCCGCAATCTTGAGGTCGAATTTGTAACGCCTCACATGCGAACCAAGGCTGTTGATAAGGTCAGCTTTCGGATCGGTGCGCAGCAAACCGTTGCTTTGGTGGGCGAATCCGGGTCAGGCAAAACCACCATATCGCAGGCAATTATGGGAATTTTGCCAAAGTCGGCCCGGATCGCGGGGGGCAGCATTGTTTTTGCCGACCCGAAAAAACCCGGCACGCGCGTTGATATTGCCATGCTGTCGCCCAACAGCGCCGAAATGCGCGCTATTCGTGGTGGCAGCATTTCCATGATTTTTCAAGAACCGATGAGTTCGCTTTCGCCGATACACACCGTTGGCGATCAGATTTGCGAGGCTGTGCGCCTGCACCAGAAAGTTGGTGCCAGCGAAGCCCGTGATCTGGCACGTGAAATGCTTGAACTGGTTGGTTTTCCCAGTGCAAAATCGGCATTGCGGACCTATCCGTTTGAACTTTCCGGCGGGTTGCGTCAGCGGGCGATGATCGCAATGGCACTGGTTTGCCGCCCGGCCTTGCTGGTGGCGGACGAGCCGACCACCGCCCTTGACGTAACAATCCAGGCGCAAACGTTGCGCTTGATAAAGGATTTGCAGAAAAACCTGAAAATGTCGGTGCTGCTGATTACCCACGATTTGGGCGTGGTCGCCAATATGGCCGACCATATGGTGGTGGTGTATAATGGCAGGGTTGTCGAAAGTGGCAGAACCGACGACATTTTCATTAATCCCGGGCATGCTTATACAAGGTCGCTGTTGGCGGCGGTGCCGCATTTTGACATGGCCTCGGGCGAACGCCTTAAACCCTTGCGCGAAATCAAGCCGCGCATTGACGGGCTGCTAACACTGGTCGACAAGTTTGACCGAAAAATGGCCTGTCTGGAACAGCACGCGACTGTTGGATCGGTTAGTGGTGCCAAAGGTGCTGCACCGGAAGAAAATGATGATGCCGGTGCCGCGACCGGGCCGGGGCAAATCGGGGACCGGGGCGTTTCGTCATCGACGGTACCGGACCCTGTAAATCCTCGTCTGTTTGACGGGGGGCGGGGGGAAGCCGTATTGGCAGTTTCGCATCTGAGCAAAAGTTTCCCGGTGCGAAAAAGCGGCTGGTTTGGCATGGATGAACGCCGTATCGAGGCGGTTAGCGATGTGTCGCTGACGGTCGGGCGGGGGGAATGTGTTGGCCTGGTGGGCGAAAGTGGCTGTGGTAAAACCACGCTTTCCAAGCTGATCATGCGGGCGATGGCGCCTGATAGTGGCAGCATTTTGTTTCGCGGGGAAAGCGGGCAGATGACCGAACTGGTCGGACTGGATGAAGGCCGGTTAGCGCCCTATCGCAAACGCATCCAGTTTGTGTTTCAGGATCCGTTTTCGTCGCTTAATCCGCGCATGACGGTGCAGGATCTGATCAGCGAGCCGATGCTGATTCACGGGGTTGGCACATCGGCATATCGGCGCAAAATGGTGCTGGAGCTGATGGAGGTGGTCGGGCTTGATCCCCGGTTTTTGAACCGTTATCCGCACAGTTTTTCGGGCGGGCAGCGCCAGCGTATCGGTATTGCCCGTGCCTTGTGTCTGCGCCCGGATTTATTGATTCTGGACGAACCCACATCGGCACTTGATGTATCGGTTCAAGCACAAATACTTAATCTTTTAAAAGATTTGCAGCGTGATCTTAATCTGACATATTTGTTTGTATCGCATAATTTGGCGGTCATTGATTATATGGCAGACCGTATTGCGGTGATGTGTGCCGGGCGGATTGTTGAATCAGCCCCGCGGGCTAGCCTGTTTCGCAATCCGGCCCATCCCTATACCCAGGCCTTGTTAAATGCCGTGCCTTATGCCGATCTGGATCACCCGCTGGATTTTTCAAAAATCATTGACGGTAAATGTTCCGATCCTGCGGCATGGCCTGCGCCCTTTACGGTGGATCGCGGATCTAACCCGTCCATGGTGCAATTGTCCGAAGATCACTTTGTTCGTATGTCCCGACCCGATTATCAGGAGATGGCTGTTTGATGGTGTCGCTCGCAAGTTCCCGAACTGCCCGCATTGAAAATAGAATTGTGTCGACAGCCCAAAGGCGACGCCGTTTGGGCGGTGTGCTTCGGGCAACCGTTTGGGGCGGGGTGGGGGTGCTTTTGGCAAGCTCCATGTTTACCAATATCGCCTGGGCCGAAGTGCCTTATTTTGCCGATCAGATCAAGGCAGGCACCTTGCCGCCGATGGAACAGCGTCTGCCGGAACATCCTCTGAAAATGGATTTTGCCGCCGAGGGCAAAGAGATTGGCAAATATGGTGGTGACCTGGTGACCATCATGGGCCGGTCAAAAGACATCCGCATGGCGGTGGTTTATGGTTATACCCACCTGATTGGTTATGATCAAAATCTGGATTTAAAACCCGATATTCTGGAAAGCCTTGATGTGAATGATGAGGGCAGTGTGTTTACCCTGCATCTTCGCAAAGGGCATAAATGGTCCGACGGGGCGCCTTTTACCGCCGAGGATTTCCGGTTTTACTGGGAAGATGTGGTTAATAACGACCAGTTGTTTCCCGTAGGGCCGCCGCGTTTTTTACTGGTGGATGGCGAACCACCGAAATTCGAGGTGCTGGACAAATATACCGTGCGCTATAGCTGGTCGCAGCCCAACCCGTTTTTCCTGCCGGAACTGGCGGCAACACGGCCCCCGTTTATTTATCGGCCTGCGCATTACCTCAAACAGTTTCATGCGAAATATCAGGACCCGCAAAAACTTGAGCAAATGGTCAAAGAACGCAGCTTGCGCAATTGGGCGGTTTTAGAAACCGATATGGACCGGCCTTATAAGCTGGAAAACATCAACCTGCCGACGTTGCAGCCCTGGATCATTCGCACCCAGGAACCATCCGAGCGATTTGTTTTTGAACGTAACCCTTATTTTCATCGGGTCGATCCGAACGGCAACCAGTTGCCCTATATCGACCGGATGATTTTCAATATTGCCAATGCCAAGCTGGTGCCCGCCAAGGTTGGCGCGGGCGAAGTTGATATTCAAAGCCGTATTCTGACCCTGAAAGATTACACATTCCTAAAGCAGTCAGAAAAGCAGAAGTCCTATCATGTGCGCCTGTGGGATGTGGGGTATGGCAATTACGCCACCCTGTATCCGAACTTGACGGTATCGGACCCGGTCTGGCGTAAATTGCTGCGCGATTTGCGGTTTCGCAAGGCATTGTCGCTGGCGATTAACCGGACCGAGCTGAACCGGGTGCTGTTTTTCGGGTTGGCGACACCCCGCAATAATACCATTTTGCCCAAAAGCCCGCTTTTCAAAAAAGAATATGCCACAGAAAATATCGGCTTTGACCTGGGTAAGGCCAATGCTCTGCTAGATGACATCGGGCTTGATAAACGCAATGACGATGGCATTCGCCTGATGCCCGATGGGCGGCCTTTGGAAATTATTGTTGAAACGACGGGTGAAAACCCCGAACAGGACGATATTCTTGAACTGATTGGCGATAGCTGGAAAAAGGCGGGCATTAAGCTGTATGTCAAGGCGTTGCAACGCGAAGTGATGCGTACGCGCGCCTATAGCGGTGATACCGTGATGTCGATTTTTACCGGCATTGATAATGGCCTTGCCGTGCCGTCAACCGTGCCGTCGGAATTTGTGCCGGTTAATCAGGATAGCCTGCAATGGCCGAAATGGGGCCAGTATTACGATACCGGCGGCGAAGCTGGCGAGCAGCCCGATATGCCCGCGGCCGAGGAACTGATGAAGCTGTATGAAGAATGGCGCACGGGCGGCCCACACCAGCAAAAAGAGGCGTGGGAGCATATTCTTGATATTAATGCCGACAATCTGTTCTCTATCGGTCTGGTCGGGAATGTGCCACAACCGGTTGTCGTGGCCGACGGTTTAAAAAACGTCCCGGAAAAAGGCATTCACAGCTGGGAGCCGGGCGGATTTTTTGGCATTTATCATCCCGATACCTTTTGGTGGGATCGCTAAAGGAAATATGCTTTAGTTAGAATAATTTAACGCACTGAACGGGGATGGTGCGTTAAAATTGGCCTAAATACAGGGGGGACGGCACGAATGCTGACATTCTTGGCCCGGCGGCTATTGGTAATGATACCCACGCTGTTTATGATCAGCGTGCTGGTTTTCATTGTCATACAGCTTCCTCCCGGCGATTTTCTAACCACCTATATGAACGAGCTAAAAGCCCAGGGCGAGGCGGTTGACCCGGCTAAAATTGCGTTTTTGCGGGCGCAATATGGCCTGGATGAACCGCTTTACATGCAATATGTGCATTGGGCGTGGGGGCTTTTACATGGCAATCTGGGTTTTAGTTTTGAATATAACATGCCGGTAACCGATGTTGTCGGTGACCGTTTGTGGTTGTCGATGGTGCTTAATTTCAGCACCATCCTGTTTATCTATCTGGTTAGTTTCCCGATTGGTATTTATTCCGCGACCCGGCAATATAGCTGGGGCGATTATGGTATTACCCTGCTGGGGTTTCTGGGGCTGGCCATGCCCAACTTTTTGTTTGCGCTGGTTTTGCTTTATTACGCCAATGTGGTTTTTGGCACATCGATTGGCGGCCTGATGGACCCGGAATTTATCAATGCCGGTTGGTCCTTGCCAAAAGTGGTCTCGGTTATTGAACATTTATGGGCACCGGTACTGGTGATTGGCACATCGGGCACGGCCTCCATGATCCGTCGTTTGCGCGCCAATCTGCTTGATGAACTGGGCAAGCAATATGTGGTGACAGCGCGAGCAAAGGGCCTGTCGCCGTTAAAGGTTTTGTTTAAATATCCGCTGCGCATGTCGCTGAACCCGTTTATTTCCGATATTGGCAATATTCTGCCCCAGGTGGTTTCGGGCTCGGTGCTGGTGTCGGTGGTGATGTCATTGCCCACCACAGGGCCGATGTTGCTATCCGCCCTGCAAAGTCAGGATATGTATCTGGCCGGGTCGTTTTTGATGTTTCTGGCTTTGCTGACGGTGGTTGGCATGTTTGTATCGGATTTGTTGCTGGCCTGGCTTGATCCGCGTATTCGCCTGCAAGGGAGCATATCGGAATGAGCCGCCGGACACCCGATCGCGCTGACGAACATTTTGTCGATAGCCGTCCCTTTGACCCGTGGGACAAGGAAGAACTGACACCAGAGCAGGAAAAGTATTTTCTGGCCTCGCAATGGAAGCTGATCTGGTGGCGGTTAAAGAAGCACCGGTTGGCACTGGTGTCGCTGATTGTTCTGGCGGTGATGTATTTGGCAATTTTAATTGTCGAATTTTTGGCACCCTATGCCCAGGAAAGCCGCGATAGCCAAAATATTCACCATCCGCCGCAGGGAATTCATCTGTTTGATGATGGTAAATTTATTGGCCCGTTTACCTATGGCACCGATTTTTCCATCGATATGGAAACTTTGAAACCGAACTATGTTCCCAACCCGGAAAAAATCGACCGGCTGCGGTTTTTATGTTCTGGCGATAGATATGAATTTTGGGGGCTTTTTGAGGCCAGCCTGCATCTGGTTTGCCCGGCCAAAGAGGGAACCCTGTTTTTGCTGGGGACCGACCGACTGGGTCGCGATATGTTTTCGCGCATCATTTATGGTGCCCGTATTTCGCTGACCATTGGTCTGGTCGGCATTGCCGTCAGCTTTTTTCTGGGTGTTATGATTGGCGGGGCTGCCGGGTATTTTGGCGGCTGGGTGGATAGCTGTGTACAGCGTGTGATCGAAGTGATTCGATCTTTACCGGAAATTCCGCTCTGGATGGCATTATCGGCTGCCTTGCCGGTGACCTGGAGCCCGGTTCTGATTTATTTTGGCATTACCATTATTCTGGGCCTGATCGACTGGACCGGCCTTGCCCGGGCCGTGCGGTCCAAATTTTTGGCCCTGCGCGAGGAAGACTATGCCCTTGCAGCCCGCCTGACCGGGGCAACGCCAAAACGCATCATTGCGCGCCATTTGCTGCCCAATTTTGCCAGCCATTTGATTGCGTCGGTCACTCTTTCCATTCCCAACATGATTTTGGGGGAAACGGCCCTCAGCTTTTTGGGGCTGGGTTTGCGCCCGCCGGTGACCAGTTGGGGGGTGTTGTTAAACGAAGCACAGAACATCAATGCCGTGGCGGTTTATCCGTGGCTGATGTTGCCAGTGGTGCCGGTGATTATTGTGGTGCTGGCGTTTAACTTTTTGGGCGATGGCCTGCGGGACGCGGCTGACCCGTATAAAAACTGATCTACCGTTTTTTATCGGGCAGGGGCATAGAGGAGCACAGGGGGCGGACAGGGGCCGCAGCCCTATTTTTTGCGTAGCCACAGGCTGGTTTCGATGCTGCCATTTACCAAAGGCAGGTCATTGGCGATGGATGCCGTAACGCTGTCTTTCATGAATGTATTGGCAAAGGCCGATGACCACATAATCTCAAACCCGTTCCCGGCCAAAAGGGCAGCAACACCTTGTTGTTCGTTATAGCCACGCCACTGCCACGCTGTCGGGTAGTCGTTGGGCAGGCAAATGTCGTGGATATGAATAATGACCCCGGCAGGCAGGATGGGCAGGACGTTAGAAAATAACATATCCACATCGGTGCCCGGCATCAGGATGTGGCTGCTATCGATTGACAGAATGTCGCCGGGCATAAGGTCGGCGAAAACCGACATTGGCACCTTTTGCACGATTTTTTTGTGGATCGTGATGGGCAATTGGGCAATGTCGGCGCGTGGCGCCGGGTCAATTGCCGCAATTTCGGTATTTAGCCCTTCATCAAGGACGGCCCGATAGAAAAATCGTGTGCTGTGCCCCGATCCCACTTCGACAATGCGCTTGGGTTTCGTTTCGCGGGTGATGACATAGGCCATCATGCCATCCATGCCGGGGAACCAGCCTTGTTCCCAGCGAGGGTCTGGCGGCGTTGCCTGATTAAACCCGACAAGGGCGTCGCGATACAGCTCCGCCTTTAACAACCATGCTTTAATGTCGTCGCGATGTTGCGAAAATTTTTGTTCCAGACCGGTATAATGCGGGCGGCCAACGGCGCGCTGCGTTTGGGCGGCATACCGATAAGGAATGAAATAACCCGCCGGTTCTTTGCCAAACAGGGTTTTTAGCCCCAATTTCCAGCGACGCAGTTTTTTGGCAAAGGGAAGGTCAGTCATTATCGTCCTTTTCGGGCGTGCAATGGCAAAAATTTGACGTGTGCCAGGCCGATATTTATCCGGTTTTGCCTGAATGGCAAAGAGACAATCACGTTCTGTCATTTGGCGTAAGGGCGATCATGCACATAATAATACGGGATATATCGGTCGGCCCTTATATGGGAATGGTTTGTCCTTCTTGCCAGCGGCGGCGCAGCCACAGGGCAAAGATAAATGACAGAGCCGAAAATATGACCATCAGAAGATAGGTCTTCGACCCGATGCTTTCAAAAATCGGCCCGGATGCCCAAATGGACCCCCCCAGAAACAACCCCATCGATAATGTTGCCATCAGGCTTTGCGCCGAGGTGGCAATTTGCGCGGGAACGGCCCGGGCGATAAAGCCGATGGCGGCAAGATGGGCGATGCCAAATGTCAGGGCGTGAAGCGGTTGCACCAGTAAAATCAGCCAGAAATTATCGGTCATGCCCAGAACGGTCCACCGGACAATGCCGCCCAGCGCCCCCACCGCAAACAACAGGCCGGGGTGATAAGACCGCATATATTTACCGGCTAGGGCAAACAAAACAATTTCGGCAGCCACGCCGGTGGCCCAGAACAGGCCAATGACATCGTGCGAAAAACCAACATCTTCCCAATGGACCGAGGCAAACCCGTAATAGGTGCCGTGGCTGGCCTGGGCAAAACAGATGCAGCCCAGATAGATCAGGAATGTTGGGCATTTCAGCAAAAACATGATTGACGAGCCACTGCGCAAGGGCCGGTCGGTTTGCGGGTTGGGCATTTGGGTGATGATGGCGAAATTGACAATACCGGCCGCACACAGCATCCAGATAATGGCATTGTTGCCCGATGCATCGAGCACCCAGCCCGCGCCATAAGATGCGCCAATAAACGCCAGCGAGCCCCATAAACGCACCCGGCCATAATCCAGATCCTGGCGTTTGCATTCATGCACCGTAATGGTGGTGCCAAGCGGCAGCAAAGGCGCAAAGCTGAACCCGATGATGGCGGACAGGCCAAGCAAAAACCAGAAATCATCGGCAAAGGCAAAGGCGATGATGGTCAGGATATAGATCCCGGCCAGAAGGATCATGGGGGTTTTGCGATTGCCCGACCGGTCGGCCTGCTGCGCAATCAGCGGGTCGGCAAAAATGCGGATCCAGTTTGGCAGCGACAGTAAAATGCCAATTTCCCCGCCGCTTAACCCGTGCCCCTTTAGCCATACCGGCCAATAAGGCAAAAATACACCCTGTATTAAAAACAGGCCCACGAAAAACAGGCTCAAAATAACGGCGGTTCGTTTGCGCGAGGCAGGGGCGTCGGGGGTCATGGGGCGAGGAGTCCGCGTTTGATGGCTCTGACAATGTAACGTGCAGGATGTAATGCTTCTTGCACAAGCGGCGGCAAAGGTGGTTTGCGACCAGCGATCTGGTTGGCAATGATGGTGGCGGCCAGGGGCGCGCCGATCATGCCGCGGGCCCCGAACCCGGTACAGACATACACGTCTTTATGGTAAGGCGCACTGCAATATCGCGCGTAATAACGGCCTTTATCGAGGTCGGGATAGGCATCAAGATAAGCTGCGTAATCGGGCGCCGGGCCGATCAGGGGAAGATGATCGGGGGTGGTGGTGCGCAGCCCGGCCCGCCCGCCAAGTGCGCCCGGGTTTAGCCGTGCTGCAAGGTCGGGCGCGGCAAGGCTCAGTTGGGCAATGTTGGCGGCGTGGTCATTTTCGGTAATGTCGGTATTGTTGGCGTGCCGGTCAAATGTGGCACCAAAAACATGCAAACCGGCCCGTTCCGGGGTTAAATACCCCTTGTGGCTTAGGACACAATTTACTTTTAAATCGCCAAGCACAGCTTTGGAAAACCATGATATTTGCCCGCGCAGGGCGATCATGTAATCACGCATCCAACGGGTTTGGGCAAAGTGTGCCGTTTCCATGGCCCCGGCAATGATCACGGCACCAAAATCGCCAAGATGCGATCCTTGCTGGTCATGCAGGCGGGCGCCGCCGCCTTGAAGATGCGTGATGCGGGCAATGTGAATGCCCTGTTTCATACGCGCCTGTTTGGCCAGTACCCGGCATAGCGACGGCGGGTTTACCCAGCCTGCATCTGTGTAAAACAGCCCGCCGACAGAAACACTTAACCCCAGCACGTCGCTGGCGGCTTTTGGGTCAAGGTGCTGAACCGATGTTGGTGTGTCGGCCTTTGGTGCATGTGACAGACGGTCAAGGATCGCCTGTTGGCGGGTGGCATCACGCGGGTTGGCGGGCAGGGACAAAACGCCGCAAAAGGCCGCCTCGACATCTTCGCCTTCGGCTAAAAGCTGCCGGACAAGATTGCGGCTATGCTGGTATCCGGCCTCGTAAAATTGGCCCGACAGGCTGTTATCGGCGGTGATATAGGGTTCTAGCATCCCAATCGGATTGCCCGATGCGCCACTCGCCAGTGTATCTTGCTGTTCAAACAGGGTGGTTTTAATGCCGCGCTGGTTTAGGGCATGGCAACACGATGCCCCGGCAATGCCGCCACCAATGATGGCAACGTCATTGGTGTGCGATGATTGGCGAATAAAAGGAGCAGCAGGGTCGAACCACGGTTTGTCGGCAGGCTTTTTGCCTGTTTGTGGTTTCACCTTTTGCATCATGCGCGCAGGGCTTCGTCACCGGCATCGCTGGTGTCGCGCACAAATGCCAGTGCGGTGCGGACAATATCGGTTCCGGCATCCTTGCGATGGGCATTTTCGCTGATGTAGCGACGCCATTGTTTGGCCCCGCGCAGGCCCTGAAACAGGCCCAGAATATGGCGTGTAACATGGCCCAACATGCCGTTGGGCTCAGCTAAATGCGCATCAATATAAGGCAGCATATCTTCAACCACCTGTATGCGGGTGCGCGCGGGGACGGTATCGCCATAAAAACGCTGGTCAATATCGGCCAGAATATAGGGGTTCTGATAGGCTTCCCGGCCAATCATCACACCATCGACCTCGGCCAGATGCATTTCGGTTTCATCGAGTGTTTTAATGCCGCCGTTAATGATGATTTCAAGCTCTGGCAGTTCCTGCTTTAACTGATACACCAGATCATATTTAAGGGGGGGAACTTCGCGGTTTTCCTTGGGGCTTAACCCGTTAAGCCATGCCTTGCGCGCATGAACAATAAAGGTTTTACAGCCCGCATTGGCAACGGTTTCAACAAACCGTTTTAACGACGGATAATCTTCCTGGTTATCAATCCCGATGCGGTTTTTAACCGTTACCGGCGCGTTGGATACCGCGACCATCGCCCGAATACAATCGGCCACGGTGTCAGGCTGTGCCATTAAACACGCGCCAAAGGCCCCGTTTTGCACCCGGTCAGACGGGCAACCGCAATTAAGGTTAATTTCGTCATAGTTATAGGCATTGGCAACGTCGCACGCGCGCGCCAGATCATCGGGGTTGCTGCCGCCAAGCTGAAGGGCAACCGGATGTTCGCCGTCGTTATAACGCAAATGCCGGTGGGCATCACCATGGATGAGCGCACCGGTCGTGACCATTTCGGTATAAAGCAGGACATGGCGGCTGATCAGCCGAAGAAAAAAGCGATCATGCCGGTCTGTCCAGTCCATCATCGGGGCGATGGAAATTTTGCGATTTATATCGTGCCGGGTGGTCATGCCAAAATACGTCTCATCATACAAAACAGTCTCTTGCGATGCCCTAATCCCCGCCTAAAGTCAAGAATAGGACCCGCAAGGCACCTATGATGGCACGTTAATCCACTTTCACCAGCGCCAAAACCGGACCAATCCCTTACGCATCAGGCCTGTAACCATTTTTCAAGCAGTTCCGGTTTTGGCAGGCCACCGGCGTGAACGACCTTGCCATCAATAATGATGCCAGGCGTTGAAACGATGCCGGATTTTGCGATCTCGGCATAGTCCGTTACCTTTTCGATATTCACCGCGATCCCCAGTTTTGAGGCAGCCTCGGCGATCATTTTTTCGGTCGCCTCGCAACGTTTGCAGCCGGGGCCGAGGACTTTAACATCTTTCATGTCGTTTGCTCCAAATGTGTTTTATTGGAAAAGAAAATTAAACAGGAATCCAACGGCGAGAATGCCACTGCCCACGACACCGATAAAAACCGCAATCAGCCGCACGGTAAGGACCTTGCGCAGGATAATCATTTCCGGCAGGGACAGGGCAATGACCGACATCATGAAGGCCAGTGTCGTGCCAAGTGCGGCGCCCTTGCCAAGCAGGGCTTCGACGATTGGAATAACACCCGCTGCATTGGTATACATCGGAATGCCAATCAGGACGGCGGCAGGTACTGACCACCAGGCATCGGCACCCATTACGCGCACCATCAGCTCGGCAGGCACATAACCATGGATGGCAGCGCCCGTTGCGATACCAACGATGATCCAGATCCAGACCCGGCCAACAATGTCCTTTATCGCGTCAATACCCAGTTCGATGCGATCAACCCATGTCATTTTTTCGGTCGGGATTTCAACGGCGTTACCCGATTGTATTTCCTTTACCCAGTCCTGAAGCCAGTTTTCGAGTTTAAGGCGCCCGATAACCCAGCCTGCAACAATGGCAACGCTTAGCCCAAAGCAAAGATAGGTCAACGCAACCTTCCAGCCGACCAGCCCGAACAACAGCCCCAGGGCAACTTCGTTGACCATCGGGGCCGCGATCAGGAAGGAAAATGTCACGCCAAGAGGAACCCCGGCAGAGACAAAGCCGATAAAAAGCGGTACTGCGGAGCACGAGCAAAAAGGGGTGAGAATACCCAGGCCAGCAGCCATGATATTGCCAAATCCTTCGCGCTTGCCACTCAGCAAGGCTCTGGTTTTTTCAGCCGAGAAAAAGCTGCGGACAACACCCATCGCAAAGACGATAAGCGCCAGCAACATCAAGACTTTTGGCGTGTCATAAAAGAAGAAAGTCAGCGCTTGTCCTGCGTGGCTTGCCGGATCTATCGGCAGCAGGGAGACAAGCCATTCCGACAAGGGAACAAGTTGGTTGTAAACCAGTACCCAGATGGCGAGGGTTGCCGTGACCCCTGCCAACCATTTCCATATTGGTTGATGGCCCCGGCCGGTATCGTGCCGTGCAGATGAGTGCGCGTTCATGCTGCGACCTTTGTGCAAGATCAGATGCCGTTATCATAATCGATAACGGCAATGATACTTTGTGACAGATCAATATTGCGTCTGTAGCAGCCTTTTGAGGTACTTATAGCCGATCCTGACAAGTGCGACCCTATAGAGAATTTCAAAACGGACCCTGTCGGGGGCCAATTGGCAAGATGGGCAGAAATTTTACAGACGGGATTGCTGTTTACCCGAGGCTTTCATTATATAAGGTACAGAATTAAGGGCGAACCCGTTCTTGCATTAGATGGGAAATTGCGGGTGCCTGGGCAGAAAAACAGGAAGTTTAATGATTACGGTTTACGGCATTAAAAATTGCGACACCGTGCGCAAATCGCTGAAGTGGTTTGCCGGGCAGGGTGTTGAAACGACATTTCATGACTTTCGCGTTGACGGGTTGGACCCAGCACTGGTTATGACGTGGCTGGACGAGGTTGGCGGCAAGGTTCTGATGAACAAACGCGGGCCGAGCTATCGCAACCTTTCGGATGCCGACAAGGCCGTGCTTGAAAACGATGATGCGGCAGCGGCACAGGTGCTGGCCGATAACCCAACCGTGATCAAACGCCCGGTGGTGGATTTTGGTGCGGTGCGCACGGTTGCTTATGATGAAAACCGCTGGTCTGATCTGGTGAAATCATGATGGATCAGGTTGTTGTAAAGCCCAAAGTCGGCGCGGTGCTGTTTGATTGCGACGGGGTTTTGGTTGATACCGAAAACCTTGGCAATGGCGTATTGGTGAAACTGTTAAACGAATATGGCTGCCCGGTAACGGAAACCATGACCCATAAGCTGTTTTTGGGGGGCACCCTTGCCATGATCGGCCCGAAAATGACCGAGATGTACGGCATTACCTTGCCTGAAAACTGGACCGCTGAATGTTACGCACGCACTTTTGAAGCCTTGCGTAATGATATGGAACCGTTTGAGCGCGTTGACGATATTCTGGATATGCTGGAGGTGGCAAATATTCCCTTTGCCATTGGCAGCAATGGCCCGCATGACAAGATGGATGTGTCGCTGGGTAAGGTCGGCTTGTTAGGCCGGTTTACCGGGCGCATCTGTTCGGCCCGCGATGTGCCTAATGCCAAGCCCGCCCCTGATGTATATCTTTTGGCCGCCAGTCGCCTGGGCGTGGATATTCACGATTGCATCGTGATTGATGACAGCATTAGCGGCGTTCGCGCCGGTGTTGCCAGCGGTGCTACCACAATCGGGCTGGTGGGTGAAACGCCGGGCGAATTTCTGCGTGAAAATGGCGCGCATTATATCGCCAATGGCCACCAGGACTTGTATGCATTGTTGAAAAGATGGCTGTGATTGCCGGTTTTACCTGATCGAATTTATATTGAAAAACGGGCCGCAACTGGCCCGTTTTTTTGATGTTGGTTATGCGATTGTCTTGGGCTTATTGACCGATCACAACACCTTCACGGCGCGGGTCGGCGCCACCGGTCAGGCCATCGGGACCGATTTTTATGATATGTAAACCCGAATTAAGGTCGCGGATGTCGGTTTTGAAACCGGCGGCTTCCAATTGGGGGGCCAGCTCTGCGGCTTTTGTGCCTGCTTCAACGTCGAATGTGCCAAAACGGTTCACCAGGTGCGGCATGGCGGCGGCCTGTTGCGGGTCCATGCCCCAATCGATCATGGCGACAAGCGATTGCGCGACATAGCCGATAATGCGGCTGCCACCTGGCGAGCCGGAGGCAATAACCGGCTGGCTGCCCTGCATGACAATGGTGGGTGCCATGGAAGAACGCGGGCGTTTGCCCGGTTCAACCCGGTTGGCAACCGGCATACCCTTGGCATCGGTAGGTTTAAACGAAAAATCGGTCATTTCGTTATTTAACAGGAAACCGTTTGTCATCAGACGGGAGCCAAAGCCGTTTTCGATGGTGGTGGTCATTGACACCACATTGCCCCAGGAATCGACAATTGAAAAATGGCTGGTGCAAGGGAATTCGATGGCGGTGTCATCGCCCCAGTTGGCAGCATGAATTTGCGGCGGGTTGCCCGGTTGGACTTTATCGGCGGGCAGGGCCATGCCACCAGAAAGCAGACGCGCACGCTGGGCCAGATAGCCAGGATCGACCAGGCCCTTAAGGTTCATCGGCACAAAATCGCTATCGGCCATATAGCGTCCACGATCCGCAAAGGCCAGGCGCGAGGCATCGCCAATCAGCCGCCAGCTTTTGGCGGAATAGGGGCCGAATTTGGCAATGTCGTAAGGTTCGATCATGCCCAGTATTTGCCCAACCGTAAGCGCCCCTGATGATGGCGGCCCCATGCCGCAGACATCATAGCCCCGATATTGCGCGCAAACCGGATCGCGTTCTTTGACGTCATAGGCCGAAAGATCGGCGTTTGAAAGCAAGCCGGGGTTCCAACTGGCCCCCTGTACCTTTTTGACAATGTCATCGGCAATAGGGCCGTTATAAAAGGCATTGGCACCGCCCTGTGCCAGAGTGCGCAACGTATTGGCATAGAACGGGTTTTTAAGCAGCTTTCCCGCGGGCAACGGGTTACCGTCGTCATCGAGGAAATAGGCTGCGGCTTCGGGGTCTTTTTTAAGTTTTCCGCCATCTTCCTGTATCAGTTCGGCCAGACGCGGGCTGATCAGAAAGCCCTTGTCGGCCCGGTCGATTGCCATTTCAAACAGGCTGGGCCATGCCATTTGGCCCCATTTTTGATGGGCCTTTTCCATTAACATGGGTGTGCCCGGCGTGCCAACCGACCGGCCACCGACAACGGCGTCATAAAATTTCATCGGTTCGCCATCGGCACCCATAAACAGATTTTCATCTGCCGCCATCGGGGCGGTTTCGCGCGCATCCATTGTGGTCAGTTTTTGATGGGCAGCGTCGTAATAAACCATGAACGATCCGCCGCCCAGCCCCGATGATTGCGGTTCCACCAGCCCCAGCATTGCCTGCACGGCAACCATGGCATCAATGGCATTGCCACCCCGGCGCAGCACATCGGCACCAGCCTGTGCGGCCAACGGGTTGGCGGCGCTGATCATCCAGTTTTGCGATTTTACGGCCGGGCGCGTCTGGCTGGTCGCGACACCGCTTTCCGGGGCGATGGCATCGGTTGCCTGCTGGGCCTGTGCCATGTGCGGCGATGCCAGCGTGGCGAGCAGTGCGGCAATAGCGATGCATGGCACTATGGCATGGCGGAATGGGCCGGGCGCAGATGAAGTTTTCGGGGGGATTGTACCTGTCATGGCGTCCTGTCTTTTGCTGTTATGGCCTGAATACAGGAGATTGATGGTTTCAGAAAAAACCCGCTTTGGAAAGTAAACAATCTCGTAACGCGCGCATAAAGACAGTGCCTGTTTCGCCAAAACGGGATGAAACGCTTTTGGCTTTCATCCCGTTTTGGGTATTCCACGATCAGGTTCGGGGCGGTTGGGGTTGCAGTGGTCGGACGGCGACTGTCAGGCGGCGTTTTGTTTGCCCGGTTTTTCTGTTTTGTCAGCCAGATTTTCTTTCATCCAGCCCAAAACAGCATCAGCAGCTGTTTGCCAGCGGGCATCAAGCATCATGGCGTGGGCAATATGGTCTACCAAAATGCAGTCGGCACCATATCGTGTTGCTGTGTGCTGAACGATTTCGCTTGGCACGATTTCGTCGTTTTTCGCCCCGATCACCAGCATTGGCGGGATGTCTGTGGGGGACAAAAATACCGGGTTGGCACCGGCCATATCAAGCAAGGCGCGATGACTTTCGGTTTCAAGGCGGCCAAAGTAAATCATGCCGTCGTCCGTTGCGACATCGGATGACAGCATGGCCCGGCCCAGCCGATCACGCAGTAGGGTGTGCGGGCCAATTGCCTGTAACCAGAACATTTGCAAAAACAGGTCAGGCTGGGAAAATGCCATCATGGCGTTAGATGCCAGCAATCCTTCTGGCGGGACTGATGCCATAAGAATGGCGGCATGTGCGGTGTGTTTTTCCAAATATTTTTGCACCACATATCCGCCCATCGAATGGCCGATCAGGATTGGTTTTTGACCCAGCGTGTCAACCACCGTTTCCAGGTCATCGACGTAATCGTCAATCGAGGCAAGGCTGCGAATATCGCGCCCGCCCGATCCCCCATGTCCGCGCAAGGAAAAGGAAATGGTTTCAAAACCCATATCTGCAAAATAGGTCAGGAAATGTTCGTTCCAGCACCAGGCACCCGTAAAGGCCCCATGGACAAACACAACAGGATGCGCACACAGGCGCGGGCCGGTTGGGCTGCGGCGAAAGATTTCCAGTTCTGGTCTCATCGGGGGCCTCCTTACGCTGTTGTTTCAGGTAACTTCAGGCATCATCAGGCATGGCAGGTTTCGTCATGCCCATGGCACAGCAAAAACGCGGATTGGCAAAACCGTTCTGATGTGTTGCCAGCCAATGGTGCGCTGTGACCATGTTTTAAGTACCAGATTATTCTAACATAACTTGGCGGGCACTGCATCTTGTGATGATAAAGCAGATATGATTGTGGTGACGACTACCATTTCGTATAATAATGACGTGCTTGCGGAAACAGAAAAGCAATTGACGGCAAAAACGGATCTGGCCGTTAGTAAGAAGGCAGGGTGAAGAAGGCCGGGGGCAGATGGTTAAGCTGGGTGTTGTGGGGATATTGTCTGAACTTGATGACGCGGCATTATCCGACGTTGAAAAACATGTGCGGCGGTGCGTTTTCCAGTCCGGCGCGGAAATTATCGAATCTGAAGGGGATAGCAGCGATGTTTTCCTGATTTTGTCGGGTGGGGTGCGGATTGTAAATTATTCCGTTTCCGGGCGTGAAGTGACGCTTGAAGAAATCGGGGTTGGCGGGTGTGTGGGACATTTGGCGGCGATTGATGGTGAACCGCGCTCCGCCTCTGTGCTGGCAATGGGCGTGACCGAAGTCGCCATGTTAAGTCCGGCCAGCTTTGAGGCTGTGATTAAAAACCATCCAACGGTGGCATGGCGTGTGATCGGCGAACTGGCCCGTATCGTCAGGGCCTCAACGCGGCGTATTGTCGATGTCAGTACCCTTGGCGCAAACGAACGCGTTATTGCCGAGATTTACCGTTTGGCACAGCTTGTGGCATGTCCGGATGGTACCGCTAAAATCACGCCGGTGCCGGTGCATTCCGATCTTGCCAGCAAGGTAAGTACCTCACGCGAAACGGTCGCCCGTGTTTTTGGCAGTCTTGCCCGACAAGGGGTGGTTTTAAAACAGGGTGACAGTCTTTTTATTCCCGATCTTCAGCGGCTGGAGGCCTTGTTGGGCAATGTCATAAGCTAGAGGATTTTTCCTTGTAAAAACTTTTTGGCTTGTGACGGCTGTCACAGTCAATACTGTATAAGTGTTTTAATGTACCAAAGTCCGGTCGACAGATCGTGGCACATCTCCCCCAAGAGATAACATCCTGGCCGCACCGTTTGGTGCGGCCATTTTTTTTAATTTGCTCATTCGTTGTGGCAGGGATGCCTCATGCGTCTTCGTTGGCGGGGGTATGTCGATCAAAAGGTTCACGTTTGGTGAAAACGGTTTTAGGATGTGCTTTGAAATTACAGAAGGGCAATCTTGAGATGCGAATGTCGATTGGACTGGCCGGATTAAGCGGGATGTGTGCGGTTGCCTTGGGCGCCTTTGCAACACATGGCATGGCCGGGCAGGAAATGGCCTATGCCCGTGAACTGGTCGAAAAGGGAGCACATTATCAGCTGATACATGCCGTTGTAATTGTGGGGGTGGCGTCATTGGCGTTGCATCGCCCCGATAGTCGGTTGCTGAGCCTGGCGAATGCGGCCTTTTTGTTGGGGACGGTGCTGTTTTGCGGGTCGCTTTATGCCATCGCCTTTAGCGGTGTTACGGCATTTGGCATGGTTGCCCCGATTGGTGGTATCAGCTTTATGGCGGGCTGGTTGATGCTGGCCTTTGCCGGGTTTAAATTGTTTCCCGGCAAATCTCAGCGAGACTGATATTAAAAGAAATATACTTTAAACCCCGTGGATTGAAACCGATCAACGGGGTTTTTAATTTGTTCAGGCAATAAAAAAGACGTGATCCATAAATGGGTCACGTCTTTTAAATTCAGGTAATCTAGCTGCCCCGTTCAGGGTAGGCTGATTACTTCATTTTCGCTTCTTTGAACTCGACATGCTTGCGCACGACCGGGTCATATTTGCGAAATGAGAATTTCTCGGTGGTATTCCGCGGGTTCTTCTTCACAACGTAGAAGTAACCGGTATCTGCGGTGCTTACCAACTTAACGAGAATCGAAGCGGGCTTCGCCATGTCTCTGCATCCTGTATTCAGGTGTGTCCTAGGCGCCGGAACATAAAGATTATCGCTGGTCTGTCAACCTATATTGGATTGTTTTTCTGCTTTTTTACCAGTTTGTTTGCGTATTGGCGCTTTCAAGGGCACTTTGCTGGCGAAAATAGTGATATGCAGCCTGATTTCTGAGAATTTCCAGTGCAACATCGACATCGAATTTGTCGGTGCTATAGCTGGGCGGGCAGGTATTTCGCAATTCCCGGCGGGTTGACTCATTGCGAAAATCAACCTGTCGCCAGGCCTGCATTGTGCGTGCGAGCTGTTCTTTATCGCTGAAAAATTTATTGACCAGCTGGCGTGGGGACTGGTCATCGATTTGCGATGTGCAAATTGCGGGATGAAGGCCGATTCGATCAAACGTATATCCCGACGGCGCAAGCAGCCGTGACCAGGTAAAGGTGATGGTTCCGTCATTGACCAGATCGTTGATCGCCTGGACCGACCCCTTGCCAAAGCTGGTGGAGCCCACCAGCACGGCACGGCCACGGTCCTGAAGCGATGCCGCCACCAGTTCAGCCGAAGACGCTGTGCGCCCGTTAATCAGAACAACCAATGGCAAACCATCGGTAAAATCGCGGGCGTTGGATGTGAAAACATGTTTGGCGGCAGGAACGCGGGTTTGGGTTGTGCCAATAGGGCCGCTGGTCAGAAACGCATCGGCAACCGACACCCCCTGATTTAACAGACCACCCCGGTTGCCCCGTAAATCCATGATCACGCCTTGCAGGGGGGTCGCGGACCAGATTTTGGCATCATGGATCGCTTGGTCAATTTCGGTGGCGGTATCGTTGTTAAAACTGCTGACTTCGACGATCAGCACGCTTTTGCGGACTTCCGGAAACACCGTGCGCGCGATGATGCGTTTGCGCGGTACATCAAGCTTGCGGATCTGGCTTGATCCGGTGGGGTTGATTTCGAGTTGCGCAATTGTATCAGGTGCGCCTTTTAACCGGTCAACAACCTGAAGGCGGGTCAGGTTATAAAGGTCGGTGCCGTCTACGCTGATAATCTGATCGCCGGGATGGATGCCATATTTGACGGCAGGGCCATTCTCCGTGATTTTCTTAACAACCGGGTATCCTGGGCCCGCAATGATATCCACCCCGATGCCGATATATCCTTCACGACGATCCCGCGAAATTTCGGCCCGGTTGGGGTTTTCATAGCGGCTATAGGGATCAAGCCCGTCAACCGCGCCTGAAATCAGGTGTGATTGCAGGTCTGCCGCACTTGTTTGTCGCAGGGCTGGCGAATAAAGCCGGTAGGCGCGAACACTGTCGAGTACCAGCCCGGCCCAGACATCGGCATGGATATGGCCGGGGGCCTGGTCATGATCATCGGGTAAAGGCAGGTTCAGGATAATATCGTTGCCATAGTGCACAAGGATGGTCTCTGGCGTCAGCTTTACGGCAATGTTGGGGTCAAGTGATTGCAGCCCCTCAATAGCTTTGACGGTCAGTTGTTCGGGCGGAAGGGGATCAATATAGCGGTTTTCAAGCAATCCCATCGCCTGGGATACGACAGTCAGCGTGCCGCCGTCGCTTTCATCGGTCAGGGGCATCGGCTGACGCGGTGCGCATGACGTCACAACAAAAAGGGCAAAGCCCACAGGGGCAATCATTGATCTGAGGAAACCGGTACGGCAAGATGCAAACCGGCGGTGGTGCCCTTCATTCATTGCAGTCAAGTGTCCTGTATACCGTGCCGTTCAATTCAATGTGCGCTGCTGCGCGTGTTTTGGCTAAGGGTCGCGATCATATGATAAAACAGGGGTATAGGGCACGGATATTTCAGTGTTTTTTACCGCGCCGGTCGATTTTCGCCCAATACCCGAAGCCCCGTTCCGTCTGACCCGTGTGGGGGCATCATTGAAACACGTTATCTAACCGCGAATGCCCATCGCCCATTGCAGGCCTAAAACGCCCCCCTTGATGAAGGGTAAAAGGCAAAGAGTTAGAATGAGGGTAACGGGAATCCAGATACCCAGTTGCAACGCCAGCGATGGCGCGCCTGATTGCTCGACCGCCAGCGCCCCGGGCACCACCAGATGGCCGACAACCAGAATAGTGAAATAGGGCGGGGCATCATCGCAGCGATATTCACCCAGCTTGTGTTCGCAGCATTCGCAGGTTTCACGGACGGTCAGATATCCGCTGAACGCCAACCCATGACCACAATTGGGGCATTTGCGACGAAGACCACGCCGTAATCCGGTAAAAAACCGGGCAGAGCCGGGTTCCATCGGCGGGGCATGTTCGTTGTTGTGGCTGCTGCCGATTGTCATGATGCGGCGTTCCTGTCCTGAATAAGTGTGACAATTTATATGGGTTGGACGAATTTTTTAACAATTCCTCCCGCAAATTTAATGCACCCGGATGCCTGCACGTATATGTATTTATTTATCAAAGCCATCATCGTGTGGCCGCCTTCGAACAGCAAGTGTTTTTCACAACTGTTCTAATGGTGCCCGAGACAGAATCAGGAGCCCTTCCATGAGCAATGCCGACGATATCATCGCGCGGTTAAAGCAGGATTTCATCGAGGATACCATTGACCGCGTGGACCGGATCGAAACAACCATTGATCGTGTGGCTGGCGGAATGGATGATGCCAAAGCCGGAATTGCCGAATTGCGCCGTGAAGCCCACACGGTAAAAGGACTGGCCGGGTCATTCGGATTTCCGCTGGTTGGGGCGATTGCCCATCGTCTGGAAGACTATATCGCCGATCTGACCGAGATTGATGATTTGCAAGCGGCTTCTCTGGTCGATTTTACCACCTGGATCCGCGAAATTGTGGAAAGTGGGACCAACCCGGCCGCCGAAGAAGAAATCCGTATCTTGCGGTCTTTGCCGTCGCGCAGTGTCGCAAGCGCATCGCAAGATGGGAAAAGTGGCAAAACCACGCCCGCAACAGGCCAGCAGGAAGTGCTGATTGTTACCGCAACAGCCGTGCAGGCCCATTTTTTACAACGTGAACTGCGCGAACGCGGGTATCGCACCATTGCCGCCCGATCCGCCGTTGAAGCCTTTCAAACGGTTGTTCAGTCGCGCCCGGATGCGATTATTTCAGCAGCTGTGCTGGATGGTTTAAGCGGGATCGAACTGATCCGGGCGCTGGCGGCAATGAAAACCATGCAAGGCAAAGCCTTGGGGCTTTTGACCAGTTTTGCTGCCAGCCATCCGGATCTTGAAGGGCTGCCCGAAAATGTGACGATCATTACCAATCGTGGCAAGGAAACGGCAGCACAACTGGTAAAGTTTATCGAAACACTTGGCTGAAGCCTTGTCATATTTGGCCGCAGGCACAGAACGGTTGGTATTTTGCCGTTTAAAAAACACAACCCGCATCAAAAAAATGATGCGGGTTGTGTTTTGGATTACGAAGATTTTGGCGGCGTCGCATTGCGGTTGCCGATACGTATCTTGCGCTGTTTTTTCGGTGTGGTCTTTTTACCAGCACCAGCACCAGCACCTGGCCCTTTGGCGTCGGGCTTTGCGGCTGTGTTTTTGGCCGCCGCGCGAAAGCCCGGTTTGGCCCCATGGCGGTTGTTTCGATCCCCTGGGCTGCGTTTGCCACGCGGGGCACCTTTGCCACCTTTATTGAAGCGCGGGCGTTCAATCAGATCGCGGCTGGTAATATCGGCATGTTCAGCCAACCGTAGTGACAAGGACCCGGTTGCGGTATCGGCATCGGCCACGCGCACAACAACATCATCCCCAAGGCGGAAGGTTTTGCCGCGTTTATCACCGACCAGGCAATGATTGATCGGATCATGCACATAATAGTCATCGGGCAGGGTGCTGATGGGAACCAGCCCGTCTGCACCGGTTTCGCGTAGTGATACAAACAGGCCGAAATGTGTCACGCCGGAAATTTTACCCGGTAGTTCTGCGCCAATACGGTCCGCCATATAAGCTGCAACATAACGATCAACCGAGTCGCGTTCGGCCATTGCGGCCCGGCGTTCGGTGCCGGAAATGTCTTCGCCAAGTTGTTCAAACCGTTCGCCGTCTTCGGGGCGAAGCGCGCCATCCCCCAATCGCAAACCGGCAATCAGGGCGCGATGCACCAAAAGGTCGGCATAACGGCGGATGGGCGATGTAAAATGGGCATAGCGGTTCAATGCCAAACCAAAATGGCCGATATTATCGGGGCTATACATGGCCTGTGACTGGCTGCGCAACACCACGGTATTGATCAGTTCAGCTTCGGGTGTGCCTTTTGCGCGTTCCAGGATGTGGTTGAAATCACGCGGTTTTAAAACCGGGCCGGGTTGCAGTTTATAACCGGCACCTTCTAAAAACTCGCGCAGGGCTTCGAGTTTTTCTTCGCTAGGTGCATCGTGAATACGATACATGCAGGGCTGTTTTAACCGTTCCAGTTCTTCGGCAGCACAAACGTTGGCCGCAATCATGAACTCTTCGATCAGCTTGTGGCTGTCGAACCGGGCGCGCGGTGCCACGGCAATAATCTCGCCTTTTTCGTTCAGTTCGATCTTGCGTTCGGGAACATCAAGTTCCAACACACCCCGTTTTTCGCGCGCGGTTAAAAACGCATGATAGGCCCCGTATAACGGTTTGATAACGCGATCAACCAAGGGCGCTGTCGTGTCGTCAGGGTCGCCATCCATGGCGCGCTGAACCTGATTATAGGTCAGTCGGGCGGCAGAATTCATCATGCCACGGCAAAATTTATGGCGAATTTTCTGACCCTTGGCGTTCAGCCACATTTCAACGGCCATGCAGCCACGGTCTTCGTGTGGCACAAGCGAACACCAGCCGTTCGACAGCTCGAATGGCAGCATCGGCACCACCCGGTCCGGGAAATAGCAGCTATTGCCGCGTTTTATGGCTTCACGGTCCAGGGCATCGTCGGGGCGCACATACCATGACACATCGGCAATCGCGACCATGACATGCCAGCCACCGGGGTTTTCCGGGTTGGTGTCGGCCTCGGCCCAGACGGCATCGTCAAAATCGCGGGCGTCTTCACCGTCAATTGTCACCAGCGGAATTTGGCGAAGATCGGTGCGGTTGCCCATCGGGGTTGCTTTTGATTCCCGGGCCTGAAGTTCGACTTCTGGCGGGAATTCAAACGGGATACCACGGGCATGAATGGCAACAAGGCTGATGGATTTGGGTTCGTTTATATTGCCCAGAACATCGACAATCCGCCCTTTGCGCAGGCCAAAATGTTTGCCCGGCAAAAGTTCGGTCAGCACCAGGGCGCCGGGTTCAAGCCCCGGATGATCGTCCAGCGGAACGGCAATTTCGCCGCTATCCTTGCGATCGGTCGGGACAACACGGCCTTCGCGTTCATTCGGGCGAAACAGGCCCAAAACCCGCTGTGGCCCGCTGCCCAACAGGCGCATGATGCTGGCATCATAGGTGTTTTTGCCGGTATAGCGCAGTTTGGCCAAAATTTTGTCGCCAATTCCAGGTGCGCTGGGGCCACCATGGCGCGTGGTTTTGACATAAATAACCGGCGGGTCAAACGGCTCTTTCCAGACATTGGGGCGGGCCAGGACCTCGCCATTTTCATCAAGTCCGGTAATTTCCAGCACATCAACCGGGGGCAGGCGACCGGGTTTGTTAAACCGTTTGCGCCCGGCAACCACGTCGCCGCCGAATTTAAGATCCTTAAGCAGTTTTTTCAGTTCGATTTTGGCCGCACCACGGATGTTAAAAGCGCGGGCAATTTCGCGCTTGCCAACCGGCGTCGGGCTCATCTCGACAAATTCAAGAATCTGCTCTTTGGTCGGGAAGGGTGTTTTATTTTCTGGTTCGTTCGCCAAGTTTGTGGCGTCCTTTCAAATTATGTATCTTCGGACCCGAAGGGGGCTGTCACATTCGGGTCCGGCAAAAAGCAGCGCCATGTTTTTATTTGGCGGCCGCTTTTTTCGCGGGTGTCTTTTTTGCGGTCGTTTTTTTGGCTGCGGGTTTCTTTGCAGCGGTTTTTTTCGGAGCAGCCTTTTTGGCCGGTTCTTTTTTCGCGGCTGTTTTCTTTGCACCTGCCGATGTCGTTTTACCCGACTTGGCTTCTTTTTCTTTTAATGCGGCAATCGCCATTTCCAGTGTGACATCTTCCTTAACGGTGTCACGTGGTAAATTGGCATTGGTTTTTTTGTGTTTCACAAACGGACCCCAGCGGCCATCGGCCAGCAGGATCGGTTCGTTGTCATCGGGGTGTTTGCCAATTTCCTTGCCGGCTTTTTCTCGTTTGTCGGCAATCAGGGTAATAGCGCGGTTTTCACCGATGGTCAGCACATCGTCATCGGCTTTCAGGGATGCAAACGTGCTGCCAGCCTGAACATAGGGGCCAAACCGCCCGATATTGGCTTTAATTTCTTCGCCGGTTTCCGGGTACACGCCGACATCGCGGGGCAATGTCAACAGTTCCTCGGCTTTGGTTAAATCAACGACCGTTGGCTCCAGCCCTTTGGGCAGCGAGGTGCGCTTGGGTTTAACCTTTTTGGGTTTGCCGTTTTTACCGTCAACGGTTTCTTCTTCACCCAACTGCACATAAACGCCGTATGGTCCCTTGCGCAAGGTAATTTCCTTGCCCGTGGTGCTATCAACACCCAAAATCTTGGGTCCACTATCAAGTTCGGCATTGCCCGGGTTGTCATTGGCAACCAGCGGGCGCGTATAGTTACAATCCGGGTAATTGGAACATCCCAGAAACGCGCCGAACTTACCCAGCTTCAGGCTTAAGGTGCCTTCTTCGCATTTCGGGCATTTATGCGGGTCGGATCCGTCTTCGCGTTCGGCGAACAGATAATTTTCCAGCATTACCTGCAAGGCATCAAGAACATCGGTGATCTTGAGTTCCTTGGCTTCGTCAACATTGCCCTTGAACGATGTCCAGAATTCGGTCAGCACATCGCGCCACGCACGGTCACCGTTGGAGACATCATCAAGCTGGTTTTCAAGATCAGCGGTGAAGTTGTACTGCACGTAACGTTCAAAGAATTTCGACAGAAACGCCGTGACCAGACGTCCGCGATCCTGGGCAATGAAGCGGCGTTTTTCCAGCGTTACGTAATTGCGATCCTGCAGCACAGAAATGATTGAGGCGTAGGTCGACGGGCGGCCAATACCGAGTTCTTCCATGCGTTTTACCAGGCTTGCCTCGGTATAGCGCGGCGGCGGCTGGGTGAAATGCTGATCAATGGACACTTTTTCAAGGTCGGGTTTCTGGCCCTCTTTCAGAGGCGGCAGGCGACGATCATTGTCATCATCGTCGGAATCATCCTTGCCTTCCTGATACAGCCTTAAAAAGCCGTCAAACTTAACCACCGAACCATTGGCACGCAGCACGACATGGTTATCGTTCGATGCCAGATCAACAGCCACCTGGTCAAACCGGGCGTCCTCCATCTGGCAGGCAACGGTCCGCTTCCAGATCAAGGTGTAAAGGGCCAGTTGGTCTTTATCAAGATGGCGAGAAACCTGATCGGGGCGGCGGAAAACATCGGTCGGGCGGATGGCTTCGTGGGCTTCCTGTGCGTTTTTGGCCTTGTTGGCAAAGCTGCGCGGGGCAACTGGCAGGTAATCCTTGCCATAATCCTTGTCGATCAGGCGGCGCGCCCCGGCCAGGGCTTCAGACGACAGGATAACAGCGTCGGTACGCATATAAGTGATTAAACCAACGGTTTCACCGCCAATATCAACGCCTTCATACAGGCGTTGTGCCAGCTGCATCGTCCGTTTGGTGCCAAAGCCCAGTTTGCGCGATGCTTCCTGTTGCAAGGTCGATGTGGTGAAAGGCGGCTGCGGGCGCCGTTTGACGTCCTTGCGCTCGACCTTCGAGACGGTATAGCTGCGTGCTTCGACCTTTTCCTTGGCAATCTGGGCGTCGCCTTCGTTGCCAATGGCCAGCTTGTCGAGTTTTTTGCCATCGAGATGCGTTAACCGGGCGCTGAATTTGCCTTCGGGAATGCCAAAATTGGCTTCCAGCGACCAGTATTCGTCGGGACGAAAGGCTTCGATGTCGATTTCGCGTTCGCAAATCAGGCGCAAGGCCACGGACTGTACACGACCGGCAGAGCGCGAACCGGGCAATTTGCGCCATAAAACCGGCGAAAGGTTAAAACCCACCAGATAATCCAGTGCCCGGCGTGCCAAATAGGCATCGACCAGTTCCTGATTTAGGGCGCGGGGGTTGGCAATGGCGTCGGTAACGGCTTTTTTGGTGATTTCGTGAAAAACCACGCGGTGAACCTCGCGGCCCCGCAGCAGCTTTTTTTGTTCCAGCACTTCAAGGATGTGCCACGAAATGGCTTCCCCTTCGCGATCCGGGTCAGTTGCGAGATATATGGTGTCAGCATCGCGTGCGGCAGCAGCAATTTCGCGGATCTGTTTTTCAGACCGGCCATCTGTTTCCCAGATCATGGCAAAGTTGTTATCGGTATCAACCGAGCCATCCTTGGACGGCAAGTCACGGATGTGACCAAACGAGGCCAGGACCTTAAAATCATCACCGAGATATTTGTTTATCGTCTTGGCTTTGGCTGGCGATTCGACGATGACAAGATTCATTATTTTTTACGTGTCCGGTTTTTGCGCCTGATGGCGGAAAAGGTATGCCGCAATGCATATATTTCGCAAGTGCCCATCGTAAGGTGAGGGGAAATGCGTTCGGATTGCGCCTCAAAACGATGTTGAAACCACATATTGTGGCAATTTCAACGACGACAAGACTCAATTAGCGATACGCGATACCCTATTTCCGGGGTGACGTTCAACCCTTCCTGAAAGTTCAAGTTCGATCAGCAGGGTTGAAATCGTACTTGCGGGCAGTTTTGATGCCCTGATCAGACTGTCAATGGCAATCGGTGCTGCCGATAACAAGTCGAACAAAGTTTGTGCCGGATCATTCCCGTTAGATGTGTTTGACGCGGAAGATGAAATTCGCGCCAACCCCCCAGTTTGCGCCGGGTTGGCGGCTATTTTATTGGCGTCTTCGGTGTTTGTGGTGTTTTCAAGCGCCTGATCGCGCAACAGGCTGTCGAGTATGGCATCAAGGTTATAGGCTGTATTGTTTGCCGGGGCCGGTCGGGTATCATTATTAAATGTATGTATCGGTGCATCAAATTGTCGAATGGCCGGTGCTTGCCCGATGACATTTAAAATTGCGTCGATGGAGTCGCACAGAACAGCCCCGTCGCGGATCAGGCTGTTGGGGCCTGCGGCCCGTGGATCGGTCGGCGAGCCGGGAACAGCAAAAACATCGCGCCCCTGTTCGGCGGCCATCCGTGCTGTAATCAGCGACCCGGAATTGCGGCCTGCCTCGATCACGACAATGCCTTGTGACACCCCCGAAATGATGCGATTGCGGCGCGGAAAGTGCCGGGCCTGCGGCTTTAACCCCGGGGGCATTTCGGAAATAATACATCCGCTTTGCGCAATGCGCCCGTGTAAATCGGCATGTTCGCGCGGATAAATAACATCAACCCCGCCAGCAACGACGGCAATTGTTGTGCCGGTGCCGTGTGCTGCGGCGTCAAGCGCGCCTTGATGTGCGGCACCATCAATGCCACGGGCCAGGCCTGATACAACACTGTAACCGGCCTGTGCCAGTTCGCGCGCCAGCCGCCGGGCAAACTGGCAGCCCCCCAGTGATGCATTGCGTGCGCCCACGATGCCAATGGTGGGCCGGGTTAACAAACCGGCATCGCCCAGAACATAAAAATATGGCGGGGCGTCTTCAATGGCGGCAAGGGCGGGTGGATATTCCGGGTCGCCCCAAATAACCGGTTTGGCCGACAGGGCCAACGCGGATTCAATTTCGGCAATGGTATCCTGGCGGGTGGCAATCACAATCGGGCGTTTGACGCCGCTTTTCCTGGCGATGTCGGGCAGGGCATCAAGGGCCGTTCGCGCCGCGCCAAACTGTTCTAACAGCCGGCGAAACGTGACCGGCCCGATCTGGCTGCTGCGCGCCAGACGCACCCGTGCCAGACGCTCAGATTGGGGAAGTCGCGATGGTTGTGATGTGTGTAATGTCATAACGTCGGGATTGTGATCATTCCGGCGTTATGTCGTCAAGCATTTCTGTCGCGGGTTCAGCAAGTTAGTTGTTTAGAGGGGACGTGCTTGGCGTTTTGTCGGCTTGCCTGTTTTTAGGCCAGGTGACTGTTTCCAAATTGACTAAAGCAGTTGTCATCGAATGTTTACAAATGAAAACAAATACGTTGACTTCGCGTTTTAGATGCATAACATAACCGAATATTGTTATTTATGAGTTCAACCTTGTGGTCTTTTCACACAAGCAGGGAGGATGATTTTGTCGAATAAATCAGTCCCGTTCAGTGTTCGTTTGCCCGCCGAGGACGCAGATTTTATCGCGTCTTTGGAATTTCCGGGTGCGGTCACACCAAGCGACAAAATCCGGCAAATTATTTCCGATGCGCGCCTGCGAAATCAAACAGGGCAAGACTTTAACGAAGTTCTAAAAGCGATGCAGGAAGACCTGCGACCGTCGGTTGATAATTTGCGCAATCTTGAACGCGAAGCCGATGTTGAATCCGAGCTTATGCATTACTTCGCAGAATGGCTTTGTGAAACCTTGGCTGAATTTATTTCCGGCCCTGAAAATACCACCGGTCTTGTCAAATATGAGGCGCGGATGGCGCAACGAGCTGTGAAACTTACGGAATACATCTTGCGTCTTGCCATTACCGAGGACGCACCTTGCTTTAATCCCGAGCTTATGACCAACACAACCAAACGTATCATTGAATTGGCGCACCTGATTGATGTGCGAAACCAGGAGGAGAAGGTCCGTGTCTGAAGGATTGTCAAGCCGTGTGGGGCGGATCATCAGTGGTGGTTTGAATGCTATTCTTGATGCCGTCGAAGATGCTGCACCCGAAGCAATTATGGAGCAATCTATCCGAGAAATCGACGATGCGATTGCCGAGGTTCGCGATGAACTTGGCAAAGTGATTGCCGCCAAGCATCTTGCGAACAAGAAGCTTTCCGATAAGAATTCCGAACATGAAGACTTGTCCGACAAGATCGAGATTGCCCTTGCCAAGGGGCGGGAAGATTTGGCCGAAACGGCGGTTTCCCATCAGCTTGATATAGAAGCGCAAATTCCCGTGCTGGAACAAAGTATTGCCGAAGCGGCCGAAAGAGAGCGTGAACTTGAGGGTTATGTTGCAGCCCTTCAGGCGCGAAAACGCGAAATGAAAGCAGACTTGCAGCGTTTTCGCGAGGCACGCGATGCGACCAGAATAGAGGCATCGGGCCAGGCGGCAGAAGCCTCTGTCGGGCATGGTGTGTCAAAGGCGACGCAGGCGTTTGAACGTGTGATGGAACGTCAGGGCGGGGTGGCACTTGGTGGTATGACTGCCCCGAAAACGGCGGCACAGCTTCAGGAACTTGAAACTTTGGCACGCAAAAATCGGGTGAATGAACGCCTGGCTGCGATCAAAACCCGTTTGAACAAGTAAGTGGTTTGGTGATGTTCCTGTCTTATCTGAGCGAAACGTCGAATTTCCCGTTCGCGGTCTCTCTGGTCATCGTGGCGATATTGGCTTTAATCGAGGGCATCGGTTTGGTTATGGGGGCCGGAGCATTCGGGTTTCTTGATGGCTTGCTGCCCGACATTGATCTGGATTTTGATACCCCGGATATGACAGTGCCATCTATTGGCGGCCAATTTCTGACATGGCTGCAAATTGGCCGTGTGCCGGTTATTTTTTCTCTGATCGTTTTTCTTGTCGCCTTCGGGTTGATTGGTTTGTTTCTTCAAGGTGTTGTTGGTGCCATTTTTGGGGCACCGTTGCCTGCCGTGATTGCCTGTATTCCCGCCTTCGTCGTTTCCATGCCGGTGCTTGGTCTGGGGAATGCTGTTCTTGCCGCGATCATACCACGCGATGAAACATCCGCCGTTTCGCATGACAGTTTGATCGGCAAACTGGCCGTGATTACCGGTGGTGAAGCCCGAAAGGATTATCCTGCCCAGGGCAAGGTAAAGGATCAGCACAAGCAAACGCATTACATTTTGATCGCGCCTGACAATGCCATGGACGTTTTTCCGCAGGGGGAAAAGGTGTTGTTGGTGCGCAGGCACAAATCCATCTATTTCGCCATTCCGATTGAATCGGATGGTTTGACCGACTGAATTTTATTCAATGAATACGGCTGGAGTATCCTGAATGTATGGAAATACAAGTACAAGTATGTTTGACGGCCTGATCGGTGTCGGCACAACAGCACTTGTGATCGTCGTTGCGCTGCTGGTGATGGGTTTGATCCTGATGCGGCTTTATGTGCGCGCGTCAAAAGAAATTTCTTTTGTTCGAACCGGTTTTGGCGGGCAGAAAATTATCATGAATGGCGGGGCGCTGGTTTTCCCGATCCTGCATGAAACCATCCCGGTTAACATGAATACGCTGCGTCTTGAAGTGCGCCGTGATGATGATCAGGCGCTGATCACGCGGGACCGGATGCGCGTTGATGTGGTGGCCGAATTTTACGTTCGGGCGCAACCGACTGAAGAATCTATTGCGGCGGCGGCGCAAACTCTTGGCAAGCGCACCATGCAGCCTTTGGAATTGAAAGAGCTGGTTGAAGGCAAGTTTGTTGATGCCCTGCGTTCCGTCGCTGCCGAAATGACGATGGAAGAACTGCACGAAAAAAGAACCGATTTTGTTCAGAAAGTTCAGCAAGCCGTTACCGAAGACCTTTTGAAAAACGGCCTGGAACTCGAATCGGTTTCTTTGACCGGGCTTGACCAAACCGGGATGGAATTTTTCAACCCGAACAACGCTTTCGATGCCGAAGGTTTGACCCGACTGACCGAAGAAATCGAACGTCGCAAGAAAATCCGTAACGACATTGAGCAGGAAACACAGGTTCAGATCAAAACGAAGAATCTGGAAAGTGAAAAGCTTCATCTGGCGCTTTTGCGGGACGAAGAATACGCCAAACTTGAGCAGCAACGCGAAGTTGAAGTTCGCAAATCGACCCAGGCCGCCGAAATTGCGCGCCACAGAGCCGAACAGAATCAGGCCGCCAAGCAGGCAGAAATCAATTCTGTCCAGAATGTCGAAAGATCCAAGATTACGGCGGATAAAGGGGTTGCGGAAGAACGGATCGATATGGAACGCCAGATCCGGGAAAGAGAAATCGAGAAGCAAAAGGCCATTGAGCTGGCAGAACAGGTTCGTGCAATTGCAATCGCCGAAAAATCCAGGGAGCAGTCTGAAGCACAATCGAATGCCGATTTTGCCCGCGCAAAGGCTGTGCAGGCCGAAGAACGGGTTATTACCGCGCGTGAGAACGAAATTGCCGAACGTCTTAAGGCGATTGAACTGATTGAAGCTGCCAAAGAGGCCGAACGTCAGGCAATCGGTATCAAGGTTTCGGCAGAAGCCGAAAAAATGGCGGCTGCCGACCGTGCCGAAGCGTTGCGTGAAGAGGCCGAAGGGCAGGCGATTGCCGAAAAACTCCGGGCTGAGGCCGCAGAGGTTCGCTATCGTGTCGATGCTGATGGCGCGCGGGCTATTAACGAAGCACAAAACGTGCTGTCGACCGAACAAATTGCCATGCAGATCAAGATCAAACTTATCGAGAATCTTGACAAGATCATCCGCGAAAGTGTCAAGCCGATGGAAAACATCGACGGCATCAAAATTATCCAGATTGATGGCTTGAATGGCGGCTCTTCAGGCGGCACTGCCGGTGCAGGCGAGAATAATGGCGGAGGTAGCCTTGCGGATAACGTGGTGAACAGTGCATTGCGTTATCGTGCGCAGGCACCGTTGCTGGATTCTTTGCTAAAAGAGGTTGGCATAAAGGGGGGCGACATTAACAGTATCGCATCCATCATACCGGGGTTTTCGGATGCTGTTCCAGCATCAACCCCAACGTCAAACCAGGCTTCAGAACCTGAAAATAAATCCGATGAAACTCTCCGTGATCCCCAAACACCTGTGATTTGATAGATTTTTGGGTTTAAGGCAAGAACCCCATCCCAATTGTTTCGGATGGGGTTCTTTTTTGGGGGCTTTAACAAGCAGTCTAGGGATTGTTGAGTATTAGGATTCACAAAGTGCCATAAATGTG
>TARA_R110001583_G_scaffold145635_2_pt1 | contig 81369 bp, 73 predicted proteins | sample TARA_R110001583 | Tara Oceans TARA_R110001583 (sample SAMEA4398432) | marine metagenome | biome: Polar Biome; feature: [MES] marine water layer (ENVO:01000295) within the mesopelagic zone...; material: water (ENVO:00002006), including particulate matter (ENVO:01000060) such... | reverse complement strand
AAGTGTATCACAAACAAATTATATGCAACTAACTACTGACCTCTACTATTCGTTTTTATTCGTCTAAAAATGAAACTATAAAAGATGCATAAATCACTAATTTTAATTTTCTGCACATCCAGATAGTGTTTATATATTCATAAAAGTTGATTTTGAAGAATTGGCATTCGTGCATTAGAGCTAATTGCTGCAACCTTACTATTAATTCCTAAAACTATTTGGGCAGGATCAATATCAACTATAGGTTTATTGAGTGGCGCAGTTGTAATGCATTTAACGCCGCTAGAAATTGAAATAAATATGAAGTGATATTTTATTTTATATAGCTTTGGATCTTAATTATTAGCTTAATTATTATTTTTAATCAGTGAAAAAATATTCCTTTTATTGGAAAAAAACTTTAACCTAAACTTTATTTTTTTCTAAAATCATGGAGCGATAAATTAAATACTGAGCCAAAACGTATGTAATCATAATTATAACTTCAAAAATATGTGCAGATTCGTAAAATTTATTTACTGCTAAAACAGCATCTGACACAATAAATACTGAAGCTCCAATTAACATTAATAATGCTTTTTTTGAATTTGTGTTTAGATAATCAATTAAAGATACTGCTCCAAAAGTTGAAATTACTAATCCATAAATTATTACGGGTATTAAGAGTTCACCTAACGAATTTCTAAGAATAAAAATTAATAAACTAAATACCAGAAAAAACAAAAAGGCAGATGACATAATTCTAACAATAGGTGTTTTTTGAATTCTATTAATTACAATTTTAATAAATATAAGATGAGCAATTAAGAAGGAAATCAATCCAATTATAAAATTTAATTCACCTGAAAACAATAAAAACACATCACCTAAAAAAGAAAATATTAAAGCAATTATATAAATCCTATTTCTTTTAGATACAGATACAACATACAAAACTAGAAGAGATAGTAGTATTAATGGTTTAAACATAAAAATAAGACTTGGTATTTTTAAAACAATTCCAACAATATCTAAAACTGATACAAGTACAAAAACAAAAAAGGCAACTTTAACTTTACTCATTATAAATTTATTAATTCAGCGTGGGTAAGATACAATTTTTGTTTAATTTTTTTAATAAAGGGCTAATTCCTACAATTAAACGTTGCTGAATTATTGGACACTCTCCCACAAAGTATCTTTAGTTGCAGTTATTGAGGTAAAAAATGATGATAATTTCTATCAAGAAAGAATGACTCCTGGTGTTAACTATTTCATTCATAATATAACTCGCTTACAAATTAATTATCAAGCTAATATTGAACAACTATTAACAAAGATAACAACGTTTTATTAATGCGGCTTGAAGTTAAATTCTATATTTATTTTTAAACTAATTATTTGGTTAAATAAACTCCTGATAATTATCAGGAGTTTATTTTTGTGGTTATTGTAATTTTGTTTACTACCCTTTAAAAAAATAAATCATGAATACTGATAAAGATTTTTTACGAGAAAAACTAAACAATCATTATTCGACAGTTTTTGAGAAAGAACTTATTGATGAAATTGTTAATTTAGGTATTTATAAAACTATTGAAAGCGGAGGTACTCTTATTGATATTGGAGATGCCATGACGCACATCCCGTTAATATTAGATGGAGCAATAAAAATTATTCGTGAAGATAAAAATGGAGATGAAATTGCTTTGTATTTTTTAGAAAAAGGTGACACGTGTGCCATCTCTTTTGTGAACTGTATAAATAGATCTAAAAGTATGTTTAGAGGAGTTGCCGAAAAACAAACAGAAGGTATTTTTGTTCCTGTTACTAAAGTTGATGATTGGTTAATAAAATATGAAACTTGGCGTCATTTTATTATTGACAGTTACCATATGCGTTTAATAGAAATGGTAGAATCTATTGATAGTTTAGCATTTATGAAATTAGACGATAGATTGCTGAAATATTTAACTGACAAAGTTAAAATAATGCAAAATCAAACTTTAATTATAACACATCAAGAAATTGCTGATGATATAAATACGTCAAGAGTAGTTGTTTCACGTTTACTAAAACAACTTGAAAATGAAGGTAAACTTAAAATTCGAAGAAATAGAATTATAATTGATAATCTTTAAGTTAACTAATCATTTTTAAATAATAGGTTTCAGATATAATCGATACATTCAAACTCTCAGCTTTTGTGCGTTTACTGGGCCCCATATTATCACCTGCAATTACATAGTTGGTTTTTTTAGAAATTGAACTCACTACTTTACCACCATTATCTTCAATAGATTTTTTTAAACCATTTCTATCAAAATGTGTAAATACACCTGATACCACAAAAATTTCACCTTGTAAAATATTGGTTATACCTACTTGTGATTCTACAGATACTTCTAACTGCACATCATGTTCTTTTAATTTATTTATTAATTGTTTATTTATATCATTGTTAAAAAAATCAACAACACTTTTTGCAATAACATCACCAATTTCATCCACATTTATTAACGCTGAAAAAGAAGCATTCATTAAATTATCAATAGATTTAAAATGTTTAGCTAATTTCTTTGCTACAGTTTCTCCTACAAATCTAATTCCCAAAGCAAATAATACTTTTTCAAAAGGAATTTCTTTAGATTTTTCAATCCCTACAATTATATTTTCTGCAGATTTTTCTGCCATTCTTTCCAAAGGAATAATTTGCTCTTCTTTTAATTCGTACAAATCAGCATAATTATGAATCAATCCTTCCTTAAACAATAATTCAACCGTTTCAGCTCCTAAACCATCAATATTCATAGCTTTTCTACTAATAAAATGCTGAATTCTTCCTGTGATTTGAGTTGGGCAACCATATTCATTTGGGCAGTAGTGTTTGGCATCTCCTTCTGCTCTTACCAGTTCTGTATTGCAATCAGGGCAATGCGTACTATATTTAGTTGGTTCAGAGTTTAACGGTCTTTTACTGAAATCAACCCCAACTATTTTAGGAATTATTTCACCTCCTTTTTCAACATAGACATTATCACCAACTCTAACATCCAACTTTTCAATTTGATCTGCATTATGTAATGAAGCTCTTTTAACAATTGTACCTGCTAATTGAACTGGTTCTAAATTTGCCACTGGTGTAATTGCTCCAGTTCTTCCAACCTGATAGGTAATTTCATTTAAAACAGTACTTTCTTGCTCAGCTTTAAATTTATAAGCTATTGCCCAACGAGGCGATTTTGCTGTATAACCCAATTCATCCTGTTGAGCTAGGCTATTAACTTTTACAACAACACCATCTGTTTCATAAGGAAGCTGAAAACGTTCTTTATCCCAATTTTCAATAAAATTAAATACTTCATTTATAGTTGCACAAATTTTAATGGTTTTAGGAATTTTAAAGCCTAATTTACCAGCCATTTCTAAGGCTTCAGAATGTGTTTTATTCGGGTTTTTATTAGCAACCAAATTATACAATAAACAATCTAATGGACGCTTTGAAACTTCAGCACTATCCTGTAATTTTAAACTGCCACTTGCTGTATTTCTAGGATTACTATATGGATCTTCACCTGCTTCAACTCTATCTTCATTCATTTTATTGAAACCTTGTAACGGTAAAATAATTTCGCCTCTTATTTCAAAATTATCAACAAAACGTTCTTTTAAAACAAGCGGTATGGATTTTATAGTTTTAATATTTGCAGTTACATCGTCACCCGCAAATCCATCTCCTCTAGTTACTGCGCTCACTAAAACCCCTTGCTTATATGTTAAATTAATTGATGCCCCATCGTATTTTAATTCACAGGCATATTCAACATCTTCAGTACCCAATATTTTTTTAATACGCTTTTCCCAATCAACTAAATCTTCTTTTGAATAGGAATTATCCAATGAATACATTCTGTTTTTATGAACAACTGTATTGAAATTTTTAGTAATTTCTCCACCTACTCTTTGTGTTGGGGAATTTGGATCAAAAAATTGTGGGTTTTCCGTTTCTAGCTTTTCTAATTCTTTAAGTTTTAAATCAAACTCATAATCAGAAATTGTAGCGTTATCCAACACATAATAATTATAATTATGCAAATTTAATTCTTCTCTTAATTGCGCTATTTTTTGTTCAATATTTTCAGACATCTCAATTTATTTCTCTGCTAAAATAATCATATTTTTTTAACTTTATAGATTATATTTCTACTGCCTCAAACAAGAAATTTATAGGACTAGAATGTAACAAACGTTACATTTTCACCTGATATTTATCATATTTAGAGTTATGCAACTGCTGTAACTTTACCATATATTTAAAAGCTATCTTTATTATTAATTTTAATAAAACAAACAACCAAACCACTGATAATGAAAAACTTAATTATTTTAGGTGCAGGTACTTCAGGTACAATGATGGTAAACCATCTTAGGCCAAAATTAAAAAAAGACCAATGGAACATTACAATTGTTGATCAATACAAAACACATTATTACCAACCAGGATTTTTGTTTCTACCTTTTGATACTTATACTGAAGATCAGGTGAAAAAAGTTGGAAAAAAATTCATTCCTAAAGGTATAAACTACATTCAAAAGAAAATTGAACAAATTTTACCAGAAGAAAACAAAGTTCAATTAGAAGATGAAACTTTAAGTTACGACCTATTAATTATTGCAACTGGATCAAAAATTGCACCCGAAGAGACAAACGGTTTAATAGGGCCACTTTGGAAAAAAGATATATTTGATTTTTACACCTATGAAGGTTCTTTATCATTACGAAATAAGCTAAGAGATTGGCAAGGTGGAAAATTAGTAGTTCACATTACTGAAATGCCAATTAAATGTCCTGTTGCCCCTTTAGAATTTGCCTTTTTAGCCGATTCATATTTTCGCGAAAAAGGAATGAGAGATAAAGTAGAAATTACATATGTTACTCCCCTTACAGGTGCTTTTACAAAACCTACTTGTTCAACAGCTTTAAGTTATCTTTTAAAAGAGAAAAATATACATATGGAAGCTGATTTTGCAGTTGAACATGTTGATAATGAAACCAAAGAAATTGTTGATTATGAAGATAGAAGAATTCCTTTTGATTTATTGGTTACCGTCCCAACAAATATGGGAGATGAAGTTATAGAAAGATCAGGTTTAGGAGATGATTTAAATTTTGTTCCTACAGATCATAATACTTTACAGTCAAAAGCACATGAAAATATTTTTGTGATTGGAGATGCAACTAATGTACCAGCATCTAAAGCAGGCTCAGTAGCACATTTTGAAGCAGAAACATTAACTGATAATATTCTTTTATACATTAACGGTTATACATTAAAAAAAGAATTTGATGGCCATGCAAACTGCTTTATAGAAACAGGTGACAATAAAGCGCTATTAATTGACTTTAATTACGTAACAGAACCAGTTCACGGTACATTTCCTTTTGCAAAAATAGGACCTCTTAAACTACTAAAAGAAAGCATTTTTAATCATTGGGGAAAATTAGCTTTTAGATGGATTTATTGGAATATGCTGTTAAAAGGAATTGCAATACCATTTGTTTCTAGAAATATGAGCTTTAAAGGAAAGGTTTTTGATATAAAAGCAGATAAGTAATAAATAATTATTAACTATAAATTAAACAACTAAATATTATGTCAGTAAAAACTATAGCAGAAGTTGAAGTAAAAGTTTCTGAAGAAGGATACTTAGAAGATATGACTCAATGGAACGAAGAAATTGCAAAAGAAATTGCAAAAGAAATAGGAATTGAATTAACTCCAAAACACTTTGAAGTTCTCAATTTTTTACGCAAAAAAACAGAAGCTAAGGAAGCTTTAACAATAAGAGGTGTTGGTAAATCCGGTATTGTTAATATTAAAGAATTATATGTTTTATTCCCAAAAGGCCCTTTAAAATTCTCATCAAAAATAGCTGGTATACCTAAACCAACTAGCTGTATTTAAACTTCTTAATATATATTATTTATAAAAATTTAAAACTTAAAAGATGAGTACAGAAAAAAAACCTTTAGAGAAAATTTGTTTAATATGTGCTAAAGGAAGTTTAGAAGATGTGTATGCCAGTTTAGTTATGGCAAATGGAGCTGTTATGGAAGGTATTGAAACCAATGTTTTTTTTACGTTTTTTGGTTTAGATGGTATCACTAAAAAATCAATGAACTGTTTACATACTGCAACAACAGGTAATCCTGCCATGCGTATGCCTGGTGGACTTCCTTTTCCAACAATGCTTGGTGGATTACCGGGAGTAGAATCTGCTGTTTCAGGAATGATGCGTAAACAAATGGAAGCATTAGATATGCCTCCTGTAGATGAATTTTTGGAAATGATTACTGCTGGTGGTGGTAAAATATATGCCTGTAAATTAGCAGTTGATATGTTTAAACTAAAAAAAGAAGATTTATCGGATGAAGTATCCAATATTATTACCATTGGTGAATTTTACGAAATGTGTGATGGAGACAGAACACAGATTATTTTTACCTAATTAAATAAAACAGTATAAAAAAGAGACTGTCTAAAAAAATTTAAAACTCGTCATTCTGGATTTATTTCAGAATCTCATCATACTGACAATCAATCATTATGAGAACCTGAATCAAGTTCAGGTTGACGAAAATTTCACTTTTCAGACAGCCTTTTTTTTATTAATAATAGGCAAACCTTCTTACTTGAGCAATGTACCTTGCCAATCTAATTACCTGATGCGTATATCCAAACTCATTATCGTACCAAACATACAAAATAACATTTTTCCCATCACTATTAGAAATAGTTGCATTGCTATCAAAAATTGCAGGAGCAGATGTACCTACAATATCTGAAGAAACCAGTTCATTGCTTAATGAATATCTAATTTGCTCAACCAAACTACCTTCTAAACAATACTTTTTTATTGTAGCATTTATAGTTTCAGAACTCGCTGCGTTTTCTAAATTTAAATTTAAAATTGCCAAAGATCCATTTGGTACAGGAACCCGAATAGCATTTGACGTTAATTTTCCTTTAAATGAAGGTAATGCTTTTGAAACTGCATTTCCAGCTCCAGTTTCAGTAATAACCATATTTAAAGCTGCTGCTCTTCCTCTCCTGTATTTTTTATGCATATTATCAACCAAATTTTGATCATTAGTATATGCGTGGATAGTTTCTAAATGTCCGTGAATTACTCCAAAATTATCTTCCATAACTTTTAAAACAGGCGTAATGGCATTGGTGGTACAAGATGCTGCTGAAAATATACGAATCTCATTTGGATCGTATTCTTCATGATTTACACCATACACTATATTTGGAACACCTTTTCCTGGAGCAGTTAATAAAACTTTTGCTATTCCCTTAGCTTTTAAATGCCTACTTAAAGCTTCTTTATCTCTAAAAGCTCCTGTATTATCAATAACTAAAGCATTAAAAATACCATAAAATGTATAATCAATTTCTTCAGGAGTATTTGCAGAAATCATATGAACCGTTGTTCCATTAATAATTAATGCTTTTTTTTCAAAATTCACTTTAACCGAACCATGAAAATCTCCATGAACAGAATCATTACTAAGTAAAGCCGCTCTTTTTTCTAAAATAGATTCAGTTATTTCTCCACGTGTAACAATTGCTCTTAATCGCATTAAATTCCCTTTACCTGTACGAGCCATTAATTCACGTGCTAATAAACGGCCTATTCTACCAAAACCATAAAGAACTACATCTTTTGGTTCAATTCCATTAGAGTTTTTAGCTTCTTTTAATTTCTCTTCAACAAAATTATCAATATTAGGTTGATTATCTTCTAAATAAAATTCATACACTAATTTACCAATATCAATTTTTGAAGGAGGTAATTTTAAAGATTTCATTTGACGTGCAATTTTCACAGCATCAAAAATTGAAATTGGTTTTTCTACAAAATTGCTAGCATACTCAACCAAATTTAATATTTCACTAACATTTCTATCCAATAATTGATTTCTGAATAAAATTAATTCAACAGTATCATCATACCATAAATCGCTTATTATTCTAATAAATTCTACTGTTGCTCTTCTTAGATCTGCTTGAAAAGCGAGTTCTTTTTCGTAAAGTTCGTTAAATGACATTTTAAGTTGTGTTATTTAATTTTCGACAAAAGTACCTATTTCAAACGTTTTCGCAAAGGTTTTATATATAAAAAAACCTTTCATATTTTGAAAGGTTTTTAAAATGGTTTTTAAAATATTATCTAAAAATATAGCGTTCCTTCTCTCCTCTTAAATTCAGTATTTCAATTCGTAATACTTCACCTTTAGTTTTATTTGCTATCATATTAACAACATCATCAACCGAAATAACTTTTTTATTATTAATTGAAGTAATAACATAACCGCTCTTCACTCCATAATACAATAATTCTTTATTGGAAATAGCTATAATTTTAACGCCATTTGCTGTATTTAATTTTTTCAACTCACTTTTATTCAAATTTTTCAATTCTAATCCTATTTCTGAAATTGTACTTTTTTCATTTTTAGTTAAAGTTACATTTACATTATTTTGCTTACTATCTCTTAAAAAAGTAACATTAATAATATCCCCAGGCCTTTTTGTTCTTAAAAAGCCTTGCAAATCTGCAAATGTTGAAATTTTAACTTCATTTAATTTAATAATGATATCATTTTGTTTAAGTCCCGCTTTTTCAGCTCCTGAATTGCTGCTTATTCCAGTAATATAATAACCCTCGGTATACTCAATTTTTAAATCCTTTGATATTTTATTATTCAATTCCCCTCCATAAACGCCCAACATAGCCTTTTGAACATTTCCAAATTCCATTAAATCTTCAACAACTTTTTTAGCGATATTAGAAGGAACTGCAAATGAATAACCTATAAAAGATCCTGTTCGTGATGAAATAGCTGTATTTATACCAACCAATTCACCTCTAGTATTTACCAACGCTCCACCACTATTCCCCGGGTTTACAGCAGCATCGGTCTGTATAAAAGAATCTACACCTTTATTACCATCTAAATCTCGCCCTTTTGCACTTATAATACCTGCAGTTACTGTTGAAGTTAAATTATAAGGATTACCTACAGCTAAAACCCAGTCTCCTATTTTAATACTATTTGAATCTCCAAAAGTTACATACGGTAAGTTTTCAGCCTCTACTTTAAGCAAAGCAATATCATTAATTGCATCCGTTCCTATCAATTCAGCTTTGTAATTTTTCTTATTATTTAAGGTGACTTCTATTTCTATTGCATTTTTAATAACGTGGTTATTTGTAATAATATAACCATCGGATGAAATTACAACACCACTTCCAGTTCCAACTTGAGAATACTGTTTTGTACCACTTCCTTGTCCATAATAAAATTCTGCACGTGGATTTCTAACCGTTTTATAAGATGTATTTTTAACATGCACTACTGAATTTATAGTTTTCTCTGCAGCAACGGTAAAATCGGTGTTTTCCATTCCAGCAACAACTGAACTCCTATAATTTATAGGCAAACTAGTTAAAGAAGAATCTACTTGCTTTTCAATAATTACTTGAGGGGTTTCAAAAAAATACTTATACCCAACCAACGTAAAAACTCCACCAATAATGGAAAATAATACAATACTAACTATTTTTTTCATTTTTATAAACTTTATCAATTAAAACTTAAAATTATACTTTTATTGTATTAGAAAAAGTGCTTTAACGGTTTGTTAACGCTGTTTTAACTCATTTTAACAATTTAAAATCACATTGCAATTTTAACCACAAAATCTTCATTGAATTTATTACATTTGCATAAATGAAAATACATTTTTACAAATATCAAGGCACAGGAAACGATTTTATCATGATTGATAATAGGGAGAATACATTCCCTAAAAAAAATATGGAGCTCATTCATAAATTATGCGATAGACGTTTTGGGATTGGTGCTGATGGATTAATACTGTTAGAAACTTCCAATAAAAACGATTTTACTATGGTGTATTTTAATGCTGATGGAAATGAAGGAAGTATGTGTGGAAATGGAGGAAGATGCATAGTTGCTTTTGCTAAATCATTAGTAATTATCAACGAAGAGGCAACTTTTGAAGCTGTAGATGGTTTACATTATGCTTCTATTAAAAATGCTATTGTAAGCTTACAAATGATTGATGTAAAAAACATTGAGGTATTTGAAAATCATTTATTTTTAAATACTGGATCACCACATCATATTAGTTTTAAAAATGATGTTGCAACTATTAATATAAAAGAGTTAGGAGCTAAAATTAGATATGGAGCGCCTTATTTTAAAGAAGGCACCAATGTGAATTTTGCGGAACAAATTTCTGATAACTCTTTTAAAGTTAGAACTTATGAACGAGGCGTTGAAGATGAAACTTTAGCTTGTGGCACTGGTGTTACCGCAGTAGCAATTGCAGCACATAAATCGAATAAAACAACAGCAAATTCAATAAACCTTGAAGTTTTAGGAGGCAAACTAGAAGTGTCATTTATTAAGGAAGATAACGTATATAAAAATGTATTTTTAAAAGGTCCCGCTGAATTTGTTTTTGAAGGAAATATTACAGCATAATGGCAACTTTACTTGGAAAAAATATTAATTTACGACCACTAGAACCTGAAGATATTGATTTTTTATTTTCAACAGAAAATAATGAATCATTTTGGGAAATTAGCAGTACGCAAACTCCTTATTCAAAATATATTTTACAAAAATATATAGAAAATTCACACCAAGATATTTATGAAGCAAAACAATACCGATTTGTAATTTGCGACATTAAAAATATTCCAGTTGGAATGATTGATTTGTTTGATTTTAATCCGCAACATCAACGCGTTGGAATTGGACTTTTAGTAACTAAAGAACATCAAAACAACGGTTATGGCTCAGAAGCTTTAGAAATGATACTAGATTATGCTTTTACTTTATTAAATGTACACCAAATTTTTGCGAATATCACTTCAGATAATTTAAATAGCATTTCTCTTTTTGAAAAATTTAATTTTAAAAAAGTAGGTTTAAAAAAAGATTGGATATATTCTAACTCTGTTTTTAAAGATGAATTTTTATATCAATTAATTAAAAACACAAATGAATCTTAAAAAACTTTTTTTACTAATTTTTAGTTTAGTTTTAATAATTGGAGGTTTCCTTGCCTATAATTTTTATGGAAAAATTTACAAGCCAAACACTACAAAAGAAGGTTTTTTATACATTCCAACAAATAGCACATTTCAAGAAGTTGAAAATTTAGTACGCCCATTTTTAAAAAGAGTAAAACCGTTTGTGTGGGTTGCAAATAAAAAAAGATATTCAAACTCAATTAAACCTGGAAAGTATTTTATTTCAAAAGGTCTAAATAATAACGATTTAGTAAATTTATTAAGAAGCGGAAAACAGACAACAGTTAAACTCTCCTTTAATAACCAAGATACTTTTGAAAAACTAGCAGGTAGAATTGCTGAACAAATTGAACCTGATTCTATTTCTCTTTTAAATACATTAACCGACATTTCTTTTATTACAAAAGTAGGTTTTAACAACAATACAGCATTAGGAATGTACATTCCTAATACATATGAGTTTTATTGGAATACTTCTGCAGAAGCTTTTAAAAGTAAAATGCTCAATGAATACAAGAGGTTTTGGAATACTTCTCGCTTAGAAAAAGCAAAAAAACTCAATTTATCTAAAGTTGAAATTATAACACTTGCTTCAATTGTACAAAAAGAAACTGCAACTGTAAGTGAAAGACCAATGGTAGCTCAACTATATTTAAACAGGCTACAAGATAAATGGCCTCTGCAAGCTGATCCTACAATTATATTTGCATTAAAAAATAAACTTGGAAAAGACACAGTTATTAAACGAGTTTTAACTAAAGATTTAGAAATTAATTCACCTTACAATACTTATAAAACAAGAGGCCTGCCTCCGGGTCTAATTGCTATGCCAGATATTTCTTCTATAGACGCAGTGTTAAATCCAGCAATACATGAGTATTATTATATGTGCGCCAGCATAACCTCTATTGGCAAGCATGAATTTGCGAAAACGTTGTCGCAACACAATAAAAATGCTTTAAAATACCAAATCTGGCTAAATAAGCAAGGCGTAAATAGATAAAAAACAGCAACCACAATGGCTAATTCAATAGTGTTTTCATATACAATTAAAAGCTAAACTACTTTTACATTTCATATTTAACATCAAAAACATTGTTTTCTTAATAATTTGTTAATTTAATTAAAATATTGTAGTTTTACTTTTTAAATAAAAAATATACATTACATTTGCACCCTTAAATTTAGAAGGTAATTAAAACCTATAAATTATGAAAAAAGTAATAATATTTTTTGGCTTACTAATCTTAGGAATCGTTATTTCAAGTTTTTCAAATAGTGAGAAAACTCGTAATATTGACTTTTCTAGTGAAATTAGTTCAGCTCCAACTGAAAAAGATAGCTTCACTCAAATTTTAAATATTCCATTTGTTGGTAATTCATTCAACGGATTTAAAGAAGCAGTAGCTTTTAAAGAATCTCAAGGAAAATATCATGTTGTAAATACACTTGGCTACTTAGGAAAATATCAATTTGGAAGAACAACCTTAGAAAGATTTAAAATATACAACACTCAATTATTTTTAGAAACTCCTAAATTACAGGAAGATGCTTTTATAGCACTTTGTTCTGTAAATAAATGGATTTTAAGAAAAGATATTAAACGAAATGTTGGTAAAAAAATAAATGGTATTAAAATTACTGAATCTGGAATTCTTGCAGCGGCTCATTTAGCAGGTGCTGGAAACGTAAAAAAATACCTTAGAAGTAATGGAGCAAATACATTTAAAGATGCATACGGATCTTCAGTGCAACATTACTTAAAACAATTTTCAGGTTATGACACTTCATTTATTGAAGCCAATGTTAAACCTGTTTTGTAATTTGAATAATTTTTGGTTAAATTATTAAGGTCTTAACTGTTGTTAAGGCCTTTTTTTATTCTTTATGAATTATAAAAATTGTTGGTCTTTTATGCAAATTTGGATTTTCATTTTTCCAATCTTTAATTTCTAAAGTTCTAATATATTCAGATTGCAATGTAATATCACAAGCTACACAAAGTTTTGTAGTAGGTGTTAATACACTTTTTAAATCTGTCATCATTTTCTCATTCCTATAAGGAGTTTCAATAAAAATTTGAGATTGGTTTTTCTCTTTTGACAATCTCTCTAAATTTTTAATTGCTACTTTCCTCTCAGAAGTATCAATTGGCAAGTAACCATTAAATGTAAAATTTTGTCCATTAAAACCTGAAGCCATCATTGCCAAAATAATAGACGAAGGACCAACTAAAGGAATTACTCTAATACCTTTTTCATGAGCTAGCTTCACAATTTCAGCACCGGGATCTGCAATTGCAGGAACACCAGCCTCAGAAAGTAAACCAACGGAAACACCTAAAGAACAAATATCTAAATACGTTTTAACCTCTAATTGATCAGCATATTTATCTAATTTTAAAATTGTTAAAGAAGGTTGAGATTTTCTTGGGGCAATTTGTTTTATAAATTTACGTGCCGTTTTTTCATTTTCAACGATAAAACAATCAAGTTCTTCAATTATTTTTTTTATAGATAATGGAAGCACCTCTAAAGGTTCACAATCACCTAAAGTAGTTGGAATTAAATATAACTTTCCTTTTTCGTTATCCATTTGAATTTAATTTTTTAGCAATATTATCACAGGCCTCATCCAGCATTTTGTATACATTTTTAAATCCGTAATCACCTCCATAATACGGGTCAGGAACATCTAAATTTTCACCTGGAAAAACTTCATTTAAAATAAGTAATACTTTTAATTTATCATTCTCATTCCTTGCCAACGCAACAATATCGTTATAATTTGAATTATCCATCGCATAAATATAATCAAACTTATCAAAATCTTCAATCAAAAATTTTCTTGCTTGTTGAGCAGTTATATCAATATTATTTTGTTTTGCTATTGTAATGGAACGCTTATCTGGTTTTGCACCATTGTGATATCCAGCAGTTCCAGCTGAATCAACTTTAGTTTTAAAACCAAACACTTTGGATTTCAAAATACCTTCTGCCAATGGCGAACGACAAATGTTACCAAGGCAAACCATTAATACTTTGGTCATTATTATAAGTTAAAAAGTAAGTTTTTTTGTAATATCGTCAACGTATTTTCTAAATTGCTTATCCGTTTCCGTTAAGTTGTCAACAGTTTTACAAGCATGAAGCACAGTTGCATGGTCTCTTTTTCCAATTTGAGAACCAATACTTGCCAAAGAAGCTTTTGTCATTCTTTTTGCAAAATACATAGCCAATTGACGTGCTTGAACAATATGTCTTTTACGTGTTTTAGATTGTAAAGTTGCTACATCTAATTCGAAATAGTTAGATACTATTTTTTGAATATAATCTATAGAAACCTCACGTTTGGTATTTTTAACAAATTTATCTACAATTTGTTTTGTTAAAGATAACGTAAATTCTTTTCTGTTAAATGAAGCTTGCGCAATCATAGAAATTAAAACCCCTTCAAGTTCTCTAACATTCGATTTTATGTGTTTTGCAATATAATCAACAATTTCTTGTGGCATTTCCACGCCATCTCTATATAATTTATTTTGTAAAATTGAAACTCTTGTTTCATAATCTGGCACTTGAAGCTCCGCTGACAATCCCCACTTAAATCTAGAAAGTAATCGCTGCTCTATATCCTGCATATCTACAGGAGCTTTGTCTGATGTTAATATAACTTGTTTTCCATTTTGATGCAAGTGATTAAAAATATGAAAAAACACATCTTGGGTACCTGTTTTACCTGATAAAAATTGAACATCGTCAATTAGCAAAACATCAATCATTTGGTAAAAATGAATAAAATCATTTCTTGTATTACCTTTTACAGAATCTATATATTGCTGAGTAAATTTTTCAGAAGAAATATACAAAACTGTTTTATCTGGGTATTTATCTTTAATTTGAACGCCAATAGCATGTGCGATGTGTGTTTTCCCTAATCCAACACCGCCATAAATTAACAATGGATTAAATGAGGTTCCACCAGGCTTATTTGCAACTGCCATTCCTGCCGAACGCGCCAATCTATTTGAATCTCCTTCAACAAAACTGTCAAAATTATAATTTGGATTTAATTGGGATTCAATTTTAACTTTTTGAATACCAGGAATAATAAATGGATTTTTTAATTCACGCTTATTAAAATCTAAAGGAACAGTAACTCCTTGTGGATTTAAAGGATTTCTATTTGAGCTAGGTATTTTAACAGTATGTGGATTATTACTACTGTAATTATTTTCCATTCTCACATCATAAATCAACTTTGCATCTTCACCCAATTGCTTTACCAAAGCAACTCTTAATAACTTAATATAATGCTCTTCTAACCATTCATAAAAAAACTTACTTGGTACTTGAATAGTAAGTGCTTCACCCGATAATTTAATTGGTTTAATTGGTTCAAACCATGTTTTATACGCTTGTTGTTTAATATTATCTTCAATAAAAGATAAACATTCTCCCCAAACTGATGATGCAGTTACAGTCATTATTGTGTACTATGGTGTTTCAAAGTTAATTTTTTCTGAATAAATTTGCTCTTGAAATGAACATTTTTAAGCTATACAAAAATGTGAATATTTTTTGTTATAAAAAAATAAAATACCTATAGGTTCTTAACTTTTTTTTACGTAACATAACAAGATTAAAATATACAAATGATTTCAAATATAATTCAATTTAGGGTAAGATACGGAGAAACTGATCAAATGAGTTTTGTTTATCACGGAAACTATGCACAATACTTCGAAATGGGTCGTACCGAGTGGTTACGAAAATTAGGAATAACCTATAAAAATATGGAGGAATCAGGTATTATGTTACCTGTAATTAGTCTAAATACAAATTATTTAAAACCTGCAAAGTACGATGATCTCTTAACTCTTAAAACTACACTTACAAATATTCCTTTAGTAAAAATAAAATTTAATTTTGAAATTCATAATGAAAAAAATGAACTTTTAACCACTGCAAATGCAACTTTAGCTTTTATAAGTTCAACTACCAAAAAACCAACAAGAGCACCAGAATATTTATTAAAAAAACTAGAGGAATTTACGGTTTAACTTCTTTAATTTTCAAACATCTTAAATCTGTAAATAATTGAGCAATTTTAATTGTCTTTTTTTTACGAACTGAAATTAAATATTCACAATTTAAATTCATATTTTGACTCTTAATCTCAATTTTATTTTCTTTTACAATTCGCATCACCTTATTCATGTCCTGATATTCAAAAATTAATTGAAAAAAAACATCAATTGTCTTTTCTACAATTACAGATTCCTCCAAAATTAATTTAGCAGTTGTTTTATAAGCATTTATCAATCCACCAACACCTAATTTTGTACCACCAAAATATCTAACAACAACCACTAACACATTTGTTAAGTCTTTTGATACTATTTGTCCGTAAATAGGGTTTCCTGCTGAATTATTTGGTTCTCCATCATCATTTGCTCTGTATCTAACTTCATCAGTTCCTAATTGCCACGCATAACACCAATGACGTGCTGTATGGTGTTTTTTCTTTAAAGTATCAATACAAATTTTCACTTCATCTTCTGAAGTAATTGGAAATACATACCCTATAAACTTACTTCCTTTATCTTTAAAAAGTGCATCTCCATTGGAAATTTCAATAGTTTTATATGTATCTTTTTCAGAAATAATTGTAAAATTTAAAGTGCAAATATATCAAATCATTTTACACTAACTTTCTTTTTTAAATTGAATATCTTTGAAAGATAAAATTTAGAATTATGAAAAAATTATCCGTTTTATTAGTTGCTATACTTATTTTATATTCGTGTGAAACAACTTCAAACAAAAAAGAAAATAATTCAACTCAAAAAACATTAAACTCTTTTGCAATTGTAATTCACGGTGGTGCTGGTGGAATAAAACGAGCTTATTTTACTGAAGAACAACAAAAAGCCTATTCCTTAAAATTACAAGAAGCACTAGAAGCTGGGTATGCCATTTTAGAAAACGGAGGCATTTCATTAGATGCTATTCAGGCAGCAATTAACATTATGGAAGATTCTCCATTATTTAATGCTGGCAAAGGAGCAGTTTATAATAGTGAAGGAAATCAAGAAATGGATGCTGCAATTATGGATGGAAAAACCTTAAATGCAGGTGCAATTGCAGGTGTAAATCATATTAAAAACCCAATTTTAGCTGCTAGAATTGTTATGGACAGCTCTAAACATGTGCTACTTTCGGGGAAAGGAGCTGAAATTATGGCCGCAAAATACGGAATAGAAATGGTAGATAGTTCTTACTTTTTTACTGAAAAAAGAATGAATCAGCTCAAAAAAATACAGGGAAAAGATAAAACACAATTAGACCATACAGCGTACTTAATTAAAAACGAATTAATTGATGATCACAAATATGGAACTGTTGGCGCTGTTGCTATTGATAAAAATGGCAACATTGCTGCAGGAACTTCAACTGGAGGAATGACCAACAAGAAATATGGAAGAATTGGAGATGTACCAGTTATTGGTGCTGGCACCTATGCCAATAATTTAACTTGTGGAATTTCAGCAACTGGCACTGGTGAATACTTTATTAGAACAGTAGCTGCACATGAAGTTTCAAGCTTAATTCTTCATAAAAATTTATCACCAAAAAAAGCTTTAAATGAAGTTTTATTTAATCAAATTGAACCTTTAGGTGGTAAAGGCGGAATGATTTTAATTGATAAAAATGGGGATGTTTATTGGGATTTTAATTCTACAGGAATGTTTAGAGCTTATAAAAAATCAAATGGAGAAAGTAAAGTTGAAATGTTTGAAAAAACAGAATAATTTCTAATTTTTATAAACAGTTAAAGTATCATTTGAAATTTTTTGAATTTCAAATGGTGCTTTTTTTAGTTTTGGAGATTCTAAACCTTCTTTAAACTCAACATCTCCAACAAAAACAAAGGCTTCATCCCATAAATTAGTAGTTATAAAACTTTGCAAAGTCTGTTTTCCGCCTTCTATAATTACTGATTGAATTTCATATTTATACAAAACTTCACAAATTTGCTTTGGCACATTTTTAGTAAAATCAATTCTTTCAAAAATCACATTTTTATAAGAATCTATACTGTGTTTTACTTCTGAAAAAACAATAGTTCTTGTAGTACCATTCAACAAATTATAATCTGATGGAATTTTTGAAGTTCTGTCAATTACAATTCTAATAGGATTTTCACCAGTCCAATTTCTTACAGTTAAACTGGGATTGTCAGTTAAAGCAGTTGTTGTACCAACTAAAATAGCTTGTTCTTCAGCTCGCATTTTATGGACAAATTGTTGCGAATATATATTGGAAATCCAGTTTGGTGAATTTTCATCAGTTTCACTTCGTAATTTATCAATAAAACCATCTTTAGTTTCAGCCCATTTTAAAATAATAAATGGTCTTTTTTTGTTATGAAAAGTAAAAAATCGTTTATTTACATCATAACAAGCTGATTCTAAAACCCCAACAACCACATTACATCCATTATTTCGAAGATACTCCACTCCTTTTCCACTCACTTTACTATTAGAATCTACAATTCCAATCACTACATTACTAATACCATTTTCAACAATTAAATTTGCGCAAGGTGGTGTTTTTCCAAAATGAGAACAAGGTTCTAAACTCACATAAATTGTAGCCTTTTTTAATTGAGTTTTATCTATAACCGAATTTATTGCATTCACCTCAGCGTGAGGTTCTCCTGCTTTTATATGCCAACCTTCACCAATAATTACATCATTTAAAACAATTACACTTCCAACCATAGGATTTGGATAGGTTGTTCCCAAACCATTTTTAGCTAATTGAATGCATCGTTTTATGTATTTTTCATGTAAATTCACAGCGTAAAAATAACACATTAAAATGACTCACAGTAACTTTAAAATAAGAGAAATTCAATTTAAAGACAATCCTAAAATAGCGCAGACAATACGTGCTATATTAATAGAATTTGGGGTCCCTAAAGTTGGCACTGCTTATGCTGATACAATTTTAGATACACTTTTTGAAGCTTACAATGTAGCTAATGCTGTTTATTTTGTAGTTGAAAAAGACAATAAAATATATGGAGGCGCAGGAATTAAACAATTAGATAATTATGAAGGTAATGTTTGTGAATTGCAAAAAATGTATTTTTCACCTGAAGCTAGAAGCATTGGTTTAGGAAGTAAAATGATGGATATTTGCTTAAAAAAAGCTAAAGATTTTGGTTTTGAACAATGTTATTTAGAAACACTTCCTTATATGGAAGGAGCTAGGAAATTATATAGAAAAGTTGGCTTTAAAGATTTGGATGCGCCTATGGGAGATACTGGTCATTATTCATGTAATTTATGGATGCTAAAAGATTTATAATGAACATACAAAAATTTAAAAAACAGTTTTTTTCAGAATTAGCTAATATATATCCAACTACAGAAATTCAATCTTTTTTTAATATTTTAATTGAATATAAATTGAATTTAGGCAGGATTGATGTTGCACTTCAGCCAGATTTAAACATTTCTGAAGCTGATTTATCATTTCTTCAAAAAGCTAAAAACGACTTGAAAAATCACATTCCTATTCAATATATTATTGGTGAAACCGAATTTTATGGGTTGAAGTTTTTTGTAAATGAACATGTATTAATACCACGTCCAGAAACTGAAGAATTGGTAGATTGGATTGTAAAAGATTACAAAGACAAAAAAAATATTAAAATTTTAGATATTGGAACTGGTAGTGGATGCATTGCTATTTCATTAGCTAAAAATTTACCAAATGCAGCAATTTTCGCTTTAGACATTTCTTCGGAAGCTTTAAAAACCGCAAAACAGAATGCTAAAACAAACAATGTAAAAATCCACTTTATTGAAACTGACATTTTAAACACAACTACTTTATCAACTACTTTTGATGTAATTGTGAGCAATCCTCCCTATGTTCGTGAATTGGAAAAAGAACAAATGCAACAAAACGTTTTAGATCACGAACCTAATTTAGCACTTTTTGTAAAAGACAACAATCCTTTATTGTTTTACAATAAAATTTCAGATTTAGCAAAAACACATCTTTTAAAAAACGGAAATTTGTATTTTGAAATAAATCAATATTTAGGAAATGAAACCGTAGCGTTATTAAAATTAAAAGGATTCAAAAATATTGAACTAAAAAAAGATATTTATGAGGTTGACAGGATGGTGAAATGTTCCTAATTTTTAATTTTGGGTTTTTCAGATTTTAATTAGTCATTCAATTTGCGTTAGTGATTGCAGTGAAAATACTTTTTTGAGGATTTTATCCGAAAAAAAGATTGAAACGGAAAGCACGACCGCTTTTTCAGCGGGAACGCCCAAAATATTATTTTAATTATCAATTGTTAATTATGAATTGTTAATTGTTATTTATCTTTGCAAAATGCGAATTGATATTATAACCGTTTCACCAGAATTAATTAAAAGTCCGTTTGAATTTTCAATAATTAAACGTGCAATTGATAAAAATTTAGTTGAAGTTCACTTTCACGATTTAAGAAAATATGCTTTAAACAATTACGGAAAAATTGATGATTATCAATTTGGTGGTGGCGCAGGAATGGTTTTAATGATTGAACCAATTGACAAGTGTATCTCAAAATTAACATCAGAACGAGATTATGATGAGATAATTTACATGACTCCAGACGCACCAACATTGAATCAACAAACTGCAAATACCTTATCTTTAAATAAAAATATAATTATACTTTGTGGGCATTACAAAGGTGTAGATCAACGTGTACGAGAATTATTTATTACAAAAGAAATATCAATAGGAGACTATGTATTAAGCGGTGGAGAATTAGGCGCAGCCGTTTTATGTGACACTATTATACGGTTAATCCCAGGTGTTTTAGGAGATGAAACCTCAGCTTTAACAGATTCTTTTCAAGATGATTTACTTTCACCACCTGTTTACACACGACCATCTGAATACAAGCAACTTAAGGTTCCTGAAGTGCTTTTATCGGGAAACTTTCCTAAAATAGATGAATGGAGAAATGAGCAAGCTTTTGAACGCACAAAAAAAATTAGGCCAGACTTGTTGGAAGACTAATATTTTTTACTAAATTTGCATTCTCAAAATTAACCTCTGACGAAAATCGTGAATGTTGATCATTGAAAAACCCATTAAACATTTAAAATGGAAAATTTAGTAAAATTTGTACAAGACGAGTATGTAACTAAAAAAGAGCTTCCTCAATTTCAAGCAGGAGATACTATTACAGTTTATTACGAAATTAGAGAAGGTGAAAAAACACGTACACAGTTTTTTAGAGGTGTTGTAATTCAACGTAGAGGAAGTGGAGCTTCTGAAACATTTACAATTAGAAAAATGTCTGGAACAGTTGGTGTAGAACGTATTTTTCCAGTAAATTTACCTGCAATTCAAAAAATTGAAGTTAACAAACACGGTAGAGTTCGTAGAGCACGTATTTTCTACTTTAGAGGTTTAACTGGTAAAAAAGCTAGAATATCTGAGAAAAGACGTTAAGTCACACTCAAATAATATTATTAAAAGCCCGTTTTGAAATTCAAAACGGGCTTTTTTATTAACAAATGTTAATAAACAATGTTTATAACTTGTTAAGAATTAAGCTGTTATAAATTTGGAAACTAGTTTTTTCTGCACTTAATTTACAAAAGAATTAAACAAAGAGGTTTATTAAAGCAAAACCTAAGAATGCAAATTTTGACGTTAAGCAATAAAACTCAATGTGAAATTCTAATATGTTCTTGAACATCGTTTTTAAAACCAAACTTTAAATAGTAATGTGCCCATGTGTTTAGCATGAATAAATGGAAACAAGGTTTTAAAAGCAAATTTTAAAATAAAACGTTGAGATGAGTAATTTTTTAAATTACAACAAAATTTTAAGTTTTATTTTGAAAGAAACTATACGTTAATAAGAAGTTGATTTGTAAGAAACAACAAGGTTTAGCAAAGCTCTTAATTACTGGTGATCTTTATCAAGAATAGCCTGAGGTAATTAGAAAAGTTTAACTGAAGACTTATTAAAATATCAGTTTCAGCAAAAAGCCATGATAATGAGAAATCAATATGATGGCTTTTGTTTTATCTACTATTTATTATTTCTATAAATTACTCCCTCTATTTTTATTTTAAAATGAAAATACCTACCTTATTTATAACGTTTTCGAAGCTAATATTATATCAATATTTATTACATTTGTGTAGTCGAAAATAAATTAATTAGTAACACTATAATTAATAACAATCTTGATAATTGTAGTTTTAAAAAGAACAAAAAATTATGAGTAAAATACCTAAAATTATTTATACTAAAACGGATGAAGCACCAGCTTTAGCTACGTATTCATTTTTACCAATAGTTGAAGCTTTCACAAAACCTTCAGGTATTGAAATTGTAACAAAAGACATTTCTTTAGCTAGTAGAATATTAGCTTTATTCCCCGATAGTTTAACTCCAAATCAAAGAGTATCAGATGCATTGGAAGAATTGGGTGAATTAGCTAAAAAACCCGAAGCAAACATTATTAAACTACCCAATGTTTCAGCTTCAGTACCACAATTAATAGCTGCAATAAAAGAATTACAAGCTTTAGGTTTTGCAATTCCAAATTATTTAGAAGATCCAAAGACTTCTGAAGAAAAAGAAATACAAAAAAAATACAATTCAGTAAAAGGTTCAGCTGTAAATCCAGTTCTAAGAGAAGGAAATTCAGACAGAAGAGCTCCAAAAGCTGTTAAAAATTACGCAAAAAAGAATCCACACTCTATGGGTGCTTGGTCTTCCAATTCAAAAACTCACGTTTCCACTATGGAATCAGGAGATTTTGCTTCAAATGAAAAATCTTTAACTATTGATTCAGCTACTGATGTTAAAATTGAATTTGTTGCTAATAATGGTACTAAAACAATTTTAAAAGAAAAAACATCACTACTTGAAGGAGAAATTATTGATGCAACTGTAATGAGCAAAAAAGCATTGCTAAAATTTCTTGAAGCACAAATTAAAGACGCAAAAGAAAAAGGTGTATTGTTTTCATTACATATGAAAGCAACTATGATGAAAGTTTCTGATCCAATTATTTTTGGACATGCCGTTTCGGTATTTTTTAAAGATGTATTTGAAAAATACGCTGCTATTATTGATGAATTAGGTGTTGATGTTAACAATGGTTTTGGAGATTTAATTTCAAAAATTCAAACTTTACCTGAAGCTCAAAAAGCAGCTATTGAGGCTGACATTAAAACTTGTTTAGAAAATGGCCCTGCAATTGCAATGGTTGATTCAGACAAAGGAATTACCAATCTTCATGTACCAAGTGACGTTATTATTGATGCTTCTATGCCAGCAATGATAAGAACTTCAGGTCAAATGTGGAATGCTGAAGGTAAATTACAAGATACTAAAGCTATAATTCCAGACAGTAGTTACGCAGGTATTTACCAAGCTACAATAGATTTTTGTAAAGCAAATGGTGCTTTTAATCCAACAACAATGGGTACTGTACCTAATGTAGGTTTAATGGCTCAAAAAGCTGAAGAATATGGTTCTCACGATAAAACTTTTGAAATACAAGGAAATGGTGTTGTGCAGGTTATTAATGAATCTGGAGAAATTTTGCTTGAGCAAAAAGTAGAACAAGGTGATATTTGGAGAATGTGTCAAGTAAAAGATGCACCGGTTCAAGATTGGATTAAACTGGCAGTAAACAGAGCTAGAGCAACGGGCTCTCCAGCTATATTTTGGTTAGATAAAAACAGAGCTCATGATGCTCAAATTATTAAAAAGATAAACAAGTACTTATCTAATCACAATACAACTGGTTTAGACATTCAAATTATGTCTCCAACCAATGCTACCCTTTTCACTTTGGAAAGAGTAAAAAAAGGTTTAGAGACAATTTCAGTAACTGGGAATGTTTTAAGAGATTTTTTAACGGATTTATTCCCTATTTTAGAATTAGGTACAAGTGCCAAAATGCTGTCAATTGTTCCTCTAATGAAAGGTGGTGGATTGTTTGAAACTGGTGCAGGTGGTTCTGCTCCAAAACACGTGCAGCAATTTGTTAAAGAAGGACATTTAAGATGGGATTCTTTAGGTGAATTTTTAGCTTTAGCAGTTTCATTAGAACATTTAGGAGAAAACTACAACCTTCCAAAAGCACTAGTATTGGCTGAAACGTTAGATGAAGCAACAGATAAATTCTTAGACAACAAAAAATCACCATCTCGTAAAGTTGGTGAACTAGATAATAGAGGAAGTCATTTTTATTTAGCAACATATTGGGCACAAGCTTTAGCCGCACAAAATAAAGATGCTGAATTAAAAGAAAAGTTTGCAAAAATCGCTTCAGAATTAGCAGCAAATGAAACAATTATTATTAATGAATTAAATGAAGCTCAAGGAGCTCCTGTAAATATTGGTGGTTATTATCATTTTGATGATAAGCTAACAGCAGAAGCAATGAGACCGAGCAAAACATTAAATAGTTTAATTAAGGCTTTTTCAAAATAAACTTTTGAAGATAAAGCATTCATTAAAATCACAAAAAAGCGAGAATTAATTTTCTCGCTTTTTTCTTACTATCTAAATACTTATTTCTTCTTCCAAAATTTACCAATGGTTGTGGAGATGGTTTAAGTTTAATTTCCTTTTATTAATTTTTTACCTCTTTTATTAACCGTTAAATATCCTCTATGTAATTTCTATACTATTTGGACACCTAAATATACAATAAGTCGCAAATAACTATCCTAAATTAAAGTTCAATTTAGTACTTTTGAAAAAGTAGAGAAATATAAAATTCAAAATAATTATAAAATCAAGCCGGAATTAATAAAAATTAGCAATGGGGACAAACAAAAATGAACTTATAAAAGGATTAAAGCTCGGACTAGCTGCTTTACCGTTATTAATAATCGGCCCCATTCTAATTACAATTGGTTTTAAAGCCATCAAACAATATCAAAATTACCTATGGCTTGTAATTGGAATTATAGTAGCATTAACAGCTATAATTTTAGGTTTTTTAGGTTTGCGAATAATTTTGAATGCATTTTTCAACGATAAATAATGGCGATTCTTAATTTAAGAAAAATTATAAATTGGGAGTATTGGCCTTCATATATGTTTTATATTCCAGTTGTTCCGTATGCGTGTTATTTGGCAATAAAATCTAGAAGTTTTGGTTTTTTCTCAGCTGTAAATCCAGCAATTGAAGGATCAGGTAATGGGCTGGAATCTAAATATAACACTATTCAATTAGTACCAGAAGTTTATAAACCCAAAACAATTTTCATTAAAACTAGTGATACATTATCTACTATTTTATTAAAAATAAATACTCATCCTATAAATTTTCCACTAATTATTAAACCAGATATTGGTTTTAGAGGATTGTTAGTAAAAAAAGTAAATTCGGAAAATGAACTAAAAGAGTACGTAAATAAATACAATTCAATAGACTTAATAATTCAAGAGTTTATTGAATTCAAAAATGAATGTGGTATTTTTTATTACAAAATTCCCGGAGAAAAAACTGGAACAATTACCTCTATTACGCTAAAAAAATATTTAACAGTAATTGGTGATGGAAATTCCTCACTTAAAGAACTTATAGCAAATGATAATAGAGCTAAAATTTATTCAGAATTAATTTCAGAATTAAATAAAGATAAATTAAACACGATTCCACTCAATAATGAAGAAATTATACTTAACATTATTGGAAATCATTCTAAAGGTACTCAATTTATTAACGGAAACTATCTAATTACCCCAGAATTAACTACCTTTTTTGACAATTTAAGTACTACTATTCAAGGTTGGTATTATGGTCGCGTAGATATTAAGTACAACAACTTTGATGAATTAATTAAAGGTGAGAATTTAAAAATTATAGAAATTAATGGAATAATTTCGGAACCAACTCACATTTATGACGCTTCAAAAGGCACTTATTTTGAGGCTTTAAAAGCAATTAAAGATCATTGGAAAATAGTTTATTTAATTGGTGTTCAAAATAAAAAGTTGAATAATATAAAATATACAAATCTAAAATACTTCATTAAACTATATTTTAATTATAAAAGGTACCTTAAAAAAGTTAGTGATTTATCTACTAACTTGTAACTTTATTTCTAGGTGTAGTAGGGTTAAAACCAAAATCGTTATCAGGCAATTCTATTCCTAACTGAGAGATGACGTAACCAACACTTGCAAAATGATGAATAGCATGGCTATGTGCCTGAATTAAAATTGCACCTAAAGTATAATTTGCAGAAATAACACCCAAACCTAAATCATCTGTAACTTTTACAATCCTATTAAAATCCTCAGTTTTCAAATTTTGTAAATTGGCTAAGGTATCTTCAAAATATTCAATACCATTTTTGGTGTATTGCTCAGCTAATTCGTTTCTTTTTCTATTAATTAAATTTATTTCACTAGTTACTAACCCATCAAAAATGCAATCAAAAACATCCAATATATGACGCATATGACCACCAATACTTGAATAATATGGAGCTATTGAGGAATTGCTATATTCACTGTCTGATATCAATTTTAAAAGTTTTATGCCTCTAAATAAATTTTTCTCAATAGCTTCAATCATACTTTATAAATCTAATTTGAACAAATATAAAAATAATTTAAGGTAATAACTTTATCAAAGTTAAAATTCCTAATCCTAAAAATAATATACTCAATATAATATTGATGTTAGTCGCAATAAATGTAATTTTCTTAATTATAATTTTGGCTAAAATTACATATGTATAAAACAATAAAAATGAACCAATTACAGCTCCAATTATGAATAAAAAAATATATGGCTGTATAATTATAATTTTATTTATTGAAACCAAATAGATACTTACTCCTAAATAAAATGGTATGGCAAGCATATTAACTGAAGACATTAATAAACCTCTTATAAAATAATTTTTGTTTTCACTAGTATCAGTTGATGTTACTTTTTTTCTAGAAAGAAAGAAGAAAAAGATAGATAAAGCAAAGAAAACAAAAACAGCCGCAATTTTCAAAATTTCAATAATTTTCGGATTTTTCGTAAAATAATCTGCAAAAAATAATGCTATTCCTGCTTGAAAAAACACAATTATTGATGCGCCAAATGAAAATTTTAGGCTTTCAATTTTACCCACATTAATTCTAATTTTTAGTGCTGTCATATTTAACATACCTGGTGAAATTAAACCAAAATATGCCATTACAACTCCGTAAAAAACATGAACAATATAACTCATTTTAAACTTATTAAAAATTCAATATTATTAATTTAATGCATTCAACTTAATAACAATTAATTTATTCTAAATAATCATTATTTTTATTCAAATTCAAAATATGTACTTCTTAAACTAAGTCAAAAGTTCAATTTTTATTTCGGTAAATACTTTGATACTATATGATTTATATCCTTTGAAACTTGCAATTTTTTAATAAGAATAAAGTAAACAAAACCTATTATTACACACTTTAAAGTAATATTTATTATTGGGTGAAATGTAAAATTCAAAAAATAAAATAATCCAAATAATCCCAATATTACTCCTATTATTTTTATAGTATTTCTACTAAATGGTTGAATTTTCAACTTCCATTTTATATAAATAATTTTAATAACACTGTAGAGTAGTACAACAATTAATGTAGCCAAAGCTGCTCCATTAATCCCTATTAAATTAATTAGCCATTTATTTAAAATGATTACACTAATTGCCATTGCTAAGGATAGATAGAAAAATATTTTATAATGTTTAGAATTTACTAAAATTGCATTTCCCGTTCCTAACGCTAACTCCATTAATTTTGCTACTGAAATAATTAAAACAATCCAAATACCCTTTGTAAACTGGGGTTTATTTATTAATTCATACAAATCTGCAATATTCAAATTAATTAATAAAAAAAACAATCCGCCAATCACCAATAAATTAATTGAAGTTTGTTTGTACAATTTTTCAACTTCAATAATGTCATTATTATTCATATCCTTAGCTGTAATTGGACTGGTAATTTGTTGCATAGCTCTTGTAGGAATAGCAACTATACTTGCAATATATATACCAACTGAATAATATGCAACTTGTGCAATTTGTTCCATTTGAGGAATCATAAACTTATCTATTTCCAACAAAATCCCAGCTGCTGAACCCGCAACAATTATATACATTGAAAACGACAAGATCTCTTTGAAATTTGAAGGAATTTTAAATATTAACCTTGGCTTACACACATAAAACGCATACAATTTCATTATTAGCGTTCTTAAACCATATACAATTACAATTGCATATATAAATTGTTCATTTGAAAGCCAATGAAAATACACTGCAAATAATAAAAATGAAGTGCAAACACGTGCAAATATTTCTTTTACAAAATTTCCAAAAACTGAATTAAACTGTACTTTCGTCCACGAATAAAACACTTCAAAATAGCCCATAAAAACAGCTGCTACAAAAATAAGCCATGTATAATTTTTAATCAATGGGTTCTCTAAAGATATCCAATTAGCAATAGATTCGTATAAATACATACTTGCAAAACCTAACGGAATAATTACTAATAATGGAATAAAAAGTGTTGAAATTAAAAATCCGTCTTGTTCAACTTTAGTTTTATAAGACGAATAATATTTAACAATAGTATGTTGCATTCCAAAAACAAGTAATGGTAAAATAATATTTGCTGTAGATAATAAAAAGGTAATTAACCCAAAATAATCTTCGTGTAAAAAATGAGTGTATAAAAACAATACATTAACACCTCCAATAGCAAAGCCTAAAAAAAGGATTAGCGTGTTCATAAAAGATTGCCTTAAAACAATTCCCATTATATTAAGTTAAGAATTTCAGTATATATCTTCTCTCCTACTTCATCTCCATATAAATCAACATTAAAATTAGCAGATGAATTTTGAAAATTTTCAAAGGCGTCAACCATTTTTGAGGAACTACTTCCCACAATTTTTGCGAAGCCATTGGAAACAAGTTCAACCCATTCTGTTTCTTCTCTAGCAATTACGCAATGTTTTTTATTGAAGAATGCTTCCTTTTGAAGTCCACCGCTATCCGTAATTACCATATTACAGTTTTTTAATAATTCTAGCATATCAAAATAGCCAACTGGTTCAATTGTAGTTATATTATAGTTTAACTGGTGTTTTTCTAAAATAGCTTTTGTTCTTGGGTGCAATGGTATTATAACTTGTTTTGTTTTATTAATTTTTTGAAGTCCTTCAAAAATAGATTTTAAATTTTCTAATGAATCCGTATTTTCCTGACGATGAATAGTAGCCAAAACAAACTGATTAGATTGTAAATTTAACTTTGAAATAATTGAAGATTTTTCAGCTGAAATTTCACTATAAAACTCAACAGCATCTTTCATAATATCTCCGCATTTTACAACTTTTGAAGGCATATTTGAAAAACCTTCTTTTTTCAAATTATCCATTGCAGTATCTGTTGGACAAATTAATAAATCAGAAATTCTATCTGTTAAAATTCTATTTATTTCTTCGGGCATTTTCATATTAAATGATCGTAAACCAGCCTCTACATGCGCTACTTTAATATGCATTTTTTTTGCAGCTAAAACACCTGCAATAGTTGAATTTGTATCACCATAAACAACTACCATATCTGGTTTTTCTTGAAGTAAAATTTCTTCAATTTTCATCAGCATTTGTCCGGTCATGGCACCATGACTTAATCCTTTTACAGCCAAGTTATATTTTGGCTTTGGAATCTCCATTTCTTCAAAAAAGATAGCACTCATATTCGTATCATAATGCTGACCTGTATGAATAATTACTTCTTCAATAGTAGTATATTTAGAAATTATTCTGCTCAATACAGCAGCTTTTACAAATTGTGGCCTTGCACCTAATATGGTTACAATTTTCTTCATTCAGTAATTGTATTAATTATTTCTGAAACTTGTTTTGTCAATTCTTTTCTATGAAATTGAGCAATATTGTTTGATTCAATGGTTAGTTTCCCAAGCTTATATCTAAAATACAAATCTAATATCGTATTTTTTAATTGGTCCTTTTCATTAAAATCAACCACAAAACCACTGTTGGTTTTATTTATTATTTCCGCTAAATCACCATTAGAAGGTGCTATTGCTAATATTGGACGTTTTGCCATTAAATATTCAAATATTTTTCCAGTAATAATTTGGTTTGCACTTGGCACATTATTTACAATCAACAATAAAACCTGAGATGCTTTTTGATATTCAACAACCTCCCTATGAGCAACATAATCTATCACCTTAACATTTTCAATCAGGTTATATTTTGAAATTTCATTTAAAACAGAAGTATCTAATTTCCCTATCAACTTCAATTCAAAATCAGTTGAAAAATCTTTATAATCACTCATAATTTCAGATAAAACATCCCAAAGCATCGTAGGATTTCTATCTGAGTTCATTAAGCCAATATGAGTAATAGTGAATTTTGAATTTAATTCAACGTTTCCTATTTCAACCTCACCATCAAACCCGTTGGTTATAGTAACAACATTACTATTAAATTCACTATATTTTTCACGCATTGTATTTCCAACAACCAAAACAGCATCAGCATTTATTAACACTTCCTTTTCTAAAGAATAATGCTTTTTAATTGCTCTTTTAGTTAAAGGCAACTGATGAAAATAGTCTATTTCAGTCCAAGGATCACGAAAATCTGCAATCCATTTAATTTTTAATTGTTTCTTTAAATTTAAACCAATTAAATGCATACTATGAGGCGGGCCAGTGGTAATTACAACATCAATTTTATTTTCCTTCAAGTACTTTTTTAAATAGTTGACTGAAGGTTTCACCCAAAATTTTCGAGCATCAGGAATAAAATAATTTGCACGAATATATTGTAATAATTTACCAAAAAGTGAAGGACTCTGATTTAAAAAACCAGCGCTCTCAGTTTTCTTTTTTCCAAGGATTGATAATATATTGTTTGGCTCCCAAATTGGCAGTTTTAATACTTCAATATTTTCAGGAATATCTTTTAAAAGTGATTCATCTTCAATGGGATAATTTGGGTTTTCAACAGTATATACAATTTGCTCAATATCAAAATCTCTAAAATATTTTACAAATTTAAGCCAACGTTGCACTCCTGAGCCACCAGCTGGAGGCCAATAATATGTTATGATTAGTGCTTTTTTCATTTACTTAAATTAGCATATAACTCTATTAATTTTTCAGAAGTTTTTTCCCAACAAAATTCTTCTTCTACAAACCGTTTTCCGTTTTCTCCTAAATTAACACATAATTTTTTGTTAGCATATAATTGTAAAACTTTTGAAGCAAAATCATCTGAATCTTTCTCTAAATGAACCAATCCAGAATTTGTTTTTTCTATCAAATTTTTCTGTGCAATAGCATTACTAACTAACACTGGTTTTGAAAAACTCATATATTGAAATAATTTATTTGCATAAGCAACATCGTGTTGAATATTTCTATAAAGTGGTGAAATACATACCGAACTTGCTTTTATATATGATGGAAACAACTTTACATCTTGCCATCCTTCAAAATCAACAAAATTTTGAATTCCTAAATCTTCAACTTGCTTTTTTAAAATTGGGTCTGATGTATTGCTCCCTACAATTACTAGTTTAATATTTTTAATAGTATCATTTAATTTAGGAATACTTTCAATAGCAGTATGCAAACCTCTACGTAAACCGGTATCGCCTAAGTATAAAATCACAAAACTGTTTTTATATTTTTCTACAATTAAATTATCTATAACAGCTTCTTTATAAAATGATTGATGAATGGTATTAGGAACTAAAACAATTTTATCTCTAGAGATCTTGGTTCTACCAACAACTTCTTCAATAAATTCTTGAGAAACTGTACAAATTTTAGTTGCCTTCTCTATAAATTCTTCCTCTTTAAGTTTCCACTTTTTCGGCGAAATCAATTGTTTACCAGGAAATTTTTGAAGGTGTGGATATAGTTTTATTATTTCAGGCATATTATCATGTAAATCTAGCACTGTAGGCAATTTTAACACTTTATTAGCTTTAAAAACCGCATCTGCAATTCTAATGTCGTGAATGTGAATTGCTTCTATCTTAGATTTATTTAAGAAGTGAAGGATTTTCCGTTTCATTAAACTTGTATAAAAAGGAAAAGTATATGCTAATGCTGATAATTTATATTCTATTTTGTTGGATTGATAACGCTTTACACGTATACCATTAATAACCACGTCATCACATTTGTTGTATTTTAAACAAAATAAAAAAACTTCGTGCCCTTTCTCAATTAATGAAATTGCTTCATTTTCAACCCTAGGATCGGGTGGAAATGATTTATCTAAAATCATTCCAATTCTCATATTAACTACTTTTAAGTATCATATCAAAAATGATAGTTAACACAAAAACATGTGGAAAATTTAAATATTTTTGATCAATTACAAAAGGTAAAATCCTAGACATCAACTAATAAATAAAGCTTTAAATAAATAGCAAGGTATTGATTTTATAGTACAAAATCAATTAAATAAAAAAAGATGCTTTAGCAGCATCTTTTTTTCATCTTTTCATAGCAATATTATCTTTATCAATACATTTTCCTACAATTGATTTTAACAATTCAAATATACAACCATCTTGAACCAGTTAAAACTTGTTTTTTATAAGCGTTAGTATTTTTATAATGATAGTTCATATTAAATTCATAAGCGTTATATTTGATATTCATTTTTTAGTTACTAATGAATAGATTTATTTCAATTGTTATTGTGTGTTTATTATTGCATACAATTTCACTTGCCCAAATACCTGGATTAACTCAATTTACAACTAGTAATGGTTTGACAAGTAATACTATTTATGATACTGTTCAAGACGAGGATGGATTTATTTGGTTTGCAACAGATTATGGTATTAGTAAGTTTGATGGACTTACGTTTAAAAATTTTACGACTATTGATGGGCTTCCAGGGAATGAAATTCTATCTTTTTATAAAGACTCACAAAATAGAATTTGGATGGTCGCATTTAATGGAAATGTTGGTTTTATAAAAAATGGGAAATTGTACAATAAAAATAATAGCCCGTATTTAGAAAAATTAAAATCTACAACATTTATATCATATATTTTTGAAGATTCAAAAGGTCAAATATGGTTTTATCAAAATTTAAAAAATATTAAAGTACTTCAAACTGATTTAAAAGTTAAATACTATACTATAAATGATGAAGCTCATTTAAAATTTTCATCAATCATTGTTGAAGACAACTATAAACAAACACACTTATTAACTTATATAAATAAAAACAATAAAGTAATTATTATAACGAAACCTATCTCTGAAAATTCCAACTCAACAGAATGGAAAAAATTCAATCCAATGAAATTTCCAAACTCCATCAAGGAAATCATCAATAAAAATCTAGGATTATCAATGAGAGAGGAAAATAATATTATTAAAAATATCTATTCCTATTTAGCTAATGAAAACAATATTTTTTTAAGTAAAGTCTATCTAATTGGAGAAGATTATTGGGTTACTAATATAAATGAAGGAGTGTTAATTTTTAATAAAAGTAATAATTATAGTATTCCTCAAATTATTCTAAAAAATATTCAAACAACTCGCTCTTATGTTGATAATGAAAATAACATTTGGATTGGCTCTCAATCAAATGGAGTATTTCTTTTCCCAAACCTTCATATTCAAGGAATTCAATTTGATAAATCAAAAAAAAATGATTTACACACTTTAAGTTTTTTTCAAGATAAAATAATTGTAGGAAACGAACAAAGTGAATTTATTTTACTAAATACTAAAACGTTAAAAACAATTGCAACTTATAAAGTAGATGAAAATCTGAAAAGAATTAGGCAATTAAATGTAAAAGACAATTCTTTATACATTTTAAGTGATTATAATATACACAAACTAGATTCCAATTTAAATATTGAACGAATTATTAACATGCATGATACCAATTTTACAAAAGGAGGTTTAAAAAATTTTAAAGACATATGCATAGAAAATGATTATATTTTCACTGCTAACGCAGGTGGAGTAGGCAAAATTGGTAAGAGTTCAAAATCTGTTAAAAAAATATGGAACAAGCGTAGCACTGCAATATCCTTTGACAAAAGTGGAAACCTATGGATAGGAACTACTTCCGGGCTCTACAACTACAATAGTAACAACAGTACAACAGAAAAATATGATTTAGGTGAGCAATTTAATAATAGTATTATTTATGCTTTAGAAGATTCATCAAAAGGGTTGTTAATTGGGTCAAACTCTTATGGTTTTGGGATTTTAAAAAATAATGTATTTAAAACATTTTCTACTAAAGATGGTTTATTAAGTAATTATATAAAATCTATTTTTGTTGACACTAAAAACAACATATGGCTTTCAACAAATTTTGGATTAAATTGTTTGGCACTAAACGATGCTAATGAACTTATTAGTATAAAAAGTTACACAACTTCTGACGGACTTTATAGTAATGATGTAAGGGCTTCTTATGTACTTGAAAACAAAGTATATGTTGCAACTTCAAAAGGATTAAATATTATTGATCTTTCTAAAGAGTTATCATCAATTTCAACTCCTAGTGTTTATATCAACGAAATTCTTTTAAACAACAATTACATTGAAAAATCGAATGAACAAGTTTTTAATAACCTTTTAAATAATGTTCAATTTAACTTTTCAGGTATTTCTTTTAAAAGTTTAGGAAATATCACTTTTAAATACCGTTTAAAAGGGTTAGAACCAGAATGGATTACTACTAAAATTAATACAATTCGATATTCTTCATTACCTCCTAATAATTATACATTTGAATTAAAAGCAATTTCAAAAAATAAATTAGAAAGTACTCCCATTTTATTTTCTTTTATAATAAACCCTCCTTACTACAAAACTTGGTGGTTTATAGGTGTTTTCACTTTTATAATAATTGCTATTTTAACATTCATTTTGTATGATAGAAACTTAAAACTAAAACGTAAACAAAAAACAAAAGAACAAATTTCTAACTTGCGTTATCAAGCCTTAAATGCACAAATGAACCCACATTTTATCAATAATTTATTGGTGAAGATTAATAGTTTGGTTAGAAAAGGTCAACTTGATGATGTAAAAAACAGTTTAGATAAATTTGCTGAACTTGTTAATATAGTTTTAAACTCAACAAAATCTAATCTTATAAATTTAAATGATGAGATAAAAATGGCTGAACTATACTTAGAATTACAAAAACTAAGGTTCAATAAAAACAATTCATATTCCATAAACATTGGAGATATTTCAACGGACGATTTAGATGCTATTTTGGTGCCTCCAATGATTTTACAACCAATTATTGAAAACTCATTTAAACACGGGTTTAAAAATGAAACTAAATTGAGTACAATTTCAATCAATTTTAAAATTAAAAATGATGACTACCTTATCTGTGAAATTTCCGATAATGGAGTTGGAATTCAAAAATTACATAAAGACATCCCTAAATCCAAGAGTTCAGGCATCTCATTTAATAACATTAATGAACGCCTTAGATTAATCAACGAATCTAAAAATGATGAAAAATTAATCTTTATTTCAAATATAACAGATGAATTTAATACTTTAGTAGGTTTAAAAGTAACGTTAAAAATTCCTTTAATAAGTTTTTAAAATATAATACATGATTAACGCTATAATTATTGAAGACGAAACTGCTGCGTATACGCATTTAAAGAATATTATAGAAACTAATTTTGGCTCACAACTAGCTATAATAGGTCACGAAACTGGTGTGAAAAAAGGAATTAAATTAATAAATGACTTACAACCTCAATTGGTTTTTTTAGATATTGAATTACAAGATGGTAATGGTTTTGAAATACTAGATTTCTTTTCAGAATCCTCTTCTTTTGAAGTTATTTTCACGACAGGATTACGTGATTATAAAGAAAAAGCGATGGATTATTTTGCTTTTTATTATTTAAACAAACCTATTCAAGAAAAACAATTAACCACTGTAATAAATAAGTATTTATCAAAACAATCTGCTTTTGATTCTGATAAATATGCTGCTTTTAAAAATCAGCTTGAAAACAAACATAAAAAGATTTCACTTCCAATGAAAAATGGAGATTTCAGTATTATTGATATTGATACTATTCTTTACTGTGAAGCTGATGGCAGTTATACACATTTTTTCACTACTGATAAAAAAACATATACTACATCTAATAATTTAAAAAAAGTTGAAAGCATTTTACAAAACACTTCATTTTTTAGAATACACCGCTCTCTTCTTTTAAACTTAAAGCATATTATTCAATTCAACAATTCAGGTGAAGTAAAACTTTCAAACAATAAAAAGCTGCTTGTTTCTTCTAGAAATAAAACTAGTTTTTTAAGAGTTTTAAAATTAATGAATTATTCAATTAATTAATTTCCCCTTTGTTTTACAAAAAACCAACCTATTGGAATTAACAGTAACAATACATATGAAATCAAGGTAATTATATTTCCTTTTTTTATAATAGTGGGTTCAAATTTAAATGTAACAACGTGCTTCCCTTTTGGAATTTCCATTCCTCTAAATACATAATTAACGTTATAATAAGGAGTTAAAACCCCATCAACATATGCATTCCAACCGTTTTTATAATAAATTTCTGAAAATACAGCAAACTGTTTGGTAGTCGTTATAGTTTCATAAATTAATTCATTCGCTTTATAAGAAGTTAACTTAATTAAAGCCAAAGAATCTATTGGAAAATGAGTTGAAAAATCAGCTGGAACAAGTTTCATATTAATTACAGCCTCCGTTTTGGTTTTTAAACTATCCAACGCCATAATTTCATTATTAGCATTTTCAACCAACTTAATAGTACTTACAAACCAAGCATTCCCATTTGCATTCGGATTTATCTGAACTGCTTCACGTTGACTTCCATCTTCAAAAACAAAATATTTTGTATTTAACATGTTTAATACTTCAATATTGTTTTTGGCTATATGAAAATCAAATAACTCTTGATATCTCCCCATTTTAGCAGCATGATAACCACCAATTGATTTATGAAAGTACGATGTTCCTCCGTCATTCATTGGATCTCCAACAAAATTTGCGACTCTAAAAATACTTGTATCTTTTAAAATTTCTTTGTCAATTTCAGAAGCAATAAAAGGTTTGTCTATTTTTTTAGCGCTTAAAAAATCTTCATTATTAACATACCTTCTATCAACCGAAACTAAATCAAATAAAATTAAACAACCTAAAACTAAAATAGTTAATTTTTTTTTCAGTTTACCCTTAATAAACAGCCACAAAACACCAGCGGATAAACTAACTAACACTAAAGTTCTTAAACTATCCGCAAAGAAAATCGCTTTTCTATCATCAATAATAGCATCTAATAAACCAGGCAACATTTGATTATAATTTCCATCTCTTAATCCTTCAAAAGCAAATAAACTTGAACCAAATAAGGTAAATATTAAAGCCAACCCGCCTATTATATAAATCGCTTTTTTTAATGAATTCAATTTAACTTCAGAAGAATTTGAAGCTGAAAACAATTCTTTTAAAGCTAAAATTCCTAATAATGGAATAGCCAATTCAGCAATTACTTGAATTGATGAAACTGCTCTAAATTTATTATACATTGGTATATAATCAATAAAAAAGTTGGTTAAAAACCCTAAATTTTTACCCCAACTCAATACTATAGAAAAGATAACAGCGGCAACCAACCATTTTTTTAATTTCCCTTTTACTAAAAATATACCTATCACAAATAAAAACACCAGTATAGCACCAATATAAGCAGGTGCTTCTACAATTGGCTGTTTACCCCAATACATTGGCGCGTTTTTAGCAAATTGTCTTGCTTGTTTAGGATCTGTTTTATCTTTTAGAAAGTTATAAATATTGGATTCTAAACCTACATTTTCATAATTTCCACCACCCATAAAACGTGGAATCAATAAATTGAAGGTTTCTGGAATTCCGTAACTGTACGTGGTAATATATTCTTTTGATAATCCATTAGACGCTTCTTTTGAAGACCCATCTGGATTGATTGTTAATTCACTTTTACCTCGTGTACTAAAATTAGCATATTCCTTTGTAGCCAATAAACTAGTTGCATTTACACCAATAGCAAGTACAACTGCAACAATTAAAATTCCAATACTTTTTATAAAAGAAGGCAATTGTTTTTCTTTAAATGCATCAACTAAATACACGATGCCTAAAATAAGTACTGTAAATAACAAATAGTAAGTCATTTGAGGGTGACCTGCATTAATTTCAAGTCCCATAGCAATGGCCGTTAATACAAATCCCCATAAATAATTACGCTGCAATACTAATAAAATTCCGGAAAGTACCATTGGCATATATGCAATTGCATGTGCTTTTGAATTATGACCAACTCCTAAAATTATTATATAATACGTAGAAAAACCAAATGCCAAAGCACCTAAAATAGCTAATTTATATTCAACTTTTAAAACTGATAAAAGTATAAAGAAGCTTAAAAAATATAGAAACAAATAATCAGCTGGTCTTGGTAAAAACCGCAATAGATTATCTAATTTTTTAATATAATTATTTGGGTATTTTACACTTAAATTATAGGTTGGCATTCCTCCAAATGCAGCATTTGTCCAATACGGCTCGGCATCATTTTCATTTCTAAAGTCATTTACTTCTTTAGCCATTCCAATAAACTGCTTAATATCATTTTGGAATATTTTTTTACCCTGTAGTATTGGAGAAAAATAAGCTGTTGCAACAACTACAAAAATAATTATCGCTATTGCATATGGAGTAATTTTGCTAATTGAAATTTTCATTTATTTATCATCGTTTATCTCTTCGTAATCAACATAATCTCCAACATCTTTATTACTTTCTTTTGAATTTGATGGTTTTTTAGCAATAATCGTTTCTCCAACTTTACCTTCTGGTTTTTGTTGCTGATTTTGCTGTTGTTCTTTATATTTCTTTTCTACATTACTAATTACTTTTTTTAAGAAAATTGGAGCAATATATCTGCTAAAAAACTTGAAAAAATAATAAATAATAACTAGAATTGCTATTGTTTTTAACAAACCCATGAATTACTATTTTAAAATATTTTTCAAAAATAACAATTTGAAAGTAACTAAAACGTTTAATTATATAAAATCTTATATTTGACACCATAAACTGCTAAACTATGAAGAATAAAATAGCACTCCTTATTATTTTAGGAAGCATACAATTCATTAATGCTCAGTACACTGAAATTATCAATTCTAAAAGGCCTGGCTTTTCTGAGAGTCCTTATAGTATTGGAACCGATGTTTTTCAATTTGAAACTGGGTTATTTTATAGAAGTAGCAATAATGAATCTCTTATTGCAAGACCAAATACTATAGGTGGAGAATTATTTTTTAGATATGGGAAATTTTTTGAAAGACTAGAATTTAACGCTAAAATAGCCTATCAAAACGATGAAATTAAAAATCCTTTTGGCTTTAATTATAATATTCACGGAATTAGTGCGCTTACAATTGGTGCCAAATATTTAATTTTTCAACAAAAATATACCGACAAATCAAAAGAAATAAGAAGTTGGAAACGTAGAGTAGCCTTTGATAAAAAACGCTTAATTCCTTCAGTAGGAGCTTTTGTTGGTGTGAACACAAATTTTTTAGGTAATGGTTTTAAAGAAAATGAATTAAGTTTAAAAGGAGCTGTATTACTTCAAAATGATTTTTCTAATAGATTGGTTTTATTAACTAATTTAATTGCTGATAAAATTTTATCCGATTCAAACGAATATTCTTATATCGCAACAATGACATATGCCTTAAATTTCAAATGGTCGTATTTTATTGAAAATCAAGGAATTTTTGAAAAAGGGTATGCTCCTAAATTTCATTTTGGAACAGGAATAGCTTATTTATATTCAAATAATTTACAATTAGACGCTTCAGTAAGAACCAATTTTTTTGATGATTATTCATTCCTGTATTCCTCAATTGGTGCAGCTTGGCGATTAGATAAGCATTCTGACGAAATAATTAATAAAAGTTCACCTAGAGGCCAAATGTCTAATAAAAGGAAAAAAGGGAATTTCTTTTCAAGAATATTTAAAAAGAAGCGTTAAAATTTATGATTACACTGCAAGAAATGGTATCGAAAAAGGAAATGAAGGCTTTTGTAAAGTTTCCTTTTAAATTATATGAAAATAATCCATATTGGGTTCCTCCTATTATAAATGATGAAATAGAATCGTTTGATAAAACTAAAAATCCTGTTTTTAAGCATGCCGAAGCTCGATTTTTTGTAGCCATAAAAAATAATGAAATTGTAGGAAGAATTGCCGCAATTATAAATTACACAGAAGTAAAGGAACAAAATCTTAAAAAAATGCGTTTTGGCTGGTTTGATTTTATTGATGACCTTGAAGTTTCTAAAATGCTTTTAGAAAAAATTGAAGAAATTGGTATCCAAAATAAGTTAGATTTTATGGAAGGTCCAGTTGGCTTTTCAAACTTGGATAAAGTTGGGGTTTTAACTGATGGTTTTGATCATATTGGCACCATGATAACTTGGTATAATCACTCATATTATAAAACTCATTTTGAAAAACTAGGCTTTACTATTGAAAAAGAATATTTAGAAAATAAATTTGCATTTAAAAATGTTGATCGAGCACCTCTTGAAAGAGTTAGCAACATTATTAAAAAGCGTTATCAGCTAAAATCACTAAATTTCAATAAAACAAAAGACATTATGCCTTATGTGGATGAAATGTTTGATTTGTTCAATGAAAGTTATGCATCATTACCTTCATTTGTACCTATTTCTGATATTGAAAAAGCATATTTCAAAAAGAAATACATCTCTTTTATCAATCCAGAATATATAAAATTTGTAGTAGATAAAGATAACAATATTATAGCTTTTGCCATAATTATGCCTTCATTTTCAAATGCCTTACAAAAAGCGAATGGAAAATTATTTCCCTTTGGGATTTTCCATTTATTAAATGCAAGGAAAAATAGTAAGGATGCAATTCTATATTTAATAGGAGTACATCCTAAACACCAAAATAAAGGAATACACGCATTGCTCTTTCTTGAACTTCAAATTTCTTGTAAGTTAAATGGAATTGAAAACTGTATAAGAACTCCCGAATTGGCAAGCAATAAGGCAATTGCTGCAGTTTGGAAGAATTTTTCTCCAGTAAATTTTAAAAAACGTTGTACCTTCAGAAAAGAAATTTAAATGCAATTATTTTATAATTCAGAAATAACAAGTAGCACACAACAATTTACTTTTGATAAAACCGAAAGTAGGCATATTGTACGCGTTTTACGTAAAACAGAAGGTGATACAGTTTTTATTACCAACGGCTTTGGGCAATTATTTACTTCGGAAGTTGTAATTGCAAACGACAAAAAGTGTTTAGTTAAAATCACTAACATTAAAGATTTTATAAAACCTTGGAATTACTATTTGCACATTGCCATTGCTCCTACAAAATTAAATGATCGTTTTGAATGGTTTTTAGAAAAAGCTACAGAAATTGGTATTGATGAAATAACACCAATTATATGCGAACATTCTGAACGCAAAGTAATTAAACTAGAACGAATGGAGAAAATAATTCATTCTGCAGCAAAACAATCCTTAAAATATCATTTTCCAAAACTAAACGAACCAATAACATATAATCAATTTCTAAATTCAAATTTTGATGGGCAATTATTTATTGCACATTGTGAGGAAACCGGTAAAAAGTCTCTAAAAACTGAATTAAAACCAGCACAGAATACAACCATTCTTATTGGTCCTGAAGGCGACTTTTCTGCCAAAGAAATACAGCAAAGTTTGGAACATACGTTTATTCCTGTATCTTTGGGAGAAAGCCGTTTACGTACAGAAACTGCTGGTGTAGTTGCTGCTCACAGTGTAGCTTTTGTAAATGAATAAGTTAATGATAAAATTTCAATTTTTATATTTTAAAATTAAATTGCTTGATTTAAAGATGTATTTCTTTTTTCTGTTCTTATTGTTGTTTTCTTATTCCTCAATTTCAGCGCAACAAATTGCCATATTAAAATATCAAGGTGGTGGTGATTGGTATGCAAATCCAACGGCTCTTCCTAATTTAATAAATTTTTGTAACAACGCTATAAACACTTCAATAAAACAAAATCCTGAAACTGTTGAAGTAGGTAGTTTAGACATATTTAACTATCCTATAGTATTTATGACTGGTCATGGAAATGTAATTTTTTCTGATGATGATTCGGAGAACTTAAAAAACTATCTTGTTTCTGGAGGTTTTTTACATGTTTCAGATAATTATGGCTTAGATAATTATATAAGAAGAGAGTTGAAAAAAGTATTTCCAACTATAGATTTTCAAGAAATTCCATACAACCATCCCATATTTCATCAAACTTTTAATTTTGAAGCTGGAGTTCCAAAAATTCATGAACATGATAATAAACAATCTCAAGGATTTGGTTTATTTTACAAAGGACGATTGGTTTGCTTTTACGATTACGAAGCTGATTTAAGTGATGGTTGGGAAGATGAAGAAATACACAATGACAGTTTTCAACTGCGAGAAAAGGCATTAAAAATGGGCGCTAATATAATTGAATACGCATTTAAACATTAATATGAACGAAAATTTAGATTCACTAAAAATAAATTTTGATACTGAAGGTCTTTGGGTTTTAAATATAACTTTAGCACTAATTATGTTTGGTGTTGCTCTTGGAATTTCATTAGATGATTTTAAACGTTTATTTAAAAAGCCAAAAATATTATTAACAGGTATTATTTCACAATTTATACTATTACCTCTAGTCACATTTATTTTTATAAAGTTAGTAAATCCAATGCCTAGTATTGCATTAGGAATGATGATGGTTGCCGCGTGTCCAGGTGGTAATATTTCTAATTTCATGACCCAAATGGCGAAAGGAAATACTGCTTTATCTGTTAGTTTAACCGCATTTGCAACTTTGGTTTCTTTAGTAATGACACCTTTTAACCTTCATTTTTGGGGAAACATGTATGCACCAACGGCTCAGATTCTTCAAACAATAGAATTGAATCCAGTTAAATTGGTTAAATTAGTTTCATTAATATTAGGCGTACCACTTATTCTTGGAATGTGGGTTAGAAAATACAAACCAAATTTAGCAGATAAATTATCTAAAATATTAAAACCTATTTCCTTAATTATATTTATGCTTTTCATCATTATCGCCTTTTATGATAATTTTGATATTTTTATAAACTATGTTCATTACGTACTAATTTTAGTAATTGCTCATAACATATTAGCATTAGCAACAGGATTCTATTTTGCCAAAGCAATGAGCTTATCCTATAAAAATCAGAAAACATTATCTATTGAAACAGGAATTCAAAATTCTGGGTTAGGTTTGTTGTTAATTTTTAGTTTTTTTGATGGACTTGGTGGTATGGCTTTATTAGTTGCATTTTGGGCAATTTGGGATATTTTTTCAGGAGTAGCTTTAGCTTCATATTGGTCAAAAAAAAATAAATAATTACAATGATAAAACACCTCTGGTATTATACATTTAGAATTTATGTGAAAATTGTTTTGTTTTTTCTACTAAAAAAAAGAACCGTATTTGGCATTGAAAACATTCCAAAAGATGGTGCTATTTTATTCATTGGAAATCATCAAAATGCTTTAATAGATGCTTTAATTATTCCAACAATTACAAAGAGAAAGATTCATTTTTTAGCTCGTGCCGGAGTTTTTAAAAAAAATATCATCAAAAAGTTTTTAAGCACTTTAAATATGCTTCCAGCTTATAGATTGAGAGACGGTGTAGAAAATATGAATAAAAATTACGACGTTTTTAATTTATGTGTTGAGATTCTTAAAAAGAAAGGAGCTTTAGAAATTTTTGCGGAAGGAGAACATCATATAGAAAGAAGAATAAATCCACTAAAAAAAGGCTTCGCTCGTATCATTTTATCAACCTTACAAAAATATCCAGAAACTAAAATCCATATTATTCCAATTGGATTAAATTATGACTCTCGCTTAAATTTCCCAAGTAAAGCAACTATATATTTTGGTAAACCTATATTGGCCAACCCCTTTTTCAATCTAAAAACCCCAGATATTTCCTTTTCAAGTATTATAAAAAAGGTTTCTTCTGAATTAAAAAAATTAACCCTACATATTGAAGATTCTAAAAATTACTCTGATGTAATTTCTCAATTAGAAAAATGTGGAATAGATTATTTAAACCCTATTGAAGCAAATAAAATGGTTGCTGAATTACAAAACCTTCAGCTTAAAGAACCTTCTAAAAATTCTATTAATTGGTTTTTTCCTTTTCATTTAATTGCCAAAATAAATAGCATTATCCCTATTTTAATCTGGAAGAAACTAAAAAAAGGAATTACGGATATCATTTTCATGAATACATTTAGATTTGCAATGATTGCTACTTTGTTTCCAATATTTTATCTATTGCAAACTTTGTTCGTATATTATTTTTTTAATATTAAGTACGCTTTACTTTACTTAATAAGTAGTGTTCTTTTAGGTGTAATTTATACTAAAACAAGTCCTATTAATCAATAATTGCATTTTGTATAAATTGCTGTATTTCAGTCCTAATATTGTATTTTATTAAGTCTTTATTATCCATAGTTGGATACACTCTATTAGATAAAAACACATACACAATTTCAGACTTAGGATCTGCCCAGGTATAAGTTCCTGTAAAACCACTATGACCAAAACTCTGCTCTGAAACACAACCACAAGTAGCTTTTTCCTCTTCTCTTATTTGAGGTTTATCAAAGCCAATTCCTTTTCTAACATTGTGGTCTGCATAATATCTATGGTTAAATTTATCCATTGTTTTGGGTTGAAAATAACGTTTACCTCCATAATATCCTTTTTGTAAATACAACTGCATAATTTTAGCAACATCATTTGCGTTGGAAAATAAACCTGCATGACCACCAATACCACCTTGCATTGCAGCACCCATATCATGCACATATCCGTGGACTAATTGATTCCTGTAATAGTCATCTTTTTCAGTTGGAACAATACTCTTTTTTAAAAATTTATTTAAGGGCAAATATGTTGTTCTATTTGCACCTAGAGAATTGTAAAAATGCTGTTGAGTCAACGTATTCAAATCCTTATTATAATAACCTTCTATATAGTTTTTGAAAATATAAAATGGTAAATCGCTATACTTATACCCTAATGTTAATCGTTGCTTGGCACTTACTATACTGTCAATCATTATTGAAGTATAATCACTTCTTAAAAATAAATGGTCTGCAACTTTAACATTGAATTCTTTTGATTTTTTATCTCTATAATATTCTTTTGAAGGTTTTTTTGAAATACTATCTAAAGTGTTCAAATAAAATGGGATCCAGGCTTTTAATCTACCATAATGAGAGAGTACTTCTTTTACGGTTAAAGTATCTTTATTTGAATTTCTAAATTTAGGTAATATATCACCCAAAGTGCTTTCCATTTTTAAACTTCCCTTCTCTTCTAGCTCCATAATAAGTGGTAACGAAGCTAAAATTTTGGTCATAGAAGCAACATCATAAATATCATTACTTAGCACTGGTAATTTAGCTTCATTTGTATGAAATCCAAAGTTTTTTTGATATATAACCTTCCCTTTTCTAGCTACCAAAATTTGTAAACCTGGAGCCATTTGTTGAGCTATAACAATTTTAGCTAATGAATCTATCCTTTTTAATTTATCACTACTTAATCCCACATCTTCAGGAATAGAATACCCTAAACGTTTTAACGAAGTTGACATTAAACCATGACCTTCAGAAAATACATTTTTAATTGAAACAGGTAATTTTCCTTTAGTTTCCATAGCTCCAAAAATCATTTGAGCAGAAATCTCTTGAGCTAATTTACTATTTTGATATGAGAGTACTAACCCTTTTATATTTTTAAAAGTTTTAAGCTGTAGTAAACTATATGGACTTGCAAAAACATCTAAAATTATAGTTTTAGTTCTTGAAATTTCTTGTAACCAAACCAACTCAACATCTTTAAATTTATAATCTTTCCAAGGGTTTAAATTGGACTTATGATAACCAACAATAACTAAATTATAGCGTTTCAATTTAAATAATAATCCATCCAAATTAGCATCAGAAATAACATCAACATTTGTATAATTCTTCAACATGTTTACAAAATCACTATTTTCTGCATCACCTAATTTAACATACGCTATTTTCTTTTTATCTAAATTTTGAATTGGAAATATTAGCGATTCATTTTTTAAAAGTGTTATTGAGTTTTCAACCAATTCTCTATGTAATAATTCATCTGAAACCGAATTTAAATCTTCATTTAAGTTCTCTAAATCAACCAATTTAAACTCATTTAAACCTGCCCAGTATTTTGCTTTTAATATTTTTCGAACTGAATAGCTCAACCTTTCTTCTGTAATAATTTCCTCTTCTAAAGCACTTTTTATTTTTGAAATAGCAGCAGGAACATCTTCAGGAATTAATAACATATCATTTCCAGCAAGTAATGCCGCTAAATCAATTTCTCCAGGTTTTGCATAGTTAGCAGCACCTTTCATATTTAAAGCATCGGTTAAAATTAAACCGTTAAATTTAAGTTTCCCTTTTAATAAATTTGTAACTACATTATAAGATAATGAAGTTGGCAATTCTACATTTGACTCTAATGCTTTCACACTTAAATGCGCAACCATAACACTTGTTAAATCACTTTTAAACAACTGTTTATAAGGATATAACTCAATAGAATCCAATCTTTCAAAATTAAAATCTAAAACAGGTAAAGCCTTGTGAGAATCTGTAGCGGTGTCACCATGACCTGGAAAATGTTTTGCATTTGCCAACACATGCTGACTTTGCATTCCTTTAATAAATGCTGAAGCCTTTTCAGTAACATTTTCTCTATTTTCTCCAAATGAACGGTTCCCAATTATTGGGTTTTCAGGATTTATATTAATATCTACAACTGGCGCAAAATTAATATGAATACCCAATCGCTTACAATGTTTACCCACTTGCCTACCAAAATCTTCAACTAATTTATTATTTCTAATAGCGCCTAATGTCATATTCCAAGGAAAACGATAGGTGTTTTTTAATCGCATATCCAATCCCCATTCTCCATCAAAACCAATAAGCAACGGAGTTTTAGAAATTAACTGAAATTTATTATTTAAACGAGCCTGTTTTTCAGGAGTTCCTTGCATAAAAATAAGTCCACCTATATGATATTCTTCAATTAACGATTCAATAAAATCACTATGTTTTTCATCCTTATTGGAATACGCTTGTACCATAAATAACTGACCAATTTTTTCATCAATAGTCATATTATTTAATAAAGTATCAACCCATTTTGTTTGGGCTAATGAATCATTAGCAACAAGTGGATCAAAATTTTGCGCTTGTAAAAAAGCTCCATTCAATACTATAAATATGAAGAGTATATATTTAATCATTCATTAAGGTAATTCTAAAAAAAAGTATAAAATTATGTAACCAAAAAACGTTTATGCCAACTTTTATCAGCTGTAACTTCCCATTTTTCAGCAAAATCGGCTTTCGTTGAAACCATATTATTAAAAACTACTGTATTGGAAGTTACTTTTTGTTGTTTAGCAAAATTTTGAAAGTCAGATAAATTAACAATATTTATGTTGTTATTATCTTTAAAAGCAACGTTTAACTTGTTTGTTAAATCAAGATCAAATTCCCTTTCAAATTGTTTCATTAAATTTACTGAAGAATCTATAGAACAACCAGAAACCTGATTATAATCTTCATCTACTGCCAACACAATAAATTGATTGTATTTAATTTGGTATGAAGCTTTTAAACCATCACCATGTCTTTTCCATTCTGCAATAAAACTCTCAATTTTAGGGCTAATTATGTCAAGCTCGTTATTAGAAAATTCTCTATTAGATTGGTAAATCCAAATTCTCGAGTTCGATGCCAAGCTGTCAAAATTCACTAACATACTTATATTTTTTGATTGAATTTATTTTTTAAATCATCAACTGTTACTAGCTTTTTTCTTGGGAATGTTTTTTCTTTTATTTCAGCCAAAACTTTCTTTGTATATAATGGAAAATCTGCGTTTAAAATCCAAGACGCATACCCTTTATCTTTTTTTAGAACATCTTTCACTTTTTGGTTTTTATATTTTCCAAAAGTAAAAATTTCATCATTTTCATTATCAAAAAGAATAAAACCTGCAAAATCGGCTCTTTTGTTGTGTGTAGAAAATTCATTTAAAAATTTAACATCATTTTCTAAATCGTCATACTTATCAAGTTGCGCTTTTAATATTTCATATGTTGCCATAGTATCAGCCTCTGCTGAATGCGCGTTTTCTAAACTTTCACCACAATAAAATTTGTAGCCAGCACTTAAAGTTCTTTCTTCTTTTTTATGAAAAATAACCTGAACATCAATTGCTACTCTATTTTTCATGTCAAAATTAACATTCGCTCGCAGCATTTCTTCAGCCAATAAAGGAATATCAAACCTATTTGAATTAAAACCCGCTAAGTCACAACCTTTAATTAAATCACTCACTTGTTGCGCTAATTCATTAAAAGTAGGTTCCGTAACAACTTTTTCATTTGTAATTCCGTGAATATCTGTAGACTCTTTAGGGATTTCCATTTCTGGATTTACCAACCAAGTTTTACTCTCTTTATTTCCGTTTGGAAATACTTTCAAAATAGAAATTTCTACAATTCTATCTTTTGCAATGTTAATTCCTGTTGTTTCTAAATCAAAAAAGATTAATGGTTTTTTTAATTTTAATTCCATAATATTTCAATATAATTAAGTGGTAAATATACAATTTGTAATTTACGATATATGATTTTAACGAAGTAGTTTACGTTATATTTTAACAAAAATTTAAACTATTCATTTTCAAGTTCTTTCTTATAATTTACAATCTCCAATTTATATTTTGCCGGTAGTTCTGGTATTTTAAATTTATACTTTTTTAATGTTTCAACAATAATTTCAGCAACTCTTAAACGCGCTGTAAGTTTATCATCAGCAGGAATTACAAACCATGGTGCACACTCTTTTGAAGTTTTATTTAACAACTCTTGATAGCAAAATTGGTATTCATCCCAAAGTTTACGTTCCTTTAAATCTCCAGGAGAAAATTTCCAGTTTTTATCCTTTAATCTTAATCTACGTAGCAATCTGTTTTTTTGTTCATCTTTTGAAAGGTTTAAAAAGAATTTCAAAACAATAGTTCCATTAGTTACCAAGTGTTTTTCAAAATTGTTGATTTCTTCCATCCTATTATTAAAAAAAGAATCATTTAAAACTTCAACACTAGTTGCTGCTGGAATATTTTCTCCTATAATGTATTCAGGATGCACACGAGTTACCAAAACATTTTCATAATGAGTTCTATTAAAAATACCAATTTTTCCTCTTTCTGGCAAAGCAATATAATGACGCCACAAATAATCATGATTTTTTTCTAAATCAGATGGAACTTTATAACTTGTAACTACAATTCCCTGCGCATTTACATCTTTAAAAACTTCTCTAATTAAGCTGTCTTTTCCTGAAGTATCCATTCCCTGCAAGCAAATTAAAACAGCATATTTACCTTCAGCATACATTGCATCTTGCAATTTACTAAGCTGTTTTCTAAGTTTTCTAAGTTTCTTACCTGCCTTGTTATCAACCTGTTTTGTAATAGTTTTACTTAAATCAATACTTTTTTCAACTTTATATTTCTCCATTTCAACATATTATTTTGTTAAATATATGAATTTTCTAATGTACATGAAAATTGAATTTAGCCATTTAAAATTCCATTGATTTTCTTTAAATCTATCAATATTTTCTATTTATAAATTAATCTTACATTAAAATAAATCTATTTATTATCCGACTTACTTTTTGTTGAATAACAATTCAAATGGCAATTAAGAGGTAAAAACATGACCTTATTAGTTGTGGATCAAAATCCAACCTAAAAGTAGAATTTTCATTGCCTTTTACCAAGTTTGTATATTATTAGATATGCATTTTTAGAAAATAGCTATTCTTAATTAAAAAATAACACTGAAATACCTAAAGAACTAAAATCAACTACTTTAAACTTTATAAATATTTTAAATTAAGAAAACTCTTATCCTATTTGTTTTACTTTTACAAAAAGAATTTACTGGAAATTTTTGATTTATATATTTATTAAATAAAATATTGATTTACAGCCTAATTTAGACTGTTTCTTCAAATATAATCAACTAACAAACAATGAATTACTTACAAAAATACGCTCCAACACTACAAAAAAACAATTAAATATATATGATACTTATCATAAATTGACATTTATCATAGTTTTTACATTAAATATGCCATATCTTTGAGAATAACAAAATTAGATCGTAATAATCACCTATAAAATTATTAAAATGGCAAAAGTTAAAGGAGCTATTGTAGTAGATACTGAAACATGTAAAGGATGTGAGGTTTGCATACCAGTATGTGCAGAAAATGTTATTAGTATGACTACTGAAGTTAATAGAAAAGGTTACCACTATGCTTATATGGAGAATCCGGAAGCTTGTACAGGTTGTACAAACTGTGGAATTGTTTGTCCAGACAGAGCAATTTCAGTGTATCGAGTTAAAGTTCAAGCATAATTAACTAATTAATTAAACGAATTAGAATGTCAGAGTTAAAATTAATGAAAGGTAACGAAGCCTTAGCAGAAGCTGCAATTAGATGCGGAACTGACGCTTATTTTGGTTACCCAATTACGCCACAATCAGAAGTTATTGAATATTTAATGACAGAACGTCCTGAAAATAGAACAGGAATGGTTGTATTACAAGCAGAAAGTGAAATAGCTGCAATTAATATGGTATATGGTGCTGCAGGTACTGGTAAAAAAGTATTAACATCATCATCAAGTCCTGGTATTTCTTTAAAATTAGAAGGAGTATCTTATATGGCAGGAGCAGAATTACCTGCTGTAATAGTAAATGTAGTTAGAGGTGGACCTGGATTAGGTACTATCCAACCTTCACAAGCAGATTATTTTCAATCTGTAAAAGGTGGTGGTCATGGAGATTACAAATTATATGTATTAGCACCAGCTTCAGTACAAGAAATGGCTGATTTTGTAGAAGATGCTTTTGATATTGCTTTTAAATATCGTGCACCAGTTTTAATCCTTTCTGATGGATTAATTGGTCAAATGATGGAAAAAGTATATCTAAAACCTCAACAAAAAAGATTGACCAATGAAGAGCTTATTGAAAAATATGGTGATTGGGCAACAACTGGAAAACCTAAAACTCGTGAACGTAACATTATTACTTCACTTGATTTAGATTCTGAAAAAATGGAAGTGAGAGTTCGTAATCTTATGAAGAAATACGACCAAATGGAGCAAGAAGATTTACGTTACGAAAAAATAAACTGTGATGATGCAGAGTATTTAATAGTAGCTTATGGATCAAGTGCTCGTATTAGCCAAAAAGCGGTGGAACTTGGACGTGCAAAAGGAATAAAAGTTGGTTTATTAAGACCTATCACTTTATTCCCATTCCCTAAAGATCAAATTTTAGAATTAACTGATCAAGTTAAAGGAATTTTAAGTGTTGAATTAAACGCTGGTCAAATGGTAGAAGATGTACAACTTTCAGCTCAATTTAAAGTGCCTGTTGAACACTTCGGTAGAACTGGAGGAATTATTCATACTCCTGAAGAAATTTTAGAAGCTTTAGAACAAAAAATCATAAAATAATGGACATATTAGACATTATAAAACCAGAGAACCAAGTACTTTGTAAATCAAGCTTAATGACAGACACGCCATTGTCGTACTGTCCTGGTTGCGGTCACGGTACTGCGCATAACCTTGCAATGGAAGTTATTGAAGAATTAGGAATTTCAGAAGATACCATTGGTGTAGCACCTGTAGGATGTTCTGTTTTAGCCTATGATTTTATGAATATTGACATCACTCAAGCTGCTCATGGTAGAGCCCCAGCTGTTGCTACAGCTATTGCTAGAACATGGCCTGAAAAATATGTATTTACATATCAAGGTGATGGAGATTTAGCTGCCATTGGTACTGCTGAAACTATTCATGCTTGTAACAGAGGTGAAAACATTGTAATTATTTTTGTTAACAATGGTATTTACGGAATGACTGGAGGTCAAATGGCTCCAACAACATTAGAAGGAATGAGATCTTCAACCTCTCCTTACGGAAGAGAAATTGAAACAATGGGATCTCCACTAAAAATGACTGAATTGATTGCTAATTTACCAGGTGTTCAATATGTAACTAGACATGCTGTTCATACTCATAAACACGCTCGTAAAGCTAAAAAGGCTCTTAAAAAAGCTTTTGAAAACACAAGAAATGGCAAAGGACTTTCATTTATTGAAATCGTTTCTAACTGTAATTCAGGATGGAAAATGACTCCACTTGAATCTAACATTTGGATGGAAGAAAATATGTTCCCATATTTCCCGCTTGGTGATATTAAAGTTGATGGTAAATTAAAATAAGAAATTATGACAGAAGAAATAATTATAGCAGGATTTGGTGGTCAAGGAGTACTATCAATGGGTAAAATTTTAGCATATTCTGGAATAATGCAAGACCAGGAAGTTAGCTGGATGCCTTCATATGGACCAGAAATGCGTGGTGGAACTGCAAATGTAACAGTAATTTTAAGTGATGACAGAATTAGTTCTCCATATTTAAAAATATTTGACACTGCAATTATATTAAATCAGCAATCCATGGATAAGTTTGAGGAATCAGTAAAACCAGGTGGCGTTTTATTATACGACCCAAACGGTATTTCTATACATCCTACGAGAACTGATATTAAAATATATCAAATTGAAGGTAACAAATTGTCTACTGAAATGGGCAACAAGAAAATATTTAACATGGTAATATTAGGTGCTTTCCTTAAAGTTAAACCTATTGTACTTTTAGATAATGTATTGGAAGGATTGAAAAAATCTTTACCTGAACGTTACCATCATTTAATTCCTTTAAATAAAGAGGCTATTACTGTAGGAATGAATAATGTAGTGCCATTAGAAATCTCTGAAGAAATTTCATAAAAACAATATTAATTGTTAGTTAATCTTTAAATCGGTTACTTTGTTGTATTCTTATAACAAAATAATCGATTTTTTTTATGACATCAATTTTAGTAACTGGAGGAACTGGTTTAATTGGTAAACATCTTTGTAAATTACTTAGAAATAAGGGATATAAAGTTACAGTTTTAAGTAGAAACCAAATTACAAAACCAAACACCTTTTATTGGAATTTAGAAACAAATTATATTGATACTAAAGCAATAACTGAATCAAATTATATCATTCATTTGGCTGGAGCAGGAATTGCAGATAAACCATGGACCAAAGAAAGAAAGCGAATTTTAATAAACAGCAGAGTACAATCTACAAATCTATTATTTAAAAAAGTAAAAGAACTTAACCCAAACTTAAAAGCATTTATTACTGCATCAGGTATTGGCTATTATGGCGCAACAACTTCAACTAAAATATATGAAGAAAATGATGCCTCAGGAACCGACTTTTTAAGTGAAATTTGTATGCTTTGGGAAAAGGCTTCGCTACAATTTAAAACAATTAATATAAGAACTGTTATTTTTAGAACTGGCATTGTATTTTCAAATGAAGGTGGTGCTTTTCAAAAAATTAGCAAACCCATAAAATTAGGATTTGGAGCTGCACTTGGAAGCGGTAAACAATATATGCCTTGGATTGCTATAGAAGATATATGTAATATGTATGTGGAAGCTCTTGAAAATTTAGAAGTTAAAGGTATTTACAATGCTGTTGCTCCCGAATATATTACCAATAGTGAATTGACAAAAAATGTTGCAAAAGCACTTAAAAAATCGCTTTGGTTTCCAAATATACCAAGTATACTGCTAAAAATTGTATTTGGAAAAATGTCCATTATTTTATTAAAAGGCAGTAGAATTTCTTCAAAAAAAATAATTAAAACTGGATTTAAGTTTAAGTATCCATCACTAAAAATGTATTTGGAAAAATTATAAACAGCTCTTCCTATTCTTTTGAATAAAAAATCAATTGAATAAATAGTTTTCCAAAGCTAACTTCATTAAATTCGAATATTAATTCAAAAAAAAAGCTATGAAAATTTACATTGTTCTAACAATGCTTCTATTATCCATTTTTATGGGTACTGCGAATGAAATAAATTATAAACTTCAGAAACATCAAAAAATTGAGGGAACTTTTTCAGGAGATATCAACCAAAAACAATCCGTTCAATTAATTATAGTAAAGAATACGGTTTCAAAATTATTTGAAATTATTCCTTTTTATTTTGATAAAGACAATAATAGTACTCAATTTGATTTAATCACTTTTGAAAAATCTCCTTCTATAATATCTTACCACTTCAACAACAATAACCTAACATTATTGGCAACACAAAAAATTAAAAATAAAACACAGTTAGTTATTTTAGATTTAGATTTGACAACAAAAAAACATACTTCAAAAATTATTGATGATTTTAAAGATGCAAAAGCAATTTTTAGATTGGAGAATAAAACAATTTTTGTTCATAAAACAGTTTCATCTTTAAAAATTACAGAAGTCATAAATTCAGTTAATCAAAAAAAGAATAAAATAATTATTGATTCACAAAATTTTCAACAATTTAGAAGTTTATTTGAAGAAATACCTGATATAGTGAACACTAATGAATATGTGAAAAATGGATCTACTAATAAATTCCAAGGATATTACTATGAAAACAATCTAATTTTCACGAAAATAAATAAGAAAAACACTGAAGTTAATTCAATTACTACTGATTTAAATAATTATAGTTTCAAATTAAATAGAATATCTCTTAACGACTTAGAAGGTGTTAAAGATTTAAATACATTTTTATATAACAATAAATTGTATACTATGTTGGTGAGTAAAAATAATGCTCACCTAAAAATAATTGATATTAATAATAGTGAAGAAAAATTTTCTAAATCATTAAACACAGAGTTAAAAAATCATTTTAACAATGATGATTTAGAAAATTTTATAAAACAAGCTTCTAAAAAAAGAAACAAACCTACAATTACAGTAAATGAAACTATTGAAAATAAATTAGTTTTAAATATTGATTACGTAGATACAACTGTTTATAATTACAATTATAACTGGTGGTTTCATCATTGGATGTGGCAGCAACAACAATGGCATATGCAACAATCAATGCAACAAATAAAAGTAAATATTCCTAGTTTTGGACCAAATACGATCGGTTTTGAAAATGTTTTAAGCGACACTGAAAAAACTAATAAATCTATAAAACTTGTTTTAGATACTAGTTTTAAAATAAATAAAGAAGCAACTACTCAAACAATTAAAAAAGAAATAGATAAAGAAAAATATTTAGATGATTTAAAAGAAAATAAGAGTTTAAAACATATAACGGCATCGTTTCAAGAAAATTCAATCCGCTATATATACTATTCAAAAAAATTAAAAACATTTATTATTAAAACATCTAATCTTTAATCAATTAAAAATTTAATTGATTAAACGCTCAGTAATTTCTTTTACTGACATTATTGATTTTGTATGTTCTATACTCGGTCCAGCAACCCAAACGGTTTTATAAGTTACCTTTGTAGCTGCGTTTTTAGTTGCATTCATACCTATAGAAAACCTAACCATTTTTACCCATTTTTTAAGTTTTTTATTCTTATTCAAAAGGTTTTCAATCCAAGTTTGCTTAGTTCCTATTTTTTGTACATATGGAGTGTTAATTACTGTACAAGGTGTACCAGATATCCGTTCTGTTAAAATAATATCTGCGGCTCCATTATCTACACAAGCTTGTTTATACTCCTCAGTTACACCAGCCTCTATTGATGCAATAAAAGGGCTTCCAACTGAAACTCCATCCGCTCCATAACCCAACATTTCATCAACCTCTTTTTTACAACCAACACCTCCTGCAGAAATCACAGGAATACTACAATTTTCAACTAATAAAGGGATTAAATCTTTAGGAGATAAATTGCCTCTATGTCCACCTGCCAAATTATTTACAGCTATAATTGCATCAGCTCCTAAATCTTCAACTTTTTTAGCAAATTTTAAATCTGTAACATCACAAAACACTTTAATATTATGCTTGTGCGCTTGTTTAATTGTCTCTTCAGGACTACCAAGTGAAGTGATAATAAAATCTACTCCCTCTTCACAAATTACTTTTAATTGATCTTTGTATTTAATATTAGATTTATTTACAATTAAATTAAATCCAAAAGCACCACCCTGCCTGTCCGGAAGGCAGGCTTCAACTTTAGCTTTTTTCAACTCTTTAATTACTGACCTTAATTCATCAAGTGTTCTGTAATTTAAAGCAGGAATACACCCTGCAATTCCGATTTTCATAGCTTCTATAACCATTCTGGCATTAGATACAAGAAACATTGGAGCTTGAATAATTGGATATTTAATAGTTAAAAGTTGTGTTAATTTGGTTGCTTTCATATAAATGAATTTTTCCAAATATACTAAAATAGTATGCACGCATAACAATAGTACTATAAACAAAAAAGGCTCCCAAAATTGGAAGCCTTTAAATTTATTCAAAAAAGATTATTCTTCTTTCACTTCTTCAAAGTCAACATCTTCTACATCGTCACTTTCTGTTTTAGGTTGAGCATCACCAGCATCTCCTGTTGGAGCACCTTGAGCTTGACCTTCTTGTTCTGCTTTGTACATTTCTTCACTTGCTACTTTCCAAGCTTCATTAATTTTTTCCATTGCAGCATCAATTAGTGCAATATCTTTCGTTTCATGAGCTTTTTTCAACTCAGTAAGTGCCGCTTCAATTGGATCTTTTTTATCAGCTGATAATTTTTCACCAAATTCTTTTAATTGCTTTTCTGTTTGAAAAATCATAGAATCTGCTCCATTAATTTTTTCAGCAGTTTCTTTTGCACTTTTATCTGCATCAGCATTTGCTTCAGCATCTGCTTTCATTTTTTGAATTTCCTCATCTGTTAAACCTGAAGATGCTTCAATTCTAATATCCTGAGTTTTTCCTGTAGCTTTATCTCCAGCCGTAACGTGAATAATACCATTTGCATCAATATCAAAAGTAACTTCAATTTGAGGAACTCCTCTTTGTGATGGTGGTATTCCATCTAAATGAAAACGTCCAATAGTTTTATTATCTGCTGCCATAGCACGCTCACCTTGTAACACGTGAATTTCTACTGAAGGCTGATTGTCAGCTGCAGTTGAAAATACTTGTGATTTTTTAGTAGGAATGGTAGTATTAGCATCAATTAACTTTGTCATTACATTACCCATAGTTTCAATACCTAATGATAATGGAGTAACATCTAATAACAATACATCTTTTACATCTCCTGATAAAACTCCTCCTTGAATAGCTGCTCCAACTGCAACAACCTCATCAGGATTTACACCTTTTGAAGGTGCTTTTCCGAAGAATTTCTCAACAGCTTCAACAACAGCAGGAATACGTGTAGACCCACCTACTAAAATAATTTCATCAATATCACCTGTAGTTAAACCAGCAGCTTTTAATGCTGTTCTACAAGGCTCAATAGTTCTTTTTACTAAATCATCAATTAATTGCTCAAACTTAGCTTTAGATAATGAACGAACTAAATGTTTTGGTCCAGAAGCAGTAGCTGTAACATAAGGTAAATTAATTTCAGTAGCTGCAGAAGATGATAATTCAATCTTCGCTTTTTCAGCAGCTTCTTTTAAACGTTGTAAAGCCATAGGATCTTTTCTTAAATCCATATTTTCTTCAGCTTTAAACTCTTCAGCTAACCAATCAATAATTTTTTGATCAACATCATCACCACCTAAATGCGTATCTCCATCTGTTGCTAATACTTCAAATACACCATCTCCTAATTCTAATATTGAAACATCATGTGTTCCTCCACCAAAATCAAAAACAGCAATTTTTTGGTCAATACCTTTCTTATCCATACCATAAGCCAATGCAGCCGCAGTAGGTTCGTTTATAATACGACTTACTTTTAAACCTGCAATTTCTCCAGCTTCTTTTGTAGCCTGACGCTGTGCATCATTAAAATATGCTGGTACAGTTACAATTGCTTCTGTTACTTCACTTCCTAAATAATCTTCAGCAGTTTTCTTCATTTTTTGAAGAATCATTGCTGAAATTTCTTGAGGAGTATATAATCTTCCATCAATATCTACACGAGGTGTATCATTATCACCCTTAACAACTTTATAAGGTACACGTTCTGCTTCCATTTTAGACTCAGAATATTTATTTCCCATAAAACGTTTAATTGAATAAATCGTTTTTAAAGGATTTGTAACTGCCTGACGTTTTGCAGGGTCACCTACTTTTCTTTCACCACCTTCAATAAATGCAACAATTGAAGGCGTTGTTCTTTTTCCTTCAGCATTAGGAATTACCACTGGTTCATTTCCTTCCATTACAGAAACACATGAGTTAGTTGTTCCTAAATCTATTCCTATTATTTTACCCATAACTATTCTATTTATTTTTTATTCTTATTTTTTTTTACTTACAACAACAAATAGTCAATGATTATGCCATTACAAAAATTATGTCAAGTTGTCAGAATTAGAAAATACAAAACCAAAAAATGTCATTTAATTTAAAAGCCTATTACTAGTTTTTTTAAGATGTCACTTAAATTTGACAATAGCATCTGTTTACACACTAAAAAAATAAACTACAGCGGAGTGCTTTTTAGTTTTTGACGTGCTTAAAATTTGCTTTAGGATCTGATAAAAATCATGCAAAAGTTCCTTTAGATTATGTAATTTCTAATATGTGGAAAACAGCTAATGATATGAATTCTAAATACAAAGAAACCTCTGAAGGAGGTTTAGCTGTATGTGTAAATATTTCAGATTGTTAATATAATGTTGTATTAAACAATTATTATTATTTATATTTGATAATAGAATACTATTAATAATTATAAAAAAATTCGTTACTCATGAGTAAATTCGATGAAAAACTAGCACTTTATCAAGGTGAAATGAAAAAATTAGGAATTAGCTTTGATGCTGATTTATTAACAAAAGTTACTAAAGGATTAGGTCCTTCAATCTACAAAGCAGATGCTGAAACAGTGTCTGGTTCTGACAAAAAAGAGCTTGAAACAGTTAAAAAGAATTTTTTACTGAAAAAACTAGGACTTTCTGATGGTCCAAAACTAGATAATGCACTTGATGCCGTTATTGAAAAAGTTGGAAAATCTAACAGAAATAAATATAGAGCAATTGTTTATTATTTATTAGTAAAGGAATTAGGTCAAGAATCTAAATATTAAAGAATTCCTTTTTTTTACTAAAAAGAAAACCTCCTTCAAAATTAATTTTGAAGGAGGTTTTTATAAATATTCATTTTTATACCCAAATATAATTTAAATTATATTTTAATAAATTCTTCAACTAATCTACCAACAGCCTTTTCTGAAAGTTTTGCTGCTTCTTGAACTTCTTCATGTGACACTGCTTCTACTATTCCTTCTACACCTAAATCTGTAATTACAGAAATTCCAAAACAAGTCATTCCTAAATGTTTAGCCGCTATAACTTCTGGCACTGTAGACATTCCTACAGCATCTGCTCCTAAAATTTTAACCATTTTATATTCTGCAGGTGTTTCAAAAGTAGGTCCTTGTAAAGCCAAATAAATTCCTTTTTGAATAGGAATATTTAATTTTAAAGCTATTTGCTCCATTTTAGCAATCATTTTTAAACTATATGGTTCGTGCATATCTACAAACCTAGGCCCAAAACGCTCATCATTTTCACCGTGTAGAGGATGTACTGGCATAAAGTTAATATGATCTGTAATAAGCATAATATCTCCTACTTTAAATAAAGGATTTACACCACCAGATGCGTTAGAAACGATTAAATTATCAATACCTAAAAATTTCATTACACGTACAGGAAATATTGTTTGTTCCATGGTCCAACCTTCATAATAATGAAATCGTCCACGCATTGCTACAACTTTTTTATTCCCTATAGACCCAAAAATTAATTGCCCTGAATGCCCTTGAACTGTAGAAACAGGAAAATTAGGTATTTCTTCATAAGGAATTGCAATTTCAATGTTGATTTTCTCAACTAAATTTCCTAAGCCCGTTCCTAAAATAATACCATAATCTGGCTTTGTAATTCCTTTTTCTTGAAGAAATTTAACTGTATCTTGAACTTTGTTCCACATATTTTATAATCAATTTATCAAAATTTGTTTTATTCCGTACAAATTTTGTTTTTATTAAGATATAATTCAAATTTTGTAAGTCTGCAAATATACGAACATAATCTTTCTCAGTTGTTAAAACTATTTTATTATTTGACTGTAATAAATTAAATTCTGAATTTATTACAGCAATGTCACTCTTTTTAAAATGATAATGATCTGGGTATTTTAAATGCTTAAATTTAATTTTTTTGAATTTTAAAAACTCTGTTAAAGGTATTGGATTTGCAATACCAGTTACTAGTACTATTTCTGCATTTTCTAAATCCGATATATTAATGTTTGAAGTTCCTTTTAATTTAGTATCATATTCAATTGTTGTAAAAAAGACCTTTTGTTCTAAAGTAGGATTTAATTTTTTAGTAATTTCAAACTGCTCATCTTCTGAAAGGTTAATAGGACATTTAGTTACAATAATAACTTGAGCTCTATTAGCTCCTGAAGCCACTTCTCTTAAAGTACCAGTTGGCAACATGCTATCTTTTATATATAAATTATTATAAGACGTTAGCAAAATATTAAAACCTCCCTTTACTTTTCTATGTTGAAAAGCATCGTCTAATAAAATAATATCTGGTGGATTATCTAATGCTTCAAGCTGTTGAATACCATTTGTTCTATCAGCATCAACACTTACTATTATTTTTGAGAATTTTTTATAATACTGAAATGGTTCATCTCCAATAATTTCAGCAGATGCATTTTCATTAGCAATAATAAACCCTTTGCTCTTTCTTTTATAACCTCTACTTAAAACTGCTATTTTATAATCATTTTGCAACAACCTAATTAAATATTCTATCTGTGGAGTTTTACCTGTTCCTCCAGCGCTTAAATTCCCAACAACAATAGTTGGCGTTTTAAATTCTGTAGCTATTAAAGCATTTTTGTTGTATAAATAATTACGAACACTTGTAATTAATCCATACAACAATGAAAATGGGTATACTATTTTTCTTAATAAATTCACTAAAGCGAAAATACGAAACAAATTAAAAATTTCTACTTAAATAGATTAACTTTCTTACGTAAAATATATCTTTGTTGATATAATACTACTCTTAATATGAAAATTATAGATATTACAACTTGCATTGAAAAAATTGCTCCACTAAATTATGCTGAAAGTTTTGACAATGTTGGTTTGTTAGTTGGAAATTATACTACTGAAGTAACTGGTGTTTTAATAACGCTTGATACATTAGAAAATATTGTTGAAGAAGCTATTGAAAAAAATTGCAATTTAATTGTAAGTTTTCATCCAATTATTTTTTCCGGATTAAAAAAACTGAATGGCAACAATTATGTAGAACGTGTTGTACTAAAAGCCATAAAAAATGATATTGCAATTTACGCTATGCATACTGCCTTAGACAATTCTTTTCAAGGTGTAAATGCTAAAATTTGTGAAGTCCTTGGTTTGAAAAACAAAAAAATATTAATTCCTCAAAAACACACCATAAAAAAACTAACAACGTACGTTCCACATAATAATGCGGAAGAAGTTAGGTTAGCGCTCTTTAAAGCTGGAGCTGGCAGCATTGGAAATTATGATAATTGCAGCTATAATACTGAAGGTTATGGAACTTATAAAGGTAATGAAAACTCAAATCCAACAGTTGGTGAGAAAGAAAAATTTCATACTGAAAATGAAACTTTTATTAGTGTAATTTTTGAAAAACATAAAGAGAAAGGTATTTTAACAGCACTTTTAAATGCACATCCATATGAAGAAGTTGCATATGACATTGTTCCTTTAGATAATTTAAACCAAGAAATTGGGCTTGGAATGATTGGTGAATTAACTTGCGAAAAAAGTGAATTAGATTTTTTAAATTTCCTTAAGAAAAAAATGAATGCTAAAGGAATTCGACATTCTAAATTAATAGGAAAACCAATTAAAAAGGTAGCTGTATTAGGTGGTTCTGGAAGTTTTGCCATAAATAATGCACTAAATGCAGGAGCCGATATTTATATAACTTCCGATATAAAATATCACGAATTTTACAAAGCTGAAAATAAACTTATAATAGCCGATATTGGACATTATGAAAGTGAACAATTCACAAAAGAACTTTTAGTTGATATACTTACAAAAAAATTCCCTAATTTTGCAATCATTTTGTCAAATAAAAACACAAATCCAATTTATTACATATAATATGGCTAAAAGCAAAGAAGTTACTGTTGAGGAAAAATTAAGAGCTCTTTATGACTTACAATTAATTGATTCAAGAGCTGATGAAATTAAAAATGTAAGAGGTGAACTACCTTTAGAAATTGAAGATTTAGAAGATGAAGTAGTTGGGTTAACAAAAAGACTATCAAATTTAGATGAAGATGTAACCAATTTAAAAGGTGAAATATCTGCTAAAAAATTAGTTATTGAAGATGCCAAAACTCTTGTTAAAAAATATGCAGAACAGCAAAAAAATGTTCGTAACAATAGAGAGTTCAATTCAATAAGCAAAGAAACTGAATATCAAGAACTTGAAATTGAGTTAGCTGAAAAAAGAATTAAAGAGTATAAAGTTAAAATTGAGCAAAAAAACGTAATAATTGATACTACCAAAGAAAATATTGCAAAACAAAAAGACTTGCTAAAACATAAGTCTGATGAGTTAAGTGATATTATGGGTGACACAATTAAAGAAGAAGCTTTATTACTTGAAAAATCTAAAGAATTTAGTGAATTAATAGATGACCACTTATTAAAAGCTTATAAAAGAATTAGATCAACAGTAAAAAATGGTTTAGCTGTTGTAGCTATTGATAGAGGTGCTTCAGGTGGTTCTTTCTTTACAATTCCACCACAAAGACAAGTTGAAATTGCAGGTCGTAAAAAAATTATTACTGATGAGCATAGTGGACGAATTTTAATTGATGGTGCTTTAGCTGAAGAAGAAAAAGAAAAAATTGACAAATTATTAAGTTAATAAAACTTAAATATATATTTAAAAAGGCTGTCTAAAAAGTATTGAAAACCGTCATTCTGAATTTATTTCAGAATCTCATCATACTGATAATCAATCACTATGAGAACCTGAAATAAATTCAGGTTGACGAAAATTTCACTTTTTAGACAGCCTCTTTTTTTACTTTTTAGTCGCTTTTATAGAATATAATAAAGGGAACATTCGTTGATTTTCTTTTAAAACATACATTCCATCATCTGTTTTAACCATTTCTGGAAAACTATTATAAGGAGATTTTTCAAATTCATGTAAAAATTCAATTTGCAAACCTGCTTCTGTTAAAGCTGAAATAACTTCACTTAAACCGTGATTCCAACCATATTCTTTACTTATAATATCTGCATCATTATTAGTGTAAGTTCCTTTATATTCTTCATAAATTGCCTCACTTTGCAAATATGGATATGTTAGTTTTGGTGGCGTTTGTAAAAAATCAAACATCCAAACAATTGGGTGAAATTCAATTAAATAAAAAATACCTCCTTTTTTAAGCCTTTCGGCTATAATTTCTCCCCAAGTTTTTAAATCTGGCAGCCAGCCAATAACTCCGTAAGAAGCAAAAACTATATCAAATTTTTCAACAACATTTTTTGGAACATCATACAAGTTACTCTCAATAAAAGTAGCATTTAAGCCTAATTTATCATTCAATAATTTAGCCTGTTTTATACCTTCACTAGATAAGTCAATTCCTGTACATTTAGCACCTAACCTACTCCAACTCAAAGTGTCCTGACCAAAATGACATTGCAAATGCAATAAAGATTTTCCTTTAACATCACCTAATTCCTCTAATTCAAATTTGTTAAGTGAGTTTTTTCCTTTTAAAAAACCTTCAACATCATAAAATTCAGATTTAGTATGAATACTTACTTTTTTATCCCAAGTATCCTTATTTACTTCAAAATAATTTTTATTCTTATTATTCATTTTATTCTTTTTAATTTTAAAAAAATAACAGCATTAAAACGAACCAAAATATTGGAATGGCTTCAACCCAAAAACTTGTATAATAACGATTTTTTTTAGCTGAAGAAAACCTTAAAAATACCGCAATCACTAAAACAATAGCAATATAAATATTAAAATTAGAAAATTCTTTTTTGAAGAACTCTAAACATATAACGCCCAATAAAGAAATATATCCAATTATTTTTGACTTCTCAACGCCAAATACTTGCGGCAATGTTTTTAACGACTTTGGATCAACCTCAACATCTCTAATATCAAAAGGAAGTGTAATTGAAATTAAAATTAAAACCCGCTGAATAAATTCTAAATAAACTGATGATGTAAACTCATAATTAGCTTCAAACAACGGAAAAAAAACTGTAATTCCTGCCCAAGCAATTGCTATACTAAATATTTTAATTAAAGGAAAATTCCGAAAAGAAATTTCAATATTCCCAATTTTAAAAAGAGGAACAACATAAAACAATGTCATAAATGCAAATGGAAAAAGTATTATTAGAGCGTTTAAATTAAAGTTGTTTGAGAATAAGATAATTCCAATAAAAAATACTGCTAAAACTGAGACTGTAATAATATAAATTTTATGTTCAAAAAACCAATTTTTAAACCAATTAAGTCTCTTGAATTCTATTTCAAAAAAACGAATAAAATTATATGAAATAATAATTGAAAGCGCCACAAAAACGGATGTTAAATCACCTGAAATTCCGAACTTAAGTAACGTAATTTTAGTAAGACAAAAACCAGCCAGCGCAACGTGAATATTGCTGAAAATATAAAAATCTAGTATTTTTCTTAAAAAATGCATTTTACAAAAGTAAGTATTTGTTAATATATTCAATTTTTTGGTTAACAAAATATTATAATTCAGTAATAAAAAAGGCATTCTAATAGCTGAATTTTGATTATTTTTGAAGACGTTAATATTTTATATACCAACATACATAAATGAAAACAGATTCATTCGTTTTAAGACACATAGGACCTAGTGAAAAGGAACTTAATGAAATGGTAAAAACTATTGGAGTAACTTCAGTAGATGAACTTATAAATAAGACCATTCCTTCAGATATTAGGTTAGCAAATAATTTGAATTTACCAACAGCTTTAAGTGAGTTTGAATATTTGTCACTAATTCAAGAATTGGCAAACAAAAATAAATTGTATAAAAATTATATTGGATTGGGATATCATCCAACAATTCTTCCTGGTGTTATTCAACGTAATATTTTAGAAAATCCAGGTTGGTATACAGCTTATACGCCTTACCAGGCAGAAATTGCTCAAGGTCGTTTAGAAGCGCTGTTAAATTACCAAACAATGGTTACAGAGCTAACAGGGATGGAATTATCTAATGCTTCTTTATTAGATGAAGGAACTGCCGCTGCTGAAGCTATGATTATGTTATTTAACACAAGATCAAGAGCGCAAAAGAAAACAAACGCTTCACGCTTTTTTGTTTCAGAAGAAGTTTTACCACAAACAATTGACATTTTAAAAACACGTTCAATTCCATTAAAAATTGAACTCGTTATTGGAAACCATGAAACTTTTGAATTTACAGAAGAATTTTATGGTGCAATTGTACAATATCCTGCAAAAAACGGACAAGTAAATGACTATTCCGCTTTTGTAGAAAAAGCCAAAACTGTTGAAGCAAGAATTGTTGTTGCTGCAGATTTATTAAGTTTAACGCTATTAACTCCTCCAGGAGAATGGGGAGCAGAAGTAGTTGTTGGTACAACACAACGTTTTGGTATTCCAATGGGTTATGGCGGTCCTCATGCAGGATACTACGCAACTAAAGAAGCATACAAACGTGCAATACCTGGTAGAATAATTGGTGTAACTATTGATAGAGATGGAAACCGTGCTTTACGTATGGCTTTGCAAACTAGAGAGCAACACATTAAACGTGAAAAAGCAACTTCAAATATTTGTACTGCTCAAGTTTTACTGGCTGTTATGGCTGGTATGTATGCTGTTTATCATGGTTCCAATGGGTTGAAATACATTGCTAATAACATTCAAAATTTAACTGCAACTTTAAATAAAGGTTTACAAAAGTTAAATCTTAAACAATTAAACAACACTTTCTTCGACACATTAACTGTTGAAGTTTCAAATGCTGAAAAAATTAAAGAAATAGCAGAAAGTAAAGGCGTGAACTTTTTCTATCCAAGCAATAATTTAGTTAGTATTTCAATTAATGAAACATCCAACTTAAATGATGTAAATGAAATTTTAGAAATTTTAGCTACTGCTGAAGGAAAAGATATTATAACTCTTAATGCTATTGAAGAAAATAAAATTCCATCAAACCTATTACGTACGTCTACATTTATGACAAATGACGTTTTTGAAAACTACCATTCAGAAACTGAAATGATGCGTTATATCAAAAAATTAGAACGTAAAGATCTTTCATTAAATCATTCTATGATTTCATTAGGGTCTTGTACTATGAAATTGAATGCAGCAACTGAAATGCTTCCTTTAAGCTGGCCAAACTGGGGAAATATACACCCATTTGTTCCTATTGAACAAGCACAAGGTTATCAAGAAGTATTTAAAGATTTAGAAGCTGGTTTAAACGAAATTACTGGTTTTCATGCAACATCATTACAGCCTAACTCAGGTGCATCTGGAGAATATGCAGGATTGTTAGTTATAAAAGCATACCACGAATCTCTTGGTAATGGTCATAAAAATATTTGTTTAATTCCTGCTTCAGCACATGGAACTAATCCTGCTTCAGCAGTAATGGCAGGAATGAAAGTAATAATTACAAAATCTACTGAAAAAGGTAATATTGACGTTGATGATTTACGTGAAAAAGCAGAATTACACAAAGACAATTTAGCTGCATTAATGGTTACTTACCCATCTACTCACGGAGTATTTGAAAGTACTATTAAAGAAATTACTGAAATTATTCACGAACGTGGTGGACAAGTATATATGGATGGTGCAAATATGAATGCTCAGGTTGGATTAACAAATCCAGCAACAATTGGAGCCGATGTTTGCCATTTAAATTTACATAAAACATTTGCCATTCCTCACGGAGGTGGCGGACCTGGTGTTGGACCCATTTGTGTTGTAAAACATTTATCACCATTTTTACCATCAAACCCAATAATTCCAACTGGTGGAGATACACCTATAACTGCAGTTTCATCTGCACCTTGGGGATCTGCATTGGTGTTACTAATATCCTATGGTTATATTAAAATGTTAGGTACAAACGGGTTAAAATCGGCTACTGTTAATGCAATACTAAATGCAAATTATATAAAAGCTCGTTTAGAAAAACATTACAAAATTTTATATGCAGGTGAAAACGGCTTTGCTGCTCACGAAATGATTGTTGATTTTAGAGAGTTTAAAGCTAAAGGAATTGAAGTTACGGATGTAGCCAAACGATTAATGGATTATGGTTACCATGCACCAACTGTTTCATTCCCTGTTGCAGGAACTTTAATGATAGAACCTACAGAAAGTGAAAATAAAGCTGAACTAGATCGTTTTTGTGATGCTTTAATTCATATTAAAGCAGAAATTGATGCAATGGAAAGTGGAGATACTAATACTGCATTAAAAAACTCACCTCATACTCAAGAAATGCTAACCGCTGATGAATGGAATTTTCCATATACAAGACAACAAGCTGCTTTTCCATTACCTTATTTAAAAGAAAATAAATTTTGGCCTTCTGTTAGACGAGTTGATGATGCGTATGGTGATAGAAATTTAATATGTTCTTGTAATCCAATTGAAGATTATATGGAATCATAACTAAATACTGAATAATTTAATTATATACTTAAAAACTCTCGAGGAAGCTCGAGAGTTTTCTTTTACAAATTAGTAATTACTACTTGTAATACTATTTTCATTCCCAAAACTGTGGTATACTATTATTTTTGCTTTTGAAAAAAATAATTAGAATTTATAAATTAATGTAATTGTAACAATAGCAGAAGTATTACCTCTAATAATCTTCATTATAACACAAAGATTAATAAAATATTTTTATTTTATTTTATTCAAAAAATAACAATTTCAAAATTAAATTAGACCTACATTTAAAATGATGCAATTTGGAACGGGAAACTTATAACGTTATTAATAAATATTCAATATTTTACCCATTCTATTCATTTAACGAAAACATTATAGTAAAAAAAACAGTTCATTACTTAGATACTATACTGCAAAATAGTATTTTTGCAATCCTACATAATCTAAAAGTAATTATCAAATGAAAAAAATAACTAAAGAGACCTATATCAATTGGTATAAAGACATGCTCTTTTGGAGAAAATTTGAAGACAAATTAGCTGCTCTTTATATTCAACAAAAAGTAAGAGGTTTTCTACATTTATACAATGGACAAGAAGCTGTATTAGCTGGCGCTTTGCATGTAATGAAAGAAAATGATAAAATGATTACTGCTTATCGTAATCACGTACAACCAATTGGATTAGGAGTAGATCCTAAAAGAATTATGGCTGAATTATTAGGAAAAGACACAGGTACTTCTCGTGGTATGGGAGGCTCTATGCATATTTTTTCTCCTGAACATAATTTTTATGGAGGTCATGGTATTGTAGGTGGTCAAATACCTTTAGGTGCTGGTTTAGCTTTTGCTGATAAATATTTTAATAGAGATGGAGTAACACTTACCTATTTTGGAGATGGAGCTGCACGTCAAGGATCTTTACACGAAACTTTTAACATGGCAATTAACTGGAAATTACCAGTTGTTTTCATTTGTGAAAACAATGGCTATGCAATGGGAACTTCAGTTGGGCGTACTGCTAATCATGAAGATATTTGGAAACTTGGTTTAGGATATGAAATGCCTTGTGGACCAGTTGATGGAATGGACCCTGTAAAAGTTGCAGAAGCAATGCATGAAGCAATTGAAAGAGCAAGAAGAGGTGACGGACCAACATTATTAGATATTAAAACATACCGTTACAGAGGACACTCAATGAGTGATGCCCAACATTATAGAACGAAAGATGAAGTTGATGAGTACCGTAAAATTGACCCAATAACACAGTCTTTAAATGTTATTAAAGAAAAGAAATACGCTACAGACGAAGAAATAAAAGCTTGGGATAAAGAGGTAAAAGTTAAAGTTGAAGAATGCCAAAAATTTGCAGAAGAATCTCCATATCCAGACAAGCAATTAATGTACGACATTGTATACGAACAAGAAGATTATCCTTTTTTAAAACATAGATAAATGGCAGAAATTATAACAATGCCACGTTTGAGTGACACAATGACTGAAGGAGTTGTTGCACAGTGGTTAAAAAAAGTAGGCGATAAAATAGCAGAAGGTGATATTTTAGCTGAAATTGAAACGGATAAAGCAACAATGGAATTTGAATCTTTTAACGAAGGTACATTATTGTACATTGGTTTAAAAGACGGTGAAGGAGCTCCTGTAGATTCTTTATTAGCTATTATTGGTGAAGAAGGTGAAGATATTGATGCTATAATCAAAGATTTTAAAGTTGCATCCCCTAACCAAGAAAATACACCTGCAAAAGAAGAAGGACTTAAAGATAATAAACCAGCTCAAAAAATTACTACTCCAGTTGCAACCAAACAAACAGCTGCTGTTCAACAACAAGTTGTTAATACTGGAAGAATTATTGCTTCTCCTTTAGCTAAAAAAATAGCTCAAGAAAAAGGGATTAACCTGGCACATGTTGCTGGAACTGGTGAAAATGGAAGAGTTGTTAAACAAGACATTGAAAATTATGTTCCTGTGGCAGCTACAACATCTATTACCCAAACAATTGCTTTAGGTGAAGAGAGCTTTGAAGAAACTTCAAATTCTCAAATGCGTAAAACTATTGCACGTCGTTTAGCGGAATCTAAATTTACTGCTCCTCATTATTATTTAATGATTGAGATTGATATGGACAACGCAATAACTTCAAGAAAAGCTATAAATGAATTGCCTGACACTAAAGTATCATTCAATGATATTGTAGTAAAAGCGAGCGCAATGGCCTTAAAAAAACATCCAAAAGTAAACTCGCAGTGGTTTGATGACAGAACACGCATTAATCACCATGTGAACATTGGTGTTGCCGTTGCTGTTGAAGATGGATTAGTTGTACCTGTAATACCTTTTACAGATCAAAAAAGTATGACTCAAATTGGAACACAAGTAAAAGATATGGCTATTAGAGCTAAATCAAAAAAATTAACTCCAGCAGAAATGGATGGAAGTACTTTTACAGTTTCTAACTTAGGAATGTTTGGAATTTCAGAATTTACTTCAATTATAAACCAACCTAATTCAGCTATTTTATCAGTAGGAGCAATTATTCAAAAACCTGTTGTTAAAAACGGTGAAATTGTTGTTGGTAATACTATGAAAGTAACTTTAGCCTGTGATCATAGAACAGTTGATGGAGCTACTGGATCTGCATTTTTACAAACATTAAAACAATTTATTGAAAATCCAGTTACAATGCTTGCGTAAAAAGTGAGCTTACTAAATATTTTTAAAACATCCAAAAAATATATTTTTTGGATGTTTTTTATTTAATAATATTTTGTAACTTTAGTAACATTAGTAAGTCAATATTATGAGTTCAAATCGCTTTGCTTCATATTGCTTTTTATCTAGATGTACTTTTTATAAAAACAATCACGACTGCCCATTTACAGAACTTAGAGAACTTACAATAGAGGAAAGAGTTCGTCTTCTAAAAAAAATGACACATCAAGAAATTACTAATTTCGAATTTATTCATAAAAAATGTCTTAAAGAAAAAACATTTATAATGGGAAATAATTTACAATAACAACTCCTATTACTTAATATAACATTTCTTTCAAATAACAATATTCATATGCTGTTTATTTAAAACGTTTTAAGCATAGCGAGTTTTCTTCAATTAAAATAAGCATACCCTATGAAGTATTTTACAAGGTAGAATTACAGAATACTAATTAATTGAAAACCTGAGTTTGATATAAAAATCAAATTAACTAATTGAAAATCAACAAATAAAATGTTATTGTTTATGAATATGTTACCTCGAGCCCTTCTACTGTCGCTCAGGACAGGTTAAAGTCGAGAGGTCAGTTTCTGTTGAAAAATAAAAGGTCTCGACTGCGCTCGACCTGATAACAATGGTCTTTACCAAAATAGCGTACGAAAGTTTATACCGAACTCACGTTGAAAGAAGAAAAATTTATAACATAAAAAAACCTTAACACTAAAAATGTTAAGGTTTTTTTTATAATTTAAGTATATGCTTATTTTTTAAATTTAGCATATTTAGTTTTAAACTTGTCAATACGTCCTGCAGTATCAATTAACTTCGTTTTACCTGTGTAAAAAGGATGAGAAGTTCTTGAAATCTCTAATTTTACTAAAGGATATTCAACACCATCTACATCAAGAGTTTCTTTTGTGTTTACTGTTGAACGAGTCAAAAACACATCTTCATTAGACATATCTTTAAATGCTACTATTCTATAATTTTCTGGGTGTATACCTTTTCTCATCGTAAACTCGTTTTAATTCTATTTTTATTTTTCAGACTGCAAATTTAACTATATTTTTGAAACTTCAAACAAATATTTTAGTTTATTTACATAAAATTTTACAAAAGCCATTTAAATTATGTCATATAAGTCTTTTTTTAGTTTAATTATATTTATTGCGCTATTTTCATGCAAAAGTGAGTATAAATTTATTTTAAACACTCCCAACAAAATTCAATCAAATAAAGAGTTAACTATTTCAATTTCTGAAAAATCCGACAAACCAATAGATTCAGTTCAATTTTCAATAGACTCTAAAAAAATAAAGCATAACGTAAATTCGGCTACACTAAAAATTAGCGATTATACTTTAGGAAAACATACGATAACAGCAATTGTTTTTTATGAAAACAAAACTAAAAAAGTAACCAAGCCAATTTACTTTATGGCAAATGCAAAACCAGATATTTATACCTATAAAATTGTGAATACGTTTCCGCACGATAAAGAAGCATACACACAAGGTTTAGAGTTTTACAATGGTTTTTTATATGAAGGCACGGGTAGAAAAGGAACTTCTTCAATTAGAAAAGTTGAATTAGAAACAGGTAAAATTTTAAAACAGCAAAATATTGATGCTCAATATTTTGGAGAAGGAATTACAATTTTCAACAACAAACTTTATCAATTGACTTGGCAAAGTGGTATTGGCTTTGTTTATAACTTAGAAACTTTTGAAAAAGAAAAAGATTTTAAATACATTAAAAGCGTTGAAGGTTGGGGTTTAACTAATAACGGAGAAAAGTTAATTAAAACTGATGGCACAGAGCGTATTTGGTTTTTAAACCCCGAAACACTTGTTGAAGAACGTTATATTGAAGCCTATACAAACAAACAAAAAGTTGAAAAATTAAATGAACTTGAATACATAAATGGCAAAATTTATGCAAATATTTGGCAAAAAAATACGATTCTAATTGTCAATGCAATTTCAGGGAAAGTAGAAGGTGTTGCAGACTTAAATGGTTTAAAAACTGAAATCTCAAAAATTCAAAAATTAGATGATCAAGACGAAGTTTTAAACGGAATAGCATTTGACAAAGTAAACAACCGCATTTTTGTTACTGGAAAACACTGGAGTAAATTGTATGAAATTGAGTTAATTAAAAAAGAATAGAAAACAAGAATATAGAAAATAGACTAAATTCTATTTTCTTTGAGTTATCATCTAATATCTTTTTTATATTTACATTTACAAAAAACAACCTAAATGCGTTATTATCTAACTTTTTTACTTGTAATAATATTAGTGGTTTTTTCTTCTTGTAGAAACGATTTTTCAACTAATTTGAGTTCGGGTAATCTCACATTTTCTAAAGACACCGTTTTTTTAGATACTGTATTTACCAATATAGGTTCTAGCACTTATAATTTAAAAGTTTACAATAAAAGTAATCATGCAATTTCAATTCCATCCGTTAAATTAGGAAAAGGAGAAGATTCATTTTACCGCTTAAATGTTGATGGAATTCCAGGTAAAGCTTTTGAAGATGTGGAAATATTAGCTAACGATAGTATGTATGTTTTTATTGAGACAACTATAGATTATAGCCAAACTCCTGATCCTATTTATACAGATGAAATTATTTTTGACACTGGCATAAATTTACAAGATGTTAAATTAATTACTTTAGTAAAAGATGCTCATTTTTTATTCCCTTCAAAAGATTTAAACGGACTTGTTGAAACTATTAATATTGGTATTGACGCTGATGGAAATGAAACAAATATAAACGGATTTTACTTGAACGAAAACAAGACTTTCACCAACGAAAAACCGTATGTGATTTATGGATATTGTGCAGTTCCTGAAAACAAAACATTAACTATTGAAGCTGGAGCAAATCTTCATTTTCATTCAAATTCAGGATTAATTGTTGAAAAAAATGCCACATTAATTATTGAAGGCGAACTAAACAATGAAGTTTTAATTGAAGGTGACAGATTAGAAACTAACTTTAGCAATACTCCGGGGCAATGGGGAGCGATATGGTTACGTGCAGGAAGTAAAAATCACAGCATAAACTATGCTATTATTAAAAATGCTTCCGCAGGAATTATTATAGATTCCATTGGAAGTAACTCCACTCCTACTTTAACAATTAAAAACACCCAAATATACAACAGCTCTAACTTTGGAATTTTAGCAAGAGAAACTAATATTGAAGGAGAAAACTTGGTAATTAATAACAGTGGGCAAGCTTCCTTAGCTTGTATAATTGGAGGCACTTACAACTTTACGCATTCAACTTTTGTTAATTTCTGGAATAAAAGTTTCAGACAATATCCAAGTGTTTTAGTCAACAACTTTTTTACGTATAAAGAAAATAACAATCAAATTGTTGAAACTCGTGATTTACTAGCCGCTAATTTTACAAATTGTATAATTGATGGAAATAGCAATTTAGAATTGATGATTGATAAAGTTGAAGGCTCACAATTTAATTATATGTTTAAAAACAACTTCATAAAATTCAACGATTATAATAATTCATATGTTGACATAACTGAATACAATTTTGAAGATGAAAGTCATTATTCAGGAAATATTTTAAATGGAAATGCTGATTTTAAATCTCCTTCAAATAACGAATTAATGATAGGCAAAAATTCAGAAGCTATCCAAAATGCAAACGTACAAGGAACACTTTTAGTGCCAAATGATATTTTAGGTATTTTAAGGAGTTCTCCTGCTGATATTGGAGCATATCAACATATACTTTTTAATTAGATTTATGAAACGAGCATGTTAAACTTTTTCTCACTCAATGGAATTATTAATAGCGAACAGCATGTGACCATAAAAAAACAATAAATATAGACACATGAAAAACATTATAATTACAGGAACCAGTAGAGGAATTGGATTTGAATTAGCGCAAATATTTGCAAAAAACGGTTATCAGGTTTTGGCATTATCAAGAAATTCAGCGCCTTTAGAAAACCTAAATATCAAAAATATAACCACTATTTCTATTGATCTATCAAAAGATGATGATTTAAAAAAAGTAACTCAATTTGTTTCAACCAATTGGAAAAGCGTAGATATATTAATCAACAATGCAGGAAAATTAATTAATAAACCTTTTGAAAAACTAACAAGTTCTGATTTTTTAGAAGTCTATAAAGTAAATGTATTTGGCGTAGCTGAATTAACACGACAACTTATACCTTATTTAAAAAAAGGAAGTCACGTTGTAAATGTAAGTAGTATTGGAGGTGTTCAAGGAAGCATGAAATTTCCAGGATTAGCAGCTTATAGTTCTTCAAAAGGCGCATTACTAACACTTACTGAATTATTAGCTGAAGAATACAAAGAGCAAGGAATTGCCTTTAACGCTTTGGCATTAGGAGCTGTTCAAACGGAAATGTTAGAAGAAGCATTTCCCGGTTACAAAGCCTCAGTTTCAGCAAATGAAATGGCAGATTACATTTATAATTTTGCATTAACAGGGAACAAATTTTATAATGGAAAAATATTACAAGTTTCTTCAACAACGCCATAATTAATGATTGAAAAACTTTCAAAATATATTCCTAAAAATGCTGTTCATCTTGTTGAGAAAATTCTTATAGATCATCCAATTCATATAAAAATTGTTAAAAACAGGAATACAAAACACGGAGACTTTAAACGATTTAAAGATGGTTCTTTTCAAATTACCATTAATAATAACTTAAATGAATATCAATTTTTATCAACCCTTATTCACGAAATTGCACATTTTACAACTTATAAAAAACATAGAAACGTAAAACCTCATGGAATTGAATGGAAACTGAATTTTCAACATTTAATGTTACCTTTTTTACAACCAACAATTTACCCTCAAAACATACTTCCTTTATTAGCAAACTACCTTAAAAACCCAAAAGCTAGCACAGGAGCTGATGTAAATTTAACCTATGCGTTAAAACAACATGATGAAATGTCAGGGAAAACTTTTATATTTGAATTAGAACTTGGAAGTATTTTTACATTTAATAATAAATCTTATAAAAAAGGAAACAAAAGAAGAACTAGATTTGAATGTGTAGAATTAAATAATAAAAAAACTTATTTATTCAACCAAAATGCAGAAGTGAAAATTCTTAATGAGATTTCGACAATAAAAAAAATTTAAATACAAACCAACATTTTATCTTTTGGTTTAAAACTTTATCTAAATGAATAAAAATTATTATGCAATTATTATGGCAGGCGGAGTTGGTTCTCGGTTTTGGCCAATAAGTACAAAACAGCTACCTAAACAATTTCATGATATGTTAGGAACTGGAAGTACTTTAATTCAGCAAACATTTAACCGCTTTGAAAACTTAATCCCTTCTGAAAACATTTTAATTGCTACCAATAAAACATATGAAGATTTAGTTCAAAAACAACTTCCAAAAGTTACTTCGAAGCAATTATTATTGGAACCTGCAATGCGTAATACAGCACCATGTATTTTATACAGTGCATTTAAAATTCACAATGAAAATCCTGATGGAATTATGGTAATTGCACCATCAGATCATTGGATTGACGATGAACAAGAATTTTTAAAAAACATACAAACTTCATTTAATTTTTGTGCAGAAAATGATGCTTTAATGACGCTTGGAATAAAACCCAGTTCTCCAAATACAGGTTATGGTTATATTCAGTACAGTAAATCTGAAAAGGACATAAAAAAAGTATCAAATTTTACTGAAAAACCAAATTTAGAAACTGCTATTCAATTTATTGAAGAAGGAAATTATCTTTGGAATGCAGGTATTTTTGTATGGAGTGTAAAAAGTATTTTAAAAGCCTTTGAAACACATTTACCAAAAATGTATGCTCTTTTTTCTGAAGGAGAAAACAGTTACAATACTTCTTTAGAAAAGCAATTTATTGAAGAAAATTACGCTTTATCAGAAAACATTTCAATTGATTTTGGAATTCTGGAAAAAGCGTCTGATGTTTTTGTTTTACCTGTAGAATTCGGATGGAACGATCTTGGAACTTGGGGTTCTCTTTACAACAAACTCCCAAAAGATGGTTCCCAAAATGCAACTGTAGGCGGAAGCGTTATTTATAGAGATGCAAAAAATAATATGGTGAGAACCCAATCTGGTAAACGTGTTGTTATTCAAGGCTTAAATGATTATATTGTGGTTGAAAAAGACGATGTATTGTTAATCTGTCCAAAAAATGATGAACAAGAAATTAAAGAAATTACCAATCAAGTTAAAATAGAATTTGGTGATGATTTCATTTAAAAAAATTGAACATGGAAAATACAAATAATGACCAACCAAATGAAAATACAACAATTCAAACCCCCGAAAGCAGTACAAACCCAATAAGTATTTGGGCAAGTATTAAACAATTTCTGTTTGAATTGTTAGACATTAGCCACGATACTGATAGAAAAGGAACTATTGAAGATATTAAAGGTAATATTTCAATGAAAGGGCATACTGCTTGGGTGTTGGTTTTTTCTATTTTAATTGCATCAATTGGTTTAAATGTAAGTTCAACAGCTGTAGTAATTGGAGCGATGCTAATTTCCCCATTAATGGGTCCAATTCTTGGAGTTGGACTATCTATTGGTATTAATGATATTGACACCTTAAAACGCTCTTTAATTAATTTAGGCGTAATGATTGGGTTAAGTTTAGCAACTTCTTTCCTGTTCTTTTTAATTCCACTTTTTAGAGATGAAACTCCTGAAATTTTAGCTAGAACAGCTCCAGATGTTAGAGATGTTTTTATTGCAATTGCTGGTGGTTTAGCCTTAATAATTGCTTTAAGCAGAAGAAGTAAACAAACCAATACTATTGCTGGTGTTGCCATTGCAACTGCTTTAATGCCTCCACTTTGTACTGCTGGTTATGGACTTGCTACTGGAAACTTAAATTATTTTGGTGGCGCTATGTTTTTGTTTACTATAAATACAATTTTTATAGCCTTAGCAACATTTGTTATTGTTAAATTTTTACAATTCCCAATGCTTAAATATATAAATTCAACAAAAAGAAAACGGATTGCCAGAACGGCTTCTTTTGTTGCAATATTAGTATTTTCAGCAAGTATTTTTATGTTTTTTAATCTTTTTAAAGAAAATCAGTTTAAACAAGCTGCCCAACATTTAATAAATGATATAAAAAGTAGTGGAATTAGTATTATTGACGAAGTAGATGAAAATATTAACTATAAAAATAAAAGTGTAAAACTTGTTGTTTATGGCTATAAAATACCTAAAGAAGATATAGATAATTGGATTTCTAAACTTCCTGATTACGGCTTGGAAAATACTCAATTAATATTTCAACAAGGAGCTGATGATACCGATATTAGAAACGATGTGAAAAATTTATCTGATTTGTATGCTCAAAATCAGAAAATAATTTCTTCTAGAGATGAATCTATTAAAGAAAAAGAGGACAAAATTAAACTCTTAGAGTCGGAATTATCTACATATTATGAAAGTCAAATTCCTTTTATTCAAATTAGTGAAGAAGCTCAAATTAATTACAGTGGATTATCCAATTTAAGTTATGCCAAGTTAGTGAACACTAATTTTAAAAAGGTAGATACCATAACCATTTTTAATGCAAAATGGTACGATACTGTTCCAAATACAGCGAATCAACAATTGTTATTGAAAAAGTGGCTTAAAACTCGTTTAAAATTAGATACGTTACAATTAAATAATTATTAAAAGTCTAGTATTAATCCAAATCGTGGTAAAATAGTTCCTGAAGTATTTTCAATTTCTTCAAGATTGTATTTTGAAGAATCGTTTGAGTTCACAACTTTAGTTCCATTTTCATTTAACAATGGAATTAAATAAGATTGTGATGTAGCTTCGCTGTTATATAAATTTTGAATGTCTATATAAAAATTAAGTGAACGTTTTTTCCAATACCATGTTTTATCTACACGAATATCTAATTGATGATAGGTTTTAAATCGCTCCGAATTCAATTTAGAATAATCTAGTATTCCACTGTTAGAAACATTATAATTTGTAATTATTGAAGAAGCTTCAAAATTGTAAGGCGTATATGGTTGTCCTCCAACGAGTCTAAACTTACCTCCTATTTCCCAATTTTTAGTCAACTTTTTACCTCCCGTTATCGTTAACAAATGACGATTATCCCAAGATGATGGAATATAATTATTTGAGGAATCTTGAAACTCACTTTTTACAAATGTGTATGAAAGTACATAGTAAAAACCATGATATGATTTTTTTTGTGCCAACAATTCAAAACCGTAAGCTCTACCTTTTGAAATTGATAAAACTTCTTCATTACCAATTACCCCAAAATCTGAACCTAAATTAGCCAAACTAATTTGATCTCTTTTTGAAAACGGATAATTTTTATAGCCTTTATAAAAACCTTCAATAGAAATTTTTGAAGTTGAGTTAGTATTATATTCCAAACCTGAAACATAATGAGTAGCTTCAATAAATTTTAATCCATTATTTTTATTCACCAGTTCATTTAAATTATTTCTATATCCCATAATTGTATATGCTGGCAATTGATAATAAATCCCCGAAGAAGCATTTAAATTTAGTTTCTCATTTAATTTATATGATAATGAAACTCTTGGAGAAAACTGATTCAACGGATTACTTATTTCACTATTATAATTAACACCATCCATTCTAAAACCAAGTGAAACACCTAATTTATAGTTTAAATATCTTTTTGAAAGCTGCCCAAATACATTGTATTTCAACATAGCTAATTCTGAAGAAAAATTAACTTCAGAAATACCTGATGAATTTGCAATTTTTTGAAAAGTAGTATTCTTATAATTTACAGCTTCAAAACCCACACCTAAATTTAATTTGTAATCATTTTTTAAGGTTGATGTATTTTCAAATCTAAATTTATTTTCAATTTCTTTAGAAGTATAATCCAATAATAAATCTGTTGAATTGCCTGTATTATCAAAATATTTTTTAGCATTATTACTCCATTCATTTCTACTTAGTACAATTTGCTGCGTAGCTTTTTTCCCATAATGTTTATAAGAAATTCCAAACGTATAATTCCATTGTTTTTGGATAGGAATATTGCTCAATATGTATAAATTTCTTTTTAAAGTAGCTTCATCTGTAACATTGTCGTTTACGGTTTCATTTAATTTAAAATTATCAATAGCACCCAAACCAATTACAGAAAATTCACTTTTATTAGACAATTGATGTTTTACTTTAAACTGAAAATCATTATAGGTTGGTAAAAATGGTAATTTAATAAGTTTAAATAAAAATTTCAAGTAAGATTGGCGTACAGAAGCCATAAAAGTTGTTTTATTACTTAGTGGACCATCAATAGTAATTCCGGCATCAGAAGTTCCTAAAGTAACTCTTGTGTTCAGTTTATCAGGGTTTCCATCTTTCTGTGTAAATTCAATAACTGAACTTAATGTATTTCCTCTATTCGCTTGAAATGCGCTTGAATAAAAATCTACTTTTCGAATTAAATCTGCATTTATAATTCCAACTGGCCCACCAGAGGAACCTTGAGTTTGAAAATGGTTAATAACAGGAACTTCAATTCCATCCAAATAAAATTTATTTTCAGAAGGCGCTCCACCTCTAATAATGATATCATTTCTAAATCCTGGATTAGAAGCAACACCTGGTAAAGATTGAATTACTTTTAAAATGTCTCTATTTCCTCCTGGATTTTTTTCAATTTCTGCTAATCCCAAAGTTTGAACAGAAAGCGGACTTTCAATTGATTTTTTAAACAACTTACTTTGAACAACAACTTCATCTAACTGCTCATTATCTTGCAATAACGCTATGAAAATATATGGATTTTTATCATTAGTTACCAAATAATCATCTGACAAAACTATCGCATAGCCTAAAAAAGAAGTTCGAACTTTTACATATCCCAAAGGAACATTATTAATTATAAACTCTCCATTTTCATTGGTACTTGAGCCGATATTAGTTCCAGCAACTATTACAGAAACATAGGGTAAAACTTCTCTTGTTTGAAAATCTATTACTTTTCCTTTTACCGTACCAAAACCTTGGGAGAAAATAAATGTTATATGAAACATAAAAATGAAGTAAAAAAAGATCTTTTTCATCTTAAATAAATACGTTTTATTACAAATGTATAATTTTTGATTAATTATTGTCATCAAACATTTATTAAACACCTATAAAATTGACATAAAAAAAACCTTAAACATACTTGTTTA